>Ga0065720_1005670_pt1 | contig 12410 bp, 12 predicted proteins | sample Thericmetagenome_FD_59107 | JGI IMG/M metagenome (GOLD analysis project Ga0065720, IMG submission 59107) | Thermophilic microbial communities from the Joint Bioenergy Institute, California, USA of rice/straw/compost enrichment - eDNA_2 v2... | ecosystem: Engineered > Solid waste > Grass >... | reverse complement strand
GGTATCGCTCCTGTTCCTTGTCTTTCTGATCGTCTACAAAAAGAAATACGGTGATCTGGGTTGAACAACCGCATCCGGGAGCTGCGAAAAGAGCTGAAACTGTCGCAGGATGAACTGGCGCGGTTGTGCGAAGTGTCGCGGCAAACCATCAACGCCATCGAAAACAACAAGTATGACCCGTCGCTGGAGCTGGCCTTCAGATTGGCGAAACATCTGCGCACCACCGTGGACCGGCTGTTCATCTTCGAATGACGAAGAAAGCGGCGTGAACGTGACGTTCACGCCGCTTCCGCGCCTTCATTCGCCGTCCGTCAATCGGCCTTCCCTCCGGCCGACCGCAAACCTCAGCACATTCCACGAATAGGGCGCAAGCAGACATTCCGCGCTGCCGTCCCGGACGAATACGCCTTCGCCTTGACGCGGCGCGACTTCATCCGGACGCTCCGCCGTATTGACCGCATCCAGCCGCTCGTGCCGCATCTCGATATGATCCGCGGCGAATGCCGGACCGAAATCCCGGATGTCCATCGCGAGCAGCGCCGGCTCGCCGGCGCGATTGACGGCAAATACGGTCAGCTCGTCCTTCTCTTCGTTCCATACGGCGGCCGAATCGATCACCGGCACATCCGTGTAATCCGGCGTGTCGTACTTCGGCGAGTCCACCACGCAGCGCATCACCTCTCCCCTGCCGTACAGCGAGACATGGGCAAACGGATAGTACGTCGGGTTGCGCCACGCTTTGCCGCCCTTCTCGGTGAGGATGAGCGGGATCGTATTGACGAGCAGCGACTGGCAGGCGATCCTGATCCGGTCGGCGTTGCGCAGGATGGCCAGCATCGCCGAAGCGAACACCAGGGCGTCTTCCATATGGAACCTGACCCAATCGTACGGGCTCCCCGTCTGCCACGGCACATACTCGACATCCGGCTCCCGCCATACGTTCCATTCGTCGAAGGACAGGTACATCGTTTTTTTGCTGCGCTTCACCGCTTTGACATAGTCGCAGGCGGCTTTCACCTCCGCGATCTGCCGCTCGACCTCCAGCGGCATCGCCAGATACTCCGCCGTATCCTTGCCGCGCTTGCCGATATAGTGGTGCAGCGACAGATAATCGACATGCTCGTAGGTATGCATGAGCACGGTGCGGTCCCACTCCGGATACGTCGCCATGTGCGGCGCGGAGCTTCCGACCGCGACCAGTTCAATATCCTCGTCAATCCGCCGCATCGCCTTCGCCGTCTCGGCGGCCAGGCGCCCGTATTCGTCGGCGGTCTTGCGGGCGATCTGCCATTCTCCGTCCAATTCGTTGCCGAGGCACCAGACCTTGATCCGGTAAGGCTCCGCGATCCCGTGGGCGACGCGCAGGCTGCTCCAGTAGCCGCCTCCGGCGAAATTGCAATACTCCAGCATGTGGCAGGCTTCCTCGATGCCGCGCGTGCCCAGGTTGACGGTCATGATCGGGTCGGCTCCCACACGGCGCACCCATTTCATGAACTCGTTCAGGCCGAACGCGTTCGGCTCGACGGCCCGCCAGGCCAGATCCAGCGTGGTCGGCCGGTTCTCCCGGGGACCGATGCCGTCCTCCCAGCGGTAGCCCGATGTGAAATTGCCGCCCGGATAGCGGACGACGGACAGGCGCAGCGGCTTCACCAAATCCAGCACATCCGTTCGAAAACCGTCCGCGTCCGCCTTGGGGTGGTCCGGTTCATAGATGCCGTTGTAGACGACGCTGCCCATATGCTCGACGAATGAACCGAAGAGCCGTTCGTCGGTGCGGCCGATAACGAAATCTTTGCTGATGATCATCTTGGCCTTCAGCATGGAAACAACCTCAATTCGCGTGGATTTTGATCAAGCCGGTTCATCCTTTCAAGCCGGACGTCGCGATGCCTTGGACGAAATACCGCTGGGCGAACGCATAGGCGATCATCAGCGGAAGCAGGGAGAGCGCCGCGGCGGCCAGCGTCGCGCCGTATTCGATCGCCCGCTGCCCGACGAACATGGCGATGCCGGCGGAGAGCGTCCGCATTTCGGTGGAGCTGGTCATCATGAGCGGATACAGCAGGTCGTTCCAGTTGTTCATCAGATGGAAGATGCCCAGGGTCACCATCGCCGATCGGCAGAGCGGCAGCATGATGTTCCAGTAGATCCGGAACTCGCCGAGACCGTCCACCCGTCCCGATTCCTCCAGATCCTTCGGCAGCGACACGAAGAAGGAGCGCATCAGGAAAATGCCGAGGGCGCTGGCGGCCCGGGGCAGAATGAGGCCCGCATAAGTGTCCAGCATCCCGAATTTGTAAACCTCCACGAAGAGCGGAATCATCATGACCTGATAGGGCACCATCATCGTCATGAGCACCATCGTGTAGAGGGCGCGGTTTCCCCGGAACCGGATGCGCGCGAAGGCGTACCCGGCCATCGAGTCGAAAAAGACGGAGATCACCGCCACGCCGACCGCAAACACGACCGTATTCGCGAAGAAATCCAGCAGCGGAATGCGTTCCCACACTTCGATGTACTGGCTGAACGTATAGTTCCGGGCGAAAAACGTCGGCGGATACTTGAGCAGATCCTGCTCGTGTTTGAACGTCGAAATGAACAGCCACAGAAACGGATGCAGCACGGCGGCCAGCAGCAGCAGGATGCCCGCGTACGAACCGGCTTTTCCCCAAGTCCATTTCCTCGTCATGCCCCCGGCCCCCTAGTTCCCCGAAACTTCCCGGTTCAGGAAATACCGGTTCATCGTCAGTGTGATCGCCATAATGACCAGAAACAGAAAGACGGAAATGGCGGAAGCGTAGCCGAGATCGAACGGAGCCAGCTTGAACCCGGTGAGATAGATGTAGTAAACCACCGTTTCCGTCGCGCGCACGGGTCCGCCCTGCGTCGTGACGAAGATCTGGTCGAACACCTGCAGCGCCATGATCGTCGCGGTGATGACGCAGAAGCTGAGCGCCGGAACGAGGAGCGGCAGGGTGATGCTCGCGAATTGCCGGAACTTGCCGGCGCCGTCCATCTGCGCCGCTTCGTAGTACGTCTGCGGAATGCCCTGAATGCCGGCGATCAGAATGACCATGCTGTAGCCGAAATTGCGCCAGACCGTCATCGCGATCACGGTCGGCATCGCGAGCTCCGGATCGCGGAGGAAGGCCAGGCGCGGCAGCCCGATTTGGTCGAGAACATGCATATACAGGCCCGTCTGGGGGTCGAGCAGGAACGACCAGACGATGCCGATGGCCGTCAGCGAGCAGACATAGGGCAGGAAATAGACGGAGCGCAGCATTTTCCTTAGCAGCGTGTTGCGCGACACGAACACGGCCACGGCCAGCGCCAGCCCGATCTGCAGCGGCACCTGCAGCGCCGTGAAATACACCGTGTTCCGCAGCGCATGCCACAGCCGCTCGTCGCCGAGCAATTTGCGGAATTTGTCCAGCCCCGCGAACGCCGCGCCCTGCAGGAAAATGTCCATGTGGAGGACACTGAACACGAACGTCGTTGCCAGCGGCACCACGGTGAACACCAGCAGGATCGCCAGCGCCGGGAAAATGAACAGATACGCGGCGCCTTCCGGCTTCTTGAAGAAGCGGACCACTTTCGCCATGCGTCAGACCCCTTCGATCCAGGTTGTCGGCCGACTGCCCGTCTCCCGCTGAACGGAAGACGGGCGTCGGCGTGTTGCTTGTCGGTCAGCGAGGCTCGGATTTCAGAATTTCATCTATATGGTCGGACACGCTCTTGACCGTTTCGGCCACATCGCGGCCGGCCTGAATCAGCTCGATCATCGGCCACAGCGCGTCGTCGCTGATCGTGCCGGCGGTGATCAGCCCTCTCAGGAACGGTTCGCCCGAATCGCCCATCGCCGACATCGAGGATACGAGCGGATCGTTCTGGATATCCGGATCCTCCATGACTTCGATCAGGAACGGCGGGAATCCGTTCGCCAGCGACCACCGCTTGACCGTTTCCTTCGAGCTCCAGAAACGGATGAACTTGTAGGCGGCTTCCTTCTCCTTCTCGCCCGTGCCCTTCGGGATCGAGAAGCCGATGCCGTCAATCTCGATGAACTGCCGCTTGGACCCCGCCGGCGGCGGCGCGACGCCGAAGTCGATGTTGTTCTCGCGGAGCCCGCCGACCAGCCACGGGCCGGTGATGAACATGCCCATCTGGCCGGAAAGCATCAGCTTGTCCATATCCGCTCCCGTCGCCCCGGCCGGCGACACTTTCTTGTTCACGACGAGATCCTGCAGCCAGGTGAGCGTCGCGATGTTTTCCGGCGAATTGAGCACCGATTTCAGGTTCTCCGTGTCCACGAAATCGCCGCCGTTGCCCTTGATGAACGGCACGAAGTACGCCGGCGAACCTTTCACCGGAAGCCCCAGGCCGAAGCGGTTCTTGGCGGGATCGGTCAGCTTGACCGCATACTCCTCCAGTTCCTCCAGCGTGGCGGGCGGCCTGTCCGGGTCCAGCCCCGCTTCCTTGAAGAGCGTTTTGTTCCAGAACAGATAGATCGGCTGCACCTGCATCGGCAGCATGTACTGGGTGCCCGTCCGTCCTTTGCCGAAATCGAGGGAAGCTTCGGTGTAGGCGGAGCGGTCAACCCCCATCTTCTCGAAGTAGTCATCGAGCGGCAGGAACGTCCGGTTCTCGATGTACGTTCTCGCCGCGCCGGGCCACATGACCACCAGATCCGGGGCCGTGTTGGTCGCGATCGCAGGGGGCAGCTTCTGGAACAGCTGGTCCCACGGCATGATGTCCATTTTCACTTCCACATGGTCCGTGTTGGAGGCGTTGTACTCGTCGACGATCGTCTTGAGCAGATCCCCGTCCGGCCCGGTGAACCCGTTCCAGAACGAAATGGTCACCTTCTCCGCCGGCGATTCCGCCGTTTCGGAGCCCGAAGCCGCCGGGGCCGGATCTCCGGACGATCCGGAGGACGATTGCGGCGCCCGGTCCGGACTGCTCTTGCCGCATGCGGCCGCAAGCAGCAGCAGGACGGCCATGAGCGCGGTCATCGTGATGCGCAGACTGCGGTAAACGTGCATGTNGTTACCCTCCTTCAAGAAATGATAGCGGTTTCAATTTCGACACCCCTGATTTTCCATGCTCGTGCGGTTGCCCGGGCCTTGCGGTCCGTCGGACCGGCGCATCGGCGGCCGCGGGCAGCGTGGTCGCCTCACCTCCGATTCGGCTCAAGCCGACTTAAATCGATTTAATTTCTGGGTGAAAGAAAGATCATCGGGACCGTCACGCTTTGGTGCCGCATGACTGCCGGATGATGATCTCGGACGGGACGACGGTCTGCTTCTCGGCGACCGGCTCGCCGTTCAGCATGCGGATCAGCTTCTGCGCGGAGAGCCTGCCGATCTCGCGCATCGGATGATGCACCGTCGTAAGGGGCGGCGTGGTCAGCGCGGCCATCTCGATGTTGTCGCATCCGACGACGGCCACGTCGTCCGGAATCCGGACGCCGGATTCCTGCAGCCGCTTCATCGCCCCGATCGCCATCGCGTCGTTGCCCGCGAATATGGCGTCGAAACGCGCGCCTTCTTCAAGCAGCCGGGCCGTCGCCTCATATCCGCCCTCCATCGTAAAGTAACCTTCGGATACGAGTCCGGGATCGAACAGAATGCCCGAACCCTCAAGCGCCTGCCGGTATCCGGCCAACCGGTCGATGCTGACCTGGTAGGCCCGCGGTCCGGTCAGATGCACGATCCGCTTTCGGCCCGCTTTCACCAGCAGCGCCGCCGCCGCGTAAGCGCCGCCGAAATCGTCGCGCGCCACCGTGTACACCTCGTCGTGGTGCCAGTTGCTCAAGTAAACGAGGGGCAGGCCGGATTCGATGATGCGGCCGATGTTCTGGTCTTTGACCGGCGCCGGCCACAGGATGATGCCGTCCGCCCGGCGCTTGCGCAGAATCTTGTCGTAGGAGGCGGACTCGTCGGATTCCGTCGGCGAGACGGACAGCAGCAGGTGAAAATTGCTCTCGACCAGCACTTCCGAAATGCCTTCCAGCAGCTGCACGAAATAAGGATGGGAGAAGGCGTTGTGCGGCGTGTTCGGAAAAATGAGCGCGATCGTTTCGGCTTTTTTGACGCGCAGGCTGCGGCCGATCTCGTTGGGGACATACTTCAGTCTGCGGGCGATCTCTTCCACCGTTTTTCGCGTCTTGACATTGACCCGGGGATCCCCGGACAAGGCCAGCGAAGCCGTCGCCGTCGACACGCCCGCGATTCTGGCGATGTCTTTCAGCGTCACGTATTCTTTTTGTACCGCGGGCGGTTTGTTTTTCTCGTCTTCACCGTTTTTTCCGACCATGGCCAACCCTTTTTTAAATCGATTTGATTAATAACAAAATAAAACGATTTCATGCAATTGTCAACAAGATTTCTCCAAATTTTTAATCGATTTAGCTCCGGCCTTTCTCCATCAGATAGAACACGTAGTCGGTCGACGTCCCCGCATGCCCCTGCTGGCGGATCATCGCCGCGATGTTGCCGCGATGGTACGTGCCGTGATTGACGACATGCTCGACGATGTCCGCATATCGCGTCTCCAGCGTGCCGAATCGGGGATGTTCGATCGTCAGCGGCCGGGTCAGATCGGCCTGCCCCTCCAGCCAGCTCCGGAATTCGCCGGCGACCGCCGCGAACAAATCGCGCATCTCCTTCAGGCTGCGGCCCAGCGCTTCCTCGCGCCACGCGGGCAGCCGCGGAAAAATGTCCGCATTCGGAATCCCCTTCAGCACGGACAGCCACAGCCGGTCGAACTGGTAAATATGGGCGAAACATTCGGATATGGACGGAAACACGCTCTGCAGCCCGGCATGCCACACCGCCTCCGGCAGCTCCTCCAGCCGGTCCAGCAGCCGGTCGTTCGCCCAGACATGGTAATCGTACCGCTGCCGGACAAATGCGTCGCTCATCGAGACCCTCTCCTTCGCGTTGATGGATACAACTCCATTGTACCGGCGTCTCCTGACAACCGCTGTCAGTCAAGCGGGCGGTTCCCCCGCCGGTCCGTCCGCGTGGAATTCCATGATGCGGCGCGCCCGCTCCGCGATCTGCCGCCTCAGCTTGTCCGGACGGATGACGCGCAGCCTCGTGCCGAAGGTCATCAGGTACACCGGCATGTACTTGTCCATCGTCGGCTCGTCCATCTCCAGGCACACCTCGCGGTCGCTTCGGCCGGTCACCATATGCTGCAAATGCCAGTGGCGGCAGACGGCGTCCAGGCTCTCCGCGTCGCCTTCCAGACAGATCCGGACGATCGGACCGTCCGCTTCCCTGCGCTCGTCGGTCTGCATCCGGAAAAACGCCGCCGCGGAAAAATGCTCCGGCCGCACAAACCGCTCCTCCGTCTCCCGCAAATCCGCCATCCGGTCCACCCTGAACGTCCGCACCTCTCCCGCCTGATGGCAATGCGCGACCGCATACCAGTGATGGTTGCGATACGCGATCCCGTACGGGTCCAGCTTGCGCACGCCGGTCTCTCCCGATTCCTTCCGATACGTCACCTGCACCGTGCAGCCGGCCAATGCCGCCTCCTCCAGCCGGCGCAGCCGGTCGGCCAGGGACGGGCCCTGCGCGGGAGCGATCACTTCCAGACCGCCCGTCATGCGCTGCAATTCATCGAGCTGCGCCTCGCCGAGCCGCCGCTGAATTTTGCCGAGCGCCCGCCGCAGATCCTCCGCGTGCGGATAACCCGCGCTTTCCGCGAATTTCGCCGCCTCCGTGATCGCTCTCAGTTCGGATGAGGCCAGCAGGAGCGGCATGTCGTCGTTGAAATACTCCGGCAGCCGGAAACCGCCGTCATGCCCGGCGTCGGAGATAATCGGCACCCCGCAGGCGCAGAGCGCGTCCATATAGCGGTACACGGTGCGCACGCTGATTTCCAGCGCCTCCGCGATTTCCGCCGCCGTCATTTTGCGGCGCGACCTGAGCATCCACAGAATGGACAGCATGTTGTCCCACTTGGCCAAGGCGGCTCACCTCCGACGGTTCGATCGATCACCCGCCATGATATTTTTTCTGCCCGCCGCAAAATACAGCCATCCGCCGACCATCCAGAACGGCTCCCAGAAGACCAGCCGCCAGAACATCGCATAACGGCTCAGGTCGAAATCCAGCACGTTCAGCCCGGCCAGCGAGATCGTCACGAAGTTGGCGAGTCCGTACAGAAACAGCAGCACCCCGACGACCGCGCAGATCCGCGCGAGCAGCCGCCGGAAAGGACCGCGGCGGCCGAGCAGGAGCAGCAGCAGCACCGCGCCCGCCAGCTTGACGAATCCGGTCGCCCGCACGATGGCGGCGAATTCCGGATCCCGCTCCAGCGCCTTCTCGTAGACCGCCCCGCCGAGCGATTCCACGCCGATCATGCCGCCCGCCGCCCAATAGAAGCTCATCGCGGCGAACAGCACCGTCCATCCGATGCCGGCATAGACAACGCCGTACCCTTTTCTGTCCATTGTCCGCCTCCTTCTCTCTACGCCATCCGGGCGTTCATTCTCGGCCGGGCGTACCCTGCCGTCTCCATCTCCGGCATGATTCCATTATACATCCATGGCAGGTGGTCATCACCGGCCCGCATCCGTTATGGTGAAGACACAACAAGCCGGGGCGGCGCTTAGGCGGCGGTCCGTCCCGCAGCGCGAAGGAGGTTGCCGCATGCAAACCGACCAATTGGAAATCCGGCCGATGAGCGGCTGCAGCGAATCGGTCCGCCGCGAAGCCGCGCTCGTGTTCATCGACGGGTTCTATCGCGAGCTGTCCTTTCTGTCTCCCGACCGGGACAGGCTCGCCGACGCGTTCGCGCCGATGATCAATCCGGACGCCTTCTGGCTGGCCGTCCGCGGCGGCGCCGTCGTCGGCATCCTCGCCTGCTCGGACCGCACGAAGCAGGCGATCCGCCTCGACCGGGAGCGGATGAGGCGATCGTTCGGCCTCCTGAAGAGCAGCATCGCGTACCGGGTCATGAAGGGCGAATTCGAGAAGGGCCGCCTCCATCCGGAGGGCACGGGATACATCGAGTGCGTGGCCACATCGTCCGCCTCGCGGCGGCAGGGGGTGGCGTCCCGGCTTCTCGACCATGTCCTGCAGCATGCGCCGTACCGGCGGTATGTGCTTGATCTGATGGATACGAACGAGCCGGCCCGGCGGCTGTACGCGAAGAAAGGTTTCGTCGAGACGAGGCGGGTGAAGGAGCCGTTCGGCGGCATCAAGGGATTCAAGGAGCGCGTTTACATGGAGAAGACCGCCTTGGATCCCGCCCGGANATAAGCGGCGTTTATGCGTCATACCGTTGAGCATGCGACGCCGACAGAAGCGGAAATGGAGTGGATGACCCTTTGAACGAAGCAACGATTCCGCAACATCACTGGAAGAAAAACACCGTGCTGTTTCTGAGCAGCCAGGCCGTCTCGCTGTTCGGGTCCATGCTGGTGCAATACGCCATCCTGTGGCACATTACGCTGTCCACGGAATCCGGCGTCATGATGATGATCTCGATCCTCTGCGGCTTCGTGCCGACCTTCGTCCTCTCGCCGTTCGCCGGCGTATGGGCGGACCGGTACAGCCGCAAAAGGCTGATCGCCCTCGCCGATGCCGGCATCGCCGCCGCCACCCTCATCCTGGTGGTGCTGTTTACGGCCGGGCATGACGCGCTGTGGCTGCTGTTCGTCCTATTGGCGGTCCGCGCCGCGGGATCGGGCATTCAGACTCCCGCGGTCGGCGCGCTGCTGCCCCAGATCGTGCCGGAAGACAAGCTGACCGCGGTGAACGGCACGTTCGGGAGCATCAACGCCTTCATGATGCTGGTCTCGCCGATCGTGAGCGCCGCGCTGCTCTCGTTCGCGTCGATCGAAATCATTTTTCTCATCGATATCGTCACCGCGGCCGCCGCGATCGCCATCCTGCTGACCCGGGTGCGCGTGCCCGACCATCGCGGCGCATCGGCCAACAAGCCGGTCGGCTACTTCGCGGATTTGAAACAGGGCCTGCGCTACATCCGCAACCACGCCTTCCTGAAGCCATATTTCGCGTTCTTCGCCCTGGTCTATCTGCTGGTGGCGCCGGCCGCGTTTCTGACGCCGCTGCAGGTGACGCGCACGTTCGGCGGCGACTACTGGCGGCTGACGGCCGTCGAGATCGTGTTCTCGATCGGCATGATGGCGGGCGGCGCGCTGATCGCTTCCTGGGGCGGTTTCCGGAACCGGATGCATACGATCATGCTCGCATGCGTCGTGTTCGGCCTCAGCACGGTCGGCCTGGGCGTCGCGCCCTCGTTCTGGGCATACCTCGTCATCACGGGAATCGCGGGCATCACGGCGCCGATGTTCAACACGCCGGCCCAGGTCATCCTTCAGGAAAAAGTGGACAGCGCGTATTTGGGGCGGGTGCTCGGCGTGTTCGGCATGATCTCCACGTCCATACTGCCGATCGCTATGCTCGTCTACGGCCCGGCCGCCGACATCGTCCCGGTGGAGCGGCTGCTCGTCGGATGCGGCTCGCTGCTCGCCCTCACGGCGCTGTGGCTGACCGGAAGCCGGGCGCTGCGCGAAGCGGGGAAGCCCTCGGGAGCGCCCTGACGGGACGCCGCGCCGTAATCCGGCTCAAGATGCCAGGAAGCCTTGTCCGCAGGCGGTCGGCCCGCAGACAAGGCTTCCGGTTTTTGTGGAGGCGTCAGCCCGCGGAACGATCCGCGATCAGCTTCTCCAGAAACGCGGGCAGCGCGAACGATGCCCGCAGCACGTTCTCGTTCACATAGCGCGCTTCTTTATCGAAACGGATATCTTCCGGCGCCGGAAGCGGCCGCTTGGAGCCGAGCGTGAAGCTCCACAGCCCGCCCGGATACGTCGGAACGACGGCCGTGAACATTCGGATGCAAGGGAACAGCTTGCCGATCCGCTCCCAGGAGCGCATCATGACGTCCTTGTGGAAGATCGGCGACTGGCTCTGGCAGACCATCAGGCCGCCTTCGTTCAGCGCGCTGTGCAGATCCCGGTAGAATTCGGTGCTGAACAGCTGTTCGGCGGGCCCGACCGGATCGGATGAATCGACGATGATGACATCATATTCGCCCTGCTTGTTCTTGACGAACGCGACGCCGTCCGTGTAATGATGGCGGATGCGCGGGTCCGGATGCTCCCCGCCGGACACGTCCGGCATGTACCGCCTGCAGGCCCGGACGACGGCCTCGTCGATCTCCACGAGATCGATCGTCTCGACGGCGTCGTACTTGGCCGCTTCCTTCGCGACGCCGCAATCGCCGCCCCCGATGATGAGCACGCGGCGCGGCGCGGGATGCACCGACAGCGGCATGTGCGCGAGCATTTCATTGTAGATGTAGCCGTCGGCCGACGTCGTCTGCACGACGCCGTCCAGCACCAGCATCGGCCCGAAATCGTACGAATCGAGCACCATGACGTGCTGGAACGGACTTTGTTCTTCGAACAGCACATCCCGGATCCGGTAGCTGATCTTCAGGTTGTCCTGCTCGTCCTCGGTAAGCCACAACATGTCCTGCGAACGCTCAAGATAAAGATGCTGTTTGTTCAATGTCAACCTCCCGAAGCAAACCCGTATTCGTATCCATTATACATGAAAATCGCGCCCGTGCCCCCCATTTTGCCCATATTGCGGAACGAGTCCGCGCGGACAACCTGCGGAGGGGACGAGCGCAAGCGGGTTGACCGGAGGTTTCAACGGTCCGGACCGCCGGCCGCCGCACGCGCGCGCAGCCGTCTCGCGGCCAGCCCGTGCCGCGGCGAGCACAGGAAGCTGATCAGGAACAGCACGCCCGTCGCGAACGCCATCGATCCCGAGATCGACGTGTCGAGCAGCCAGGCGGCGGCGTAGCCGGCAAAGGCGGACAGCACGCCGAACAGGCCGCTGAGCCCCAGCATGACGGACAGCCGGTCCGTCCACAGATAGGCGGCCGCGGCGGGCGTGATCAGCATCGCGATCACCATGACCGCGCCGACCGCGTCGAAGGCGGCCACCGCCGTCACGGAGATCATCGTCATGAACAGATAGTGCATGAACGCGGCCGGGATGCCGAGCGCCGCCGCCAGCGCCGGGTCGAACGAGGTGATTTTCCACTCCTTGTAGAATGCGGCGATCAGCCCGCCGACGACGAGCAGCACGATGAGCAGGGTGAGCACCGCCTCGGGAACCTCGCCGAGCCCCGGAACGCGCGTCGTCTCCCACGGGATGAACGTGATCTCGCCCATCAGCGCGTGCTGCACGTCGAGGTGCGCGTTGCCGACCTGCGTCGCGATCAGCACGACGCCGATCGCNAACAGCGTCGTGAACACGATGCCGATCGACGCTTCCTGCTGCACGCCGCGCGCATGCAGCCATTGCACGAGCACCGCCGTGAGCAGGCCGGCCGCCGCCGCGCCGATCAGCATGTGC
>Ga0065720_1001663_pt1 | contig 12410 bp, 6 predicted proteins | sample Thericmetagenome_FD_59107 | JGI IMG/M metagenome (GOLD analysis project Ga0065720, IMG submission 59107) | Thermophilic microbial communities from the Joint Bioenergy Institute, California, USA of rice/straw/compost enrichment - eDNA_2 v2... | ecosystem: Engineered > Solid waste > Grass >... | reverse complement strand
TGACCACCGAGACCCGCTCGATCGGCACGCCGAGCTCGGTGGCGGCGATCTGCGCGAACACGGTCTGATGGCCCTGGCCCTGTGAGGTGAGGCCGGTGGAGACGTGCACCCGGCCGTCCGAGGTGATCTGCACGTGGCCGCCCTCGTACGGCCCGACGCCGGTGCCCTCGACGTAGCAGCCGATGCCGATGCCGATGCGGCGGCCCTCGGCGGCCGCGCGGGCGCGCTCCTCCTCGAACGAGTCCCAGCCGATCAGCTCCTTGACCATGCGGAGCTGCTCGGGATAGTTCCCGCTGTCGTAGATGAGCGGGCGGCCGTCCTGGAAGGTCATCCTGTGGTCGTACGGGAACTCGTCGGGCTGGATGAGGTTGACCGCGCGCACCTCGGTGCGGTCCTTGCCCAGGTAGGCCGCGATGCGGTCCATGGTGCGCTCCATGCAGAAGACGCCCTGCGGGCGGCCCGCGCCGCGGTACGGGGTGACCTGCACCGTGTTGGTGTAGACGGAGGAGAACTCCACCCGGTACGCCCCCGGCTTGTACGGCCCGAGCAGCTGCGTGGAGGTGATGATCGGCACGATGATCCCGTACGGCGTGTACGCGCCGTGGTCGTGCAGGATCGTCACGTCGAGGCCGAGCAGGCGGCCGTCGTCGTCGAAGCCGACCCGCACGTGCTGCACCTGGCCGCGCTCGTGCGCCGAGGAGATGAAGTGCTCGCGCCGGTCCTCGGTCCACTTGATCTCCCGGCCGAGCGTGCGCGCGGCCCACGGGACGAGGATCTCCTCCGGCCAGGGGTGCACGATCTTGACGCCGAAGCCGCCGCCGACGTCCGGGGCGATCACCTCGACCTTGGGCAGCGGCAGGCCGAGCTTGGCGGCGATCGCCATGCGCACGCTGGTGGAGGTCTGGGTGGAGGAGTAGACGCGCAGCGAGCCGTCGTCGGGGTCCCACCGGGCGTAGACGCCGCGTCCCTCCAGCGGCATCGACGCGCTGCGCTCGATGTCGAGGCGGAACTCCAGCCGGTGCGGGGCGGAGTCGATCAGCTCGGCGGCGCTGCGGCCGTCCGCGGCGGGCACCTCCTGCACGAGGTGGGCGCCGACGTTGCCGGGCACGTCGGGGTGGACGAGGTTGCCGCCCTGCACCGCCTCCTCGACGCCGACGACCGGCTTGAGCAGCTCGTAGTCGACCTCGATGAGCGAGCAGGCGTCCTCGGCCGCGTACCGGTCGCGCGCCACGACCATCACCACCGGTTCGCCGACGTGCCGGACCACGTCCCTGGCGAGCGGGTAGGCGGTACGGCCGTGGGTGAGCGCGGGGTGCGGGATGAGCAGCGGCAGCGGCTCGGCGACCCGGCCCGGCAGGTCCTCCCAGGTGTAGATGGCGACGAGGCCGGGCACGTCGAGCGCCCGGTCGACGTTGATGTCCCGGATGCGGGCGTGCGCGTGCGGGGAGCGGACGAAGGCGGCGGCGAGCGCGTCCTGGCCCAGGTCGTCGAGGTAGCGGCCCTGGCCGGTGAGGAGCCGGGGGTCCTCCAGGCGCTGCACCCGCTCGCCGAACAGGCTCGTGGTCACGGTTCCTCCGTGGTGCTCGCGGTGGCCGTTCCGGCTCCGTCACCCCCGCCGTCCCCTCCGGCGGTCTCCGCCGCGATCTCGGCGGCGCGGCGCACGGCCTTGATGATGTTCTGGTAGCCGGTGCACCGGCACAGGTTGCCGGAGATGCCCTCGACGATCTCCTCGTCGGTCGGCGCCGGGTTCTCCCGCAGCAGGGCGGTCGCCGTGCACAGGAAGCCGGGGGTGCAGAAGCCGCACTGCAGGGCGTGGCATTCGGCGAAGGCGCGCTGCACCGGGGAGAGCGTGCCGTCCGGCGCGGCGAGGCCCTCCACGGTGGTGATCTCGTGCCCGGCGGCGGTCACCGCGAAGGTGAGGCAGGAGCGCACCGGCTCGCCGTCCAGCAGCACCGTGCAGCAGCCGCACACGCCGTGCTCGCACCCCACGTGGGTGCCGGTGAGGCCGAGGTCGTGGCGCAGGCAGTCGGACAGCAGCCGCCGCGCCGGCACCTTCGCCGCGCGGACCACTCCGTTGACGGTCAGCTCTATCTCGTACCGGGTCTCGGTCGTCACCCCTGCGTTCCCCTCCGCTGCTCGTGCCCCCTCAGCCATGCGACGCCCGCCCGGCCGCCGAGCGCAGCGCGCGCTCGGCGAGCACCCCGACCAGATGCCGCCGGTAGTCGGCGGTCGCGTGGATGTCGTCCTCCGGCTCCACCCGGTCCCGTACGGCGGCGGCCACCGCGGCCCAGTCCGCCGAGGCGGCCGGCCTGCGGTCGCACTCGGCCGACACGTCGACCACGATCGGCACCGGGCCGACGCCGAGGCAGGCCGCCTTCGCCGTGGTGATGCGCAGGTCGTCGTCGAGCGTGACGAGCGCGGCCACCCCGGCGAGCGCGTAGTCGCCGTGCCGCCGGGCGATCTCGCAGAACGCGGTGCCGGAGCCGGGCGGCAGCGCCGGGAAGAACGCCGACACCGCGAGATCGCCGGGCCGCAGCGCGGACTCCATGGGCCCGGCGAAGAACTCGGCGGCGGGCACGTCCCGCTCCGGCTCGCCGTGGCGGGCGACCCGTACCGTGCCGCCGAGCAGGGCGAGCACGGCGGGCAGCTCGGCGGCCGGGTCGGCGTGCGCGAGGCTGCCGACGACGGTGCCGCGGTTGCGGATGACCGGGTGGGCGACGTGCCGCAGCGCCTGGCGCAGCAGCGGCTGNCGTTCCGCGACGGCNNCNNNGCGCTCNACGGCGGCGTGCCGGGCGAGCGCGCCCACCCGCACGCCCTTGCGGTCGGCCGTCAGCGTGTCGAGCCCGCTCACCCGGTTGATGTCGACAAGCCGCGCGGGCGCGGCGAGGCGCATGTTCAGCAGCGGGATGAGGCTCTGGCCGCCGGCCAGGACCTTGCCGTCCGGCCCCGCGTCGGCGAGGGCCTCAAGCGCCTCGCCGACGGTGCGCGGGGCGTGGTATTCGAAAGGGGGCGGTTTCACGTGTCCTTACTACCCGTTTGGCCTGGTGACGTGCGGTCGAAGCGGATTCGGTGTCCCGATCGTGGCGCCGCGGGTCAGCCGGCCGCGTCCTTCTCGTAGCCGATCTCGCCGCCGGAGACCGCCTCCTCGGGCGACGAGCCGCGCCGGGAGATCACCCGCAGCAGGTGGTAGCCGCCGAGCACCACGATCGTGCCGAACGCGATGCCCTCGAGCGAGAAGTCGCCGGTGATCTGGTGGGAGACCGGGCCGATGGCGAGGATGATGCCCGCGCCGACCGGCACCATGTTCACCGGGTCGGCGAAGTCCACCCGGTTCTCGATCCAGATCTTCGCGCCGAGCAGGCCGATCATGCCGTACAGGATGACCGTGATGCCGCCGAGCACCCCGCCCGGCGTGGCGGCGATCAGCGCGCCGAACTTGGGGCACAGGCCGAACAGGATCGCGATGATCGCGGCGATGTAGTACGCGGCCGTGGAGTAGACCCGGGTCGCGGCCATGACGCCGATGTTCTCCGCGTAGGTGGTGGTCGGCGAGCCGCCCACGGCGGTGGCGACCGCGGTGGCCACGCCGTCCGCGGCGACCGCCCGGCCGACGTACGGGTCGGCGTCGATGCCGGTCATCTCGCCGACCGCCTTGACGTGCCCGATGTTCTCGGCGATGAGCGCGATCACGGCGGGCAGCACGAGCAGGACCGCCGAGACCCGCAGGTCGGGCGCGTGGAAGTCGGGGAGCCCGATCCACGGCGCGTCGGCGACGGCGGACAGGTCCACCCGCGGGTGGGTGTCGATCTGGCCGGTGCCCGCGTTGTACGCGGTGATGTCGCCGAAGATCCGGTCGGCCAGCCAGGAGAGCACGAAGCCGATCACCAGGCCGAGCAGGACCGCGATGCGGCCGATGAAGCCGCGGAACATGACCATGATCAGGAAGGTGATCACCATCGTGATGAGCGCGATCCACTGGTCCTGCGGCCAGTAGACGTCCGCGACCACGTAGGCGAGCCCGAACCCGATCAGCATCACCACGCCGCCGGTGACGACCGGCGGGAAGATCCGGTGGATGATCCCCACGCCGAGGAAGTGGATGAGCAGGCCGCAGGCCGCGAGCACGAGACCGGCGACGAGGATCGCGCCGGTGACGATCGCGTCGACGGCGGGCGTGTCGCCGCCGAACAGTTCGCGGATCGCGACGACGCCGCCGACGAACGACGCGCTCGTGCCGAGGTAGCTGGGCACCTTGCCCTTCACCATGAGCAGGAACAGGATCGTGGCGACGCCGGACATCATCACGGCGAGGTTCGGGTCCAGTCCCATGACGAGCGGGAACACGAACGTCGCACCGAACATGGCGACGACGTGCTGGGCGCCGAAGCCGATCGTGCGCGGCCAGGACAGCCGCTCGTCGGGTTTGACGACCTCTCCCGGGGCCAGCGCGCGGCCCTCTCCGTGTACCTTCCACCCGAATGCCATATGAGCCCCTCTGGTGCCGGGCCGTCGGCCGGTGGCCACCCCGCAGGCATTACCCACCGCGGCGACTAACACTTCTCATGCCGGGCGCGGACTGTGACGTCCGTCACCCGTTGCGGGCGAGGTTAGACCTGTGAACGCGTGTTCTCATGGGCATGACTTGCCAAAGGTCCGGCGCTTACCCGCAGATTTCTTGCGCACCGGCCGTCTGCCGGGCCGGTGAACGCCCGATGTCACCGGCCGGACCGCAGGTGAGGTACCAGATGAGGTACCAGATGAGGTGCCAGATGAGGTGCCAGATGAGGTGCCAGATGAGGTGCCAGATGAGGTGCCAGATGAGGTACCAGATGAGGTACCAGGTGAGGTACGCGGTCAGATGCCGCGCATGCGCAGCACGTGCAGGGCGAGGGTGAGGTTGAGCCGCAGGTGGGCGTCCTCGGTGAAGCTGCCGAGCATCCGCTCCAGCTTGCCGATCCGGTACCGCAGCGTGTTGTAGTGGAAGTGCAGCCGGCGGGCGGTCTCCGCGACGTTGAGGTTCGTCTCCAGCAGCACCTGCAGGGTGCGGCGCAGGTCGGCGTTCTCGGCGTCGTCGTCCCCGGCGAGCGGGCCGAGGGTCTCGGCGACGAACGCGTGCAGCTCGGCGGTGTCGTTCACCAGCGAGAGCAGGCGGTAGACGCCGAGCTGGTCGAAGTGCGCGATCGCGCCCGCGCCGTGCAGCTGGCGGCCGACCCGGGCCGCCTTGATCGCCTGGCCGTACGCGTCGGGCAGCGCGTCCACGCCGTGCGCGACGCGGCTCATGCCGGTGGAGAACGTGGCGGGCACGGAGTCGGCGAAGGCGTTCTGCGCGTCCCGGGTGAGCCGGGTGACGTCCACCCCGGCGCCGACGATCGCGACGACCTCGTGGGAGAACCCGGCCACCGCGCCGCGCCGGTCGTGCCGCCGCACCGCCGACCCCCAGACGCTGAGCAGCCGGTCCTGCGCGGAGCGCTCCTCGCAGTCCGGGTCGATCTCGGCGACGACCACGGTGACCGGGCGCTCCAGGTCCCAGCCGAACGCGCGGGCGCGCTCGGCGACGCGCGCCCCGCCGCGGCCGGTGAGCACGTCCCGGAGGAAGTCCGCGCGGTATTTGCTCTCCACCGCGGTGACCGCCTCCTGCTTGGTGATCACGAGCGCGGCGACGGTCGCGGCGCGTTCCAGGATGCCNACGTCGCTGTCNCGGATCGCGCCGGCCGGGCTGTAGGCGACGAGCCGGCCGTGGTGGTGGCCCCCGGCGACCACCGGCACGGCCGCGTACCTGCCGTCGGTGCCGACGCCGCCGTCGAGTACGGGCGGCGGCGCGTGCCGCGCGGACGACGACCGGGAGCCGGTCGGCCCGGCGGACTCCCGCGCGATCGCGCCGCACAGCACGCTCACGTCCTCGGGGTCGCCGGCGGTGGCGAGCACGTGCCCGGTGCCGTCGACGGCGGCCACGGCGACGTCGAGCAGGTTCGCCACCTCGGCGGCGACCTCGCGCAGCCCGCCCCCGGCGAGCACCACCTGCACGAGCGCGCGGTGCGCCTCCTCGGCCCGGGCGAGGATCGCCGCCTGCCGGTTGAGGATGTCGGTGAGCACCTGGTTGAGGATGTCGTCGAAGCCGACGTCGTTGGGGAGCAGGATGAGCGGGAAGTTGAGCCGGTCGGCCTGCTCGACCATCTCGTCGGGCAGCTCGTCGACGTACCGGCCGAGCTTGATGCCGAGCGCGGCGAGCCCTCGCTCGTCGAGGTCGGCGACGAGCCGCCCGAGCGACTGCGGGGTGTTGCGCAGCGGGTAGCCGGTGGTGAGCAGCAGCTCGTGCGGCTTCACCCAGGCGAGGATGTCCGGCACCTCCATGACGTTGAGGCGCTGCACGATGCGGTCGAGGCCGCCCTTCCCCGCGATGAGCCGGGCACCGGCGAGTGTGGAGACCCCCAGCACCTCTCCGACGGAGACGCCGTAGATGATCGTCCCGGTGCTGGCCAGACGCGGGGCCGGAGGGGCGGGGTCCGTGGGCATGCTCGTGACTCCCAGGTCGGTTGCGAGGCCACTCAATTCTGAACGAAATGGTTGTCTGGCAACAAGAGCCAACCTTTGCGTGAACTGTTGGCAGCTTTCTCCGTACGGCGACGTGGCGGCCCGTTCTACGGTCGCGTCAGGTTTGTCCGTCCAGGGACGTCGACTGGGGAAGCAACCATGAGCGTCGGTACACGCCGGACACCCACGAGGGTGGCCCGGCCCGGAGCGCAGCCCAAGGCCGGGCCACAAGCGGCGGCCAGGTCGCGCTCGGCCAAGACCGGGGCCTCGCGGTCCCGATCACGAATACACCTCACGGGCGCGGCGAGCGTGGCCCTGCGCCCGGCCCTGGAGTCGTCGCGGCGCCCGGCCCGGGTGCTCGCGGTGTTCCCTCTGGGGGCCTATCTGGAGACCCGCGGCCCGAGCGAGCCCCGGGTGGTGTGCCTGGTGACGGGGGAGGCCACCAGGCTGCCGAACGCGGTCGTGCTCTCCGAGCCGCTGCCGCCGCTCGCGGTCGGCGACGAGGCGTCGGTCGGCGACGGCGTCGTGGAGGCCGGGCGGGCCACGGTCCGCATCCGCCGCTGGTGGGACCCGGTGCCCGCGCTGGGCCTGGTCCGGCCGTCCCGGCTGGAGAGCTCGCTCGCGCGCCTCGACGAGATCCGCGCGGCGGCCGGGCGCGGCACCGGGCTCGACGAGTCGGGCTATCCCGCCCTGCTCGCCGAGGGGTGCGCGGGCGGCTCGCTGCTGTCCACGCTCACCGCCGCCGAGCAGCTCATGGGCCTCGGCCCCGGGCTCACCCCGAGCGGCGACGACATGCTCGCCGGGCTGCTCACCGCGCTGCGCCACCTCGGCGAGGCCGCGGGCGTGGCACGCGCGGTGTGGCTCGCCGACTGGCTCGCCGCCACGGTGGTCTTCGACGCGCCGACCCGCACCACGCCGATCTCGGCGACGCTGCTGCACTGCGCCGCGAAGGGGCAGGCGTGCGCCGAGGCCGCCGCGGTGCTGCGCGGCATCGTCGGGCTGCAGTCCCTGGAGCCGGCCGCGCAGCGGCTGCTGCGCCTGGGGCACACCTCCGGCGCGGACCTCACCTGGGGCATCCGTGCCGGTCTTTCGGCGGTGCTCGCCCTCTCCCGCGACGACGCGGAGCGGGCCAAGGACCAGGTCAAGGAGATCGCGTAACAGCCTGCGGTTGGAGGCGGAGCTGCGGTGAAGGACGGCGGGATGGCACAGGGCACGGATCTGGTCGAGGTGCGCAAGGGCGTGTACCACGACTCGGTCAGCCTGATGCGGGTCAGCCAGGCCCTCACGGCGCGGCCGGGGGTGACGGTCGCGCTCGTCGCCATGGCCACCGAGCTCAACCTCGATCTCGCCCGCGACCTGCGGTTCGACGTGCCGCCGTGCACGCCCGCGGACCTGCTGGTGGCGATCCGGGCCGAATCGGCGGACGACCTGCGCGGCGCCGCCGAGGAGCTGGAGCGCCAGTTCGCCGCGCTGAGCGGTACGGCCCGGCGCTCCGCCGGTGGCCCGGGCGCCGGCGCGGCGCAGGCGCCGCGGACCACCCGGTCGGCGGTGCGGCTCGCCCCGGACGCGGTCGTGCTCGTGTCCACGCCCGGCGAGCACGCGTTCGCCGAGGCGATGGACGCGGTCACCGCGGGCCTCCCCGTGATGATCTTCAGTGACAACGTGCCGGTCGGCGAGGAGGTCACGCTGAAGGAGCGGGCCGAGCAGACCGGCGCGCTGGTGATGGGGCCGGACTGCGGCACCGCCGTGATCGGCGGGGTCGGGCTCGGCTTCGCGAACGTGCTGCGCCCGGGCCCGGTCGGCGTGGTGGCGGCCTCCGGCACCGGGGCGCAGCAGGTGACCTCGCTGCTCGACCACGCCGGGGTCGGGGTGAGCCACGTGCTCGGCGTGGGCGGGCGCGACCTGTCCGCCGAGGTCGGCGGGCGCTCCACGATACGGGCGCTGCGCGCGCTCGACGAGGATCCGGGCACCGAGCTGATCGTGCTCATCTCCAAGCCGCCCGCGCCCGAGGTGGCCGCGGCGGTGCGCGAGGCCGCGCGGGCGTGCCGTACCCCGGTGGTGACCGCGCTGCTCGGGCCGGGGCAGGACGATCTCACCGTGGCGGCGGAGAAGGTGCTCGGGGCGCTCGGCCGCCCGGTGCCCGAGTGGCCGTCCTGGCTGCCGCCCGGCGCCGTGACCGGCGCGGCGCGGCCGGCGGCGCGCGGCGGGACGCTGCGCGGGCTGTACTCCGGCGGCACGCTGTGCGCCGAGGCCGGGCTGATCGTGCCGGGCGGCGAGTTCACCGACTTCGGCGCGGACGAGTACACCCGGGGCCGCGCCCATCCGATGATCGACCCGTCGCTGCGGCTGGAGGCGCTGGAGCGCACCGACGCCTCGGTGATCCTGCTCGACGTGGTGCTGGGCCTCGCCGCCGACCCGGATCCGGCCGCGCGGCTCGCCCCGGCGGTGCGGGCGGCCGTGGCGCGCGGCGCCGCGGTCGTGGTCGCGCTCGTCGGGACCGCGGCCGACCCGCAGGGCCTGGAGCGGCAGGCGGCGGCGCTGCGGGACGCGGGCGCGGCGGTGTTCGCCTCGAACGCGGCGGCGGCGCGGTACGCGGCGTCGCTGCTCGGCGCGGAGGGCGCGCAGGCGGCCCCGGCGCGTCCGGCGCTCGCGGCGCTGAGCGCGCGCCGGGCGGACGATCCCGGCGCGGCCGCGTCCGGCGAGCCGTCCGCGCAGAGCCCGCTGCCGCCCGGCGAGCCGCGGGTGATCAGCGTGGGCACGACGCTGCTCGCCGAGGCGCTCGACCAGCAGGCGGTCGACCGGGTGGGGGTGGACTGGCGTCCGCCGCTGCCGGGCACGGCCGAGGCGCTCGCGCGGGTGCTCGCCGACCCGCGGCGGGAGCGCGCGAACCGGATCGCGGTGGGCCGGATGACGTCGGCGCGGCCCATGCTGGTGGCGGTACGGCGGGCGCGGGACGTGCTCGACCTGCCGCCGGGGACGTTCTTCCACGCCGGCCCGCCGATCACCTGGGAGCGGGCGTCGGGGCCGATGCGCGGGGCGCTGATCGGCGCGATGCTGTTCGAGGGGCTCGCCGCGGACGCGCGCGAGGCCGAGGAGAAGCTCGCCACCGGCTCGGGCGTCACCCTCGACCCCTGCCACCACCACCGCACGGTGGGGCCGATGGCGGGCGTGGTGAGCCCGTCGATGTGGATGTTCGAGGTGTCCGACGCCGAGCACGGCGGCACCGCGTACTGCTCCCTCAACGAGGGGCTCGGCAAGGTGCTCCGGTACGGCGCCTACGGCCCCGAGGTGATCGAGCGGCTGCGCTGGATGAGCGACGTGCTCGGCCCGGTGCTCGCCGCGGCGCTCGACGCGTCCGGCCCGATCGACCTGCGCGCGCTGATCGCGCAGGCCCTGCAGATGGGCGACGAGCTGCACAACCGCAACCGGGCGGCGACGTCGCTGCTGGTGCGCGAGCTCGCCCCGGCGATCGTGGAGGCGTCGCCCCGGCACGCGGCCGAGGTGCTGCGCTTCATCAACGGCAACGACCACTTCTTCCTCAACGCGGGCATGGCGGCGGCGAAGGTGAGCGCGGACGCGGCCCGCGGCGTGCCGGGCTCGTCGCTCGTGGTGTGCATGGCGCGCAACGGCACCGACTTCGGCATCCAGGTGTCCGGGCTGGGCGACCGCTGGTTCACCGGGCCCGCCGGGGTGCCGGACGGGCTCTACCTCGGCGCGTACGGGCCCGACGACGCCAACCCGGACATCGGGGACTCGACGATCACGGAGACGGCGGGGCTCGGCGGGTTCGCGATGGCCGCGGCCCCGGCGATCGTGCGGTTCGTGGGCGGCGACGTGGCGGACGCGATCACGGCCACGACGTCGATGTACGAGATCACGCTCACCGAGCACCCGGCGTACCAGATCCCCGGGCTCGGCTTCCGGGGCACGCCCGTGGGCATCGACGTGACGCTGGTGGCCCGGACCGGCCTGCTGCCGGTGGTGAACACCGGGATCGCGGGCAAGGTCGCGGGCACCGGGCAGGTGGGCGCCGGTCTGGTGAGCCCTCCGGCGGAGGCGTTCACGGCCGCGCTCGAGGCGCTGGCGGCCGCGAGCTGAGCCGCGCGGGGCCTGGCCCGACTTGTTCGGGCTTGATCGTGCTCGTTCGTGCTTCGTCCCACCTTGGTCGAACTTTGTCTGACTTGGTCTGACTCGGCGCGTTCGATTCCCCCGTGACCCTGTTTGGCCCTAATATCAATGGCCAGCCTCACAAAACATCACGTTTCACTTCGAGATCCAGCAAAGGGATACGTCACGGACACACCTGATTGGGGGGACGTCACGGTGACGGCGGATCGCCTGCTCGGGAGCACCTCTGCCATGCCTTCGGGGGCCGCCACACCGCAGGGGCGAGTGGAGGGGCCTGTGGAGGGGCAGGGGCGGCTCGTCGGCAGGAGGTACCGCCTGCTGTCGCCGGTCGGACGCGGCGGGATGGGCATCGTATGGCATGCCCACGACGTGCTGCTCGACCGGGACGTCGCCGTCAAGGAGCTCATCCTGCCCTTCGGGCTGGATCACGCCGGCAAGCAGATCGCGTTCCGGCGGGTGTTGCGTGAGGCGCGCTCCGCGGCGCGGCTCAGCCATCCGGGCATCATCACCGTCCACGACGTGATCGAGGAGGACGGCCAGCCCTGGATCGTGATGGAGCTGGTCCGCGCCTGGTCGCTGGAGCAGGCGATCCGGCAGAACGGGCCGCTGCCCGCCGCGCAGGTCGCCGAGATCGGCATCCGGGTGCTCGACGCGCTGCGCCACGCGCACGCCCACGGCATCCTGCACCGCGACGTGAAGCCCGGCAACGTGCTGCTCACCGAGGACCGGGTGGTGCTCACCGACTTCGGCATCGCCGCCCTGGAGGGCGAGGTGTCGGTCACCCAGACCGGGCTGCTCATGGGGTCGCCCGCCTACATCCCGCCGGAGCGGCTGCAGGGGCGGCCGATCACGCAGGCGGCCGACCTGTGGTCGTTCGGGGCCACCCTGTACGCGGCGGTCGAGGGGCGCCCGCCGTACGAGGGGCCGGACGCGGTGGCCGTGCTCGGCGCGGTGCTCACCCAGGAGCCCACCCGGCCACAGCGCGCCGGGGCGCTGCTGCCGGTGATCGAGGGGCTGCTGCGGAAGAATCCGGCTGACCGGATCTCGGCCGCGGCAGCCTCTGACATGCTGGAGCGGGTGCTGCGGGCGCACGGCTCGGTGCGGCCGCCGCGGCACCACAACCCGCCCCCGGACCCGGATCCGACGTCGCTGCGGTCGCTGCCGCCGCTCGACGTGCCGAGCGGGCCGATGCCCTCCCGGATCATCGAGACGCCGTCCGGGCCGGTGCGCGTGCCGTACGACCCGGCCGAGACCACGGGCGGGTACCCGCCGCGGTCCGCGCATTCGACCGGCCCCCACTCCGTCGAGGCCGCCTCGGCCGCGGCGCATTCCACCGGGCCGCACTCCACCGGCCCGCACTCGATCGACGCGTTCTCCACGGGAGCCCACGCGGCCGAATCGTTCGCCACGGGCTCCCACTCGACCGGCCCGCACTCGACCGGGCCGTACTCCACGGGGCCGCATTCCATCGACCCCTACTCCACCGGTCCGCGTTCGGCCGACCCGTACTCCACGGGCCCGCACGGCACCGGGCCGCACGCCGCCCCCGCGGCGCAGCCGCGCGCCGCCGACCTGCTGGAAGAGGAGGAGACCGGCGGGCGGGACCGGCGGACCACGATCCTGCTCACGGTGGCCGCAGTGGCGGTCGTCGCGCTCGTCTCCGCCGTGGTGCTCGTGCTGATGCCGAGCGACCCCTCCGAGCTCGCCGAGGGCGCCGGCGACACGACCACGGAGGTCTCCGGCGGCGGCAC
>Ga0065720_1003834_pt1 | contig 12413 bp, 11 predicted proteins | sample Thericmetagenome_FD_59107 | JGI IMG/M metagenome (GOLD analysis project Ga0065720, IMG submission 59107) | Thermophilic microbial communities from the Joint Bioenergy Institute, California, USA of rice/straw/compost enrichment - eDNA_2 v2... | ecosystem: Engineered > Solid waste > Grass >... | reverse complement strand
ATGAGACATCTTTTCCTTATATTTTCAGCCATTTTAATCTCCACTATCTTCAATCTCGTCTATTCCGAAGAAACTACAAGGTAAGTTCGATATTTCTGTGTCCTAACAGCATTAGCTGCAAGGACTGTGTCTCAATCAAGGGATTAATTACCAACATCAGTAGATTTTGAAGAGAATAATATTGAAAATGTAGCCGATATGAGACAAAGAAATATCTCAAGAGCTGAAGAAATTGCCAACACAAAAATTACATTGAACCCAGGAAACAGAGTCACCTATCCTAGCGCTGGAGGAGAATTCATTTTGTAACAAGAATTTCATCTCAAATTAACCTTACAGCTACGGAGTTAAGCCTGGCTCCTACCGTATAGATATATTAGCCCAACACCATATTTTCGATCCCGTAATATTTTTGAAAAACTTGACTGAACTGGGCAGGTTTTTGTGGATGTTTTAAAGACCACTAGCGGAAAGCTCGAAATTGTTGGCCATTCTATTAACCCATTCCAAAAGAGAAAGAGTAGATTAGATTACCCCTTCAGAATTCCTGCTGCAAGCCCTATCAATTACTTTGAAGTATTAGTTCAGGTGAAATTCTCACAATGTTAGATTAAAGAAGAATTTTCAATTGGATCTCTTTTCAAGAGTGGATACACTTTGATGATTGGTATGACAATTCTTATGTTGTGGTGCGCCAAGAAGATGCCATCTTTGGGTATTGAATAGTGAAGAAATTAGTTAACTTTGAATAGAAGAAATGCAAGAAGAGGCTGCTCCTCAACAAGGACAACAAAGAGTTCAACAATAAATTTTACATAATATTTGAATTAATATTGTCTTTTTGTTCTATAGTAATATAAGACTTGCCAAGAGATTAAGAATAAATACTAATTCTTCTCTTGTTTTTAGAAGCTTTAATTATTGCAGAGATATTAAATGATTTTTTCGTTTATAAATATGATGTAAAACACCACACTACAAACTTACAAGCTAACTAGAAATACAAATTTAGCCCATTCTCAAAACACCAGCAGCAACAAGCTTGTTGATCTTAGAGGCAACATCAGGGTTCCTAAGAGCAGCAAGGAAGTTAGGATCGTTTGGTCTTTCTTGTAAATTTCTAAGGATAATTGAGATTTCAGGGTCTCTCAAAATAGCTTGAATTTCAGGGTCAGCCATAGCGTGTCTTAATCTTTCTTCTTGTTCTTCAGGGGTTTCATTATAGCTTCCCATCATAATGGTCATCTTGGTCTTTTCCAATCCCTTCTTGCATTCTTCATTTTCGGGATCAACCTTCAAACCCTTCTCATAAGCTTCAACAGCCTTGTGGTATTCCTTCATTTGGAAGTGAATGACTCCCTTCTTGGCCCAAGCCTTGACATAGGTAGGGTCAAGTTCAAGGCACTTGTCGATATCCTTCATAGCAGAAGGATATTCCATAAGCTTCATCAAGGCAGTAGCCTTGTTAGCATATAATCTGGCATCAGATGGGTTTCTTCTAATGGCCTCCTCATACTCCTTGATAGCTTCAGGATATTTGCCTTGGCCATAGAGTTCGTTACCCTTAAGTCTGTGTTGCTCAGAGATTTCAGGATTGATGTAATTCTTTGCTTCTTGTTCTTTCTTGAGCTTTTCAATCTTCTTGACCTCATCCTTGACCTTGGGATCATTGTTTTCCAATAAAGATTGTTGGTACCAGTGAAGGGCTTGGTCATACTTCTCCATTTGAGCGTAAGCGCTAGCTTTTCTGGCAAGGACCTTAGCAAGCTTGACATAGTCATAGTTGCTTCCCTTGCAGATTTCAATAGCCTTGTCACAAATTTCAATGGCCTTTTCAGGTTGTTTGGTTTCAATATAGCAAGCAGCCTTGTTATTGTAGTAAATAACCTCATTAGGATCAAGCTCTATAGCTTTGTCGTAATGAAGAATAGCTTGGTCGAAATTTCTCTTCTTGTATTCTTCATTTCCCTTAACTTTTTCCTCTTCAGCGGGAGAAAGAGGCTTAGCCTGGGGCTTGGATTCAGGTTTGGATTCAGGCTTGGTTTCAGGCTTAGGTTCAGGTTTATGTTCTTCTTTGGGCTTTTCTTCGTCCATCTTTTCTTCTTTTGGCTTGAAGTTGGCTCCAGCATTTCCTGCAAAATCGGGCATGTCACCGGCACCACCTGCACCCATATCTTTCATTATAACATCAAATGCCTTCTTGATTTTAGGGTCACTAAGATATTGGGCAAGATTTTGAGGATTCTTCTGCAAATCACCGAGCTTCTTAAGGAAGTCAGGGTCCTGAAGGTAGGCAGAGGTCTCAGGATTAGTCAAAAGTTTCATCAAGATCTGTTGATAGAATGGATTTTGGCCACCCATTCCGCCGAAGCCAGCTCCAGCACTTTCTTGCTTAGCTTCTTGAGCTTTTTGTAAGCCTTCAAGCATTTGGGCATTATTGGGTTCTAATTCCAAACCTTTCTTATATGTGGCTTCTGCCTCATCGTATAATCCAAGGTAGTATTCAGCAAGACCTTTTCTGGTGTAGCCCTTAGCCCAATCAGGCTTAATGCTTACGCATTTCTTGGCGTCTTCCAAAGCCTCTTCAAATTTTCCAAGGCTGGCATAGGAGGCAGATCTATTAGAATAGAAGACGTGATCATTGGGGTTAAGTTCAATAGCTTTGGTGAAATGCTTGATGGCTTCCTCGTACTCCTTTTTAGCGAAGGCGTCATTTCCGAGAGCCTTATATTTGTTAGCTTCTTCGATGTTACTCATTGAAAGATTTTTCTAATTTTTATTTCAAACTCAGTCTGACAGGCAAATATATTAATTGTGCAGAAAGTTCTAGATGCTCCAATTGATTTTTATTATATCCTGGTACATATCGGTTTCAAAACAAACGTAACTTGGACTCAAGACCCTTGGTAGGCCTTGGAGTCAAACTTCTGTTGTTTACTGATAAGATTTTCTTTCTTTGTGTATGATCAATTCTCTTTTATTCGCAATTTAAGAATACGCTCTCGAGCATGGTATAGGCCTTAATATCATCACATAACTAAAAAATACCATTCAAGTAATTCGTTAAAGAGATACCTTCAACTTTATAGTTCTTCCCGTGTTGAACATAAATTTCTGGAAAAAGAACAAACAAAGCTCTCCGATAATCTAAAATAATTAATATCTAAATAACAAAAGACTCTAAAACAAGTCTACTGTGATGCTGACTATAGATACTGATCCTTATCACTCCTACTCTTCTAATTTAATTTGATTTCTCTTATGCATGTTGTAACAACGGTTTTAATAATTAGTTATGATGAGGAGAAAGATTATTAGTATTGTTGGTAATATTTTATGGCTGTCAATCAATACAAACAAGTTCTTAATGACATTTTCTGAGATCATTTGATTTTTGAAAGAGGATGTTATTGAAACTTGTCTCATCAAAATAAAACAATTCATTTGAATTAAATCAAGATGTCTCAATTCAGTACTTAACTAATCTCTACAATTAATAATGACAGGTTCACCTCACATTGATAAGATCGCTAGACTTCAAGAAAAGATTAGCTCATTGCATGTATGAAATTGTCTCCTGGGTTTAAAGTTATAGGTTTCTATTGATTCTGAAAGAAGTTCCAAACTTGATTCCTTAGAAGAGACCTGCAAACATCTTGAGGACAAGTTAGCTGATTATCTTGAAACAAATAACAAGAGAATTAATCTTCTCCGTGAACAAGTATTTGAAAATCCAAGGAATCTTACGATAATAGATCACAAAAATTCAAAAGATGCTTGAAGACGAGAAAGTCAACAGAGAAAGCATCATTGAGGCCAAATATAGAGACATATCCAATCTTGAGACCAAATTTACTGAAATGATCGAAACTGAAATTGCTGTACAGAAAGTGCCCATCCCCTCTAATTTCTAGGCCAGAAGAGAGAGTGAGATCAAGCTCCAAAGATACTTAGAAGAAAAATTCAATTCATTGAAGAACGAAGTCATGAAAGAAAGCAAGCATAGAGCCGAAAGCTTGGATATTATTAACCAGACTCTTGAAGTAATTCGATATAAACCTATGAATAATCCATTCCAAGGCTGATCTTCCTAAGTTGAATGATAATATTAAGACTGAATCAGCTGAAAGAGAAGAAATGGATAAGAACATCATGAAGAAATGTACTGAGGAACTTATTAAGCTTAGTGAGAATATCCAAACAGAAAAAAAGAACAGAGAAGAATCCGAAGTGGCTATTTATGATATGTTGAAGGATGTTGTTAACAAGGTTAAGGGTGAAATTGATGCTGAGAGAAGAACCAGGTAAGAAAAGCTTAGAGAATATTAATTTTTGAAGGGAAGCTACCGAGGAGACTTTGATTGGATTATTAGAAGAAACTTGCAATAAGTTGAATGCAGCTTCTCATATTTAAATGACAGAGTGTATATCACTTTAAAGTATTCTTTGATAAAAAATGTTATTTCACATTCTATTGACTATTTCTTGATATGAGTAACAGGCTCAATATAGGATATATTTTGTGAGTCATTTGAACATTTTTTGAAGAGATTTATACGAATAATAAATATGCATGCATTTATCCATAAAGGATTACATCTGAATTATCCATTCTTTATTCGAGTTTGCCTTGGGCTTCTTTTTTGAATTTATTGAGGTCTTTTTCACTCTTCTGGAAAAAGGATTTAATGAATAGGAGAAGATAGACTGCAAAGACAAAGACATGGACATAGATCAATCCGTAAATGACCTTTCTCAAAGTGGGATCAATAGTCTCTGGGATTTCAAAGAAAGCAAACATTTTCCTATAGGTAATAAAGATTTAATTGATTTATTGATTTGACGTATCTGTTTTCAATTAAGATCTTAAGTAACGCTGAAAAAATGAGCAGTGTCAAATTTGAACAGAGAAAGAATACTCTGGGATATTTTTTATCTCGTGACGGTGTTGCGATATTTAGGATAAACAAAAAGACAAGTGTAAAATTTAAAAGAAAGAAAATTATATTTGCTATCTGCCCTTCTTCTTCTTTTCTTCCTCACGACACTGATTTATGATATCTTGGAAGTCGCTCATCATGGCGCCAATTTCCTTCAGATGTTCGATAGCTTTCTCTCCTATTCAATTAGAGAAAAAAGATGATAAATATACCCTTTCTAATATAGTCATCTTCATCTTGTTGAGGAGTTAAGTCCTTCTTATCCTTTATTTCTTTGTCTTTTCTTGTCTTGGCTTCCTCTTGTTTCTTCTTTTCTTGTTGGGCTCTGTCACCCTTTTCAGTTTCTCTCTTGGCCTCTTCCTTAATTCTTCTGATACCTTCTTCACATCTTGAATGGAGATTATCAATAGCCATAAGAATTCTTCCCAAGCTGAGGTTTTTAATCGAAGACTCATTGCTAGAAGCTTCAACTTGAGTTTGCAAACCATTCTTTTTATTATTGACATCCTAAAGATTTAGAAATATCCTAAGAATCATACTTCAAGTTTCTTCTGAAGGATAGCAAGGTCATTATTTAAGAGCAAAATCTCATTATTTTTTTCTTTCTCGAATTGAATAGCCTCAGCTCTAAGCTTTTCAATTTCTTCTTCTAGCCTAGCTTGCTGCTCTTTAAGGCTTTTATGGGAGTTTTCGAGGACGGCGTGTCTTTGAAGAAGCTCAGACAGATCACTATATTGATCAGAATGAGCCTTGATAACAGAATCAAGATAATCTTCATATTTCTTAAGAGCTTGGACTTTTTTTTCTAATTTAGTGGAATTTTTTTGGAGCTCCTGTAGTTGAGCATTCAAATTTTCTATTTCTTGTTCTTTTTTAATTCTAAGTTCGTGTTCTTCATGATATCTTTTCTCAGCTCTGGCCTTCTTGGCCTCATTCTCTTGTAAGAATTTACAGTATTTTATAAGCTCTTCTTGAATTTGAAGATCTCTTTCTCTGATAATATCTTCTTGTCTCTTAAATGCCTCTTCTTGACTAGACAGATTATATATTTACATATAACTCTTTACGCTTTGTATTGTTCCTTCTGGGTCTCAAAGGCTTCATGAACTTCGTACATTTGTCTTCTCTTCTCGAGAAGTTTAGTGGCAGGAGAGACAGTATCAACCTGGATGTGATTAGGGATTTTGTTATTAGTGCTCTTCTTCATAAATAAAGAATAAAACTAACTTAATATTGTATAAATATGAAGTTTCATTTTCAAATGATTTCCTGAGGACTTATCCTTAACAGGATACGCAATGAATGAATTACTCTTAAAAAAGAAATGTAACATTAAGATATTCATGTCTCATTAGGAATGCCTGAAAAATTTTATAGATATCCAATTTAGATAGGTCATTATAACTGTTAAGGGAACCGCTAAGGGTATCAGGAAGCAGTAATAGTTATCACTACTTATCCTATCCAATAACAGATAATTGGTCTTTCCAACCACTGCCATTCCAATCATGGCATAAATGCTGAGAATGAAGAAGACTGCAGCACCTAGGATCATAGAATATCCGAAAATCTCAACCATATTATCATTAGCTTTGGTATCTGTCCTTTCTTCATAGATAAATGATTCCTTACGTCTGGGTCTAGGGGTTTCTTGAATTAATGGAGACATTGGTGTGCTTGTTGAAGTACTGCTATTGAATCCTGAGAATTTCTCGTCATTAACTTTACCAGACCCATATATGTTTATTTGGTTGTTGATGAAGAAATTTATATTGACCTGGACTTTAGATTTGGACATTTCAGGTTGTCTCAGCATTTAGAACAAAATTTATTACAATAAATTAGTTTACATAGGTACTTAGTTGAGTAAGGATATTGAAATTGAATTTGGCCCTCTTTTGGGATTTAGTCCATCAGAGAGACAAAATTATATGGGAAATAACCAATCTTGTTATTACAAAGACCGATCCACCATCCGCTTTCCGTCTTCTTCAAAATCTGGATCTTATCTCCCCTCTTAAATTTAAGATCATTTTCCTATAAAGTTATAATAATTCTCTTTCAATAGCAGTACCTTCTGTGGGTTATAGTCGAACTTTGCAATTGCAAATTGATTCATAGTGATTTCTGAAGTAGGCTTTGGCTGATCTGGGGTATTTTTCTGTTCCGATCTGGGTGGGCTCAGTCGTGACATTGAACTGTTAGAGTAAAAGTTGCTGGTATTTGCCGCAGCAGTGTTAGTAGCACTAGCTTTCTGGAATGGTGAGTTATTCACAGAACTTGGGTTAACTTTTTGTACCAATGGTGAATCTAAAGTTTCACAAAGAGTTTCACAATTACTTACTTTTATTGCTCTTGTCCTTAACGCCGCTTCCTTGGATTTCTTGAGTTTTAGGAGGCTCCTTAATTGTAGAACCATCTAATGTGATATTTTCTTGAGGACCTTGCTTTTGTCCTGAGGCAACAGGGTTGAGTCCTATCCTATTGGATAGTGGAGCATATTCGACAGGATGATTGTGCTCCTCTTTTGGAACTGTTTCAATGTTTTTAGTCTCATTGCAAATTGAAGATCTTGAATGACTTTCATTACTATTCTCCATTATATTTTGTTTATAGATATCCACAGGTTCTAGGAGATTAGACAGTTAGCGATACTAAATACCTATGTTATTGTTGCTCTTTCTGGTTTCTATTTCCATTTTTCTCTGGAGAATTTTGCTCTTGATAGCATCAAGGTCGTTCTTAGCCTTGGAATTGCTCTGGTTCTGGAATGTAAGATGTGAACCAGCTCTAGAATATATTAAGAAGTTCACTATCTGCTTACGCTAGAGGGAGATCATAATTCTTGCTGGCATTAGAATTATACTCACTCTGAAGTTTTCTGCTATTTTCCTCATGGAATCTTTCAGCAATCAGATTATCAAAGGTTTCATTAAACGCTGAGCAATTATCAGCCCTAGGCTGAATAGTTGATCCAAGGCTAGCTCCTTCTTCTACAATAGCCTCTGGGAACTTTGAAGGAGAAATCAATTTCTTAGTTGTAAAACTTTCTTGGTTGAAGGTCTCGGGTTCAGTTTCTTCTTTAGATTCAAGTAGTTCATGCTCTTCACGTTCACGATGAGTAAAGCGCTCAATGACATCAACTCTAGAATTAAAAGGAACATATTCAAGAGGCTGGGCCCTTGCAGAGCGCAAATCAGTGGCACCCCTAGAGTTATAGCCTGAGGCTAAGCTTGTATAATTAGGTTCCTCTCTCTTATTAGATTGGTAGTCTCCAGGGCTATAATTGCAAGTGTTATTTGTAATCGAGAATGTGTAGGTTGCATTGGTATTCAAGTTGGTATTAGAAGCATAAGTAGGAAGGTTATTCAAATGTTGGGTCAAAGGTGATGTTGATCTAGCTGACATTGGCTTACTGTTATAATAAGTAGAAGCACTGGTTGATTTTCTCTCAGTACTGTTATAGGCTGACATTTTATCAGTGTTGAGTTTGAAGTTGGTGCTCTTTCTTATTCTCATTAATTCCTTTGTGTTTGCAATGATCTGTTTGTAGTCATTGATTTTCCAGTCGCTAGGAATATCTAGAACTTCAGCATTTTCGACTTTGGGCAACAGGATTCTTCTAATTTCATACAATAACTTTAAATAATCAGCTATTAGGTTAGATTTAAGGTGTAATCCTTATACTTTCAATGGAAAATTCTTGATCCTGAAGATGCTTTTCAATGTTATAGTCTCCCTTGATTAGAAGGAGCTCCAATGTAGTAAGGATAGCCTTTAAGGTTTCACTAAGGGTTAGACTATTTTCAATAATTTATACTTGAGAAAATTGGCCAGATCAGCACAGGTCTTTTCCCTCTCATTTAATTCACTTTCCAATCTTTCACTATTCTTCTTTTCATTTACATAAATAGCTTGAATATTTCTCAGCTTTTTAATTTGCTGAGAAATTTTAAGTAATTCACCTTGGTATTTGGCTCTTTCTTCGGTGATGCTTGTTGTTAAGGAATTTAATTCAGTTTCGAGTAGTTCTGTCTTAGTTCTTTCGGCCTGGAGATCTTCTGTGAGTTTGTTTATAGTAAGTTGCAATTCATTCTTTTCTCTTTTTATTCTTTCAAGGTCCTCAGTAGCTACGCTATCGTAGGCTGAGAAGGGTTCAATAAAGTTATTGGATTTTCTTTTCTCATGAGTAATGTTAGAACTGCTTTTGCTGGCTCCAAGGAAAGAGTTGACATCTGTATTTTCATCATTCTCAAATGGCTGTCTTGCAAGCTTAGCATAAGATTGATTGCCTGGAGTAAAAGATTTGGCTTTAATATTGTTGGATTTTGAGTATTTCTGACCGCTATTGCTATTGCCTTTTAAATTTCCATAGCTTGTGTTCTTCTTAAGTTTGGGTTGATTTTCAACACTTTGCTTTCTAGGCTGCTTTTCAGAACTGCCATGTCTAGCAGTATATGTTGGCATATTCCTTGAATCACGTAGCAGAGGCTGATTGGTCCTCTCTTGTAAAGGTCGGGCGGATCTCCCCTGTTCATATATGTAAATATTTTGTTCAGGGATGATTTCACTATAATTATTGTTGTCAAACATAGAAGCAAAGACTTCATTGTCACTGGTTATCTGGGTATTGATACGACTTAGGCTCTCAAATGAGGTATTCTCATTAGAAATTCTGTTATTACGTTGTTCTTGGTGATATGGGGATGGAGACTTTGGTCTCTGGTTATATTCTTGATGATAATGTGCGGTTATATTTGCTTGATTTGAAAAGATGCCAGGCTTGAGTTTCATGGCTATGTTCTCCTTATATTGGTTGTGAATTGGGATAAATTTGTTCAGATGCATTGTTTCCTTCAAAGAAATATAAATTATTGAACACACTAACTGAAATATACTATTTAAATTTTTAAAAGTCTTAGTCTATTGGGAGACTCTATGAACTGGATAATCAATATCTCAGCTCTTACTCTTATCCATAAAGGACTGGACAAGCAATCACAGTAAATAGACAAATAGCTCAGATTATCAATCTAATTTTAAAGAAGAGAAATACTATTTTCTCATAAAGTTATCTAGGAATCCCAACATCGTACTCTAAACGAAGTTCTGAATCTTAGAACTGAAAAAGGTTAGCATCAAATTTTCTCGAAATTATAATGATTTTAATCATAATAAATTGTAAGATGTAACCTAGAACAAACTCGAAGCTTATTCTTGGGATTAAGAAGAAAGGTTCATGATGTTTATGGATAATACAGAAACCCTAACTACATTGTTAAACATCACACAAGCAGGCTTTGTATTCAATAGAGTATTTTTATGTTTAATCCTTGCGTTAAAAAACCTTCTTAATTTGTTAGACTTTGCTAATTAATAATTACAGATTCTAACACTTTTGTTAAATCGAGGCGTCGTATTGTTTTCATTAATTTGGATTAAAGTCTTTTTATTAAACTTTCAACACTCGTCCTATTGATTAGATGTAAAACCTAGAGGAGATTAATTAAATTCTGGAATTGAGGTACTAAATGAATTAGTCTTTCAAACGGTTTTCATATTTAGTCGAGTTTAACTCGACTTTTTATAAAGGGCCAAATTTAAGCATACTAAACAGCTCACACAACTTTTTCAGATGAGAATAATGAAAGTATTCCTGTGCTTATTTTTCGTCTTTCTATTTAGTCAGATAGCGATAGCACGATCAGTTCAGGCTAATGCAACAACTAATCAAGATGAGATCCGGGTCGATAATGGGACCTCAGGTTCTCACACTGAAATTAGATCCATGTCTTTATCAAGTGGTGGCTATGTTATTGTATGGAAATGCGTGACAGACACACAAGTCGGAATTTGCAGTCAAGTTTTCAATAAAGATGGGACAAAGAATGGCTCACAGTCAATAATTGCGACATTCTCACCTTCTGCTGATTTGTGGTACTTAAAGACAACTGCTTTGGAGCAGGGTGGATATGTTGTTGCATGGACAAGGTATGATTATGATGATGAGGATTTACAGACATTCTGTGCAGTATTTGAGGATGATGGCTCCATTCGTGTAAAAACTTTTCAAGTTGGTTTAGTTCGCCAATTACACACTGTAGTTGGATTAAAAGATGGTGGATTTGTCATATTATGTGATAACACTATCGTCTATCTTTTCGAAGCTGATGGTAAATTAAGAAGATCCCCTTTCAGGGTCTCTGATGACAATACTTTGTTCAATGGATTCCCTCCTATGGCACCTCTATCAGATGGTGGTTTTGTAGTCCTCTATATCGTTGATCAAACTACTTATGCTCAGAGAATTTCCGCAAACGGTACTAAGCAAGGAGCCCCAATTACTGTGGATAGCAACCTTTTTCTGACTTCTTCTTCACCAATGGCATTCCCTTTACAAAGTGATGGGTTCATGGTTATGGGCGTGAAGGATACCTTCCAGAGTGGAGAAAACACGAGTGGTCCAGGAAGATATCAAAGATATGTAAGAATTTATAAGGATAATCAGACAACCCCTGTTACTGTTCTCATGCACGACGACCAAAATTACAGATCCTACTTTGGTGCTATGGCCATTCTGAATAGTGGAAGAATGGTTGCTTCATGGATGGTTGAAGAAGCTAATGGAAGAGCTTTCCATGGGCAGGTATTTGATGATAGTGGGAAGAAATTTGGTTCAGAGTTTGTTATTCCCCTTTCTGGGGATTTCTCAATGGATTTTTACCCATATTCCTTAGCTCCTTTGCCAGATGGTGGGTTCACTGTAGTCTGGAGTTATGACGGCTCAGAAGGTGTCTTTGGTCAAATGTACAATGAAGATGGTAGTCCAAGAGATGATGTTAAAAGAATCAGTAATCCTAATAAAGATAAAAATGCAGGAAATCCAAATGTTGCAATTTTGAAAGACGGTGGCTTTTCTGTAACTTGGATGGTATCAAATGGTTTATATACTAAATATTACCCATGCTCTTCATGGGACTGTAATGAAAATATCCAAAAGAATTTAGCCCCTCCCAAAAAGACTGAAACTCCCAAGGTCCAAGGTACATCCTCAAAAAAAGGGCCGATTATGTTAATTATTGTTGTCACAGTAATAGCTTTATTGGTGATATTCGGAGGCATGTGGATCAGAAATAAGATCCTTGCGAAAAGAAAAGAGGCCAATTCTCATTTTCCCATCCAGAAGATCAACAGAAAGAATTCCAATCTTCCATTAATTCCTGAGGCTAGAGAAAGTGATGAAAGAGATGCGTTCTTGAATTATGCTAATGATCAGCAGGAGTAATTCATAAATGGTTAGAAAATATATCCTATTAGAACTGGGAGTTGTTATTTTGAAGAAAATATATTTCCCAAACAAAGTTTTTCATCAATGAAAGAGATATATAAGTACTATGGTTTATATTTGACTATCCAGTTTTAACAGAGTTGTCATTATTATCACTTTCTAACATTGCAATCTTCTTTACAGAA
>Ga0065720_1004549_pt1 | contig 12421 bp, 10 predicted proteins | sample Thericmetagenome_FD_59107 | JGI IMG/M metagenome (GOLD analysis project Ga0065720, IMG submission 59107) | Thermophilic microbial communities from the Joint Bioenergy Institute, California, USA of rice/straw/compost enrichment - eDNA_2 v2... | ecosystem: Engineered > Solid waste > Grass >... | reverse complement strand
GAAGCCTTCGATTACCTGGACGCGCCGATCGTGCGGCTGGGCGGAGCGGCCGTGCCGATTCCGTACAATCCCGAGCTGGAAAAGCGGGCCGTTCCCCAGGTGGAGGACATCGTTCGGGCGGTCAAAAAGCTCCTGAACAAGGATTGAAGGAGGGGAGCCAGTGGCTGCGGAAATCCTGATGCCCAAATTGGGAGCCACCATGGAAACGGGGACCATCGTGAAGTGGCTCAAAAAAGAGGGCGATTTTGTCCGGGCCGGAGAGCCGCTCTTGGAGATCATGACCGACAAAATCACGATCGAAGTGGAAGCGGCGGAGAGCGGAACACTGCTTAAAACGTATTACGGCGAAAACGACGTTGTCCCGGTTCAGCGCATCATCGGCTATATCGGCCAGCCCGGCGAGACCGTCCCCGAATCGCCCGAAAAACGGTCCGAGGCGCATATGCGATCCGTTTCCGATCTTCCGCCTGATGCCAAGGCCCCCTCCCTTGCCGTGAGCGATATGCCGCAGGAAAGCGGCGGCAGGATCAGGGCGACGCCGGCGGCGAGGGCGGCGGCGCGCAGGCTGCGGGTGGATCTGGCCTTGATCCGCGGCACGGGGCCGAAGGGGCGCATCCAGAAGGAGGATGTCGAATCCTATCACCAAAACCTGCGGATGCAGGCGAGGGCGACGCCCCTCGCCCGCAAGATCGCCGGGCTGGAGAACATCCCCCTTGCCGATGTTCACGGCACGGGCGCCCGCGGCAAAATCATGCGCAGCGACGTCGAAGCGGCAATCGCCGCGCAGCGGACGGCGCCTGAAACCGGCTCAAGCCGGACGAGAACGCGCAAAGTGGAAGGGATCCGGAAAATCATCGGCGAGCGGATGAGCCAAAGCGCTTTTACCGCTCCCCATGTCACCCTCGTCACCGAAATCGACATGTCCGCGGCGTCGGATCTGCGCAATCGGCTGCTGCCCCTCATTGAAAGCAAAACCGGTTTCCGGCTGTCTTACACCGAAATCATCATCAAAGCGGTCGCCCATGCGCTCACGCTGCACCCGGCGGTTAACGCTTCGCTGAGCGGCGACGTCATCATCCTGCACGACCGTGTCCATATCGGACTGGCCGTGGCGATTGCGGACGGCCTCATGGTTCCCGTTGTCAGGGACGCCGACCGCAAAGGACTGGCGGAATTGACGGTGGAATGCAAAACTTTGGCGCGGCTTGCCCGCGAAAACAGGCTGAAACCCGTTCTTCTGAGCGGAGGGACGTTCACGCTGAGCAATCTGGGCATGTACGCCGTCGATGCCTTCACCCCGATCATCAACCCGCCGGAATCGGCCATCCTGGGCGTCGGCAGAATACACGAAAAACCGGTGGGCGTGGACGGCTCCATCGTGCTCCGGCCGATGATGACCGCCAGCCTGTCCTTCGATCACCGCGTCATCGACGGGGCTCCGGCCGCGGCGTTCCTGACGGAGCTGAAACAACTGCTGGAACAACCTTTTCAATTGCTGCTTTGACGGGAGGAGATCATGGAAACCTATGATGTCGCGGTCGTCGGCGGCGGGCCCGGAGGATATGCGGCCGCCCTGCGGGCCGCCCGCCTGGGCCGTTCGGTGGCATTGATCGAAAAGGAGCATCTTGGCGGCACCTGCCTGAATGTCGGCTGCATTCCGTCCAAAACGTTGCTGCGTCACGCCGAGGTTATCGAGCTGATGCATAAGGCGGGGGAATGGGGCATCGAGACCGGTCCGCTTAAGTTTTCGCCGGAACGGATGCTGGCGCGCAAAAATGCGGTCGTGGAAAAGCTGCGCGGCGGCATCGCGGCTCAGCTGAAATCCCGGAAAGTCGACGTTATCCGCGGGCTGGGCGTTGTTCATCCCGACCGGACCGTCACCATCGACGCCCCCGGCGGCAGGCGCGCGATTCGGGCCGGCAGCGTGATACTGGCCACCGGATCGAAACCGCACATTCCTGTCATCGAAGGGATCGACCGCGTCCGTTTTCACACCACCGACACCATTTTCGACCTAGACCGCATCCCCCGATCGCTGGCGATCGTGGGGGGAGGCGTCATCGGCGTCGAACTGGCCTGCGTCTTTTCCAGCCTGAATGCGGAAGTCACAATCATTGAGGCGGCGGAACGGATCATCCCCATGGAGGATGAGGAAGCTTCCCGCTTCCTGCATCGGCAGTTGACGAAGAAAAAGGTGAACATTTGGACCGGCTCCGCTGTCCGGGATATGAGGCCGGCCGACGGCGGCGTTATGCTCACGGTGGAGAAGGCGGAGGGCGGCGCCGAGCCGCTTCGTGTCGACGAGGTGCTGCTGGCCGCGGGCAGAACCCCGAATATGGCGGGACTTTCCGAACTGCGATTGGCGATGAACGGCCGCTTTGTTGCGGTGAACGACCGCATGGAAACCAGCGTGCCGAACATCTATGCCGTCGGCGATCTGACCGGCGGCCTGATGCTCGCCCATGTCGCCTCGGCGGAAGGTTCGACGGCCGCCGCCAACGCCTGCGGACAACAGGCAAAGATGGATTACTGGGTGGTGCCGAGATGCGTCTACACGCTGCCCGAAATCGCCGCGGTCGGCATCACGGAAGCGGAAGCAAAGAAACAGGGAATTGAGGTGAGAACGGCCAGATATCCGCTTTCGGCCAACGGCAAAGCTTTGGCCATGGACGAAGAAGGCTTCGTCAAGATTGTGGTCGGCGAAAAATATGGCGACATTCTGGGGGCCGTAATGGCCGGCCCGCATGTCACGGAGATGATATCCGAGCTTTCCGCCTTTATGCATTTGGAAGGCACCGTGGAGGAGCTGGCCGGAATGATTCATCCGCATCCGAATCTGATCGAGGCGCTGGGCGATGCGGCCGATTCGCTGCTGTGACGCCGAAAAGCTTCTCAGCGCAAGCGTGACTGGGAAGCTTTTTTTCATGTGCGTTGCCGAAAGCCGTAGCGATTTCCAGACATTGGACTTGAAACTGCGGAGCGTGTTCGATAGAATTATAATAAATAGTCTTCCAAAATCAGCAAAACGTTTAACTAAACGTTTAACTGAACCAAACGGGCAAGAAAACACACGAAACGCGAAAATCGTTTAAAAAAAAGCGCAGTTCGTTTATAGATACCTCATTCAGTTAAACGTTTAGCTAAACGTTTAACTGAAAAAGAAAGGAATGACCCGCAATGGCCACGATGAAAGATGTCGCGAAACGGGCGAACGTTTCCGTTGCCACGGTTTCATCCGTCATCAACCAAAACAAATACGTCAGCCCTGAGCTGAAGGAACGCGTGCTGAAAGCCATCGAGGAACTGAATTACACGCCGAACGCCGTGGCCCGAAGCCTGAAGAAAAACGTGACGAATTCGATCGGCGTGATCCTGGCCGACATCCTGAACCCCTATTATTTGGAAATGGTGAAAGGCATTGATGACGTGGCGCTGGAACACGATTTCAACTTGATTCTCTGCAACACTTCGAATGATTGGAAACGCTTCAGAACATACCTCAATCTGATGATCGAGAAGCGAGTGGACGGACTCCTGCTGGCCAACATTTCCGATGCCGAAGACCTGCGGGAAGTTGAGCGGTCGGGCATTCCTTTTTTGCTGATAAACCGAAAGCCGGGCGGCTATGCCGGCGACTATGTCTGCATCGACAACTTCAAGAGCTCGGTTCTGTCCGTGCAGCATCTGTACGAGCACCAATACAGAAAAATCTCGTTTTTCGGGGGCGACCCCGCCATCTCCACTGCGCGCGAAAGAAAAGAGGGTTTCTTGGCCGCCATGGAGCAATTGGGGCTTACGGTGTACGAAGATTTGGTCTTTTCCGGCAATTATACGCGCGACAAAGGCTACGAGCTGGCCAAACGGTTGGTGGAACGCGGTTTTCGCTCGCTGCCTGAAGCCATCTGCTCGTCCAGTGACCTGATGGCGTTCGGCGCTTACAAGGCGTTTAAAGAGCACGGGATTCGCGTCCCGGAGGACATCGCCATCATCGGGAACGCGAACAGCGTCTTCTCGGAGGATTTCTCTGTTCCGCTGACAACGGTCTCCCACCCGACATACGTAATGGGCCGGGTGGGCATGACGATGTTGTTGGATAAAATCAAAAATCCGACCGCTGCGGAGAAGGTTCAAATGGAAATTGAACCGACGCTGATCGTGCGCCGCAGTTGCGGATGCGCATGGAAATAATGCTGAAAGGATGTGGTCAAAATGTAAAGGTAAAATCGGTTCTTGAAAGCGTTTTTAACTCATTACGTACGCCTTTTTTGCCAAATACACGGACTTATATCTTGGAGGGGTTACCAAATGAGAAAATCAATGACCTTCAAATTGTTGCTGTTTGTACTTGCAATGATGGTGGTTTTTGCAACGGCATGCTCGCAAAACTCCGGTTCGCAAAGCTCAGGCGGCTCCCAACAAAGCAGCGGCAGCTCGCAAAGTTCCGGAAGCGGCAGCGGAGCATCCGGGGGAAGTGCTCCCGCGGCTCCGAAAAAGGCGGAATTCGAATTGAAATTCAGCGATGTTCAGCCTGAAAACCACCCGACCAACGTGGCGGCTCAGTGGATGGCCGACGAGCTGGAAAAGCGAACGGAGGGACGCGTGACGATGCGGGTCTATCCCGGCGGCCAGTTGGGCGGACCGGAAGAACTGATCGCCGCACTGGAACTGGGCGACGTGGACATGATCTGGGTGACGACCGCCGACCTGGCAAGGCACTCCAAGCCGTTCAGCATCTTCAGCTTGAGCTACCTGGTCCAAGACCGCGAACATTTCAAACGGCTCGCCGATCCAAGCAGCGAATTTATGGCCAAAATGAACGAACTCGTCGATGAGCTGAACATCGGTTCCCGCATCGTCGGCATGATGGGCGGATCGCCGCGCCGTCTCTATAACGGAGTCAGGGAAGTGAGGACGCCGGACGATTTGAAAGGTTTGAAAATCCGCATTCAGGATTCCCCGGTGGAGGCAAAGATTTGGTCCGAACTTGGCGCCACGCCCGTGCCGGTGGCCTGGACGGAAGTGTACACCGCGCTGTCGTCCGGGGTCGCAGACGGAGCCGAATCGTCGACGTCCGCCTATTATTCGAACAAATTCCACGAAGTTGCGCCGTACCATTCGCTCACCGATCATCAGTATTTGTTCATGCCGGTGCTCATGTCCAACAAAACCTACGACAAGCTGCCGGAAGATCTGAGAGCGATCGTGCTCGAGCTCGCCGCCGAAGCCAGCGAAAGATCCTGGCAGCTGTACTGGGATGAGGAAGATAAGCTGCTCGAAACGCTGAAGGCCGAAGGCGCCACGATCACTGAAGTGGACATGAACGCCTTTATGAACAAAGTATCCGGGCTTGTCAGCCAACTGGCCGAAGAATACGAAGCAACGGAAATTCTCGAGCTGATACGCGCGGCGCAATAATCAAAGGAGAGACGCGATGTCGAAAGCGATCCGAATATACACTCGCTTCTGCGATGTGCTTGAAAAAATCCTGTTCTGGGTGATCGCGGCGATCGTGAGCGTCATGATCGTCATCGTCGCCTTGCAGATTCTGGGACGCTATGTTTTGTCCCAGCCGTGGCTGTGGACAATTGACATGGCTATTCTGTGTCTGGTCTGGTCGACACTTTTGGCGTCGGCTTGCGGCGTGCGCCGCAATGCCCATTTTGTCATCGATCTGTGGCCGGAAAGTTGGAGGGGGATCTCCCGAATTTTGCATATCTTCACCGTCGTCATCATTTTGGTCATCGGCTTTTATTTGCTCAAAGAAGGCTGGGTGTACGCGGAAGCCGGAGCAAGGCGCATGGCCGGGATGACGGGGATAAAGATGTCGTATTTTCTCGCTTCCATTCCGACGGGCGCAGCGTTGATGCTGATTTTCATTGTCGAGCAAATGCTGAATATGTTCCATGCGCAGGATAAGGAGGCGTCACCGTCATGATGCTCGTCTTTCTCATCGCTTTGTTTCTTGTCCTGTGCGTGCTGAAGGTTCCGATTCCGTTCAGCCTGGCTCTCTCGTCGCTGGTCATGCTGTTCATCCTTGATCTCAGTACGCAGCAGCTTGTCATTCAATTGTATAAAGGATTGGGCCTTTTCCCGCTTCTGGCCGTGCCGTTCTTTCTCCTTGTCGGCAACCTGATGAATTTTGCCAAGATCACGGACGATCTGGTGACGTTGTCGCAGGCGATCGTCGGCCGCATCCGGGGCGGCCTGGCCCATGTCAACGTGTTTGTCAGCATGGTTTTCGGAGGAATTTCCGGCTCTTCCACCGCGGACACCTCCGCGGTGGGAGCGGTGCTGATCCCTTCGATGAAAAAGGACGGGTACTCCAGTGCCTTTTCCGCCGCGATCACCTGCGCTTCAAGTACAATGGGCAATATTATTCCGCCCAGCCTGTATATGATCATTTATGGTTCCATGGCCGGCGTCTCAATCGAAAAACTGTTCATGGCCGGCATCATACCGGGGATTCTGATCGGCGTCACGCAAATGATCTATTCCTATTATTATGCGAGAAAGAACGACATACCGAAGGCGGAAAAAATTGAGCTGCCCCGGGCGATCCGAATTTTTGGCAGAACGTTTCCGGCGTTGATTTTGATTGTACTTGTCATCGGCGGGATTACGTTTGGTTTCTTTACGGCAACCGAAGCGTCCGTCGTTGCGGTATTGTATACGCTGCTGCTCGCCCTGTTCTATTACCGGACGATCCGGCCGAAACAGCTCCCCGGTATCTTCTACGATACGGCGGTCAGTTATGGCGCGATCCTGTTTACAATCGCCAGCGCCTCCATTTTCAGCTGGCTGATCGCCTATATGGACGGCCCGGAAATTGTGGCGGGATGGATTGAATCGGTCAGCACGAATCCGATCGTGCTTCTTCTGATCATTTCCGGCATTTTGCTCATTGTCGGCACATTCATGTCGGAGATCGCCACCATCATCATCTTTACCCCGATTTTCCTGCAAATTCAGGAACTCGGCGGCATCGATCCGATTCACATGGGCATTGTCGTCGTGATGATGCTGTGCCTGGGGCTGGTCACGCCACCATACGGCGTGTGCCTGCTGATCGCCGCGAAAATTTCCGGCGACCGCATGTTGACAGTCACTAAAGAACTCATTCCGCTTATTTTGATTTTCTTGCTCGTCGTCTTTTTGATCATTGTGTTTCCGGAAATTGCGCTTTTCATTCCAAATACACTAGCCAGATAACGGAGGGAATCCGACATGGGCAACGTGGAAACGACCATCAATTACAAAGCGCGGCTGGCCCGCATCGCGGATCGCATGAAGCGGGAAGGGTTCGATTTTCTGATCTTGACGAGCTTGCCCTCGCTGGCATACGCCGCCAATGTGTATCAAAGCCTGGCGTGGTATGTGAACACCTGCGCGGTGCTGTCGAAAGATGGCATGAACAGCATGGTGGTGCCGTACTCAGACGTCGACCGCATCTCCCTGGAAACCTGGGCGGACAAAATCGAGACGTGGAATCCGCAGCTCCGGCATTTGAAGGAGCGCAAATTCGAAGCCGTCGTCGCCGAACTGATCCGCTCCGAAGGGGTGACACGCCCCGTAATCGGCGTCGAGGGGAACTTGACGTGGACGCAGCACCAGAACCTGCTTAAGGAGCTGCCGGAAGCCGAATTCCGCCCGTGCGACGGCATGATGCAGGCGCTTATGGTGATCAAGGAGCCCGAGGAAATTCCGCTCATGCGGAAAGTGGCCAGCCTGTGCGACATCGGTTTCGAAGCGGCGCTGAAAAATATGAAGCCGGGCATGTCGGAAGTGCAGCTTTGCGGCGAAGTCGAATACGCGATGCGCAGGCACGGATGCGAGGGTTACTGGGTTCCGAACCAGGCCGGAACCGGCACGTCGGTGCTGCTGGATCATTATCCGACTCAAGCCGTGATCGAGAAAGACCATATCGTCAAATTCGGCATTCACCCCGCCTACAAGCTGTACAGGGGGGACATCGCCGCTACGGTGACCCTCAAAAAGCCGGACCCGAAATTCAAACATCTGGCCGACGTCTGCACCGAGGCGACCCAGACCTGTATCGACGTCATCAAACCGGGCATCCGATCCTGCGACATCGACGCGGCTTTCCGCGCCATCATGGAAAAGCACGGCTACGGCGACTACACCGGATGGTACATCGGCCACGGCATCGGCACCGGGCATCTGCCGCCGTTCATTTCTTCGGAGGATCAAACGGTCATTGAGAAGAACATGGTGATTGTCATCAACACGATGGCCGTCAAAAAAGGCCAGCCGGGCGTCGTGTACGAAACGATGGTGCTCGTGACGGAAAACGGGCATGAACGGCTGAACCGCAATCCGATTCATCTGGTGGAGCTGAACTGATGGAAACCGCGGTGTATCGGGAACGATTGAACCGTTTGCAGGCGAAAATGCGGGAGCGGCAGGTCGGCATTTACGTTGCCACGCGGCAGGCGACGCTTTCGTGGCTGCTTGGCTCCTTCGCGCCGTGGCGGACAGCGGTCGCGGTTCCCGCAAGCGGGGACCCGCACACAGTCATTTGGCGCCTGGATTACGAACGGATCAAATCGGAAACGTGGATGCGCAATTGCCGTTCCTGGGGCGACGGTGACACCTTCGCGGAAGCCGTTGTCAATGTGATTCGGGAACTCGGCGGAGAACGGGATCGGATCGGGCTTGATCTCGGCAGCCCGGTCTCCCAGCAAGTCGCTCCCGGGCTGCTTCTGGCGTCGGAATTTGCGGTGCTGAACGAAAAGCTCCCCGAAGCGCACTGGGACAACGCTGTTCCCTGGACGGAAGAAGTGCTCAGCATCAAAGATCAGGATGAAATTGCGCGCCTGAGGAAGGCGGCGCAAATCGCCGACATCGGCATGGCAGCGGCGATGGAAGCCCTGAGGCCGGGCGTGACGGAAAATGCCGTCGCCGGCGAAGTCGAGCGGGCGATTCGCCTCGCCGGGAGTGAATGGGCTTGGTCCGGAACGCAGGGCACGGAGGTCGGTTCGGGGCCCCGCACGGGATTCAAGCGGGGTGTGACCCAGCCGGCCACGGAAAAGATTATCCGCGCGGGCGAAATGGTCATCGTCGATTTGCATACCATGTACCGCCTGTATCTGGGCGATCTGGCCGGCAACTTCTACATGGGCAAGAACCCGCCGAGGGCGGTGGCGGAGCTTGCCGCCTGCTGGGAGGAGACCGTCGCCTTTCTGCTGAACGCCATGAAGCCCGGGGAGCGTATCGCCGATCTCGTCGATCGCGCCTTCTCGATTATGGAAAAACACGGGATGGCCGAATGGGGCCTGCGCGCCTTCGGCCACGGGCTCGGCACGTGCGCCAGGACGCCGCCGTACATGGTCCAGGGCAATCAGGCCGAACTGAAGGCCAATATGGTACTGGCGCTGGGCACGCATATATATAACCCGGAAGTCGGCGGCATGCGGCTCGAATTGCCGGTGCTTATCACAGAAAGCGGCGCCGAGCCGCTCAGCAAATGGCCGTCCAGACTGCATCTCATCGATTGCTAGAGGGTCAAAAGCGGCAATCGTGCAAAAAGGCTTCACGCAAGATCCGGCAACGGGCTTGCGGTGAAGCCTTTTTGATCGGACGGACCGCATGAAGAAATTCCCTTGTACAGTACGCTGTACGTGTATGCGAAGCCGGGAGAGACGCTGTACTTCGGATCGAGCGTGCACGATTCGTATATCGACGCCGACAAAGGAGGAATCGACCCTTCCGATCAACACGGGTTCCAATGCTCCAGGCACCGCTATCTATTCCGGGATCTATGTGCTCACCCATGACGGATACTTGTACCTGGTGAACACCGTCGCATTTGGCGAGCGGGAAGCTTTCCTTTTTCGAAACGGCTGCCGGGTGTCGTCCATTTTTCCGCGGCGGCCGAGGCCGATGGTGGCATTTTTGCCGCGGATGGGGTAAGATTTGCTTAATATCCCAGTCAAAAGCTTGCGGAGGCGGATCCCGACGACATGGATGTGCTGGAAGCGCTGCAGGACAATCCGATCATCGCCGCGGTCCGGGACGAAGAAGGGCTGCAAAAGGCCGTCGGAAGCGAAGTGAAAGTCGTTTTTGTGCTGTCCGGAACGCTGATCGACATTAAAGAAACGGTGGACCTGATACGCGCGCGGGGCAAAAAATCGTTGGTCCATCTCGATATGATCGGCGGTCTGGGCAAGGAACCGTCCGCCGTCGATTTTCTGTCGCAGTACGCCAATCCCGACGGCTACATCACGACCAAAATTTCCCTCGCCAAGTATGCCAAGCAGAGAGGGCTGTTTGTCGTCCAGCGGCTGTTCATCATCGACTCGCTCTCCCTCGCCACCGGCATCAAAGGCGTCAAGGACACCAAGCCGGACGCGATCGAAGTGATGCCCGGCATCGCCAGCAAACTGATCGAAAGACTGAAGGATCAGGTGTCGGTTCCGATCATCGCCGGCGGACTCATCTCCACGAAAAGCGACATCATTGACACGCTGTCGACAGGGGTGCTCGCCGTCTCCACGTCCAGCCCGGAACTCTGGAACATGTAGCGCGGATGGAAAGCATGCAATCATGCAACATCCATGAGTACGGAAAATCTGTTTGCAAGATAATCTGTTTACAATAAATAAAGATCAGATTATAATGAAACTACAAGTAAATATTACACCTGCTGTGAGAGTTCAGAGAACAGCTGATATGTTCGAAGTTCTTGGCGAGATCTTCGAATTTGTCGGCTGTTCTTTTTTTCTTGTGCAAGGGGGTGAAGATTGGTTGTCGGGCCGCCACCAATAGATCGAAGAATTACGCATTATAACTCAATGGGGAGGAAAGAGAAATGCATTATGAGGTTTTGCTCGATCAGAACAAAGTGAAAACTGAAGGCGGAACAATTCCGATCGCGGAAAAATGCGACGTAATTGTTTGCGGCGGCGGTACGGCAGGGCTGGCCGCAGCTCTTGCTTCCGCCAGAAATGGTGCGGATACGATTTTGATCGAGCGCAACGGTTTTTTGGGGGGCGTTGCAACCGCTACCATGATGGGTGTTGCATGGGGGTTCTTTGACGGAATGTCGGGAATATGCAAAGAAATATTTCAGGAACTGGTAGAAAAGGGATATGCAACTCCCGGCCCCATCGTTCCCTTCGATCACGAGGGGTTTAAGGAGGTTGCTTTCCGGCTTGTTGAAGAAAGCGGTGTCAGAAGTTTGCTGTACACCATGATTGTGGATACGATTGTCCAGGACAACAAAGTGATCGGGGTCGTAATTGAGAACAAATCCGGCCGGCAGGCCATCCTGGGGAAAGTCGTCATTGATACGACGGGCGACGGTGACGTCTGTGCCAGATCCGGCGCGGAATTCATCAAAGGCAGGACTTCGGACGGCAAGATGAGGCCGGTTACACTGCTTTTCAGATTGGGCAATGTCGATCCGGAAAAAATCATTGAATGGGCAAGGGCAAACCCGCATCAGTTCCTGCAAGAAGAAAACGTCAACATGATTCGTCCCGAAATCGGGCTGGTTCGTCTCCACGGTTTTTATGATTTGGTGGAACAAGCCCGGGCCAAAGGCGAACTTCCCGACGAAGTTCACTATTTGCGATTTGAATACGTTCATCTGAAGCAGCGCGCTGTATTGGTCAATACTGTTCGGGTTTACGGCGTGGATGGGACAAACGGCTGGGAAGTCAGCAAGGCGGAAGTGGCGGCGCGCAAGCAATTGCGGCAGGTCGAGCAGTTTTGCCGGAAATACGTGCCGGGTTGTGAAAATGCATTCCTTTTGGACACCTCCAGCATGTTGGGCGTCAGAGAAACGAGGCATGTCATCGGAGATTACATCTTGCGGGATGTCGACGTCTACGAAGATCCGGTCGTTCCCGATTCCATCTTCCACAATGCGACAGCGATGCCCAAATATACGGAGGTTCACAGCGCGGACGGCAAAGAAGGCTCTGTCACCGATGAAGGAAACCGGAGCAAAAATTGGGAGCGGGTCGAATACAACATTCCATTCAGAGCATTGATCGTGAAAGGATTCGAAAATTTGTTGGTGGCCGGGCGCTGCATGTCTTCTTATACGGAAGCGGACCGCTTGACGCGTCATATCCCGGTTTGTCTCGGCACCGGTCAAGCTGCCGGCACCGCGGCGGCGATGGCGGTAAAAAGGTCGGTGCCGATCAGGGAACTGGATATCAAAGAATTGCAGCAAACGCTGGAATCGCAAGGCGTAAACATCGGCAGAGATAAAGTGTCGGCATAAAATCCGGAACGGGAACGGATAGCTTAAACTGAGGAAGGGTGAGCGTGCGTGTTTTCCAACATGAAATCGGAATGTGGATAACTCAAGACTGTGGATAACTCGTCATTGTCTCTGGAATCCCCGTTTCGATGCAGGTTTTGGGACGGGACTTCGAATCTTCTTGCATTCACA
>Ga0065720_1004634_pt1 | contig 12435 bp, 14 predicted proteins | sample Thericmetagenome_FD_59107 | JGI IMG/M metagenome (GOLD analysis project Ga0065720, IMG submission 59107) | Thermophilic microbial communities from the Joint Bioenergy Institute, California, USA of rice/straw/compost enrichment - eDNA_2 v2... | ecosystem: Engineered > Solid waste > Grass >... | reverse complement strand
CTGCGGCCGAAAGATATTCGCAGAGTATTGCCGATGATCCGATGTGTCGGCAGCCATGCAGGCTGCAACCATGCCCGCAGACGTCAAACCTCGGTAGGGATGACGCGCTCCTGTCTCGCCATGGGTCCGTTCGGATGCCTCCCGCCCAGGGCGAGTTCAATCCAGTTTCTGGCATCCAGCGTTCACGTGCCTGACTGATCCTTTCGTCAGGTCCATCCCGTTCTCCTGATACAGGACTTCATGACGTGGTTGGCGTCAGGCCGATCGGAAGCCTTGCGGCCGTCAGTCGAGTTCGTCCTTCCGGTTGAAGAACTCCTCGATGCTGTAGATGCCCTGGGTCTCCATATAGTCGAGGATGCCCTCGATGGCGTTGTCCACGTGGGGTTCCGGAATGGGGCTGCCGAGAACGCGCTCGGCTTGGTAGTGGGCAACGGCGCCTGCGCCCTCGATATGGAAACGGCGGCGGCCGACATTGTTGATCGTGTACCAGAGGTCACGATCGACCCGGCGCATCCACACGAAGTCCGCCGCCGGGAGAACGCCCGTCTTGGCTCGGGCTCTGTCAAGCATGGCGATGACCACGGGGTTGGCGTAGGCGTGCTTCGAGCCGACCTTGTTGATGACTTTGACGATTTTCTCGTTGCCCAGCGCCCACTCGACGATTTCCTTCATCTTCGGAATGCCGTCGCCACCTGCCGCCCAGGCGACACTGACCTCCTCGCGCATCCGCATAGCGTTCTTGTCGCGGAGCAGGTGCATGGCGCACAGAACGAGGACCGTCTGAACCGGAAGGTCCGCCTTGGCGATGCCATGCCACGGCTTGCCGAGCTGACGGGCGAACGCATCGCGCGCGGCATCCTCGTCGAGTTCTGAGTTTTCGAACTTGATCTTGTTGTCCCGAAGCCATTCCATCGGCGTGCGAGCAGGCAGGATGTTCCTGTCGCGACCGTCGGGATCGAATGATGCGCTCGCGGCGGCCGTACGCCACTTGCGGGCCGCCTCCAGCGCGAGACTCGGCCCCCGGCCCTTGCCGCCCGCGAGGCTGAAGACGCGTTTGAAACTGTCCCCCTCCATCTGGAACAGGATGACAACGGCCAGGGCGGCGATGATCCCGCTCACGATCCATTTCACCTGCGAGCCGACGATGTGTCGGATGGTGACGAAGTTTTCCCAGTCGATGCCGTCCGATGCCCTCCGGCGGCCGTCGAAGAAACCTTCCACGACCTCCTTGATCGCCTTGCCCGTTGGCCCGAGCTCATCCCCCGTCAGCCATCGGAATGCCTCGACTGCCTTGATCATCAGCCAGTTCGACGCGAAGGCTGGCATGACGACGTACTGGCGACCGAAGTTCCAGAGTGACCAGCATGCGCCCATGAGGCAGACGGCAACGATGAAGTAGACCCATTCGGTCTGCTGATGCTGCTCTCCACCGCCCTTGCCGGCCATCGTTTCCCGTCCTTCCGTTGATCCGATATCGCGGAGCGCCCCGGCGCTTACATCAGGTTGCCGATACGCCTGCCGGCACCCGGTGCCGTCGAGGACATTGATGGTGCGGCCCCTCCCGTTGGCGGCCTTTCCTGGGCATGCCCCCCGCGATCCGGCGCGCGCTCGGGAGAGACAGTCTCTCGAGCCGGCTCGTGTCTCGGCTCCTGTTCCCTGGCAACGGCTGGCTGGGGATCCGCCTGCGCCATCGCTGCGGCTGGAGCGGCCGGCACCACAGGGATTGCGGCCTGCGGCAGGAGCCCAGGCGGATACGGCACGGCCGTGTAAAAGGCCTGGGCCGGAGCCTGCGCTTCATGAGAGCCACGGCGTTTCCTTCGGAGTTCGCCCCTGTTCTCGAGGTTGCAGGCCTCGACCACGGCGTTCGGGATCGCGCCCTCCTCGACCAACGTGCGCAGGCCAGCGCGCAGGATGGCGCGGAAGACGTCCTGGGTCCGGGCATGCTTGCGGCAGGCCTCCCAGACCTCGAGCAGCAAGTCATCTTCCCTGATGCCGGGCTTCATGTAGATCTGGAGTGCCTTGGATCTCTTCATGGCCTCAGTCCTGCATTGCGTCGGCCCGGTGGAGCCAGCGAGGGCTGGTCATCGTCAGGCTTTGCGGTGGTAGCGCGCGTACTTGTAGAGCCCGCGGGCGTTCGCGAACTCCGGATCCTCCATGAGGACGCCGTTCGGGAACTCGTCGGCGATGGTCTTGAAAAGGGCGCTGCCTCCGCCGACGAACACGACGGCGCGCATGGAGGCGCCGGAGCCGATGCGGCGGTCGACCTCTCGGGCGATCTTGCCCGAGAACTCGCGGATCACCTCGTCCACCAGGTCCGACACGTCGTAGGGCTTGTTCCAAAGGCGGATCGACTTCGTGCGCACGGCCGCGTCGATCAGTTTGAGCGGGAAGCTTTCCTTCAAACGGAACTGGGTCAGGATCGCCTGCTCAACAGCCTTGTAGACGTCGAGGACGCCGATGTTCGCGGTGCCGGACTTCGCATGGTCGACAGAGGTGCCGTTGATGACCGTGGCGATGTCGGTGGTGCGCCCACCGATGTCGACGATGGCGACGGAACCCTCAATATCGACGCGTTCGTTGAACTCGTCGTCGAGGGCATAGTCCACCCACGCCGCGACGGCTTGGCAACCGATAGACACGTCCTTGATGATGGCAATCTCGTTGCCCTCGTCCCCTTCCTCCAGCGTCACAGGCTTCAGGAGGTTCTCTCGCTTGGCGGCAACCTTCTTCTCGTCCTTGAAACGGTTCAGGAAGAAGTCGGCCACCGGAAGCCCAGCGATCACCTCGACCTCCTTGCCGCCGAACCCAGCCTTAATGAGCGCGTGGTTCACAAGCACCCGGTTCATGGTCGAGGTGTGGAAGCCGTCAAACTGGGTGTTCTCGGCCTCGATGTCCTCGCTGACCGTGAACGGGCCGTCTTCGGTGTCGTAGAGACCGACCGATCCCGTCCCGGAAATCGCGCCGAGGCCGGATCGGCCGGAGCGCACAGAGGAGCGCATGCAGTGTTTTACGACGTTGCCGTCGGTATCGATCCCGTAGACCTTCGTTTGGGCATAGCCATCGTCCACGGCCACGAGGAGGGGTGAGTTGCTCATCGATTGAATCCTTTCGGGAAGATTACGCCGAGTCGGCGGAATTGATTGCCTGCCGCCCCCCGAGGGCGTCGGACTTCGAAACTGGCTCGAGGAGGATCTCGCCCGAGGGCGCGGGACGCTCCCACGGGAGACGCCTGCGCTGGTAGTCGACGGGGAAGCGGACCTTGTGCCAGGCGAGGGCAGGCCTGTACCGGCCCGCGAAATACGATCTAAGGGCTCTCAGCGCGCCTGGCGGCGTCATGCCGATGCGCTCGAGGTAGTAGGCGAGCGCCACTGCCCCTATCGCGATGGCGATCGTCCAGGGCTTGATGTGAAGCAGGCAAAGCAGGATGACCACGCCCGCTCGGACGTCGAGGAGAAACGAACCTCGCCGGCCTGTATGTCGTCCCTCCAGTGCGCCATCCCCTCACCTCCTGCCCTCGNANNCACCGCCGACGAGGCTGCTCCCTGTCGACGAATCCCACAAACCGCACCCCATCGCGATCATCCTCGTCCAATCTTCGGGTCCTACGATTCCTTCCGTCCAGTGCCCTCCCCGTCGCGCGGATCCTCCCCCGCGCCGCGTATCGTGGAAATGGCGCACGCGAGGAAGGCAGCCAAGAAGGCGGCGGACGCCCATGGGCCCGCCGCGAGGATCGTCGCCCAGCAGGCCACGCAGAACGCGAGGATCGCTGATGCGACGCAGAGCGACGCCATACGCCGCCCGAAGGGGATCGACTGGTTCCCGGTCATGGGGCCCCCACGAGTCTCAGGATCTCGCGCATCTCGCGCGTGATCCTGCCAAGGGACAGCAGGGCATCGGCATGGGCCGACAGCGAACGGGTGCCTTCCGCGCCGCCAGATAGGAGCGCCTCGGTAAGCCTCGGCCATTCGTCGTGCTCGGCATTCCGGTAGAGGTCGCGCATGCGCGCGTCGAGACGGAGGTAGCTGATGCACATAACCGGGCCGCCATCGGGCGTCTTCACCAGACGGGGATCGGCGATCGCATGAAGGCTTTCAAGAAGAAGGCTGCGCAGCGTCATGCCGGGGTAGCGGGACATGATCGAACCCTCGGCCGCCATCATATCCCTCAGGGCGTAGCCGATGGCCTGGCTTCCGCGAAGGCGCACGACCACGGTCTTCCCCGCTGCGGCCGCGTAGACGCACGCCTCGATCGCCTGGCCGCCTTCCACGTCCGCGATGAAGAACAGCTTCGGATCCTTGTCGCCGCCTTCCGTACGGAACCATGAGGTTACGTCCGACTCGGACTTCTGGTTGATCATTCGGATGAAGGCGTTCTCCCTCACCTCGGTCAGGGCCGCCTCGAGCGCGCCCTTGGCGGCGTCATCGGGACCGCAGATGACGACGAGGCCGCTGTCCGGCAGAAGCGTCCAGAGGTCGGACTGGTCAATCGGAATCCTTCCCTCACTCATGTGATCCACCTCATGCGTGCTTTCCGGGAGCCGCGACGCGTTCATAGACCTCCTCGGAGATCTCGCCTCTGTAGAGAAGATCGAGCGCCGACTTCGCCATCGTGCGGCCGAGGGCCCTTTCCTCAGCGAGGATGCGACGCGCTACGCGTGGCCAAGTGTCGACGTTCGCCCGCAGGAATTCCTCTCGGACTGCCCGGCTGAAGACCATGTACTCGCGGCAAGCCACGCGACCGCCGCCGACGCGTGGTAGCAGGAGTTGCGACACGATCATCCGAAGGGATTCCATGATGTCGACCGCCATCGCCCGCCGGGCGTCCTCGGGGAACGGCATGACGGCACGCCGCAGTGTCTCGGCCACGCCGATGGTGTGCATGGTCGTATAGAGGACGTGACCCGTCAGTGCCGCCTCGACAGAAGCCTCGATCGTCGCTCGGTCTCGCGCCTCGCCGATGATGATGATGGTCGGCTTGCGACGCAGCGCGTTGCGGACGCAGTGCGCGAAGATCGACTGCTCGTCATTCGCGTTGCGCGGCCTCAGGTGCTTGCCCGCGTGCGTCTGGAACACGACGGACGAGGGCATCCGGACGCCGTCGTAGACGTATTCGATGGGCGCTGAATACTCGAGGACCTTCTCGTTCGCGTCCTCCTGCTCCACTCGCCTTCGGATGAGCGAGGACAGGAGCGTCGACTTGCCGGAGCCGGTCGGCCCGGTGACGAGCACCATTCCCTGCTCGGGTCGGAAGTTGTCGATGATGTCCTGCTCGAGGTTCAGCTTCCTGTAGTCCACGGGCATGTTCGGCAAGGTGCGGACGGTGATCTGCATGCCGTCATTGCCGCCAAGCATGCGGCCGCCCGTGACGTTGACGCGGTAGCGGCGCACGAATCCCGTCGCCGGGTCGCGGATCTCGTGGGCAGGGTCGAGGTCAAACCCGCCCATGACCTCGGCCGGACCGTTTTCCCCGTAGACGTAGCGGACGATGCCCTCGATCTCGGCGGAATTGATCGCCCGGTGGGTGATCTCCTTGATCTGTCCCCCGAAGTCCGCCATCACCGGAGTGTCGGGCTGGAACGTGATGTCGGATGCCTTGCGCTCCGTGGCCCACTTCAGGATGTCGTTGAACGCCTGCGGGTCGAGGTAGGCAAATCCCTCGAATTTCGAGCCGTCGTGGCGGCCCGCGAAGGGACTGTCGTGCTCGTTGCTCATTCCTTCGACACTCGAAACGCTCGATTCGGAACCAAGGGTTTTCGTTGCGAATCCAGAGGAATTCGATTCGAATGCCGAAGCATTCGATTCAACTCCGGCCAACGGTCGTCGTCAGAACCTCCCCGCTCCCCCGGTAGTCCTGTCGTCGGTCGGTCTGGCTGTCTTGCGCGGCGCCGGTTCGCCCTTCCTTGCCGACGTGGCCTCCTCTCGGGATGAGGCCTTCGAACCCCAGGCGGACCCGCGCTTCGGCTTCGGTTTCGCTTTCGGCGCGGTTGGCTCGTCGCCAGGCTCGGAGACCCTCCTCTCGGGGCCCACGGGTTTTCCGTCGGGACCCGTTCCGGTCACGGACGCACCCCACGCGTTTGGATTCACCTTCAGGAGCGGGTCTCGGGTGATGCGGATCGCACGGTCGTTCACGCGCATGTCCTGTCCGGTCCCGGTGACGCCGAGGTTGCCCTCGGCGAGGATCGGGGCCTCGACCTTGCCCTCCTCGAGGAGCTGGCGGTAGCGGACCATGCCCGTGAAATCCCGCACCAGGCGGTCCATGTTCGCCTGGAAAATCTCCTGAGCCTGCTGCTCGCCCTTCTTCCAGCCCTCCATCACCCACTGGCGGTAGAGCTCGCGCTCGTTGTCGTCCTTCGGGGCGAGCGCCGCCGGCGGTGGCTCTGGCTCCTTGAAGTCGGAGATCAGGTACGACTGCCACATCGGCGCGACCGAAGTGAACCGCGACTGGCTGATGATCTCGTACACGGTGTCGGCGACGCGAAGGGTCTTCGCCGGCGTCGAACGACTCCCACGCATCCCGCGCCTCCGAGATGACAGGCGGCAGCACCATGACGCCGTTCGGCCCCTGGATCATCAGACGCTGGAAGTCATAGGTCCGCGTCAGTTCGGCCGACCGGGCCTCGAGCGTCCTGTTGATCTCCCGCGTGGCCCACGCCAGCCCGGCCCGCGCGCCGTAGGCATGGGCCGCGTCCTGCATCGCTGGCAGGCGCAGCTTGTCCTCGGCGTCCTTGGGCTTCTCCTGCCTGCCAGGCGACGGAAGGCGCGAAAGAACTTCCTGGAGACTTGCCGTGGGCTTGGTCGGGATCTTGACCGACCCAACCTTGTAACCTGGATTGACGTCCGCGCGCAGCGGAGCCTGATCGCCGCTCCCGGCGTTGGACCCGGTATCCTGCGGCTGCGGCTGCGCCTGCATGGCGGCCGAGCAGGCCGAAACCGACAGGGCGATGATGGAAACGGCGGCGATGCTCTTCACGCGCATTGACGTGGCTCCGGGAACTTACTTCGACGGACCGCGGAAGGACGGCGAGCTGCCGCGCACGGACGTCGGCTGCTGGTGGGCCTGCAGGTAGCGGAACTCCACGCGCTTGGCGTTCGGATCGACGGCGACCTCGCCGAACGGGTATGCCTGGAGCCCAATCTGCTCGAGCACCTTGGCGGCGGGGGCGTCCGTCATCGTCGCGTGGATCATGGGCGGGATCGATGGCGGGTTGCCGACTACCGAGAAGCTGTAGCCGATGAGCGCGGCCACGCGGCGGGCCGCCTCGTGTGCCGGGCCGGACCAGTCAACGGTCGCCGGACGGCGCAGTTCCTCGGGCAGTTCCGCTTCGTCGATCGGCGAAGGCGTGGGCTTCGTCCGGGCGATCTGGATCCGCGCCAGCGTTTCCTGCGCCTCGGCCGCGCGCTCCGCCGCCCGCGCCAGCGACTCGTCGACCTCCCGGTGCAGTGTCGACTGCTCCACGACCGTAGCCTTCTGCGTCGCGCAGGCCCCAAGCGCCAGCGTGCACGCGGCCAGGGCCGCCATCTTGAGCCTCGGATGCCTCATAAGGACCTCTCCTGCTTCCCCTGCAAGCCGGGACACGTCGCCCGGAACGCATCATGCCTCGATGATGATGATGGAATCCTTGCCCGGCAAGTCCGAAGCCTTTGCCGGTACGTCCCCGNCAAGTTCCCGCAGCGCCCCGGCAACAGGACTCGAGTTGCCGGCGAATTGAGATAAGTTGCGCTTTTCCGATTCAAGGATGGAAACTTCCGAGTCGAAGGTCGAAACGTTCGTTGCGAATCTCGAAACAAACGTTTCGGACTTCGAAACGACCGGGGTCGGTCGACGGTGCCAAACCACCGAATTGCTCCCATCGGTGGCGCGGTCGAGGCTCCCGGTCGAGCCGAACGGGATGCCGGGATGATTCAGGATTCGATCCATCCGATCGTCCAGGTACCAGGGACGGCGCCGACCCGGACGCGATCCCGCCGACCGACGCCCGTTCGGCGCCGATCACCCAGGTTCCGGGAAGGCGGACGGACGGGAATGATGCCGGACGCCCGGGCCTGAAGGATCGCTGAATCGGATTCTTCGGGATTCGAATCATGATTCTTCGGGATTCGCGGCAATTTCGTGGCTGTTTGGCCTCGGGGCGCGGCCCGTCGTCGGGCGGACGTTTCGGCGGTCGAAGAGACTCTGGATTCCCGATTCAAAACCAATGAATCGCGTTATTTTTGTATGAAGTAATGGGGGCAACAGGCCCAGTTCAAGACAGCCCTCCGGGCCGTCTCGAACCCGGGCCAAGGGCCTTTCAGGCCCGCCGGACGGAGATCGAGCGCACGGAGGCGTCGATGAACGAGGAAGAGAACCCAACCACCCAGGCCCAGCGGCCGAGTTCGCTCGCCCCCGGCGACGCCGGGGCGGTGCCCCGACGCCGGCCCCCGGCCGACGACGCCGCATCGGACAGGGCCGGATGGCCCATCCGCAGCCTGCGGCGCCCTCCCCCCATTGTTGACAACAGGGACGCGGAACCGATCCCGCCCCCCGCGGAACGACGCCCCGCCCGCATTGTTGACAGCAGGGACGCGGCCGTCCCCGCGCCCCAACGACGCGGGCTCCTCTCCCGCATTGTTGACATCAATTCCGCTGGACAAGGAACCCAGCCCGCCGGACAAGGCTCCATGCCCGGCGCGACCGATCCCGTTCCCGTTCGCCTGAAGGCTCCCGGGGAAGCCAAGGTATCGGGCCCCTCGGGACCGGACGTCGAGCGACTGCGTCGGCTGCGCGAGGCTCGCAAGCAGAAGGCTGCCGCCCGCGCTAGGGCGCGAGGCGTCGATCCCGGCGCCGGATCCGTCGAGACGGCGCCTGGCGTCACCCGGTCAGAGAAAACCTACAATCAGTACCTCGACCGCGGCCGCATGCTCGTGCGCCGCTACCGCCGCGAGCTCGATCTCGGTAGCCACGAGATGGATGCCGTGAATCCCATCGAGTTCGTCAACTGGCTCTTCAGCCTGAAGCCGTCGTTCAAGCCGTCCACTTGGCGGCCGTACAGGCAAGCCGCCAAGGCCATCCTGGCGACGATGCCCCACGACGACACCGAGGCCGCCATCGCCATGATCGATGCCGACATCAACGAGGCGGCCGCCATGAACGCGGAGGAGGCTCCGAAGCCGGCGAATCCGAAGTCCCGGAAGCAGGGCCTGCCCAGGCGGACGAGTGGGCTCAAGGAAAAGCGGTTCCCGAAGGACGACTTCGACAAGGTCATCGCCTACCTGCGTTACTACTCGCGCTCGCGTTTCGCGCCCATCCTCATTGACTGGATGATTGCCGGCGTATCGACGGGCCTGCGTCCCATCGAGTGGCAGGCCACCGAGATTGAGATCCGCGAGGATCCGGTCGCCCCGCAGGGTCGTTGGATCTGGCTCTATGTCCTCAATGCCAAAGCTACGAACGGAAGGAGCAACGGCATCGTGCGGACCCTGGACCTCTCGCATTTCGGCGACGCCACCCTCAAGGCCGTGCGCAGGATGTCGGAGAGGGGTAGCCAATGGCTTGAGGACGGCATCTACGACACCATGCAGTCGCAGTGCTCGCAGCTCCTCTACACCGTCTGCGACAAGCTTTTCACAGGGCGCAAGCGCACCTACGCCCTATACAGCCTCCGCCACCAATTCGTGGCGAACGCAAAGTCATACCATCGTCCGGAAGCGGTCTCTGCCCTCGTCGGGCACGTGGTCACGGACACGGCCACCGCGAACTACGCCAAGCGATACTCCGCATGGGGGCCAGAGGAGATCACGGACAGGCCCGAGCCCGTGCCCGAGGAGATCTCAACCGTTCGTCAACGACTGCGCTTCTTTGAGGAACGCCAGCGTATCCGGGAGGCCGCAGGCCTCGCCAAACCGGCGCGGAGCCGGGAGGAAAACTGAATCGACCCCAATTGCGGGGGCCTGCTCAGCGGGTCTGGCTGCCGGGATGTGCCGATCGTTGCGTGGTGACCCCGGCGGCAGCTGTTTGCTGAAGCTGCCGCCAAGGTCGCAGTACATGTCGCCCGATTCCATCCCGTCAGGCAGTGAGATCGATCCTCTCGGGGGGACTGAGCGGGAACCTGTCGACGGACAGGAATACCTTCCTGGTGCCGTTACCTAGAAAGATCCTTTCTCCCTTTCGGATTTCCCCGACGCCGGCGGTCAACCAAATGCGGTACTGTTTGAAGTTGAACCGAATCACATTTCGACTGTTTCGTCTAGGCTCTGAGTTTCTTACTCTCTCCACTTCCGCGACACTCATGATCATTTGCAAGGGAAGATTATTGCTTTCTTCCCACAGGTAGTCGTCGTTAAGGACGCTTTCGATATCCGCGTCAGAAAACTTCGCGCCCTGATTGAAGACATGGTCTTGGCGCGACTCGTACGGATGGGTGTGAAAATCTCCGAGAAGCGACAGGTGCGGTGCCCACTCGGCCATCACGCTATTCTTGAGTTTAGTGGCAACTGGGTTGAAGTCGACCCAATCTTGGTGCCTTCTCGACGAGAGGAGAATGCTCGTCTGTTCGACATGGATGTGGGTGGCATCCTCCCTTTGGCGCACGTATCCCCACAAGAGTCCTGAAGTTTCGAGGCGTGTTTTACCCCGCCTGCCGTCCCCCAGGATGTAGGCTTCCAGCGCAGCCATGGTCATTGAACGAAGTACGGAATCCGAAACAGTCACAGAATAGTTCATGGTTCCCCTCACAAACAGGAACCGGGCGAATAAATCAAATTCCTCGACCCTTTTAAAGGCCTTCGATGAATGAACGGAACGTTACGTCGCTTTACCGTAAAGATACCGATGAACGGCGTCCGGGGCGAGGCCTTCCACGAGACCGACGACCGTTTCCGAGGCTCCGAGGATCATGGAGCCGTCGGGCTGGAGCACAGAGCTCAGCCTCCGCAGCACGTCGGCCTTCGTGGGGCGGTCGAAATAGATTAGGACGTTGCGGCAGTAGATGATGTCGAACGGCTCCGTGTGGCAGAATGGTTGGATCAGGTTGAGCTGCCTGAACTCCACCATCGAACGGATGGCGGAGGAGATCTGCCATTGGTCTCCAATCCTGGTGAAGTGCTTCTGCCGGAAACGTTCGGGCAGCCCACGCTGGACCTCGAACTGGTTGTAGACGCCAGCCCTCGCCTTCTCGAGTACGGCCGTGCTGATGTCCGTGGCGAGGATGTCCACGCGCCAGCCCGCCAGCTTCGCTTGGGCATCGTCGATCAACATGGCGATGGAATAGGGTTCCTGTCCCGTCGACGCGGCGGCGCACCAGATGCGCAGGCGGCGCGTGGACGCCCGGGCCGCCAGGTAGCGCGGCAGAAGGACCTCGCTGAACAGATCGAACGGCAGCTTGTCCCTGAAGAAGAATGTTTCGTTCGTCGTCATCGCCTCGACGACGTCCCTTTCAAGGTCGGGACAGCGCCCTCCTCTGAGAAGGAGGACCATGTTCGCGAGGTTGTCGATGCCATGCTGACGGCACACCGGAGCCAGCCGACTTTCGAGCAGGTACTTCTTGTCCGGTGAAAGGGCGAGGCCGGACCGCTGCCGCAGGAACGAGCGGAGGAATTCGAAGTCGAAGTAGCTCATGTCAGACGGCCCCGCCGATGATGGAGGCGATCGTTGGGCCGATCGCCTCCAGCGGCAGAACCTCATGGGCGAGCCCGGCCTTGGCGATGCTCCCTGGCATCCCCCATACGGTGCTGGTCGCCTCGTCCTGGACGATGACGGTCGCGCCCGCCTCGACGAGCAGGCGCGTTCCCATGGTCCCGTCCGAGCCCATCCCCGTCAGGACCGTTGCGATGGCTGCATTCCCGAAGACCGCGGCGGCATCCCTAAAAAGGAAATCCACGGCCGGCCTGCAGAAGCTCATCGGCGGCCCGTCATCAAGGCGGATCACCGGAGACGTTGCCTGGCCGGTGACGCCCATATGCCGACCGCCGGGGGCGATAAGGACGGTCCCCGGCACGGGGCTGTCGCCCTCGGCACCCTCGCGCGCGTCGATGCCGTACTTCATCCGGAGGTGTGACGCGAAAACCGCCGTGAACATCGGCGGCATGTGTTGCACAACGAGGACCGGGATCCGCTTCAGCGCTGGGCCAAGGCCAAGCAGGACCTGCTCGATGGCCCTCGGCCCGCCTGTCGACGCGCCGATCAGGAGAACGCGCGGCCTGGCAGGAATGGATCGTCTTATCCGATGTGCCCGCGATGGCCTTCCGACGGGATCCGTAGACCTGTCGGTCGATTGGGCATGGACAGAAAGTCGCTCGATGAGCTCCTGCCGGAAGTCGTCGGACGTCCCTAGGTTCCTGGACTCCGGCTTCGGCAGGTAGTCGACCGCGCCGAGAGACAGGCAGCGAACGGAAAACTCGGCGTTGCGCTGGGTTAGGGTAGAGACCACGATCACCTTCAGGTCGGGCTTGCGTTGCAGAA
>Ga0065720_1020863_pt1 | contig 12436 bp, 11 predicted proteins | sample Thericmetagenome_FD_59107 | JGI IMG/M metagenome (GOLD analysis project Ga0065720, IMG submission 59107) | Thermophilic microbial communities from the Joint Bioenergy Institute, California, USA of rice/straw/compost enrichment - eDNA_2 v2... | ecosystem: Engineered > Solid waste > Grass >... | reverse complement strand
GAGGTCGAGGAGGTGCTCTACACCCACCCCGCCATCCTCTACTGCGCCATCGTCGGCCTGCCCGATCCGCGCCTCGGCGAGCGCGCTTGCCTGTGCGTCGTGCCGAAGCCCGGCCAAACGCCGCCGACCCTCCAGGACATCCTGGAATTCCTCGGCGACGGCTTCGCCGCCTACAAGCTGCCCGAGCGCCTCGTCCTCCTCGACGAGCTCCCCTTCACCCCCACCGGCAAGATCCAGCGCCATCGCCTGGTCGAGGCGATCCTGAAGCGAGACGCCGCCGCCTGATGGAGAAGGCCCCGTGCCCTACGACACCCTGCCCGACATCCTCGCCGACCGGCCGCACCCGCGCGTGCTGCGCCTCACCATCAACCGCCCGGACCGGATGAACGCGCTCTCGCCTGCGATGCACCGGGCGCTGGCCGGGGTCTGGCGCGAGATCGACGCCGACGAGGGCGTGTCCGTCGTCATCGTCACCGGCGCCGGCCGCGCCTTCTCCGCCGGGGGCGATCTTGACCTGGTCGCGCGCATGAACGCGGATTTCGAGACGCGCGTCCGCGTCTGGAAGGAGGCGCGCGACATGGTCTACAACATGATCGGCTGCTCCAAGCCGATCATCTCGGCGATCAACGGCGCGGCGGTCGGCGCGGGCATCGTGCTCGCGCTGATGTCGGACATCACCATCGCCGGCCACTCGGCGAGGCTGATCGACGGGCACACCAAGCTCGGCGTCGCTTCCGGCGACCACGCGCCGATCATCTGGCCGCTGCTCTGCGGCATGGCGAAGTCGAAGTACTACCTGCTGACCTGCGATCCGCTGGACGGGCGCGAGGCGGAGCGCATCGGCCTCGTCTCGCTGTGCGTGCCGGACGACGAGCTCCAGGCCAAGGCGCTGGAGACCGCGGCGCGCCTGGCCGAGGGGCCGCAGAGCGCGATCCGCTGGACCAAGCTCGCGCTGAACAACTGGCTGAAGCAGGCGGGCCCGATCTTCGAGGCCGCGCTCGCCATGGAATTCATGGGGTTCACGGGCCCCGAACTGCCCGAAGGGGTGGCGGCGCTGCGGGAGAAGCGCGCCCCGCGCTTCCCACCGGGAAGCCCGGTGTGATCGCCACCGGCGGCCGATGGGACCTTGCGTTTCTGCACGGAAGCGGTCCGCCCGCGCGGTGCGGGAGACGCGGGACATCCGGACCTTCGTGGGCGACGGTGGGGTGCTCTCCCTGGTTCCAGCCACGGGTGGGTTGGATCCGTGCGCGTCACCGTCGCCGGCCATCCACACATGCAACAACGCCGTGCGGGAGGCGTGCCTGCGGTCAGGCGACCGGGTCTCGCGGCGGATGCCGCGCCGCGAGCCAGCCGCCGTCCACCGCCAGCACTTCGCCGGCGACGAATGAGGCGTCCTCGGAGGCGAGGAAGGCGATCACTGCCGCCACCTCCTCCGGCCGACCAGGCCGGCGCAGCGGCGTCGGTTGCAGCATCGCGCGGCGGTAGTAGACGTCGTGATGCAGACGCTGCTCCGTCATCGCCGTCTCGATCAGGCCCGGGGCGACGGCGTTGACCAGGATGCCCTCCGGCGCCAGGTCGGCGGCGAGCTGGCGGGTGAGTTGCGCCACGCCCGCCTTCGCGACCGCATAGGGCGTGGAGCCCGGGTAGCCCGCAAGGCCGAAGACAGACGCAACGTTGACGATGCGCCCGCCGGGCCGAGGCAGGCGGGGGATCGCGGCGCGGGTCACGCGCAGCACGGCGAGCAGGTTGGTGTCGATGATTCGCTCGAGCAGGGCGTCGTTGCACTCAGTCAGCGGGCGGGACCCAGTGATCCCCGCGTTGTTCACCAGGATGTCGAGGCGCCCGAAGGCGTCGAGCGCCACGTCGGCGATGCGCTCCCCGGCACCGGGCTCCGCCACGTCCATCGCCAGAGCCGTGCCGCCTGCCGCCTTCGCGGCCTCCTCGACTGCCGCCGCCTCGCGGTCCACCAGCAGCACCCGCGCCCCCTCCCTCGCCAGGCGCGCGGCGGTGGCGCGGCCGATGCCGTGGGCCGCGCCGGTGACGATGGCCGCGCGGCCGGCGAAACGGCCAAGGGAATTGGGTTGGTCAGGCAAGGCGGCCTCCATCCACGGGCAGCGCGACGCTGGTGACGATGCCGGCGGCGTCGGACAGCAGGAACAAGGCCATCTTCAGCACCTCCTCCACTCGGCCGAAGCCGCCGAGCGGGCCGCGACGTCGCCGACGGCGGCGAAGATCGCCTCCGGCAGCGACTTCCCGATCAAGCCCGGCCAGACGAGTTCACCGGCCACCATCGGGCCTCTCTCCGCCTCCCGTATCTGCGGGGTGAAGGCGCAGGCCGCGAGCCAAGTGCCCATGACGTTCGCCGCGAAGAGCCGGTCCCGGTTCCCCTCGGACACCGTGCGCGATCGCGGGTCTCGAACACGGCTTGGTACCGCTGGAAGCACCTGTTCTTTCCCGACCCCCTCGCCGTCGTCCGCCGGCAGTTCCGGCGCGAGCGGGGTTTGGTCACGTCCCGGCATTCGTCCGAGACCGCGAGACTCCAGCCGGCGCTTCGCGAAGGCATCGCCTACGCGCCCCGCCATGCCGCTTAATGGCCAGACCCAAGCGCCTGGATGGGTCACTCCTCGCGCGTCAAGCTCGGCTGCAGCGCGGCCGCTTCGTCCCGCGCTTCCCGGGACCGCGCGCATCACACCTCCTCCAGCGTCAGGTGGCGTCTGACGACCTCCTCAGCCGCCCCAAGCGCCTTGGCGTCGCCAGCCCAGACGATGCGGCCCTCATCGATGATCGCGTGGCGGTCGGCGACAGCGCGGCAGACCTCCAGGCTTTGCTCGACCAGCAGCATGGGCAAGCCACCTGCCTTCAGCTCAAGCAACAGCGCGACCAGCCGCTCCACGATGACGGGCGCGAGGCCCTCGGTCGGCTCGTCCAGCAGCAGCAGACGCGGTCCCGGCATTAGGGCGCGGGCGATGGCGAGCATCTGCTGCTCGCCCCCCGAGAGCTTCCCACCTGGCGTCCGCCGGCGCGCCGCGAGGGCGGGGAACATGGCGAAGGCCGCATCGACGCTCCAGGGCGAGCCGCGACGCGCGCCGAGGCGCAGATTCTCCTCCACCGTCAACGCTGCGAAGATCCCGCGGTGCTCCGGCACCAGCGACAGGCCGAGCCGCGCGACGGCATGCGGTGGCAGCCCGCGCAGGTCCTGCCCACCGAAGCGGATTCGCCCCGCGGAGGGCGCCAGCAGGCCGGCGATGCAGCGCATGGTGGTGGTCTTGCCCGCGCCGTTGCGGCCGAGCAGCGCGACCGTCTCGCCCGCGCCGACCGAGAGCGAGACACCGTGCAGCACCTGGCCCTTGCCGTAGCCGGCCCCGACGGAGTCGATCTCGAGCAGCGGCGGCGGTGGCACGGCGGCGGTCACATCCCGGATCCCAGGTAGGCGTCGCGCACGGCGGCGTTGGCGCGAATTGCGGCGGGAGGGCCTTCGGCGATCGGCCGGCCCTGGGCGAGGACGGTGATGCGATCGGCGATGTCCAGAACCACGCGCATGTTGTGCTCGATCAACACCACGGTACGCGCGGGCACCAGGTTGTGGATCAGTTCCTTCGTGCGGTGCACGTCGTCTATTCCCATGCCCGCCAGTGGCTCATCGAGGAAGACGATGCGCGGGTCCGCGGCCAGCGCCATGCCGATCTCCAGCGCGCGCTGGCCGCCGTGGGAGAGGTCACCGGCACGCCAGGCGGCGCGGGAGGCAAGGCCGGCCTCCTCCAGCAGGGCTTCGACCCTGCCGGCCGCGGCCGGCAGGGCACTGCGGCCACGCCAGAAGACCCAGGGCTCCCACCCGTCCACGGCCTGGATCGCAAGGCGCAGGTTCTCCGCCACCGTCAGATCGGCGAAGATGTTGGTCACCTGAAAGGACCGCGCCATGCCGAGGTGCACCCGCCGGTGCGCAGGCAGGCGCGTCACGTCCCGCCCCGCGAGAGTGACGATGCCTTCGCTGGGCCGGAGGCGTCCGGTCAGCACGTTGAACAGGGTCGTCTTGCCCGCGCCGTTCGGGCCGATGATGGCGTGCAGAGCACCCGCCGCCACCTCCAGCGTCACCTCCGACAGGGCGCGGAAGTCGCCGAAGCGCACGCCGAGCCCGCGCGCGGCGAGCAGAGGGGGCGGAGCCTCAGCCACGGCGCCGCGCCCTCCGCAGGCGGGCAAGCAGCAGCATGGCGCCGCCCCATACCCCCTCCCGCAGGAAAAGCACGATGGCGATCAGCAGGACGCCGATCAGCATCAGCCAGCGCGGCCAGAGGGTGGAGAGCCAGTCGGCCATCAGCACGTAGAAGCCCGCGCCGACGAAGGCCCCGGCCGGCGCGCCGGCGCCGCCGATGATCGCCATGATGATGAGCCGCTCGCTCATCTCCAGCTCGATGGCGTTCGGGGGCACGAAGCCGAGAAAGACGGTGTGCATGGCGCCCGCGAGGCCCGCGAGCAGCCCCGCAAGGGCGAAGGCCGCGATCTTGAAACGGCGGGTGTCGTAGCCCAGCGCCTCGGCCCGCGCCTCGTTCTGGCGGATGGCGCGGAGCACCGAGCCGAAGGGCGAGCAACCGATGCGCTGGACCAGCAGATAGGCCGCGAAGGCGAGCCCGGCGAGGAAGGCGTACACCGCCTCCGGCCCGGACAGCGTGCCGGCACCGGCCAGCAGCGGCGGGCGCGGCACGCCGGTCAGCCCGTTCTCGCCCCCGGTCACGTCCTTCAACGCCAGCATGGCGAAGTAGCCCATCTGCGCGAAGGCGAGGGTGAGCATGACGAAATAGACGCCCTGCCGCCGCACCGCGAGGAAGGCCAGCAGCCCCGCGGCGAGGAAGGAGAATCCCGCCGCGGCCGCGACGGCGGGCAGCGTGCCGAGGCCGTGCTCCCGCAGCAGGACGCCGGAGACATACGCACCGAGTCCGAAGAACAGCCCCTGACCGAAGGAGAGCAGGCCGACCAGCCCGAGCAGAAATGTGCAGGAGAGCGTCGCCACCGCGAAGACCACGAGTTCGGAGGCCAGGGTGACGGAGGGCAGGAGGAAGGGCAGCGCCACCAGCGCCGCGCCAACGCCGAGCGTCGTCCCGTCCGGGAAGTGGCCGCCCTCTCGGAAGGCGCTCATGCGCGCCCCATCAGCCCGGCGGGGCGTGCGAGCAGCACCAGCGCCATGGCGCCGTAGATCATCAGCCGCGCGCCTTCGGGCCAGAAGCTGCTCATCACGCTCTGCACCACTCCGATCAGGAGGCCGCCGAGGAGTGCGCCGGTGAAGCTGCCGATGCCGCCCACCACCACGACGACGAAGGCGATGCCCAGCGCCTCCAGCCCCATGAAGGGCTCCACCCCGCGCAGCGGCGCGGCCAGGGCCCCCGCGAGGCCCGCCAGCGCACCGCCGAGGGCGAAGGCGCCGAGGAAGACGCGGTGCACGTTGATGCCGAGAAGGCTCACCATCTCCGTGCTCTCGGACCCCGCGCGCAGGATCGCGCCGAAGCGCGTGCGCTCCAGCGCCAGCCAGAGCAGCAGCGCCACCGCCGCCGAGACGGCGACGACGGCGAGGCGGTAGGCCGGATAGACGAAGGGGCCGAGGAAGACGATGCCGGAGAGGAAATCCGGCACCGGCACGTTCTTCGCGAGCGGGTCGAAGAGGAGGATCACCACCTCCTGCACGATCAGCGCGACGGCGAAGGTGACCAGGATCTGCGCCTCGTGCGGCATGGAATAGGTGCGGCGCAGGAGCAACCGCTCCGCCGCCACGGCGAGGAGCGCCGAGGCGAGCGGCCCGACCAGCAGGGCCCAGAGCATGGAGCCCGTGAGCAGGCTGACGACATAGGCGACATAGGCCGCGACGAGGTAGAGCGCCCCGTGCGCGAAATTCACGAAGCGCATCAGGCCGAAGATCATCGTCAACCCGACCGACAGCAGGAAGTAGATCATCCCGATGCCGAGGCCGTTGAGGACCTGGAAGACGAGGACCTGACCCGACACGCGCGCCTGCCCCTTCAGTCCCTCGTCACGCCATGCGGCAGCCGGTGCGCTCGGGCGGCTGGAAGGCCTTGGTCGCCGCCAGCACATCCGCGAAGTCGGCGGGGTCGCGCATGGCGGAGCGGGCCTTGCCGAGCATGAGGTAGTAGTCCTTGATCACCTGGTGGTCCTCGGCGCGGATCGTCTCGGTGCCCGTGGGGCCCTCGTAGGACAAGCCCTCCAGCGCCCGGATCACGGCCGGGATCTCGGCGGTGCCGGCTTTGTTCAAGCCTTCCACCAGCATCTGCGCCACCGCCCAGCCGCAGGCCTGCAGGTAGTTGGTGGGGCCATTCGTCTTCTGGCGCACCACCTGGGAGACCACGCGATTCCCTGGGCTGTCCACGCCATGCCAATAGTTCACGCCGAAATACACGCCCTCGCAGATGTCCGCCCCCCAGGCCTGGAACTGGTCCAGTCCGGTGGACCAGGGGACGACGATCTTCACGTTGCGCTTCATGCCGAAGGAGACGGCCTGGCGCAACACATCCACCGTCTGGTTGCCAAAATTGCAGATGGCGAGGACGTCCGGCTGGGCCGCGATGGCGGCGGTGATGTACCCCGAATACTCGCGCTCGCTCAGCGAATGGTAGGAATTGCCGAGATGACGGTGGCCCGCTTCCTGCAGCACGGACTTCAGATTCGTCAGAAGGCTCTCGCCGAAGACGTACTGGCCGGTGATGGTGTACCAGCGCTTCGTGTTCGGGTTGCGTTCGATGAACGGGCGCAGCGTCGCGTTGATGGCCGTGAAGCTCGCGCCCGGCCAGCGGAAGGAGGCGCGGTTGCAATCCGACCCAGTGGCCTCGTCCGCCCCCGCCATGTGGATGTAGATGCCGCCGCGTGCGTGCACCTCCTTCGCGACCGCGAGGGCGATGGCCGAGTTGGTGCAGCCCACGATGTGGCGGATGCCCTGGCCCATCGCCTCCTGCACGCGCCGCACCGCGCGGCCGGGGTCGCCCTGGTCGTCGAGCAGCGTGTAGTTGATGCGCAGGCCGGTGGCCGAGCCGTAGTGCTCGAAGGCCATCTGCGTGCCCTTGTTGAGCAGGTCGCCCACATTGGCGAAGGTGCCGGAGAGCGAATAGACTCCTGCCACCTCCAGCCGCCCGCCCGTGCCTTGGGCCCGCAGGACCGCCGGGGCGGCGACAAGGCCGGCTCCGGCACCCAGAAGTGTCCTCCGTCGCATCATCAGTCCCTCCTCCCCGTCATGCCGCGGGCGCCGCGCGCGCGGCGCGCGCCCGCTTCTCAAGCCACCAGCCCCAGGCCGGAGGCCACCCCGTGAAGCCGGGATCGGCGCCCAGCGCCTGGGCTGCGTGCAACGCCCAGTGCGGATTGAACAGCGCCTCGCGCCCGATCGCCACCATGTCGGCGCGGCCGTCGCGGACGACGGACTCGGCGAAGGCGGGCGTGGTGATCAGGCCGACGGCGATGGTCGGGATCGCCGCTTCGCGCCGAATGCGCTCGGCATAGGGCACCTGGTAGCCCTCCGGCCGGCGGACCATCCTGGTCGTCGTGCGCTCCCCGAGGCCGCCGGAGGAGCAATCCACGATGTCCACCCCGCGCGCCTTCAGCTCGATCGCGAGCGCGATGCTGTCCTCCAGGGTCCAGCCCCCCTCCTGGTCGTCCACGCAGGACAGGCGCACCGAAAGCGGCAGGTCGCCGGGCCAGGCCGAGCGAACCGCCTCCGTCACGGCGAGAAGGAAGCGCATCCGCCCGGCGCGGTCGCCGCCCCAGCCGTCCTCCCGCCTGTTGGAGAGCGGCGAAAGGAAGGAGTGGATCAGGTACCCATGCGCCGCGTGGATCTCCAGGAAGCGGAACCCGGCGCGGGCGGCACGGCGCGCGGCGACGTGGAAGGCCTCGATCGCGCGCGCGATCGCGTCCTCGTCCATCATCTGCGGGACGTGCCAGCCCGGGTTGGCGGGCAACGCGCTCGGCGCGAGCGTCGTCCAGGGCGGGCAGCCCCGCGCCGCGTCGGCCTCGGTGAGCGGGTTGTAGCCCTCCCACGGGCGCCCGACGCTGCCCTTGCGGCCCGCATGGATGAGCTGCGTCGCGGGCACGGCGCCCGACGCGCCGAGCATGTCCGCGATCGGCGCCAGCGCCTCGGCCTGCGCATCGTTCCAAAGCCCGAGGTCGTGCCAGGTGACGCGCCCCTCCGGCGTCACGGCGAGGGCCTCCGTCATCACCGCGCCGACGCCGCCGATGGCCAGGCGCCCGTAGTGCTGCAGGTGGAAGCCACGCGGCAGCCCGTCGGGCCCGGCCATGTACTGCTGCATGGGCGAGACCATGACACGGTTGCGGAAGGTCACGCCACGCAGCGTCAGCGGGATGAACAAGGCGCTGTCGGTTGGCGTCGTCATCCAGCGAATCCCATCCTGTCGCGCGCCCAGGCCCAGGCGATGCCAAGCCCGATCGCGGGCCGGCGCAGCGTGTGCCAGGGCAGCGGGGCAATATCGGTGCGCGGCAGGGGCGCCTCGATGCCCCGGTGCAGACGCGCGGCGAGCCACTCGCCCATCAGCGTGGCCATCGCCACGCCGCGCCCGTTGTAGCCGAGGCCCACGAAGAGGCCCGGCGCGGGCTCGTGCAGCCGAGGCAGCCCGTCGAGCGTCAGCGCCACCTGGCCGGACCAGCGGTACTCGACTGGCAGCGCGGCGGCCTCCGGATAGGCCCGCACCATGGCGGCCCGCAGGGCGCGGAACAGACCCTCGCGCTCCTCGTCCCCCACCGCGCCACGGCCGCCGAAGACCAGGCGTCCATCGGGCGAGAGCCGGAAGTAGAAGGCGAGGCGCCGCGTCTCCGACACGCATTCGCAGCCGGGCAGGATGCGCGCGCGCAGCGCCTCCGGCAGCGGGGCGGTCGCGATCTGCATGCTCTGCACGGTGAGCAGCGTGCGCGCGAGGCCTGGGATCAGCCCGTCCGTGTAGGCGTTGGTCGCGACGACCACGGAGGATGCGCGCGCCAGGCCACCCGGCGTCTCGACCCGCCAGGACCTGCCCTCGCGCGAGAGGCGCCGGACGGGGCTGCTCCCGTGCAGCACCGCGCCCGCCCCCTGCGCCGCCCGCGCCAGGCCGCGGGCGTAGGAGAGGGGGTGGATCGTGCCCGCTCGCCCGTCGCGCCAGCCGCCGACATATGCGCGCGTGCCGGTCCGCGTCGCGACAGCGTCCGCGTCCAGGATCTCGACCGGCGCTCCGGCCGCGCGCCACTCCTCGGCGCGCCGCAGCACGCGCGCGAGGGCAGGCGCCGCATGCGCCGCCTGGATCCATCCGGCACGCACCGGCGCGCAGCGGATGGAGTGCCGTGCGATGCGGTCGAACACAGCATCCGCCGCGCCGCCAACCGCGCGGGCCAGCGCCCGGCCGCGCGCCTCGCCCCACCGCGCGCACATCTCGGAGGGGTCCAGCTTCAGCCCGGGAATCACCTGCCCGCCGTTGCGGCCGGAGCCTCCCCAGCCGATCTCGCGCGCCTCCAGCAACACGACGCGCGCGCCGGCCTCAGCGAGGGAGAGCGCCGCCGACAGGCCGGTGTAGCCGCCGCCGATCACCGCCGCCTCCGCCTCGACCTCGCCCGCAAGCGGCGCAGCGGCGACCGGCGGCTCCTCGGCGGTCGCCTGCCAAAGCGAGGCGCGGTGGCTGTCAGCCGAGCTGCCCATCCCCTCAGGCGGCTCCGCCCGGCGGCACCGAAATCAGCCCATCCTCCACGTCCCGTGCCACCGCCGTCGGGTCGCGCTCCGCCGGGTCGCCATAGCCGCCGCCGCCGCCGAGGGCGATCGTCACGATATCGCCGCGGCGCAGATCCATCTGGTCCTTGGAGCGCAGCGATATGCGCCGGCCATCGCGCAGCACCTCGCACCAGCCCGTCGCACCGGCGCCGCCGCCGAACAGGCCCTCCGGCGCACTGCGGAAACGATCCGAATAGAGCGCGAGCTTCGTGCCGTCCTCGAGGATCTCGAAACGCCGCAGGAAGCCCACACCGCCGCGGTGCCGCCCGGGGCCGGCGCTGTCCGGGCGCAGCGCGTATTCGATGACGCGGAAGAAGGAGAAGTCCTGGTCCATCGCCTCGACCGGCGTGTTGGAGCAGTTGGACAGCGGGTTGTCCACGGCGTCGCAGCCATCGCCGCCCGCCGTCGCGCCGAAGCCGCCGCCATACACTTCGAGATAGACCGACCACCCCTGCGGCTGGAGACGAGAAAGGCAGAAGGAAGTCGTGGTGTCGAAGCCGCAGGCGATGACCCGGTCGGGCACCGCCTGCGCCAGCGCCTTCATCACCGCGTTCCAGGCGCGCGAACAGGCTTCCATGCGCGCCCGCACCGGGGCGGGATGGCGCGGGTTGAGGAGCGTGCCCTCGGGCGCGGACACGGTGATCGGGCGCATCGCGCCGTCGTTGAAGGGGATGTCCGGGCTGGTGAGCGCGGCCTTGATGGCGGAGACCGCGGCCGAGACGGTGGAGGCGAAGGGCGCGTTCAGGTTGCAGCGCACCTGCGGCGCCGTGCCGGTGAAATCCACCGCGATGCTGTCGCCCTTGACAGTCACGGTGGCGCGGACGGGCAGCGGGTCCTCACTCTCGCCGTCGTCGTCCACCGCGTCCTCGCCGACATAGACGCCGTCCGGCACCGCGGCCACGGCGGCGCGCATGCGCGTCTCCGAATAGTTCTGCAGTGCGGCCATGGTGGCGCGCAGCTTCTCGACGCCGTAACGCCGAGCAAGCTCCTGCACGCGCAGCACGCCGATGGCGTTGGCCGCCATCTGCGCGTCGAAATCGCCCATCGTCTGATGCGGCACGCGGACATTGGCGCGCAGCAGGCGCTCGAAGCCGCCGCCATGCCAGTCCCGCTTCAGGTTGATCTTCATCGGAGGGATGATCAGCCCCTCCGAATACACGTCCATCGCCCTCGGATTGAGTCCGGGGCTGCCGCCACCGAGATCCAGGTGGTGCGCCACGGAGGCCGCGAAGCCGATCACCTCGCCATCTACATGGATGGGGTGGAAGATGAAGACGTCCTGCAGGTGCTGCCCGCCGGAGTAGGGGTCGTTGATGAACAGGACATCGTCCGGCTGCAGCGTCTCGGGCGGGAACATCGCGGCGCAGGGGCCGAAGATGCGGCCGATCGTGCCGAGTTGCATCGGGATCAGCTCGGCCTGCGCCACGGTCTGGCCGCGCGCGTCGAGCAGGGCGGCGGAACCATCCCGGGCCTCCCGGAGGATGGTGGAGTAGGCGGAGCGCACGAGCTTCGCTCCCATCTCCCGCGCGGCCGCGATCAGCGATTGGCTGACGATAGCGTACTCGACGGGATCGAGCCGAGCGGTCATGCCGCGTCCCTCCGCAGGATCAGGTTCCCGGCCGCATCGCGCGCGGCGCGCCAGCCCTCCGGCACCCAGACGGTCGAGGAATAGCCCTGGATCAGCGCCGGTCCCGGTAGATCGCCGTCGAAGCCTGCGGCTGCGACCTGACGCGCCTCCAGCGTTCTCCCGTCCGCGGCGAGGACCGGCACGGTGCCGCGGGGTTCGGGGCCGCCGGCACGTTCCCGCACCTCGGGAAGCGTCTCCAGCCGCCGCCGCGCGCTGAACCTCAGCGAGACGATCTCGGCCTTCCGGCCGGGTTCGCCGCCGTGGAGATAGACACGCCGGTGCGCCTCCGTGAAGCGATTGGCGAGGTCGGCCGCGGTCAGGCGAGGCAGCGCGGCGGCTTCGATCGCCACTGGAACCTCGAAGGCCTGACCGACGAATCGCATGTCGGCCTCGAGCCCGAACTCGAGCGCGCCGTCCAGGCCCAAGCTGCGGAACTCCGCCTCCGCCGCGGCGCGCAGCGCGGCCTCGGCGCTGCGCAGCGCCTCGGGGGCTGCGGCGTCGAGCGGCATGCGCCGCGTCGAGCCATAGACCTTGACGTAGTCCGCCGAGAGCAGGCCGAGGGCCGAGACCACGCCCGGATTCGGCGGCACCAGGATCTCCGCGATGCCGAGCTCCTCGGCGATCTCCGCCGCCAGCAGTGGTCCGGCGCCGCCGAAGGGCACCAGCGCGTAGTCGCGCGGGTCGCGTCCACGCTCGGTCGAGACGAGCTGGATGGCGCGCACGATGTTCGCCACCGCGAGTCGGATCGCCGCAGCCGCCGCGCTGCGCACATCGGTGCCGAGCCGCGCGGCGACCTCCTCGAAGGCGCGGTGGGCGGCCGCCTCATCCAGGCGCATGGTGCCGCCGAGGAAGCTCTCCGGCCGGATCGTGCCGCGCACCACATGCGCGTCCGTCACCGTGGGCAGGACGCCACCGCGGCCGTAGCAGGCCGGGCCCGGATCGGCGCCCGCGCTGCGAGGCCCGACGCGGAGCATGCCGCCCTCGTCCATCCAGACCAGGCTGCCGCCGCCAGCGCCGACGGAGACGATGTCGAGCACCGGCGTGCGGATCGGCAGCCCATCCACCTCGGTCTC
>Ga0065720_1020862_pt1 | contig 12438 bp, 33 predicted proteins | sample Thericmetagenome_FD_59107 | JGI IMG/M metagenome (GOLD analysis project Ga0065720, IMG submission 59107) | Thermophilic microbial communities from the Joint Bioenergy Institute, California, USA of rice/straw/compost enrichment - eDNA_2 v2... | ecosystem: Engineered > Solid waste > Grass >... | reverse complement strand
CGACGCGCGGGTGTCCGGCGACGCGCGGGTGTCCGGCGACGCGCGGGTGTCCGGCGACGCGCGGGTGTCCGGCGACGCGCGGGTGTCGCACATACCAGCGACCGCCATCCGCTCCGACGGATACCAGTTCACCTTCTTCCCGTGCTCGGACGGCATCCACCGGCTGACCGCCGGCTGCCGCTACTTCACCCTCGCCGAGGCCCGCGAGCACTGGACCCGAACCCGGGGTGGTACCCGACTCGGCGACGAGAGCCTGGCGATCCTCGACTTTTTCGAGCGAATGAAGGCCATCCGGGAGGCGCACTCGTGACCCAACCCATCGTCCGCCGCATCGCGGCCCGCTGCGAGGAGCGCGTCCTCGCCCTCGGCCTGAAGGGCAAGGCGCGCGACAACGCGGCCCTCCACTACATGATCGGCGCGGCCGAGGTGGCTGTCACCCGCTACGAGCGCGTCATCAACAAGCTGGTGGGGACCGCGTCGTGAGCAGCGTCCTCAACGTCCTCAACGAGACCCACATCCGCCGCAAGAACGGCCGCCGTCCGGGCGAGCTCCCCTGCGGCACGCTGGGCGAGGTCGTCGTTCCCGACGCCAGCCACGTCTTCATGACCGGCGCGGTGGTCATCGTTGCCCACGACGCGAAGAGCGACGCACCCGGCGTGGTGGTCAGCCTCGCGACCGGTTTCCGCGTCCCTATGGCGGATCCGGAGCTGCGCGTCGCCCCGCTGCCGGCCGGCACCGTCATCGAGCTGGAGGCCGGTGAGCTATGATCGTCGCCAAGATCTTCGCCACGCTCGTCGTGCTGGCGCTTCTCGCCGTCGTGCTGGTCGCGTCCGGGATGGACGATCGGGATCCGAACAAGGCCATCTACGGCGGCCTGTCGCTCATCGTCCTCTTCTGCTCGATCGCCGGCAGTCTCATCGCCCTCGTGTGGGAAGTCTGACCATGAACCGTGAGCGTCTCTCCCGCCTCGCCGACCTCCTCGACCAGATCCACGCCCGGGAGCTGCCCTTCAACCTCAAAGGGTGGGGTGGTTTCGTGATGGAGGACGGTGACGTCCTCGAAAACCTCAATACCCGGAACATGGTCCACGTCTGCGGCACGACGGCGTGTGCCTGCGGCCACGCTGCGCTCGACCCGTGGTTCCAGGCCCAGGGACTCTACTTGGTCGCTTGGCGCAGCGACAGCGACAGTGCCCTGCCGGTCTCGTCCGTCGAGGACCTCAACACTCTCCTCACCCGCGCCAAGGACAATGACTGGCCGGATCTCAGTTTCTCCATCCAGTACCAGGACAACGAGGGCCGCCTCAGCATCGGCTGGTACGCCATCGAGGCGTTCTTCGACATCGGTGATGAGACGGCCAATTTCCTCTTCGCGGAGGAGAGTTACGTCAACCGAGCCACGGCCGCCGACGTCGCCGACCGGATCCGGGGGCTGCTGGGATGAACGACGCGATCGAGGCCCATGCCGAGGCCACGGGCTGCCCTCGTCACATCCAGCAGATGCGGGCCTGCGCCTGGGAGAACAACCGGCCCTGCTACTGCCGCGAGAAGGAGACACTCGACCGGGTGCTGGGAGAGGTGTGATGCGCCGCAAACCTGCCTTCACCCTGTCCCCGGTCCGCCCCGGCGACCGAGACGAGCGCAGCCTGCACCGGAAGACCCTGCGACGGATGAAGCAGGACTTCTGGGCCCTGAAGAACAACCCGAACCACGCCCAGCGCGTGTCGGAGGCGAAGAAGTCATGACCGATCTCGAACGTATCCTGCTGGATGCCCTGCGTGAGATCTCCTGCGGCAGCGCGCGCACCGGCCGATGGCTCGATTCGAACGCCTACTCCTCGGCGATCGAGGAGCCGGATGGTGTCGTCCCCTCCAAGGATCAGCCGCCCGAGGGCTACTACGACTACGACGACCCGCCGGAGGAAGACGACCTCGACGAATACCCACCCCCACCGCCGGGTGTCGATGACCCGCTCTTCGTCGGCGGCCGGTGGCTGAAGCCCGCCCAGTGGGAGGACTACACGCTGGAGGAGCAGTGCGAGTGGCTGGCGAGTGTCGTCAGGATCGCCGAACGTGCGATCAAGCAGGCGGAGGCCCTCACCAATGCATGACCTCGTCGAGGCCGTGAAGGCCCACGCCCGGACCCACTACAACACCGGTGGCTGGGACTTCATCATCGAGTGCTTCACCGACGACGAGATCGCCGCCCGCCTCGCCGAGCACGGCATCGCCACCGCCGAGGACGCGATCGAGCACTTCCTCCAGCTCATCCAGCTCTGGGATGAACACCGGGCGGAGATGTCCCTATGACCATGCGCGATCTCGACACCCATCCCTACACTCCCGACGAGCAGCGGGTGGCTAACTGGATCGTCGAGCGCACTGGTGGTGCGGCAGGCGCCGGTGATGACCCGATCGGCTTCCTGATGGCGAGCTACGATCTCCTGCGCGCCCAGCACGACGCCCGTGTGACGGAGCTCCTCCAAGCCAACAACCGGGAGGTCGAGCGGCGCCGCACCATGGAGCGGCTGGCTGACGATCAGCGGGCGATGATCGACTCCTTCATCCGGAACCCGGCCCAGATGACCTCGCCGATAGGCCCGCTGCCGGTGAACAGCACGGGCCTCCGGCGCGCGGTCGACGAGATCACACGGCTGCGGTCGGTGCTTGATGCCGCGCACGAGCTGATCGAGGCGGCCGGCTGCACACCTGACAACGGGCACCGGTACTGGGCGCTGCGCGACGCCGCGCTGGGAGGCGAGCATGGCTGAATGGGATGGACGGCCGCAGAATCCAGAACGGATGGGGTGGCACTGGTTCTCCTACCGCCCCGACCTCATGGAGCCCCACGTCGCGTTCTGGGTGCCGTCCGTGCAGGAGTGGTGGATCGGGGATGAGGTGATCTCCGTCGTGCGGATGGCGACGCGGCGCTACCTCGGTCCCTGTCTGACGCCAGACGAGATGGCCTCCGCGCTCGCCGCCGCCCGGCGCGAGGGGGCGGCCGAGATGCGCGAGAGAGCGGCACAATACATAGATCGGTGTCGTGTGGCTGTCCTTGGCATTACCCATGTCGCACGCGCCATCCGTGCTCTTCCGCTGGACGCGCGGGGAGGTGAGCATGGCTGACCTCGAAGCTTGGGCCTACGCCCTCCTCCAGGACCCGCTCACCTGGCGCGCCCTGGCGCTGGAGCTGACCATCGTCACCGTGGTCGGCGTGCTGTGGCGCGTCGTGAGGAGGGCCGCATGAACATCACCTACTCCTGCCCGTGCTGCGGCGCCCGGGACATCGAGGCCCTGGCGTGGTGCGACGACGAGGCGCAGGAGGTTTTCGAGAAGTCCCCGCACCACTTCCTCTGTGCCGCCGCCGGCTCCGACCTCCACATCCGCGCCCTCGCCGAGGTCTCGGCCGCGGAGCGCGCCCGCATCGAGGAGCACTGCAAGTGACGACCTTCCCCGTCCCCTGTCCCGTCGTCCGCGCCTGGGAATACGCCAACCAGCCGGAGCACCATGGTGCAGGGTTCTGGATGATCCTCCGTCTGCGCGACGGCACCGTGCTCAAAGGTCCAACGTCCGCGCCCGACAACGGCGTCATCGAGGTCGGACACCACACACGGGAGGGTGAGCCCGGCCCGACTGTCTACGTGCGCTGCAACGACGTGATGACGGCGCAGATCGAGTGGTGACGCCGTGAGCATCGGCTTCATGTCGCTGCGCGAGTACGCGCGCACCAACCCGGACCGCCCCGTCGAGCTGAAGCCGAGCCTGATGCGGCCCTGCTTCAACATCGGCACGACGGACGGCCGCCTGCTGGAGTTCCACTCCACCCGAACCGACGCCGTTCGCGTGCTCGAAGCGAACGGCTACAGCCGCACCAGGGGCTGCCTGTGGACCCGAGCAGGGAACCCGAATCTATGAGCGTCAGGTACACCCTCGTCGTCGAGATCTCGGCCACTGACAAGGAGGCGGCCGACCAGGCGATGCACGATCTGATCGACACTGCGATCGACATCTCGAACAGCTACGAAGACTCGGAGGTGGTGGTCTTCGAGCCCGAGGTCGAGGAGATCCCGGAGTGACCGACCTCAGCCAGTTCACCATCACCGACCTGACCGCCGAGCTCCGCCGCCGCGGCTGCGCAGTCGCGGTGTTCTCGGAGGCGGACGTTAACGACCCGACGACCTGGACCGATGACCTGATCGAGGCCCTGGAGAACGAGATGGTCCTCCGGGGCAACGACCTGATCTGCGACCACGGACTCGCCGAGTACGAGTGATGACCCTCGAAGAGATTGAGGCGTGGATCGAGGAGCGCGCCTGCGACCTGCCTGGCTACGCGGTGCAGGACGCCATGGTCGTCGTCCTCCGCAACTGGAGGGACGCCGTCGGCGACGCCCCCGAAAAGTACACGGTCCAGTCCCTCGCGAACGAGGACATCCCCGCGATCGTCGACCTGTTCCTGACGCTCCAGGCAGAGATCAACCAGTGCCCATCCACGTCTCCCACCTGACCGTCGGCGAGAACCGCGGCGCCGCCCGCCTCTGGCTCCAGGGGCCGCGGCTGCTCGACGCCGGCTTCACGCCCGGCTCGAAGCTGCGCTCGACCACCCACGACGACTGCATCGTCCTCGTCTCGGAGGAGGCCGGCGACCGCACCGTCTCCTCGAAGGACCAGGGCAAGACGCCGGTCATCGACATCTGCGGCCGGGCCGTGTCCGACGTGTTCCCCGTCGGCACGCGCATCGAGGTCAGCTACTTCCCGGGCCGCATCGTCATCAGGCTGAACCCGCGCGAGGGCGCCGTCGCCCGGCGCGTCTCCCGCCTCAAGGAGAAGATCCGCAAGGGCGCGGCGCTCGCCACCGCCGCGCTCTGCCTCGGCGCCGGGATCCTCGACGCGGCGCTCGCCGAGGGCCTCGGCCCGACCGAGATGGTCTACGCCGTCGAGCGCGAGGCCGCCTACCTCGACCAGGCCGTCCGCCACCACGACATCGGCACCACGGTCCACGCCGACCTCTCGGAGGTGGACTTCGAGCGGCTGCCGACCTGCGACGTGCTGGTCGCCGGCATCCCCTGCACGGCCGCCAGCCGGTCCGGCCGGGCGAAGCAGCGCAGCCTCGACCCGACGCTGACGCACCCGGAGGGCCACCCCGAGGGTGCCCTGTTCGTCGACTTCCTGCGCGCCGTGATCTCCTCGGAGCCGGCGATCGTGGTGCTGGAGAACGTCCCGGTCTACCGCCACTCCGCCGGCTACGCGGCGATCCGGGCCGTGCTCCACAAGCTCCAGTACACCGTCACCGACGCGATCCTGAACGCGGCGGACTGGGGCTGCAACGAGGCCCGGGAGCGCCTCGTGATGGTCGGCGCGCCGTTCCCGGTCCCGCTCGACGACCTGGCGCCGCACCGGCCGGCCCGGCCGCTCGCCGACCTGCTCGACCCGGCGGCCGACAACTGGCGCCCGCACGGGCGGCTAGTCGAGCGGACGGCCCAGAAGGGGGCCGAGGGCTGCGGCTTCAAGCTCCAGCTCGTCACCGCCGGCGACACCCGCGTCGGCACCATCGGCCGCGGCTACGCCAAGGACCGGATGACGGAGCCGCACCTCGTCCACCCGCAGGACCCGTCCCTGTCCCGCCTGTTCACCGTCGCCGAGCACGCCCGGATCAAGGGCGTGCCCGAGCGGCTGGTCGAGGGCCTCGGCTTCACGATCGGGCACGAGGTGCTCGGCCAGGCCATCGCCTACCCGCCCTTCGTCTCCGTCGGGCGGCGGATCATCGAAGCGGCGAGGGCGTGGGCCCTCGCGGAGGGGAGGGTCGCAGCATGACCGACCGCTACGTCGTCCTCGCGATGCGCAGCATCGACTACGGCCTCGAAGCCTACGGCCCGTTCCCGGACATGGACGAGGCCATCAACTACGGTGACTTCCTGTGCGGCCGGCAGGGCTACCGCTACGCCGAGACGAAGGCCCTGGACGAGGGCGCCGCCGCGCCCGGCGACGAGGGCGACGACATCATCCTGCTGGAGGGCAAGCTCGACGACGGCTTCGCCGTCTTCGGCCCCTTCCGCGAGGACATCGACGTCGAGAGCTACGTGGTGGAGCGCGACGCACTCCTGGTCGACATACACCTGCGGAGGCCGTGACGTGACCCAGATCTTTGAGCTCAAAGGCGGCCACCGCGTCGCCGTGGTCCGCTTCGACGACAGCCTCGTCCTCGATACCCGCCCGGACCTCTCGTCCGACCCACCCGGGCCGCGCGTCTACCTCCAACGATCGAGGGACCAACAAGGGTGGGTGGTGTTCGTCCACCGTGACGACGGTCAGGAGGTGGTCAGCGTCGACATCCCCGACGACGAGGCGGGGTCGGTCGCGGTCGAGGTTGGCCACAACAATGGCTCCGGGGGCAGCATCCTGGTGGTGGAGCCGCTCGATCCCGAGGGCGAGGACGAGACCGAATGAAGCCCCGCATCCAATCCTTCGTCGAGGTGCCGATCTGGCACGTCGACCGGGCCAGCCGCGACCTGATCGTGCGGAGCCTGGAGGACCCTGGCTTCGATGGCGTGACGGCGCACGAGGGTCTCGACCGCACGGCGTTCGTCTACGCCCACGACGAGTGGCCCGACGGCTGGCCCACGCCGTTGACGGATCTCTTTGTCTGGGCCCGCAACCTGGGCTGCGACTGGATCAGGTTCGAGATCGAGGGCCTCTCGGTCGACGGCCTGCCTGTCTTCACCGACTTCGGCGACGATGAGGATCGTTGGTTCACATGAAGTGCCCTTACCGCTTCCCCCTCCGCTCCCGCCGCGAGATCACGGCTTCCCCTTCATCCAGGAGACCAGGTGATGCCCCGATTCCGAGTACCCGTCGTTACGCACGGTTCATATGCCGCCTACGGCAGCTTCGAGGTTGAGGCCGACACCATCGAGGAGGCGATCGAGAAGGCCGAGGAGCTGCTGGTCGAGGGCGATCCTGAGGACCAAACCTTCAACTACTCGCCGTCCGACAGCTACGTCGAGGAGCAGGGCGTCGAGCAGATTCCCTGACTCTCACTGAATCCTTCTCCCCCTCCCGGCCCCGCCCTGCGCGGGGTTTTCTTTTGCGCACGAGACACGCGCCATGATCGACGAAGCCCTCGACGAAGACCTCCGCAACCTCGTCCTGGTCGAGCCCCTCGACCCGGACTTCGACGAGCCCATCGAGCTCGGCGACCTGCTGCCCCCGACACGGGAGCTCCTCCATTGACCACCTGGGGACCTGCCGGCATGAGCAAGGTCATCGTCCACGTCGCCCGCCAGGCCGTCGCCTCCAACGTCAAGCACGGCGTCCGGAATCCGGTCATCATCGTGCGCCGGGGGCGCACCTCGACCCGCCACCACGCCGTGGATCTGGTCGGGCCGGTGCGCGTGGTCTCCGCCTTCGACGGCGTGACCAAGCCGCTGAAGTGCGGCGCCAGGGTGTGGATCGAGGCGGCGGACGCGGTGCCCGTGCCGTGATCCGCACCCAGACCGTGATGCTGACCATCGTCTACGACGCCTCGCGGGAGGACCCGCCGGCCAAGTGGCTCTGGCCTTGTAGAGTGCCAGCGGGAGAAAGCCCTTGGGGTGCTGGTTCAAGTCGGCCTGGTAGATCCTGATCGCCGCGGCGACCACCTCGGTCAGGCGTTCGAGGAGGACGTCGCTGGTCTCCACGTCCAGCCGGCCGCCCCTGTCCCGCAGCACCTTCTTGACCCGCTCGGCGAACGCGCCGAAGGCCGCCGCCAGCTCCAGCGTGCGGCCCGCGAGAGTGTTCTCGGGACCGACGACGGAGAGGACCTTGTCGGCGATCTCGCCGGCTTCGCCGTTGATGCCGAGCGTGAGGTAGGTGAGGCCGAGGTCGCGACCGACCGGGTAGACCGCGGTCTTGTTGGTCGTCTTCTGATACTCGTCGAAGGTGTAGTCTTTCATGGGACGAAGACCCCCACTTTGACGTTCTGGGGTGTGTGCCGGGCCGGCAGCAGGACCGCCTTCGCCGTCTCGACCGCCTCGTCGAGCGTCGCGCAGCGGAAGCCGATGGCCTCGGCGATCATCAGGTGCTCGTGGACGTTCGAGCCGTCGGGCTCGATCGCGACGACGACGGGGACGCGGTAGGCGTAGCCCCACGCGATCTCCATCACCGTGCCGATCGACACGCGCCGCGCGCCGAGCAGGTTGACCAGGATCAGGTCCGCGGTGCGGCAGTCCCAGTGGTCCCGGGTCATGACGCCGCGCGCGGTGCTCAGGACGTGCTCCGGGTAGCTCCCGCAGTGGAGCACGCCGGCGCCGGCGAGGAAGTGCTTCGCCCGCATCGGGCTGAAGCACTGGATCTCGGGCGGCATCGCGTCGATGACGCGCTCCCGCCAGTCCACGGCCTCGTCGTAGGTCAGGCCGGCGATCGGGCCGGCGAGGTAGACCTTACTCACGCGAGCACCGCTGTGAACCACGGGCGCCGCTTCGTGTCCCGCCGCTTGCGCGGGATCGCGTAGAGCACGAAGTGGTTGTTGACCTTGCCCTGGCAGACGTCGACGAGGCCGTCGTCGTGCAACTGCTGCACCTCCCAGATGCGCCGGAACGACTCCTGCGGCCAGAAATCGAAGACGTGCCGGATGCTGACCGCGTGCTCGGCCATCCGGATCGGGAGCTTCTTCAGCTCCTCCTCCAGGTTCAGGCCGAGCCGGCGGCAGAGCGCGACGATCGGCTCCCCGCGCTCGAATGCTTGCTGGATTCCCATGCGCGGAAGATGACGTCCGCGCACGGGGATCTCCACACGAGACCCAATATCTGAGGGTTACAGATCGACGTGGTGGTCCGCGGCGATCCGCTTGTGGCTGACCACGATCGTCTGGCGCACGGCGCCGGAGAGGCCGCGCAGCGCCTCGGCCGTGCGCGCGGCGCGGTCCTCGTCCATGTCGGCGTCCACCTCGTCGCCGGCGAAGACGCTGAACACCCGGTTGGTGAGCAGCTGCCCGAGCGCGATCCGCAGCGCGAGGTTGACCGCGGTGCTCTCCGAGCCGGAGAGCGTCGCGAGCGGCTGGCCATCCACCCGCACGTCGAAGGACTCGTCGACGTCCACCTTCGAGAACGCCCCGCCGGTGATGCGCGCGACCAGCGCGCCGGCCGCCTGCCCGAGCGCCGGCAGCAGGTGCGTCTGCGTCCGCGAGCGGACGTCGAGCAGGGCGTCGCGCGCCGCCTTCCACCGGGCGGCCTCGGCCCGGTGCCTGGCGACCACGGCCTCGCCCTCGGCGCGGCGCCGGACGAGGTCCTCGTGCGCCTCGCGGCGCATCTCGTACTCGGCGACGCGGGCGATCCGGGCGTCGAGGGCGGCCATGTCGGGCCGCGGCCCGATCTCCGCGAGGCGGAGGCGCGCCGCCGCGGCCTCCTTCTCCCACGCCATCCGGGCGTCGAGGGCCGCGGCGTAGACCCGCATCTCGGCCTCGTAGCGCCGGCGCTCGGCCAGCTCGGCGGAGCGGTCCTCCGGGACCACGATGGCGGCGAGGGCGGCGGCGATCGTCGCCCGCTGCTCGGCGAGGCGCAGCGCCGCCTCGGCCGCGGCGAGGTCCACGCCCCGGGCACCGGTCGGCTCGCCGGCCTCGACGATCGCGCGGTAGCGGGCGCGCTCCGCGGCGCGGGCCTCCCAGGCGTCCCACGCGGCGAGGACGGCGCTCGCCTCGATCCGGGCGATCCGCGGCGCCTTCGGGGGCTCCTGACCGGTGAAGTCGGGCAGCCCCGCCAGCGCGTCGCACTGCACCGGCCAGCGGTGGCGGCAGGCCGGGCACTCGTGGTGCCCGGCGTCCATCAGCTTCCGCCACTGCCGGTAGGTCTCGTAGACCTCCCATCCGGCCAGCGACTGCTCGGCTTCCTCGCGGGACCACTCGGGCGGACGGCCGTCCTTCTTCAGCCAGCGGGTGGCCTCCTGGTAGGCGAGCGCCGCGTCGATCTCCTCGCGGGTCAGCGTCGCCTCCGGGATCGCCGCGAGCTGCCTGGTCAGGGCGTCGCGGGTGGAGAGGAGCGCCAGCCGGTTGCGCTCGTGCTCCTCGACGTCCGGGGCCGCCGTGGTTGACGCCGTCGTTGCCGTCGCCGTAGCTCACGCCGTACCAGCGCATCAGTCGGTCTCCGTCGTCAGTCGGTGGGCCAGGCGCGCGCGGAGGTCCGGCGGCACCCAGTGGACAACCAGGCGCGGCGTGTTCACCGCGATTGCGGCGCGCTTGGCCTCGACCTGCCAGTCGTGCTGCCACTTCCGGCCGCGGCCGTAGCCCGGGATGTGTCGGTTGATCCGGTCATGCATCCCGCGCCGGAGCTGCCGCAGCACGGCCGCGGCCGGCTCCGGGAAGTGGCCGAAGCCACCGACCTGGGCGTCGGCCGACAGCTCCAGCAGCTTCTTCCATGAGGCGACGTAGGTGCCGATCGTGCAGCACCGGCTGTTGGGCAGGCGGATGACGCGCTGGGCGCTAGCCACGGTCGAGCTCCCGCACGATCTTCCGGATCACGCCGTCCAGTACCCCGGTGGAGCCTCGCGTCGTCACCGGCTTCACGCCCGAGGCGCGCGCCGCGCTCGCGAAGGAGCGTGGCGACGCATTGTGGTACCTCAGCGAGCACGCCACGGCGACCGGCCACGCGATGGCCGACGATGCCATTGGCAACGTCGAGAAGCTCGCCGGCCGCGCCGCGCGCGGCACCCTGCATGGAGAAGGAGACAACCGTTGAGCGAGACCGTCATCGAGGCGGCCGAGACCCCGCGCTGGTCCGCCGGCCAGACCGTGGTGCTGATCGAGGCCGACGCCTCGCGCTCGCTGCGCACCGTCGAGCGCACCACGCCCAAAGGCTTCGCGGTGATCGGCGATCGGTTGTTCCGCGCCGACGGCTACGAGCGTGTGGACGGCATCCTGCTGCGCAACCGGGCGATGATCCGCAGCGCGGACGCGGAGGACATCCGCGAGCTCACGCCGCGGGCGGGCCTGTGGGGCCGGATCCGGAGGGCGTTCGGGCTGTGAGCTACCTCAGCGAGAAGGTGGCAGACTCGGCCCTGAACCAGATGCCGGTCGGCTACCCCGACGACAACCCGAAGACCGTGCTGGGCACGTCCAAGCCGTCCATGCACGCGGTGCCGCCCGTCGCGCTGCTCTGGATCGGGCAGGCGATGGCGGACGGGGAGCGGAAGTACGGCCTGACGAACTGGCGGGAGAAGACCGTCAGCACGTCGGTCTACTACGACGCCATGATGCGCCACCTGATGGCCTGGTGGGACGGCGAGGACGTCGCCGAGGACAGCGGCCTCCCGCACCTAGCGCACGTCGCCGCCTGCGTCTGCATCCTGCTCGACGCGCAGGCGTGCGGGAGCCTCAACGACAATCGCCCGAAGGTGAAGGGCCGGACGGCCGAGGTCATCAAGGCGCTGACGAAGTCATGAGCGCCCTCGCTGCCTGCGCGAGCAGGTGATGACGCTCGGCGGCTTCACCATCGAGGCCCAGGGCTACGACGCCTACGGGCCGGCGATCCTGCGCAAGATCCTGCAAGAGGTCTCGTGATGACCGAACGCGCCCGGATGGCGCTCGACATGCTGCGCGCCCACACTGAGGGCCGCATCTGGCTGCCCCCGAACGCCGAACACTGCCTGCGGGACATCCTGTTCGTCGAGCGGGTCCCGGGGCGGGAGATGCCCCCGCAGTGAGCGCCCGCCCGTTCCGGCCCATGCTGGCCGCCTCGATCGAGAAGCGGCCGATCCGCTTCCCGAAGCTGGCCTCGCCCAAGCTCGACGGCGTCCGCTGCCTCGCCATGGGTGGCGTCGCCATGTCGCGCAGCATGAAGCCGATCCCGAACCGCCACGTCCAGCGGCTGTTCGCCGAGCACGCGGACCTGCTGGAGGGCCTCGACGGCGAGCTGGTCGTCGGCGCGCCGACCGACCCGGACTGCTATCGCCGGACCAGCAGCGCGGTGATGTCGCACGACGGCGAGCCGGAGGTGAGCTTCTGGGTCTTCGACCGGTGGAACACCCCGGACTGGCCGTTCGGCCGCCGGTTGGACGCGGCGCTCCGCCGGGCCGACCACGGGCCGGATTTCGTCCTGCCGCTGGTCCACGCCGAGATCGCCGACGAGGAGCAGCTGCTCGACTACGAGCGCGCCGTCCTCGCGACCGGCTACGAGGGCGTGATGCTGCGCTGCCCCGACGGGCCCTACAAGCAGGGTCGCAGCACCGAGGCCGAGGGCTGGCTGCTGAAGGTCAAGCGGTTCCGGGACGCCGAGGCGGTCGTCGTCGGCGTCGAGGAGCGGATGCACAACGCCAACGAGGCGACGCTCGACGAGCGCGGCTACACGAAGCGGAGCAGCCACCAGGCCAACAAGGTCGGCACCGGCGCGCTCGGGGCGCTGGTCGTGCGCGGCCTCGGCGGCGCCTTCGATGGTGTCGAGTTCAACATCGGCACCGGCTTCGACGAGGCGGCCC
>Ga0065720_1003811_pt1 | contig 12439 bp, 9 predicted proteins | sample Thericmetagenome_FD_59107 | JGI IMG/M metagenome (GOLD analysis project Ga0065720, IMG submission 59107) | Thermophilic microbial communities from the Joint Bioenergy Institute, California, USA of rice/straw/compost enrichment - eDNA_2 v2... | ecosystem: Engineered > Solid waste > Grass >... | reverse complement strand
CCACGTCGGCGGAGAACGTGTCGTACCGCCACTGGTCGGTGTGCAGGTACCAGAACGCGGTGCCGATCATCTGCCGGGGCGGCCGGGACCAGTCGAGCCCGAACGCGAGCTGCGCCCACCCGGTGATCGGGCGGCACTTCTCCTGCCCCACGTAGTGCGCCCAGCCGCCGCCGTTCACCCCCTGGCAGCCGGTGAGCGTCACCAGCGCGAGGAACGACCGGTACATCGTGTCCGAGTGGAACCAGTGGTTCGTCCCCGCGCCCAGAATGATCATGGACCGGCCGCCGGACTCCTCCGCGTTCCGGGCGAACTCCCGGGCGATCCGCGCCGCCCGCGCCGCCGGCACCGAGGTGATCCGCTCCTGCCAGGCCGGGGTGTACGGCACGGCCGGGTCGTCGTACCCGCCCGGCCACTCGCCGGGCAGGCCGGGCCGGGCCACGCCGTACTGGGCGAGCACCAGCTCGTACACGGTGGTGACGAGGTGCCCGCCGATCCGCCGCGCGGGCACGCCGCGCCGCAGCACCCCGTCGCCCTCGCCGTCGAAGCGCGGCAGCGCCACCTCGACGTGCTCGGCGTCGTCCGCGCCGAGCAGGGTGAGCGCCGGGTCCACGTCGCCGAGGTCGAGGTTCCACCGTCCCTCGCCCTCCGGCGAGAAGCGGAAGCCGAGCGACCCGTTCGGCACGACCGGCCCGCCGGTGCCGCCGTCGATCAGCACGGTCTGGAACGCCGCCTCCTTCCCGTCGTGGCCGAGGTCGGCGGCGGTGAGGAACTTGCCGGGCAGGTACCCCGGCGCGCCGTCGCCGCGCTCGTCGAGCCGTACCAGGAAGGGCAGGTCGGTGTAGCGCTTCACGTACGCGGTGAACCGGGGCACCTGCCGGTCGACGAAGAACTCCTTGAGGATGACGTGCCCCATCGCCATCGCCAGGGCCCCGTCGGTGCCCGGGTGCGGGGCGAGCCACTCGTCGGCGAACTTCGCCGCGTCGCTGTAGTCCGGCGACATCACCACGACCTTCTGCCCGCGGTAGCGCGCCTCGGCGAGGTAGTGCGCGTCCGGGGTGCGGGTGACCGGCACGTTCGAGCCCCACAGGATCAGGTAGGCGGCGTCCCACCAGTCGGCCGACTCGGGCACGTCGGTCTGGTCGCCGAACACCTGCGGCGAGGCGACCGGCAGGTCGGCGTACCAGTCGTAGAAGGAGAGCATCGTGCCGCCGATGAGCGAGATGAACCGGGCGCCGACCGCGTGCGAGACCATCGACATCGCCGGGATCGGGGAGAACCCGGCGACCCGGTCCGGCCCGTACGTCTTGATCGTGTGCACGTGCGCGGCGGCGATGATCTCGACGGCCTCGTCCCAGGTGACGCGGACGAGCCCGCCCTTGCCCCGCGCGGACTGGTAGCGGCGGCGTTTGTCCGGGTCGGTGGTGATCTCCGCCCAGGCGGCGACCGGGTCGCCGAGCCGGGCGCGGGCCTCGCGGTACATCTCGACGAGCACGCCGCGGGCGTACGGGAACCGCACCCGGGTCGGCGAGTAGGTGTACCAGGAGAAGGCGGCGCCGCGCGGGCAGCCGCGCGGCTCGTACGCCGGCCGGTCCGGGCCGATGCCGGGGTAGTCGGTCTGCTGCGCCTCCCAGGTGATGATGCCGTCCTTGACGTACACCTTCCAGGAGCACGAGCCGGTGCAGTTCACCCCGTGGGTGGACCGCACCACCTTGTCGTGGCTCCACCGGTCCCGGTAGAAGACGTCGCCGTCGCGCCCGCCGGCCAGGTGCAGGGTGCGCAGGTCGGCGCGGGTCTCACCGGGCCGCAGGTGCCTGCCGAGCCGCAGCAGCGCGTCGCTCACCGGTCCGTCCATGCCCGCCATGTGCGCCTCTTTCGTCGTATGTCCGTGGTTCCGGTGCCGCGTGCTCCGCTGATGTCGCCACCGAGGCCGCAGCCGATACCGCTCGTCATGCCCGCTCCGGCGTCCGCATGACGAACCAGGCGTAGACGACCGCCGCCGCCGCGACCGTGGCGAGCAGCATGAGCCCGACCGCGTACGACGAGGTCGCCTGGTAGATCAGGCCCATGACGAGCGGCGGCAGGAAGCCGCCGAGCCCGCCGGCCGCGCCGACCACGCCGGTGGCGCTGCCCACCATCCGCGCCGGCACGTCCCGGCCGACGAGGGCGAACACCGCGCCGTTGCCGAGGCCGAGCGCGACGGCGAGGGTGAGGAAGCCGGCCGTGGCGAGCGGCATCGCGGGCGCGAAGGAGACGAGGATCGCGCACAGCACCACGGCCGCGAGCGAGCCGCTCAGCACGGGGATCCCGCCCCACCGGTCGGACATCCAGCCGCCGACCGGGCGGGCCACCGTGGCGAGCACGACGAACCCGGCGGCGCGCGCGGCGGCGTCGGCCGTGCTGAGGCCGTAGACCTCCCGCAGGTAGAGGGGAAGGTAGACGCCGAACGCGACGAAGCCGCCGAAGGTGAGCGCGTACATGAGCGCGAGCTCCCGGGTGGCGCGCAGCCGGGCGGCGGCGAGGAACCGGGTGAGGAACGGCTCGGTGGCCGCCCGGTGGGCGGGCGCGTCCCGGCCGATCGCGAGGAACGCCAGCCCGATGATGATGAGCGCGACGGCGACGACCACGAACGGGACCGCCCGCCCGTAGGTCTCGGCGAGCCAGGGGGTGGCGAAGCCGGAGATCGCGGTGCCGATGTTGCCCATGCCGAAGACGCCGAGGGCGAGGCCGCGCCGCTCGGGCGGGTACCAGCCGTTGACGAACGGCACCCCGATGGCGAAGGTGGCGCCGGTGAGGCCGAGCGCGAAGCCGCCGGCGAGCAGCGCCGGGTAGTTCTCCACCAGCGCGAGGAAGATCACCGGGACGACGCCGAGCAGGCTCGTCACGCCGAACACCAGGCGCCCGCCGTACCGGTCGGTGAGCGCGCCGAGCGGGACGCGGCCGAGCGATCCGACGATCACGGGCACGGCGACGAGCACCGACACCTCGAACGGGGTGAGTCCGAGCAGTTCCTTGTAGACGGGGCCGAGCGGGCTGAGCAGCGCCCACGCCCAGAAGTTCACCGCGAAGCCCAGGGTGGCGAGCACCAGCGCGGTCGTCTGCCCACGGGTGACGGTGGGGGAGGCCGATTCGCCGACGGTCGTCATCAGGGTTGCACCTCTCGTGGCCGACGGGGATGTCGCGAACGGACGTCGCGGATGAGCACGTCGCGGGAGAGCACGCGGAACTCCGTGAGCCCTAGCCTCACCGGTACGCGATCTCCGCCGTGAGGGTCTTTGGTCCTTCAGAGAGGACCTAAGGGCCCGGATGTATGCGGCGGTTCCACACCTATCGGGGCGTCTTGACGGTTGCGCACCCATAGATCCGCTTTTGCCGATCTCCACCGCGGGCAGCCCCACACAAGGGGCCGACCAGGGACTTTGGCCACTTTTCTGAGGGCCTCCGCCCCTGGCCCGCCCGTGGCCCCTCACCGAAGACTGAGGCTGAGCCGACCAAGGGAGCGATCATGAAGGCAGCAGTCGGAGACCGGCTGGTCATCGAGAGCACGCACCTGGACGAGCCCCGCCGGGTCGGGACCATCGTGGCCCTGCACCATGAGGACGGGTCGCCGCCCTACGTCGTGCGCTGGGATGACCAGGAGCACGAGACGCTCGTCTTCCCGGGGCCGGACGCCCGCATCGTGGCGAAGCACAAGGTCTGACCCCGGCAGCGGTCCGCACCCGGTCCGGCAGCGGCCGGCGCCCGGACCGCCCGGTCCTCGATGGCCTGGGCGGACATGACAAGAACAGAAGGGAGGCGAGGCAGGCCGCCCCTCGCCCCATGCCCTGATCTCGAGCCCGCGCAGCCGTAGTCCACCTTGCGGGCTCGCCGCCGGGCGCGCGCAGGTCCCCCGCGCGCGCCCGGCTTCTTCATGCCCGGAGACGGCATATTGATCGTTTCGTGATCACGTCACGCGTCACGCCGGATGTCACGGCGATACGGCATTCGCCGATCACGTCCCCGCGCCCCGACACGCCCGCCGTGATTGTCCCGTGATAGATCTACGAAACCTTTACTGATCGTTTTGAACCGATCTTCTCTCCGCTGCGTATATGCAGCTCATCCACGATCTACGCAATCTTTACCGAAGTTCGATGAACCACTCACCGGTTGCACGCGTACCGCAGGCACCGCGTTTACCACCAATCGCAGAAAAAATCTGGATTCTCAGGACATGACCTATGTGTCCACGCCACAATGCGGGTTTCAGTGGATGCCAAACCGTCCTGGAGGACCATATGCGGCAGCTTTTTCGGGCACTCGCGTGCATCGGCGGCGCGGCGGCGATGATCGCCCCGGCGGCCGCCGCCCAGGCGCAGACGCGAGCCCCGCTGGACACCGAGGAGTGCAAGGTCTCCGTCACCCGTCTCGTGGCGACGAAGGCCTCGATCCGCGCGGCGGTGGAGCGCACCGGGTGTGAGGAGCCCACCGTCCTGCGCGCCGAGATCAGGATCGAGCGGTTCGGGCCGGACAAGGTGGTGAAGCGCGCCAAGCGGGTCGTGAAGGGCGACGGCAGGCTCTCCACCAGCACCCGCTGCAGCCTCCGGCCGCGGTCGTACTACGTCTTCGTCACCGACAGCGACGGCAACACCTTCAAGTCCGACCCGGTCCGCCTGCGCTGCGGCTCGCGGTTCGGGTTCGACCGGGACCGGGGCGGCTCACACGGCAGCGGCCACGGCGGTTCCGGCGGCCAGGGCTCGGGCAACCAGGGCTCCGGCAACCAGGGCGGCTCGGGCAACCAGGGCTCGGTCGGCAGCGCCACCGAGCAGGAGGTCGTGCGGCTCACCAACGAGCACCGCAAGGCGGCCGGCTGCTCCCCGCTGATCGCCGACCCGAAGCTGCGCACCGCCGCCCTCACCCACTCGCAGAGGATGGCGGCCGCGAACTCCATGCAGCACCAGCTCCCGGGTGAGCCGGGCCTGCTGGAGCGCATCAAGGCCGCCGGGTTCTCCCCCGTCACCGCCGCGGCCGAGAACATCGCCGCCGGGCACCCGACCCCCGCGGCCGTGGTGAACGCCTGGATGAACAGCGCCGGTCACCGCGCCAACATCCTCAACTGCAACCTGACCCACATCGGCGTCGGCGTGGCGCAGGGCTCCGGCAAGCTCTTCTGGACCCAGAACTTCGCCCGTCACTGACCCCGTTCATCGACGTTCATCGAGTTCATCGACTGATGTTCATCGACTGATGTCACCGATGCCTCTCACTGATCCCTCTCACTGATCCCGTCTCACCCCTTCACGGCACGAGGCCCGCGTCCCCGCTCGGGGACGCGGGCCTCGCCGCGTGCGGGTCACTCCTCCTTCTCGCAGGTGAGCTTGGGCTCCGGGGCGTACACGGTGTGGAACTTCTGCCGGCGGACCTCCTTGCCGTTCTTCTTGAAGATCCGCCACACGTCGATGGAGAAGCCCTCCGCGCCCGGCATCGGGATGCAGTCCGGACCGGAGTCGGTGATCGTCTCATAGCTCCGGATCGCGTACCGCCCGGAGCTGCGCGACTCGATGTCGAACCGCTTGGTGCTCCAGAAGTTCACGGTCACCGAGGTGTTCGTGTACGACGTGGTGATGAGCACCCCGTACGGCGAGTCGTTGCGCCAGCGGAAGTCCGGCTGCGGGTAGGAGACCGTGGACTCGCGCCCCGCCGGGTAGCGGGAGATGTAGAACAGGTGCGGCGTGTGCTGCACGTCCTCGAAGCCGCCGAAGAACACGGCGTTGAACATCGTGGTCACGAACTGCGAGATGCCGCCGCCGACGTCGTTGACGTACCGCCCGTTGAGGATCATCGGCGCCTCGACGAAGCCGCGCGCCTTGTCCCGCCTGCCGACCACCCCGTTGAGCGAGAACGTCTCCCCGGGCATGACGAGGTGGCCGTCGAGGATGTCGGCGATCCGGTGGATGTTCGTCACCCGCGGCGGGCAGCAGGGGTAGTGCGTGGTGTACGACGACACCTTCTCGCGGATGCCGAGTTTGCGGGCCTTCGCGGTGGTGAGCGCGGGCTGCGCCCTGGTGAGCTTCACCGGCACGGTACGGCTCCCGCCCCCGGCGATGACCCGTTCCACGTCCCGCTTGAGGGCCGTGGCGTCGACGCCCATGCCGTCCCGGTGGGGCACGACGACGACCTTGCCCTTCACCACCTTGAAGGAGGCGTCCTTCGGCGCCTGCGCCCCGTCGACGAGCCTGTCCTGCACCTCGGGGACGACCCTGCCCGCGTTGAACCGGGGCCGCAGGCCGCCCTCGCCGTCGGGCACGAAGCGCAGGTTGCGGGCGATGAGCTCGGGGGTGACCTCGGCGCTGCGGTCGCCGTTGGTGAGCCGCAGCGGCCCGGCGACGGCGGTGCGCGCGGTCGAGTTCGCCACCCGCCGCACCTCGGCCGCGGACACCGCCGGCGGCACCGTCCTGGTGGGCAGGGTGACCTGCCGTCGCAGCGGGTAGGCGTCGAGGATCGCCCGCGCGGCCGCGTCGCGGTCGAGCGCCCGGCCGGCCCGGGGCCGGTCCACCCTGGGCTTGAGGCCGGCGTACCGGATGCCGCCGTTGCGCGGCGCGACGTCCACCGCCTTGGCGAGCTTCGCGATCGCGGCGTCGAGCCGTTTCCGGTCGACCTTCACCCGCGGCGCCACCTCGGAGCTGGAGAAGAGCGCCCGCGCCACCCCGGCCGGGGATAACGACCCCCGGGCGGCGGAGACGGTCGCCGCCGGGTCGATCGACAGCCCGGCCTCCTTGGGCGACAGCCGCAGCGTCTTCCCCCCGGCCTTCACGGTGAGCGGCCGCTCGGCCGCCCTGGCGAGCTCGCGGGCGAGCCGGTGCTCGGCCGACTCCGGGGAGAGCCCGCCGATGTCGATCCCGGCGACGGACGTCCCGGGCGGGATCTCACCGGCGAGCACCACCGCGGGCACCGCGTAGCAGGCGAGCACCACGGCGAGCACGCCCCCGCCGATGATGATCGGCCATCTGCCGACGCGGCGGGGCGATCGGGTCCGGGGGGTTCCGCGCCTCTGGCGCACGGCGGTCATCTATCACCCTTCGCGGCTCGGCGGTACGGCGGCGCGTCCAACCGCACGGCGGTGCGCGGCGTGCGGCGCGCTCCGATACGCATTCTGGCAGGCTGGGGTACCTCGTCAGGGGATTTCCGACACTCCGCGCCGAATCTGATTCCCCTTCCGCGGCCGCCGGCCGTACCGGACCGGCCGGGTCAGCCGCCCGCCGCGTTCGGCTCCTCTCGTCCGCTCTCGCCCTGGCCGCCCTCCTCCTCGCCGCCCTTCTCCTCGCCGCCGCCGGCCCGCGCGCCGCTCAGCTCGACGCCGCGCAGGTGCAGCAGGGCGGCCCAGAGGATCCCGCCGACGAGCGCGATGTCGGCGACGTTCCCGATGAACAGGTCGAAGTAGTCGATGAAGTCGACCACCCGGCCCCGGGCGAACCCCGGCTCGCGCAGCAGCCGGTCGAGCAGGTGCGTGGTCGCGCCCCCGAGCACGAGCCCCAGCGGGACCACCCACGCCCAGGTGCGCACCCGCCGGGCGATCCACACCACGACCCCCACGACGACGGCGGACGCGATCGTGAACACCCAGGTGTGCTCCGCGCCGATGGAGAACGCCGCCCCGGAGTTGTAGATCAGGCGGAACTGGATCAACTCGCCGATGACATCGATGACCTCACCGTTCGACAGCGCCGAAACCGCCCACCACTTCGTGGCCTGGTCGACCACCACCAGCACGGCCGCTAGGGCCAGAACCCACAGGAACACACCTGCACCCTAGCCGCTGTGCGCACCCGCTCCGGCCATGGCTCCCCCGCCCCGCGCCGTCCGCGACCGGCCCCTAGTCGTCGAGGCCGCGCGCGCTGAGCGCCTCGCCGAGGGCGTCGGCGTACCGGAGCGTGCTCACCACGAGCGGTACGGCGAAGGCCCGCAGGCTGCGTTCCACGCCCCGGGCCCGCTGCGCCTCGCGCACCCGGCCGGCGAGGCCCGCGACGACCGGGACGCAGCGCAGCGTGAGCGAGAGCAGCAGCGACAGCCGGAACGGGTCGAGGCCGACATACCGCGCCGGGGCGAGGCAGCGTTCCAGGCAGGCGAGCATCACCGTGGTGCGGGTGGTGAGGGTGACGAGGCCCGCGAGCGCGACGGCGAGCACCACGCGCAGCGTGGTCACGGCCGCGGCGGACGGCCCGGCGACCACGAGCTGCATGGCGAACAGGGCGGCGGCGAACCAGCGCAGCGGGCGCACCTGGGCCCAGGCCGCCGCCGCGCCCACCCCGGAGATCGCGTACAGCAGCGCGACGGCCAGGGCGGCGGCGCCGAGCGCGACCGGCGAGCCGAGCAGCAGCAGCGCCGTACCGGCGAGCAGCAGGCCGAGCAGCTTCGCCCCGGCGGGCAGGCGGTGCAGCACCGAGTCGCCGGGGACGTAGGCACCGGTGAGGCCGGTCACGACAGCAGTGCCCGGTAGTGCGCGATCGCGGTCTCCGGGTCCGCGTCGGCCACGATCTTGCCCCGGTCGAGGACGAGCACGCGGTCGAAGCCGGCGAGCAGCGGCAGGTCGTGGGTGGCCACGATCACCTGTTGCGGCAGCTCGCGCAGGAGGGCGGCGATGCGGCGGGAGTGCCGCAGGTCGAGCAGCGTGGTCGGCTCGTCCATGACGAGCACCGCGGGCTCCAGCACGAGCACCGAGCAGAGCGCGAGGAGCTGCTTCTCGCCGCCGGAGAGCTGGTGGGCGGGCTGGTCGGCGTGCTCCTCCAGGCCGTACCGGGCGAGCACGTCGTGCACCCGGCGGTCGATCTCCGCCTTCGGCACGCCCCGGCGGCGCAGCGAGAACGCCACGTCCTCGGCGACGGTCGGCATGACGATCTGCGCGTCCGGGTCGGTGAACACGAAGCCGACCTCGCGCCGGATGCGGGCGGCCTGGCGGCGGGTGTCCATGCCGCGCACGGTGACCGTGCCGGAGGTGGGCAGGGCGAGGCCGTTGATGAGCCGGGCGAGGGTGCTCTTGCCCGAGCCGTTCGCCCCGATCACGCCGACGCGGCGCTCGGCGAGCGTCGCGGTGATCCCGCACAGCACGTCCCGCCGGCCCAGCCGGACCCGCACATCGGCGAACTCGATCATTCACACCACCTCGAAGAGCGCGGCCACGCCGAGGCCGCCGCCCACGGCCGCCGCCGCCAGACCCAGTGTTCCAGCCGGTGCCCCGCCCCTGACCAGCCTGGTGAACAGCCGCGTCACCACCACCGCGCCGGTCGCGCCCCACGGATGCCCGAGGGCGAGCGCGCCGCCGTCGGCGCACACCCGGTCGTCGTCCGCGCCGAGCGGGTCGAGGCCGAGCGCGTCGGTCACCGCGAGCACCTGCGCCGCGAACGCCTCCACCAGCTCCACCGCCGCGACCTCGGCGAGCGCCACGCCGGCGCGGCGCAGCACCCGCTCGATCGCGGGCACCGGCCCCCAGCCGGGCAGCGCCGGGTCGCAGCCGACCACGGCCCCGGCCCGCAGCCGCAGCCCCGGCAGGCCCGCCCGCAGCCGCTCCGGCACGATCGCCACCGCCGCCGCGCCGTCGCTCACCGGCGAGCTGTTCCCCGCCGTCACCGTACCGCCCGGCACGAACGCGGCGGGCAGCCGGGCGAGCGACGCCGCCCGCAGCCGCCGCGGCCGCTGGTCCGCCGCCAGCCCGCCGACCGGCACGATCTCCGCGGCGAACCGGCCCGCGTCCCGCGCGGCCACCGCCCGCTCGTGGCTGCGGCACGCGTACGCGTCCTGCCGCTCCCGGCTCACCCCGCGCGCCGCCGCGAGCGCCTCCGCCGCCGGGCCCATGTCCGGATCCGGGTGCGGCGGCGGCGCGAACGGCGCCCGCCGGTACGGCACGGCCGCGGCGCCGTCCTCGCCCCGCCAGGCGCGCACCGGCGCGGTGGACGCGCTCTCCGCCCCACCGGCGATCACCAGCTCCTGCTCCCCGGCCCGCACCGCCTGCCCGGCGACGAGGATCGCGGCGAGGCCGCTGCCGCACTGCCGGTCCACGGTGAGGCCCGGCACGCCGTACCCGAGCCCGGCGGCGAGCGCGGACACCCGCGCCACGTTCCCCCCGGGCCCCATGCAGTTGCCGAGCACGACGTCGTCCACGGCCCGCCCGAGACCGGCGACGTCCTCGGCCACGGCCGCGATCACCGGCCCGGCGAGCCGCTCCACCGGCACGTCCCGCAACGCGTGCCCCGCGGTCCCGATCGCGGTCCGCCGCGCGGCGACGACCACCGGGGCGCCGTCCTCAGCCATGGCCCTCGGCCGTCCCGTTCACCACGCCGCCCCTGGCCGCTCCAGCCGCCGCATGCCGGGGCCGCCCTCGGCGAGCCGGGCGGCGACCAGGGCACGGGCCGGTTTGCCGGTGGGGGTGCGCGGCAGCGCGGTCGTCGTGTACCAGCGGCGCGGCCGCTGGGCGGGGTCGAGGCCGTCCCGGGCGGCCGTCTCCAGCACGGCACGCGACGGCGGATCCCCGTCGTGTTCCAGCACGGCCGTGACGACCGCGCCCAGACGCGGGTGCGGCGCGGCGACGACCACCACGTCCCGGACCCCGGGCACGTGCCGGAGCACCGACTCCACGTCCTCGGGGACCACGGTGGCCCCGCCGACCTGGATCGCGCCGTCGCCCCGGCCGCGGACCCGCAGCGGCTCCCCCGGCCGGTACGGCTCGGCGAGGTCGCCCACGGTCATCCAGCCGCCGCCGTCCACCCGCAGCGGCCCCCGCGTCCCCGCCGCGTACCCGGCGGAGAGCCAGGGCGAGCGCACCCACACCTCGCCCAGCCGCTCCCCCGGCGGCGTGCGCACCTCGATCTCCACCTCCGGGAAGGGGCGCAGCCCCGATCCGTCGGCGTCCACGGCGACGAACGACAGCTCGGTCGCGCCGTAGTAGGCGACCACCCGCACCCCGGCGCGCGCCGCCGCGGCCCGGGTCTCGTCCGGCAGCGCCGCGCCGCCCGCGATCGCGGTGCGCAGCGGACCGGCGGCCTCGGCGAGGGCGTCGAGCACGACGGGCAGGTGGTGCGGCACCAGGTGCACGGCGGTCGCCGTCCGCAGGTGACCGGCGAGGCCGTCCGGCGACCAGCGGCCGGGCACGACCGCGGTCGCCCCGGTGGCGAGGGCGTGCACGGCGGCGAAGCCGTACAGGGAGGAGACGAGCGGCCCGGGCACGAGCACGACGTCGCCGGGGCCGATCCCGGCGATCCGGTTCAGATGGGGGAAGGACCCGGTCCACGAGCCCCGGGTGCGGATCACGGCGCGCGGCCTGCCGGTGCTGCCCGAGCTGAAGTTCGCCCACGCGAGGTCCTCCGGACGAGGCGTGACCCACGGTCCCTCCGCCCCGCCGGCGACGCCCGGCGCCGCCCGCGGATCCGTGGCGACCCGGCCCGGAGCGTGGCACGCGCGGGGGCGGACGGTCCCGACCGGCTGCCGGGGCGTCACGGGGAGCGGCCGGTCGATGTGCAGGCCGACGGGCACCGCGCGCAGGATGCGGTCCCGCCGGTCGGCGGTCCAGCCGTGGTCGCAGAGCAGCGGGACGACCCCGGCGAGATCGGCGGCGAGCACCGCGACGATCTGCTCGACCGGGTCGGCGAGGGTGATCGCGGCGAGCATGCCGGGCTCGGCGCCGAGCCCGGCGAGATGGCGTGCCCCCGCCCGGGCGCGGCGGGCCAGCCCGGCGTAGTCGAGCCCGCCGTCCGGCCCCTGTACGGCGAGGCGGCGCGGGCAGGCGCGCGCGTGCCCGAGGACCTGTGCTGCGACCGGCATCACTGGCCCATGCTCGTCAACGCTCCCGTGCGGCCCGCAGCCGCTCCTCGCGCACGGCGGGGATCGCGTCGGGATAGGCGCGCTGGGTGCCGCGCACCACGATCGCCGCGACCACGGTCTTGAGCACGTCGCCGGGGAGGAAGACGGCGGTGAGCAGCGCGGCCTGGCCGAGCGATATCCCGGCGGCGAACGCCTGCACCGGGATGCCGAACAGGTAGACGACCCCCATCCCGCCGGCCGCGCACGCCACGAGCAGCCGCACGAGGCCGGGCGACCGCCCGCCGCGTTCCACGATCCACCCGGTCACCGCCGCCCCGGGCAGCCAGCCGATCAGAAAGCCCGCCGACGGCGCCGTGAACGCGCCCAGGCCGCCCCGCCCGCCGGCGAGCAGCGGCAGCCCGGCCGCGACGAGCACGAGCAGCACCGCCACGGCGAGCGCGCCGCGCCTGCTGCCGAGGATCGCCCCGGCGAGCATCACCCCGAACGTCTGCAGCGTGATCGGCACCGCGTTGCCGAACACGTTGAAGGCGCCGGGCAGCCCCAGCACGGCGATCAAGGCGGCGAACACGCCCACCCGCGCCAGGTCCCCGGTCGCGAGCCCGCGCCGTACCCGGCCGCGCCCTTCGCTCCCGGCGGCCGCACCCGAGGCGGC
>Ga0065720_1020861_pt1 | contig 12441 bp, 13 predicted proteins | sample Thericmetagenome_FD_59107 | JGI IMG/M metagenome (GOLD analysis project Ga0065720, IMG submission 59107) | Thermophilic microbial communities from the Joint Bioenergy Institute, California, USA of rice/straw/compost enrichment - eDNA_2 v2... | ecosystem: Engineered > Solid waste > Grass >... | reverse complement strand
GAAAGCGGTACCCTCTTTGCCGCCGGTGATCCACTCGAAGGAACGTTGCATCTCAAGGCCAACACAGAACAAGCCGAGCAGTTGCGAGCGGCTCTTGCAGCCTATGGCGTAGACGGCGAAACATTACGCCGGTTGGCGGCAACCCGCACGGAGTTACAGCAGGCGTTGCGCAGTGGAGAGGCACCAGAAGAGCTTAAGCAACTGCTTACCCTGTTTTCTTCGCTCCTCTATCCTTCGGCGCGGGAGCAAATCCGTAGCCCACACGATGCCGCTATGCTTCTTATGGTGGAAATGGGGCACCTTGACCAGGAACAGTTGCGAGTTCTCTGTTTGGACACCAAAAATCGCCTGCAAAAGATACATATCGTCTATCAGGGTAGTCTAAACGCCGCAATGATTCGCGTTGGCGAGGTATACAAAGAGCCTTTACGATTGAATAGCGCTTCTATCATTGTTTCACACAATCATCCAAGTGGTGACCCATCTCCAAGTCCTGTTATATGGAGAATCCTACTGGGGAGTCTCAGCACGCACACTCGCCAGTGCCAGCTTGCAGCGGTGGGCACTTGTCATCGGCGTACGAGCAGAACACACAGCAGTCTCCCGCTTTTGGGCGAAGAACAACGCCGCAGCTCGTACAAGTATAGAAGACGATGCAAGCATCCGTCGGCATCTCTTCTTCCTTCGAGAAACCACAATTCGGGCAGTGGATAACCGTCGTCGTCTTGATGTCCATTCGTCGTTCCCGTCCTGACGCTCTGTACCACCGCAAGCTGCCTCATGTTACCCCGCCGGTCAAGGCCAAGCAAGTGCGCGATGGGCCGCCTGGTGGTGGCGCTACGCGCATCTATTTTTGTCGGCCCCCGCGCAGCCTTGACTCGGCAGAGTTCCTGGCAGCTGCCTGCGGCGGTACCGGCTCTCGTTCTGGTGCTCGTCGTGCCGGTTCCAGCGGAATCATGAGAGAAGCGTTTGGAGCCTCCAAACGCCGAATCTGCGCCGCCACAACCTCTGCCTTGACCTGCATCCCGAGCTTGATAAACCGCTCGTGCATCTCCTCCAGACGAGGAACGTCCTGGGGCGATGCCACAAATCGGTCACAGAGCAAGCATTTCACATCACTCTCGCAGTGAAGTTTGGGGTTGCGTCGGCAATACCCCATCGGAAGGCGAATCCAGCTCACCGTATCGCCTTCTGCAAAGAGCGTATACTCCTCTACCGCGAAGAAGCTTGGAACCCAGCTTCGAGTATCAGTTTGCATGCGTTCAACGGTCTGAGTAAATGCCTGCTCAACCGTTGTATCGAGGATACGAGCATATTCCAACGTCATGTTCAAGGTCTTGTGCCCCATCATCTTTTGGAGCGCAGACTCTCGAATCCCATAGTTCAGGAGCGCTACCGCGAAGGTATGGCGGAACCGATGAGGCGTAATGCCGGTTAGACCCAGCTTAATGCCCAATTCTCGTATCACCGTCCCTACGTGAGTAGAAGCCCACGGACGCCCGTGTGACGTGAATAAGTACGGGGTTGCTTTCCCTTGTCCCTCCCGCTCCCAGCTACGAAGGGCTTCCAAACAAGGCTGCGTGAGTGGGACAAGGCGGTCTTTAAGCCCTTTCCCCTCGTGGATGTGCAGTTTCCAACGCCCCTGTACTTGCACGATGTCTGTGTTTTTCAGATCCACAACTTCACAGGCTCGAATCCCCGTATGCAGGAGTACCGTTACCAAGACGCGCTCTTGCAATGTTGCTTCTGTTGCAACGTATCGCAAGATGGCCTGTATCTCCTGGTCGGTCAAATACCGTGGAACAGGGTCCGGGTCCTCTGGTGTGTCTCCAACCGCAAATGGGTTGCGCCCGGGAGATGTTTCAAGCTGCTCAACGATGGCAAACTCGTAGAACAACCGTATACGACGGTACAAATCTGTACGGTATTTTGGTGTATAGGTCTTGTCGTCAACCCTTCGCTTCAACTGAGTTGCGTATGCAAGGGCAATTGGTCGTGTTACACCGTCGAGCTGGGTAATGTACGGATGCTCCGCTTGGAGCCACAGGAAGAACCCAAGCACTGCTGCACGACAGCTGTGGATGGTTGAGGGCTGGTATTTCACATCACACCAGCGCATGTAGGTAAGAATGGCCTGCTTAATGGGCTCATGTCGGAGCGCTGCAAAATGCTCGTCGTGCTTAAACACTACGCGCGGCTCCGGCAAGACATTCCAATGTACAAGGTAGCGTTCCAGGCGGAATACGCGGGAGTTTTTGCTGCCATCTGCACGGCGACCAGCCCCTACATACCACTGGTCATATACATTGCGAAACGCATCAAAGTCGGTGCGCGTGAGTTCTTGAAGCGGTTTACCAACAAAATCGAGCAGATAGATGAGCAAGGTGAAAACGCTGCCCTCGCCTTCACTCTCTTGACGTTCCGCCGCATATCCCAACGATTTACGTGTCGCTTCAAGGCGGTCACGAATGGATTTGAGCGCAGGGCGGTGCATACGAGTGAAACTCAGCGGAAATTGCTGGTAAAACTCCATGTCACGCACCTGCACGTACCCACGGAAAATGAGGAACCCCAAGAAGGAGCAATACCCGTAGACAACGGCCTTGGAGCGGCCAGGAAACAGAGCAAGCATATCTGCCTCGTTCCAGCTAGCTACGGGCTTCCCAATGCGCTTAAAGACCGTTCCCGCTGCAACTGCCACTCGGTCGCGCACTCGGTCAGTGCCAATACCACTAGAGGTTGCAAGAAACTCGCGGTACTCAGCGACAATGGCGGCCTCGTTCGTAGCTGTTCCACGGCCGAGAATCACGCATCACCTCCGGTGAGCAAAGCACGGTACGTCTGCATATCGAGTCCCTGTTGAGCCGTAGCGAACTCGTCAGCGACGAACTCGTCTTTGAGATGAAGATATGGCTCTAGGGACGCAGGGTGGCGATGTCCCACTAACTTGCGGACAGCTGGCTCCGACATGCCCCCTTGAATGAGCTGGGTGATGCCGGTATGCCGCAGCAGATGGGCGTGAAACGCATCCAGATGACCTCTCTTGGCGTGGTACGTTAGCAGCTTTTGGACGCTGTTGACCGAGAGCGGTGTACCACGAGCACGCCCTTTAAGCGCAACAAAGACGTGAGGTTCCTCTGGTGACAACTCCCCACGCTCGTGGTCGAGGTAGCGATTCAGTGCTTCTAATGTAAGCGAATCCATATAGGCCGTGCGGGGATGACCACCTTTCCCCGCACGGATCTGTATGGAGTGGTTGCTACACTCAATGTCGTCAAACTGGATTGCCAGTGCTTCACTAATACGAAGACAACTCACCCACATCAAGAGGATGAGTGTGCGGTCGCGCCAGGTGTGAACTGCCCCAAACAGTGTTTGCAGCTGCTCGGTGGCAAGTACATCTGGTATTCGTTCAGGCTGCTTGCGATATAAGCTGGCGCGCCGGCGTCGTTCGTGGCGTGAACGCTGGAAAGGGAAAACAGGGTTGCGAGAAAACCGTTCCGGGTCAAGTAGATGTAGCTCGTCAAACATCGACGAAACTGCCGCAAGGCGCCGATTGATGGTAGCGTCTGCCCGGCCCTCACGGTCTTGATGCTCCATAAAGGTGAGGCACTCGGGCCGCCCGACGGCATGGGGAGGCACCTTGACGATGCTGAAAAACAGCTTGAGGTCAAGGGCATAGTTCAGCCAGGTGTTATGAGCGCGGCTGAGCTTGAGGACGCGAAGAAAGTGGTTTATCTCAGGCGAGGACGACTGAACATCGACGATCTTACCCCCGCTGCGAGTAACGGTAAACTCCACAGCGGGTGTGCCAGAAGCATCCTCTGTCACAGGCTTGCTCCTCAGCTGGATGCACTAGAACAGGTGTACGCCTATGATACACCAGCCGCGCGCTGGAAGCAAGATTCTCCATATAAATATTGAAGATATATTAGTAACACGGCAAATTGTCGACGCAGGAAAACTGTTGGATGTAGATTGCCTTGACCATCTAGTGATTGGCCACGGCTCTTATGTATCGATGAGAGAGCGTGGCCTCGGTTTTTCATCAGGTTAGCATTGCTGTTGCCCATATCAATCACGTTCCTGCCGGTGCTCGAAAACCGGACCCCCTATCGGCATTTATGTACCTACGAGCATAAGCGGCGCCGAAGGGAAGCCTTGACCGGCGCGCTATACTCCCTCTGGCGCGCAGCGGGAGGAGACCAACTACTTCGCCTTCCTGCCGTACGCTCATCCCGCTCCGCCGTCCCCCGCTGCAGGATATCACACCTCAAGCGCGCCGAGTCAAGGCCACCGCTTGTGTATGTTGCTCGATGATACACTCCGCTCCCCACAGCGTGTCATGGTACTGTAACCAATCGTAGAAGGAAGCCTCTACGACAACGCCACGTACGGTTGGTATAGTTGCTCGGGCGGAAGTCAGAAAGCGCCTGTGACCACGAGCACTGTACTGATCTGCGAGGATGCCAAATGAGCGAGAAGCAATCCTGTTCCACTCAGCAAGCCCTGCCCCACCTGTACACTGAGGAAGAGCGCCGACTACGTTGGGCACTCATCATCGAAGCCATTCTGCACGACCCAACCTCCACCCACCCGCTAGAGCACCCCGTCAACCCTCCCGCCTCATCTGAACAGAAGGCGTAACGCTGCACAGTCGCCCTCACAGTCGTAGGCAAAGGCCGCTTGCATCTCGTGCTATAATGGCATCAGCACATCTGTTTTACCAGGTGAGGTGCTATGAGCACGACAATCATCATGGAACCGGATGTCCAGCAGAAGCTGGCTATCCTCGGAGGCGAAGCCTCTGACGAAGTGACAGATGTTCCCGCCACCCAAAGTATTCAGCAAGGCATCACGCACGCGACCGGCTTCATCTACAACGCGAAGCAGGAGGGCGGCGGCACCTCTCGCCTGTTCAAGGTGCTCCAAACAAATGCATGTCGATTCGCGTGCAAATATTGTTACACTTCATGTGCTATTCGGCGCAAAAGGACGACCTTTAAGCCCGACGAGTTGGCAACTACCTTTGTTTCTCTCCAGCGCGAGAAGCGCGTAGACGGCCTGTTTCTTTCCTCTGGTATTGTCCCCGACGCAGACACAACAATGGAAAAGATGCTGGGGACAGTCGAACGCCTCCGCCTCAAGGAAGGCTACACCGGCTACATTCACTTGAAGCTTATCCCCGGCGCCTCGTTCGAGTACGTCGAGCGCGCGGTCGAACTAGCCGACCGGGTCTCACTCAATCTTGAGGCTCCCAATCAAGCTCGACTGAACGACCTTGCACCTGACAAAGAGTTCGCCTCTAGCATGTGGGGGCGTATGGCGTGGGCCGCCGAACTGATGAAGCGAGCACGTCAGGAAGGCCGACAAGCCGCTCGCAGCCTTACCACCCAGTTTGTTGTTGGTGCTGTCGGCGAGAGTGATCTTGAACTCTTGGAGACGGTACAACGTGCTCACCGCGAGTTGGGGCTGTGGCGCGCTTACTTCTCAGTGTTTCATCCAATCGAGCGTTCGCCCCTAGCCGAGCAGCCGGCCGAGGACCCAACCCGTGCCCTACGGCTGTACCAATCGGACTTCATGCTCCGCGACTACGGCTTCCGCTACGACGAGCTGCCATTCGATGAGCAGGGTCTGCTGCCACGGGACAAGACGCCTAAAGAAGCCTGGGCAGAACGGCACCTGCACGAGCCCATCGAATTGAACCGTGCCCCACGCCACCAACTGCTTCGGGTACCAGGTATTGGCCCAAAGAGTGCCGATCGCATTATCGAGGCACGTCGTCAAACGCGGCTCCGTGATCTGACTCAACTCAGGCTTCTAGGGGTTACAACCAAGTGGGCTGCCCCCTACGTGCTCTTGGACGGCAAATACGTACCACGTCAGCTAAGTCTCTGGTAGGCTACGAGGTAGCCAAGCACAACCGTTGTTCGAGGCAACGATGATCACAGACACGCAAGTTCTGTCGTATTACTACAAGGGCAGCGAACCGGTTCCCGAAGATCCGATTCGTATCTCTTCCATCACTGCGGCCGAGTTTTTGTTGATTCAGTCGGAGGCACCTCACAAGCCCAATTACTATCCCATCCTTGCTTCGCGGCTTCGGCATCCGATTTCGAGCGACACAGGAGAGGTTTCTCCACGCATACCTTGGGACTCTCGAAAGCATGCTGCCTTTGGAAAGCATCGAACCGATCAACTGGTTATCCACCTGGGTAGTTACTTGCCTTCGTACATCGAATTTGGAAGCCAGGCCATCACCCAGATTATCAATGAAGGGCACGAGGTCGTTTACCTATCGAGTATCAGTCATTTGGACAAGGCGACGCAGAAGAAGCTGAGAGATAGGCTTCGTTTTCTGTTTACTCAGGAAGTAAAATGTATTGCGTTGAACGAGCACATGGCAACCGTTGGGGTAAATCTACTGGCTCAATTCCTTGAGCGATACGAGACGAAACAGAATGCTCGAAACACGGTCAATGACATTCTCATCTTGGGAACATCTATCGTACATGCCGAGGCATTGCTGACAGAAGACAGCCTCCTTAGGCGGTTCACGGCAGAAGTCGTTGGCGCCGACTGTCACGAAAGATCCTCCAATCGCTTGCTGATAGATTTTGAGGCACCGCTTGTAACGGAACGTCGAAAACCCTTGGAGTCGAAGGGATACGTAAACAGAGGGTGGCAAATCCTGGAACGGAGAGGACGATAGCTTCCGCTATGACCGAGAGGACGAGCACCAAAACAACAACCGCGCTGAACTGGAAGCTTCCAGCCGGCGCGGTGTGCTCTCTAAAGCCTTCGACGTCTATGCGGCGAGGCACAGCCTCGCGTGGAAGCGCACTGCGGAGGCGATTGAAGTGTGAACAGTTTCTTTGCAAGTACTGCTTCACGAGCTGCGCGATCAGGCGCAAGCGCACCACCTTCAAGCCCGATGAGCTCGCCACGACCTTCATCTCGCTCCACCGCGAGCGGCGCGTGGATGGGCTGTTCCTCTCCTCGGGGATCGTGCCCGACGCCGACACGACCATGGAGAAGATGCTCGCGACGGTCGAGCGGCTGCGGCTCAAAGAGGGCTACACCGGCTACATCCACCTCAAGCTCATCCCCGGGGCCTCGTTCGAGTACATCGAGCGCGCGGTCGAGCTGGCCGACCGCGTGTCGCTCAACCTGGAGGCGCCCAACCAGGCCCGGCTGAGCGAGCTCGCGCCCGACAAGGAGTTCGCCTCGAGCATGTGGGGGCGGCTGGCCTGGGCGGCCGAGCTGATACGGCGCGCCCGCCTCGAGGGGAGAAGGGCGGCCAGAAGCCTGACCACACAGTTCGTGGTGGGCGCCGTCGGCGAGAGCGACCGCGAGCTGCTGGAAACGGTGCAGCGGGCGCACCGCGAGCTGGGGCTGTGGCGGGCCTACTTCTCCGCGTTCCACCCCATCGAGCGCTCGCCGCTGGCCGAGCACCCGGCCGAGGACCCCGTCCGCGCCCTGCGGCTGTACCAGTCCGACTTCATGCTCCGCGACTACGGCTTCCGCTTCGACGAGCTGCCCTTCGACGAGCACGGGCTCCTGCCGCGCGACAAGACGCCGAAGGAGGCCTGGGCCGAGAAGCACCTGCACGAGCCCGTTGAGGTCAACCGCGCGCCGCGCCACGTCCTGCTCCGCGTACCGGGCATCGGGCCGAAGAGCGCCGACAGGATCATCGCGGCGCGACGGGAGACGCGCCTGCGCGACCTGTCGCAGCTCAGGGCGCTGGGCGTGACCACCCGCTGGGCGGCTCCCTACGTCCTGCTCGACGGGCGGCGCACGGCGGCACAGATGCGGCTATGGTAGCAGCGCCGGGCGCGAAGAGCCCGTGAGCGCGCTCCGGCGATCGCAGCTGCCCCCAGGCAGCGAAGGAGACGATGATGCGCCAGCCCGCCGTGAGGCGCCTGTACCTGATGCAGGTCGGGTCCATGCCGGAGTACCAGATCCCGATCGTGTGCTACCTGGTGCAGACGGACGACGGCAAGAACATTCTGATCGACAGCGGTCTGCCGGAGGTCATCCCCGAGGAGGCGTCGGAGTTCGAGAACGGGCGGGACGTGATCGAGCAGCTGGCGGGCATCGGCGTGCGGCCGGACGACATCGATATCGTCATTTCGACGCACTACGACGGCGACCACGCCGGAAGGCACGCGGCGTTCACGAGGGCGCAGTATGTTGTCCAGCGCGCGCATCACGTGGACGCGGCCACCAACCCGCGCTATGCGATGGTTCGATCCGAGTGGGACCAGCCGGCGGAGCGCATCCGGCTGCTGGACGGGGACACGGAGCTGCTGCCGGGGCTGGAGCTGATCGAGACGAGCGGGCACGTGCCGGGGCACCAGTCCGTGCTCGTGCGGCTGCCCAAAACCGGGCCGGTCCTTCTGACGATCGACGCCGCGCCCTTCCGCGAGGGCTTCACCCGCGATGAGCAGGGCGGCGGGGGTGCCCCGGACGCCGAGGCGACCCGCGCCAGCACGATCAAGCTGCTCGATCTGGTCGAGCGGGAGCAGATCGGGCTGGTGATCTTCGGCCACGACGCGGAGCAGTGGGAGACGCTCACGAAGGCGCCGGCGTTCTACGAATAGAGCAGCGCTTCGCACGAGCGCCGCCCGGCCTGCCGGCGAAGGAGACAGCCATGGCCGAGAACAAGACCAGACCAACCTCGGCGTCCGTCGACGACTTCATCGCGGCCATCGAGAACCCCCGCCGCCGCGCGGATGCGCTGGCCGCGCTCGAGATCTACAAGGAGGTGACTGGCCTTCCGCCGGTCATGTGGGGGCCGTCGATCATCGGCTTCGGGTCGATCCACTACGTCTACGAATCCGGGCGCGAGGGCGACATGCCGGCGGCGGGGTTCTCGCCGCGCAAGGCCAATATGACCTTCTACGTGGGCGACGACTTCGAGGGCGCGGCGGAGCTCTACGCCAGGCTCGGCAAGCACAAGCGATCCGTCGCATGCCTGTACATCAACAAGCTGGACGACGTCGACCTCGATGCCCTGCGCGAGATCATTGCCCGCCAGTACGCCAAGGACTCTCTCAGGGCGAACCCCTCGAGCTGACGCTCCCCTTGCGCTATAGCGCCGGGTAGCCTTTTGTTCGCTGACGCGAGCAATGCGGCCGTTACCGACCGTCCCCTGGCCATGCGCTCGAGCCTCGCTAGACTGGAGGAATGAGATGTCTCAGCACCGCATCTACCGGATGACGTTTTCCAGCATCTACCCGATGTATATTCAGAAGGCCGAGCGCAAGAACCGCACGAAAGAGGAGGTCGATCAGGTCATCTGCTGGCTGACCGGCTACGACCAGGCGGGGCTGCAGCGCCAGATCGAGCTCGAGAGCAACCTTGAGACCTTCTTCGCCGAGGCGCCGCTGTTCAATCCGAACGCCTCGCTGATCAAAGGCGTCGTGTGTGGCGTGCGCGTGGAGGAGATCGAGGACCCGCTCATGCGGAAGGTCCGCTACATGGACAAGCTCATCGACGAGCTCGCGAAGGGGAAGACGATGGAGAAGATCCTGCGCAAGTGAGCCGTTCCGCCGCAGGAAACACCGCCGATGCACCGAGCAGCCTGCTGTTCCGTTCGCACAATCGCTCTCCTCGTCCTCCTCCTCGCAGGAGTGATCGCCGGCGCGTGGTGGTACTCCCAGTGGAGAGGTATCGAGTGGGAGACAAGTCGCTATTCTGGGAGAGCACGACAGCATTGTGACCAGCGTGTCCTTCAGCCCAGATGGCAACACTGTCGCATCAGGCAGCCTCGATGAGACCATCCGCCTGTGGTCCATACGGTGCTTCCGCACCGAATGTGCGAAAGACTCGTAACCTGGGCCAGCTCGACGATGAGCTCACAAAGCAGGAGGCAGGCCACCTATGAGCACCAAGCAACAGACGCTGGCAGCGCTGCGCGAAGAGTTCGACCGCTGGGAGGCGCTGCTCGCCGGCCTGAGCGAAGCGCAGATCACCGCGCCGCAGCTCCAGGAGCACTGGTCGATCAAAGACGTGGTCGCTCACCTGCGCGCCTGGCAGCAGCGCTCGATCGCCCGGCTGGAGGCCGCGCAGCTCGACCGGGAGCCCGAGTACCCCGCGTGGCCGGCGCAGTTCGACCCGGAGATGGAGGGCCAGCCGCACGGCCTGAACGCCTGGCTCTACGAGCAGAGCCGCGACCGGCCCTGGCCGGGCGTGTACCAGGAGTGGCGGGCGGGCTTCCTGCGATTCCTGGAGCTCGGCGAGGCGCTCCCTGAGGACAAGCTGCTGGATGCAGGCAGGTACGCCTGGCTTGACGGGTACCCGCTGCTGGCGGTGCTGGAGGGCTCGCTTGAGCATCACCGCGAGCACGCTGAGTACCTCGCGCCGCTGATCGCCCGGCTCCAGGAGCCCGACGGCTCATAAGTTCACTCCAACAGCATTTGGCGGGGCTAGTCACTCAGCCGCCGCGCCCCGCGCGAGGCGCGCCACCGCCACGCGCGCTCCAGCGGCTCCGCACATCCTCATCTTGACCGACGGTATAACGCAAGTTATACTCATGGTATGAAAACGGCGATCTCCATTCCCGATGACCTCTTCAAGGAGGCTGAAGACTACGCTCGCGCTCAGGGCCTCTCACGCAGCGAGCTGTACGCCCGCGCGCTCCGGGCCTATCTCGCCGCGCGCCACGCCGAGCAGATCACGGCCGCCCTCAACCAGCTGTATGACGAAGAAACGAGCGAGCTTGACCCAGCCTTCAGCGCGGCACAGCGGCGTCTGCTCGCTGGTGAGGATTGGTGATGCAGCGCGGTGATGTCTGGTGGGCCTCCCTTCCAGATGTGCGCGGCTCAGGACCGGCGTTTCGTCGCCCTGTGCTGATCATCCAGGCCGATTCGTTTACCCGCAGCCGTATTGCCACGGTCATCGTCGCAGTCATCACCAGCAATCTGCGTCTCGCAGCAGCACCAGGCAATGTCTTCCTTCCTGCGCGGGAGTCGGGCTTGCCCAAGGACTCGGTCATCAACGTCTCGCAGATCATCACGCTTAACAAGAGCGACCTTGACGAGCAGGTGGGACGGGTATCGGCAGCAACGCTCGAGGATGTTGAGCAAGGTCTGCGTCTGGTGCTGGACTTGTAAGCTTCTCTGACACTCCCGCCCCTCAAGGGTGCGGGGTTCTCGGCTCTCAGGCCCGCTCGAGCAACCCCAACGCCAGCAACCGTTCCGGTGCCCGAGCTGCTAGGCCCGCAGCCGCTCCTCCGCCCGCACCGCCCCTAGCGCCTCCCGCGCTCCGACACAGCCGCACCACCGCCCCGGCCGCCTGTTGGCACCGCTCTTGCCGCGCCGCTATACTGTCCCCGCGGGGCCGCCGCGCCGAGCGCGTCCGGCCGCCGCCGGACAGGACGAGGAAAGGAGAGAGCGATGAAGCTGGCCGTTGGCGGCGATCACGCCGGCTTCCCCCTCAAGGGCCCGGTGATCGACTTCCTGCGCGCGCAGGGGCACGAGGTCGTGGACTTCGGCACCCACAGCCCCGACCCGGTCGACTTCCCCGACATCGCCCGGCTGGTGTGCGACGCGGTGCGCAGCGGGGAGGCCGAGCGCGGCATTCTGGTCTGCGGGACGGGCGTGGGCGCCTGTATCGCGGCCAACAAGATCCCCGGCATCCGCGCGGCGCTGTGCCACGACACCTACTCGGCCCACCAGTGCGTGGAGCACGACGATGTGAACGTGCTGTGCATCGGCGCGTGGATCATCGGCATCCGGGTGGCCGAGGAGGTGCTGCGGGCGTTTCTAGCCGCCGAGTTCAGCACCGAAGAGGAGTTCCGGCGCAGGGTGCGCAAGCTGGCCGAGCTGGAGCGGGAGGCCGCGCGGCGCTGACCTCGCGCGCTTATGTCTCCTTGCACAACCCGAACAACTGTGCTATGCTAGGCAGCGATGCACCGGCGAGCGCCGAAGAATCGGCGGCGCCCCAACACCTCTCCGACGGGCATCGTTCCACGAGCAGCGGCACCTGCAAAGGAGATCGAATGTCGATCGAACACGCCGCCGAACAGACGCGCGAGCTGCTGGACGCCGTCTACCGGTCCGAGTCGCGCCGCGTGCTCGCTACGCTGATCCGCCTGCTCGGCGACTTCGACCTGGCCGAGGAGGCGCTGCACGACGCCTTCCGGGCCGCGCTGGAGCAGTGGCCGAAGGACGGCGTGCCCGCCAACCCCCGCGCCTGGCTCGTCTCGGCCGGCCGCTTCAAAGCCATCGACACGCTGCGCCGGCGCGCCCGGTTCGACGCCTCGCTGGCCGCGCTCGCCGAGCAGCTCGACCACAGCGCGCAGGACGCCGCCGAGGTGGACGAGGAGGGCGTCGAGGACGACCGGCTGCGGCTGATCTTCACCTGCTGCCACCCCGCCCTGTCGCCCGAGGCGCGGGTGGCGCTCACGCTGCGCGAGATCTGCGGGCTCACGACCGA
>Ga0065720_1020860_pt1 | contig 12443 bp, 12 predicted proteins | sample Thericmetagenome_FD_59107 | JGI IMG/M metagenome (GOLD analysis project Ga0065720, IMG submission 59107) | Thermophilic microbial communities from the Joint Bioenergy Institute, California, USA of rice/straw/compost enrichment - eDNA_2 v2... | ecosystem: Engineered > Solid waste > Grass >... | reverse complement strand
AACCTATTTTAACCAAATATGCAGAAGGATGCAAGATGCGAATGCGCGGGGCGCAAAATTTCGCGCGGGCCAAATCCGGCAAGGGGACGCGTGACCGGTTCGCTTGATTTTTGTTTGCCGTTTGATTATAATAACCTTTGCTTGCTAACGCGCGCTCGTGGTCCAATGGATATGACGTAGGCCTCCGGAGCCTGAGATCCAGGTTCGATTCCTGGCGAGCGCGCCATCTTTTGAACTCGGGTTTGACCTTTCTTGACCTTAAAAGCGATTTCCGCTATGATAAGGTCATATCCTGCCTTCAAATTTCTAGGACCGGGAGGCGATCGCGCCATGAGTCTGATTCCATACGTCATCGAGCAGACAAACCGCGGGGAGAGAGCCTATGACATCTATTCCCGCTTGCTGAAAGACCGCATTATTTTCCTGGGGACGCCGATCAACGACGCCGTCGCCAACTCCATCATCGCCCAGATGCTGTTCCTGGCCGCGGACGATCCGGAAAAAGACATCTCGCTGTACATCAACAGCCCGGGCGGATCGATCACCGCCGGCATGGCCATCTACGACACGATGCAGTTCATTAAGCCGGACGTATCCACGATCTGCATCGGCATGGCCGCGTCGATGGGCGCTTTCCTGCTTGCCGCCGGCGCCAAGGGCAAAAGGCTGGCGCTGCCCAACAGCGAGATCATGATCCATCAGCCGCTGGGCGGCGCGGAAGGCCAGGCCAGCGACATCGAAATCCGGGCCAGACGCATTCTGCGGATGCGCGACCGGCTGAACCACATCTTGTCCGAGCTGACCGGCCAGCCGCTGAAGCGGATTGAGAAGGACACCGACCGCGATTACTTCATGACCGCCCAGGAAGCGAAGGAATACGGCATCGTGGACCAGGTGATTCAAAAGATTTGATCCGCAACCCGCCCGGCGGGAAGGTTATGGGGTTCCGCCTGGTGAAGCAATCGCCAATGCTGCGGTTTGCATGCGCATGCCGGCGCACACGGCCGTTCAACATGAAAAAACCGTCAAAAAACCGTCCGGCGGCAAAGTGAACTGCTCCCAGTCAAGTAGACACTGATCGGATCATCCGGACTCCGTGAAATGCGGAGTCCGTTTCCCTTTTCTCCCCATAGAAAAGCTCCCCTCAAAGCAACCCTGATTTTTTGATATTTCAGGTGTCTACTTTGAGGGGAGCATATCAAAGCCGGGCGGTTTTTTTCATTGCCGATTCCGCAAAATATGTTTCCGTTCGCCGCGCGGGTGTTTCCGCTTCTCAGCCGGGATCGCTTAAAACGAGCGATGTTCCGCAACGCATCGATTTTCCTGCCGGAGTCGTTCGAAAATGGCAGCATTTCCGCGATGTATCGATTTATCCCGCCGCGATCATTCAATTTTTGCATGATCTCCTTCCCTGAGCAACAGGAGGGCAGTCCAACCTTCCTCTTGTCTGAGCCAAAGGGATACAGGCCATCGGCCGCCGAAGGAACCTCCAACCCCGCTTTTATTCTGAACGAGGGGGACTTACTCCACCATCAGTTCGCAAAAAGGGCGGTCCACCCCTTCTCTTTTGCTCTGAGCGAAAGGGATACAGGTCATAAGATCGCGGGAAGATCGTCCAACCCCTTTTTCATCTGAACGAAGAAGATACAAATCTCCAGTTCCTAAGAAGACCGTCCGGCTCTCTCCTTTTCGTCTGAACGAAGGGGATACAGGTCAAAAGATCGCTCACGCCTTCAGCGCCGCCAGCGAACGGCGGGCCGTCGCCAGCGCCAGCCAGAACATGAGCAGGGCGATCACGGGATGAAGCGCCCCGGCCCAAGGGGTGTTGGCCGTGAAATATTGCAGAATAATCAGCACAATCAGCGCCACGCTGTGCCATTTCAAAGTCGCCGGCATTTTCCCCGCAAAAGCGAACACCAGCATCAGAAGCGGCAAGTATTCAAAAATGCGCACGAAAATGACGTGATTCCTCCACCACTCCGCGTTTCCGAAAACCGCCAGTCCCGCAATCAGCGTCTGCGCGACGACACACAACACCAGCGCCCACGCCAAAAAGATGAACGCCGCCCGCGAAAAACGCCCGCCGCCGCCCCCTTGCTTCACTTCTTCCATTATCAGCACCTCCGATTTACGATTAACGTCCCTTCCATTTTATCCGGCCCGCGCAGGCGGCGGGACGGGCCCGGGTCCGGCTTTCGCCTCCTCCCCGGGACCGATATGCCCCCAAAAACGTCAAAAAGGCCGTCTCTCGTGCAAGCGAAAAATACGCCTGCAACGGAAACCGCCTTTTTCCGTCATGGAACTGTTTCCGCTCTTCCGGGCGGAATTATTGGTTTTCCAGTTCCTCTTTGCTGACGAGCGCGACTAAAGCGTTTACAGCTTGCTCTGCGTCAGAACCCTCGGCGCTGATATACACTTCCGTGTTCGTTCCGATCGCCAGGCTCATGATGCCCATGATGCTTTTGGCGTTGACTTTTTTATCGTCCTTCTCGACGTACACCTCGGACGAAAATTTATTGGCTTCTTGAACGAACAAGGCCGCAGGCCGGGCATGCAAACCGGTTTTCAATTTAACGACAACGGGTCGTCTTGTCATCATCCAAACCCCCTATTCAATGTTACCGCGATGAAAATTGCAAACGTAACACTCATTTTGCCTTATATTATACCATTTTTCAAGCGTCCACACTACCGTTGCGCCCTGATTTTTTCGGCAAGCTCGTCGATCTTGCGCAGCCGGTGGTTGACGCCGGACTTGCTGACCTTGCCTTTCAAGAGCTCGCCGACTTCCTTCAGGTTCATGTCGGGATGCTGCAGGCGCACCTCCGCCACTTCCCGCAGTTTTTCCGGCAAATTTTCGAGGCCGATCTCCTTTTCGAGAAGGCGGATGTTTTCGATTTGGCGGACCGCCGCGCCGATCGTTTTGTTGAGGTTCGCCGTTTCGCAGTTGACGATGCGGTTGACGGAGTTGCGCATGTCGCGCATGATCCGCACATCCTCGAATTTGAACAAGGCCTGGTGCGCGCCGATGATGTTCAAGAATTCGATGATTTTTTCGCCTTCCTTGATGTACAGGATGAACCCTTTTTTCCTCTCGATGCAGCGCGCGTTCAGCGAATACTTGTTGGCCAGCGCGCACAGCGCCCGGCAATGCTCTTCGTACATCGAAGCGATCTCCAGATGATACGAGGAGCCCTCCGGGTTGTTGACCGATCCGCCGGCCAGAAAGGCGCCCCTGAGGTACGCCCGTTTGCAGCACGGCTTGCCGATGATGGCCGGATCGATGCCGGGGCTGAACTGGAAGCCTTCTTTCACAATATGCAGCGCGGCGAGAAGCTCCCGCACCCCGTCCGGGATGCGCACGATGTAGACGTTGTTTTTCTTCAGGCGCATTTTTTTGCGCACGAGAAGCTCGACGTGGAGGCCGAACCGCCTTTTGATCAGCGTGTAGATGCGCCTTGCGATCGCCGCGTTTTCGGTGGAGACGTCCAGCACGATGCGCTGCCGCGACAGCTGCACGGTGCCGTTCATGCGGATAAGCGCGGAAAGCTCGGCCTTTTCGCAACAGTCATCCGCTTCGATCATGGTCAGTTCCTTTTTCGTCTGGGCTGCGAAAGACATCTTGGTTCATCCCTCCCGAAACGACCGGCGGGCGAGGCGAACAATGTGCCTGCTGAGCCTTTCCGCGTCATGGCGCAAATAGGTGCCCGGCTGCACCAGCTTGTCGGCGATGACGGTGTACCCCATTTCCTTAACCCGGTCCAGGTCGAGCCGCACCGCCGCCGCGCCCTGCTCGGCGTAGCGCTCCAGCATCTCGCGGGGAATCGGTCCGTTGTTGACGATGACGTAGTCGAACAGCCGCGCCCCGACATGGAATTCAATCGCCCGCAAATGGTCGCCCACGCTGTAATGATCCGTTTCGCCCGGCTGAGTCATCACATTGCAAACGTACATTTTGACCGCTTTCGCGTCCATGATCGCCCGCGCCATGCCGGCCACGAGCAGGTTGGGCATGATGCTGGTGTACAGGCTGCCGGGGCCGACCAGTATGGCGTCGGCCTCCTGCAGCGCCTCCAGCGCCTCGTCCAGCAGGGCGGCGTCCTGCGGCTCAATGAAGACGCGCTTGATCGCCTGCCTCGCCTTCGGAATCTGCGATTCCCCGACGACGACGGCGCCGCTCTCCAGCTCGGCCTTGAGCACGATCGCCCGGTTGCAGGCGGGAAGCACGCGGCCGCGCACCGCCAGCACTTTGCTCAGTTCCCGCACGCCGGCGACGAAGTCGCCGGTGATGTCATTCATCGCCGCCAGTATCAGATTGCCCAAACTGTGCCCGGCCAAACCGTTGCCGCTGTGGAACCGGTATTGCAGCACCCGGGCCAGCATCGGCTCGACGTCGGCCAGGGCAATCAGCACATTGCGGATGTCGCCCGGCGGCGGCATGTGCAGCTCCGAACGCAGGATGCCCGAGCTGCCGCCGTCGTCGGCCACGGTCACAATGGCCGTAATATCCAGGGGCTTCGTCTTTAACCCGCGCAGCAAAACGGAAAGGCCGGTTCCCCCGCCGATCACCACAATCTTCGGCAATCGGCTTGCTCCACTTCCCTTCCTCATCCCATCACCCCTAAATGTTGCCGGCATCATGACCGGCCCCTTGCAACGGTTTCTCCGTCAGGCCGGTTTGCCGTCCCGATCGGCGTCGCGGTGGCTGACGCGAATCGATTCGGTCTCGCCGTTGCCGAGCTGTTTGGCCAGATATTCGGCGATCGCCACGGAGCGGTGTTTGCCGCCCGTGCAGCCGATGCCGATGACGATCTGGCTCTTGCCTTCCTTGATGTACTGCGGTATGAGAAAACCCAGGAGGTCGAGCAGCTTGCTCAGGAACGTTTGGGTTTCCGTCCATTTCATCACATAATCGTACACTTCCCCGTCCTGCCCCGTCAGCGGACGCAGGTGCTCCACGTAATGGGGATTCGGCAGGAAGCGCACGTCGAAAATGAGATCGGCGTCAAGCGGAATGCCGTATTTGTAGCCGAACGAGATCACGTTGACGGTGATGCTGCGCTTGCCGCGGGCATGGAAGCGCGCGGTGATGATTTCTTTCAACTGGGCCGGCTTGATGCCGCCGGTGTTGATGACCTGGGTGGCCATCCCTTTCAGTTCCTCCAGGAGGCGCCGCTCCAGGCGGATGCCGTCGAGGGGCGGTCCGTCCGGAGCCAGCGGATGGCGGCGGCGGCTTTCCTTGTACCGCTGCACCAGCACATCGTCCGTGGCGTCCAGGAACAAGATTTCGAATTTGATCGTGTGGTGCTCTTTGATGTAGTTCAGCGATTCGAACAGCGCGGTGAAAAACTCGCGTCCCCTGAGGTCGATCACGAGCGCCACCCGTCCGATTTTCCCGCTGGACTGCTCCATCAGTTCGGCGAATTTGGGGATGAGCACGGGCGGCAAATTGTCCACGCAAAAATAGCCGAGATCCTCGAAACTCTGGACGGCGATGGTTTTGCCCGCGCCCGACATGCCGGTTATGATCACCAATTCGGCGATTCCGCCCGTTTGTTCGGTCATTCTCTCCCCTCCAGCGATATCCCGAAACTAGCGCAGGCAGAGACCGGCTGCGCCGATGACGCCGGCGTTGTTGCCGAGCTTGGCGGCGACGATCTCCACATTTTCCTGCGCTCTGGGGAGCGCAAATTGCCTGAACGCTTCCCGCACCGGATTCAGCAGGGTGTCGCCCGCTTTCGACACGCCGCCGCCGATGATGAAGCGGTTCGGATTGACGACGATGGCCACCATCGCCATCGATTTGCCCAGATAGTGCGCAGCCCGCTGAATGATCCGGTGCGCCGTCTCATCGCCCGCCCTGGCCGCATCGAACACATCCTTCGCCGTAATTTGCGGCAGGTCGGCGAGCATCGTGTTGTCGCCCCTTTTGACGGCGTCGACGGCCATGCGCGAGATGCCGGTGGCCGAAGAGACGGTCTCCAGGCAGCCCATTTTGCCGCAATTGCACTGGATCGCCTCCAGATCGGGCACGACGGTCATATGCCCGAATTCCCCGGCCATGCCGGTGCCGCCTTGCAAAATGCTGCCGTTCACGACGATGCCGCCGCCGACGCCGGTGCCCAGCGTGTAGGTGACGACGATAGGCACCCCTTTGCCGGCCCCGCTCCACGATTCGCCGAGGGCGGCGACATTGGCGTCGTTGGCGATCGCGACCCGCTTGCCGAGCTTATCCTCGAGAATTTTGCGCACGGGCACGTTCGTCAGCGGCAGGTTCGGCGCAAAATGCACGATCCCCGCTTCGGCGTCCATGAAGCCGGGGATGCCGGCTCCGACGCCGGCCACCTGATCCCAGGAAAACTCCGACTCGTCGACGATTTTCCGGGCGCAGGCGACGATGTTGTCCAGCACCCGTTCGGTGCCCAGTTCCGTTTCCGTGGCTCCTTCGCCGACTTTCAGCAGATTGCCTTCCTCGTCGCAAATTCCGGTTTTGATGCTCGTTCCGCCAAGATCGATGCCCACAAAAATGCGTTTCGCCATCGCGAACCCACCTTAGAACAGGATGCCCCGCGCGGGGCTTTACAGCGTCTGGCTCCAGTCGTGCACGGCGCTTCCCTCAAGGAACCGCTCGCAATCGAGCGCCGCCATGCAGCCGCTGCCCGCCGCCGTGATCGCCTGGCGGTATTTGCGGTCCTGCACGTCGCCGCAGGCGAACACGCCGGGGACGCTCGTCTCGGAAGTGCCGTGCTTGACCTTCAGGTAGCCAAGCTCGTCCGTCTCCAACTGTCCGTTCAAAAATCCCGTGTTCGGCGTATGCCCGATGGCGACGAAAATGCCGTCCGCCTCCAGCACCTCTTCTTCGCCCGTTTCGTTGTTCCTCACCTTCAGTCCGGTGACGCCCCGCTCGCCGGCGAGGACTTCGACCGGCGTGCGGTTTAAGCTCCACACGATTTTCCCGTTCTGCCGCGCCCGTTCCTGCATGATCTTCGATGCCCTGAGCTCGCTCCTGCGGTGCACGACGCGCACCTCCGAACCGAAGCGGGACAGGAAGTTGGCTTCCTCCATCGCCGAGTCGCCGCCGCCGACCACGATGATTTTTTTGCCGCGGAAGAAAAATCCGTCGCAGGTGGCGCAGGTGCTGACCCCGCGCCCGACGTTCTCCTTTTCTCCCGGAATGCCCAGCAGTTTGGCCGAAGCGCCGGTGGAGATGATCAGCGCCGCCGCCTCAAACTCGCCGCGGCCTTCCACCTGCAGCTTGAACGGACGCCGCGACAAGTCGACCGAAGTGACCCAGCCCGGCATAAATTCCGCGCCGAACCGCTCGGCCTGCTTGCGCATGTTGTCCATCAGTTCGGGCCCCATGATGCCCTCCGGAAATCCGGGAAAATTTTCCACTTCCGTCGTCGTCGTGAGCTGTCCGCCCGGCTCGGGCCCTTCGATGACCAGCGGCTTCAGATTCGCCCTGGCCAGGTAAATTGCCGCCGTCAGCCCCGCCGGACCGGTGCCGACGATGATCACTTGACGCATGATTTCTCACTCCCGTGTTTTTATTCTTATGTTTGCGTGAGCGGCCGCGTTCATCCGCCGGGGATCCGCATGATCGCCGCCATTTTTTCCCGCAGGCCGCAGATGTTGTCGATGGCGCGGGCGTTCTTCATCACTGTCTGCTCCGACACGCCGTAGCGGGCGGACACTTCCCTGTACGATATGTCCCGCCGGTGCATCTTGGCCGTCAAATACTCAAGCGCCGCCGCCCAGCCTTCGACCTTGCCGACGGAAGGCACCTCCGGATACGAGCGGGTCAAAAACTCCACCCACAGCGTCTGCAAATCCAGCTGCTGCACCATGTCGTAGCGTTTGTCCATCGCCCTGAGCGCGATTTCCATCACCCGCTGCCATTTTTCCTCCCACCTCGGCAAGTTCGGCGCGACGCGGGACAAGTCCACCTTGCCGCGGCCGCCCATGACGGCGTGGATGGGCCCTTTCGCGCCGGCAGCGCGGAGAGCGAACGCCGCCATCCGCTTCAGATAATCGTCCTCTTCGGGAGCAAGCAGAAACTGCCTGACGGCCTCTTCCGCCTCGCCGTCCGCAAATTTGCCGTACGCCTGCAGCGCCTGCAATTTCGAATCGAAATCGCCGTTCTTCAGCGCCCAGAAAAAGGATGGCCGCGCCAGCGGATGGCCGCCGGCTTCTTCCATGAACGGAAAATGATAATGATAGCTGAGCGGAACCGGCGGCTGCTTGGCCTCCGACGGATCCGGCCCGGCGGAAAGCGCGCTTGCAAAAAAACGGGGAAGATCCGCTTCCGCATCGTGGCGGGCGGCTTTTTTCCACAACCTCAGGGCTTCCTCCCGGCGGCCGGTGTTGTAAGCGGCGACGGCGGTGTAATGGTACAGGGACGGATCGAACCATTCCGCGCCGCTTTTGACGAGCCTTTTGAAATGACGGTAAGCCGCCTCATGCTCCTGCAAAATGCCCAATGTCGTCGCCAGTTTGAACAGATGCTCCTGATGGAAGGGGAAGATGCGCTTCAGCCGTTCGATCAGCCGGTCGAGATCCCGCTTTTTCCCGAAATGCCGGATGAATACGGCCAGATTGCACAGCGCATGCAAATTGCCGGGATCGGCGCGGAGCACCTCGAAGACTTCCCGGACGGAGCGTTCATATTCGCCGACGTAATAATAAGCCAGGGCCAGATTGTTGCGCGCGGCGAGGAGATCGGGGCGCTTCCTGACCAGTTTCTCCAGAAGGCGCGCCGCCTCCGCGAAATGCCCCTGTTCCAGAAGGGCGCGGGCTTTGTCGTGTTCGAACCATTCTTCCCTGCTCTTGATCGTGCGCAGCTTGAGCGGCCGCTCCAGCTCATAGCTGAGCAGCTCGATCAATTCGTGCGCCTCTTCCAGAAACTGCCCGCTCCGGTCATGCTCCAGGTAGTGGGCCAGCATGCGCTCGGCGGACTCGTAATCCTCCATGTTGGCGTAATTGTTGGCCATGTAGAAATAGCACTCCGTCATCCGGGGCTCGAGCCGGTCGACGATGTGCTGCAAAATTTTGTTGGATTCGCCGTACTGCCCCATCTCGGACAAAATGCCGGCCATGTTGCAGTGGTTGACCGGGTTGTCCGGCTCAAATTCCACGGCGCGGCGGAAGTATTTGAGCGCCTTCTCGTAATGAAAGCGGTCCAGCGAACGGACCGCCCGCTCATAGAAGAAGTTTGCATCCATTTGCAGGGGTATGACCTTCGGCCTTTGCCGCGGCTTCGCCGATTTGTTCCTGCCCAAGTCGCCCGGCACCTCCGTTTCCGACAAATCCAAATCTGACCGGCACGCCGGGATGGCGCGCCGTGAAAAATGGCATCCTACACGCCGCCGAACCGGAACAGTGTTGAGATCGAGCCGCCCTCCGTAATGATGCGGATCGCGTCGGCGAGCAAATGCGCCACCGAAATGACCTTGAAACGCTCCGGATGGGGCTCCGGCAGCGCGATCGTGTCGGTGACGACGACTTCCCTGATGTTCGGGTGGTCCAGCCGCTCCAGCGCCGGTCCGGAAAAAACGGGATGGGTGGCGCAGATGTAAGCGTCGTTCGCTCCGCGCTCCTTCAGCCCTTCGACGACGTTGACGATGGTCGTGCCGGTGTCAATCATGTCTTCGATAATGATCGGCGTCCGTCCTTCCACCTCGCCGATGATGTGCGTGATTACCGATTCGTTGTGGGCCGGCCGCTTCTTGATCATGATCGCGAACGGCGAGTCGAGAATGCTGGCCAGCCGTTCGGCCGTCGTCGCCCGTCCGGCATCCGGGGAAACGACGATCGGATCGGGGATTCGCTTCGAGCGGATGTAGTCGCTGATCAGATCCAGCGCGGTCAAATGATCCACGGGTATGTTGAAGAAGCCCTGAATGGCCGCCGCGTGCAAATCGATCGTCATGACCCTGTGCGCGCCGGCCGTGGTCAGAAGATCCGCGACCAGCTTGGCCGTGATCGGTTCACGCGGCGCCGCTTTCCGCTCCTGGCGGGAATAGCCGTAATAGGGAACTACCAGATTGATCGTGCGCGCCGATGCCCGTTTCGCGGCGTCGATCATCACGAGCAGTTCCATGAAATGCTCGTTGATCGGATGGGAGAACGTCTGAACCAAAAACACGTCGCAATTGCGGACCGACTCTTCATACAGGCAATAAATTTCCCCGCTCTTGAATCGCGACAGCTTCACCTTGCCGAGCGGATGTCCGAGCTCGGCGCAAATCCGCCGCGCCAGGGCGGGATTCGACGAACCGGAGAAAATGCGCAAACGTTGGTCCGGCATGGATCTCCTCCCAATATACGCAAAACGAACGCGCATGATGATTTTATTATACATGAAACGACGGGTTTTCCCAAACCGGGATTACCCGCCGTCGGCTCTTCACTTTAACAAATCCTCGCGCAACGGATAAAAGGCGTCCAGCAGAACGGAATCCTCCAGCGCTTTCACCCCGTGCTTCGCCCCGCCAGGCACGACCACGGCGTCTCCGGCTTTCAAGAGATGAACGACGCCGTCCACGGTGTACTCCAAGCTGCCCTTGACGCAATAACTGATTTGCTCGTGCGGATGACTGTGCAAATCGCCTTCCGTGCCCGCGTCAAACTGCACTTCCATGATCATGACGTTTTGGCCCGGGGGGAAAATTTTCCTCCTGTTCCCCGGCTTTATCTCTTCCCATTCTCCGATCTTGCCCATTGGGCGATCATCCTCCCGTTATGAAAAAGTGTTATCCTGCGCATTCGCCTTATCGCGCAAGCCTTTGCACACTTTTTCCGGCGCGTCAACTCTTTTCCGGGTTCTTTTGGCTTTAGTCCCGTCGGCCCGGATTTCGAGCGGGAGCAAGCAGACCGGAGCCATAAATTCGCATGCTGTGATCTTTATCCCGCCGGCTCAGCCCGCCATTCTCCGCCGTCCAGCGCCACCGTCCCGCGCCGCTTGCCGCTGAAAACGGCCAGCTCGCGAAAGCCCAGTTCCCGCAGCGTGTCGGCCGCCTTGTCCAGATTGCGGGCCACATTGTCCGGATGATGGGCGTCGGAACCGATCGTCAGCGGCACGCCCCGCTCGAGGCAATAGGCCAAAATGCGGCGGCTCGGGAACATTTCCGCGCACGGCATAGCCAGCCCGGAGGCGTTGAGCTCGATCGCCAGGTCGTGCGCCCTGATCACGTCGACGGTCTCGCGCTCGAGGGCCGACATGTCCTCCTCGGGCACGCGGCCGAACCGCTTAATAACGTCAAGATGGCCGATGAACTGGTAAAAGCCGGTGCGCGCCGCCTTTTGCACGGCGTCATAATACCGTTCGTACACGTCGGCCACCCGCTTCCCTTCCCAGTGGTGCTGCTGGCGGGAGTCGGAGATGTCCCATTCCCCGAGAAAATGCACCGAGCCGATCACGTAGTCCCACGGATACCCGTTTACGATGCGCTCGATTTCTTCTTCGTAGCCTTCGATGTAATCGCCTTCCAGCCCGACGCGAACGTCGATCTGATCCTTGTATTTTTCCTTCAGCCTCAGGCACTCTTCCACGTAGCGCGGCAGTTCCTCCATCGCCATGGCCATGCCCGGGTAATATTCGTCCGGGTTCACGTGCAAAAGCGGCATATGGTCGGACAGCCCGATTTGCCCGAGCCCGATTTCGATGCCCTTCCGCACGTAGTCTTCGAGCTTGCCGACGGCGTGGCCGCAGCGCTCGTGATGGGTATGATAATCAATTCGCATGGGTCGGGTAATCACCTTTCTTTTTCAAATGGCGGCCGCTGAGCTCCTTCAGCACGTCGTCCAGCGCCAGCCCGGACTCGCGCCACAGCACCATCAGATGAAACAGCAAATCGGCGCTCTCGTAACGGAGTTCGTCCAAACTGCGGTTTTTCGCCCCGATGATCACCTCGGCCGTTTCTTCGCCGACCTTTTTCAGGATTTTGTCGATGCCCTTCTCGAACAGATAGGTCGTGTACGCCCCTTCCGGACGCTCCCGCTGCCGCTCGGCGATGAGTTCTTCGAGCACGTACAGAAAGCCGGCGAGGTTGCCGGTGTCCGCGGATGCGCCGCCGGTTTCGGCGCCGATCTCGGCGGACGTTCCATCGGCGAGATTCAGTTCCCGGTAAAAGCAGCTGCGCTTGCCGGTGTGGCAGGCCGCCCCGGTTTGCTCGACGCCGATGAGCAGCGCGTCCGCGTCGCAGTCGTAACGGAGCCATTTCACCTTTTGAAAATGACCCGAGGTCGCGCCCTTGTTCCACAGCTCGCCGCGCGACCGGCTCCAGAACCAGGTCGTGCCGGTGTCCATCGTCCGCGCAAGCGATTCCCGGTTCATGTACGCCACCATCAGCACGTCTTTGCTCGCCGCATCCTGGACGACGGCCGTCACCAGCCCCCGCTCGTCCCAGCCGATTTCCTCCAGCAGCCTTTCCTTGTCAAACAGG
>Ga0065720_1020859_pt1 | contig 12445 bp, 9 predicted proteins | sample Thericmetagenome_FD_59107 | JGI IMG/M metagenome (GOLD analysis project Ga0065720, IMG submission 59107) | Thermophilic microbial communities from the Joint Bioenergy Institute, California, USA of rice/straw/compost enrichment - eDNA_2 v2... | ecosystem: Engineered > Solid waste > Grass >... | reverse complement strand
GTGCTGGTCGCCGGCGTGCTGCTGCTGGTCGCCGGTTTCGGCTTCGGCTATCCGGAGTTGGCCACGATCGGGTGCGCCGCCGTCGTCGCGGTGCTGGGGGCGCTCGCCTTCGTCACCTGGCGGCCGGCGCTGCTGGTCGACCGGGTCGCCGACCCGGACCGGGTGATGCGGGGCGAGTCGAGCACCGTCACTCTGTCGATCCGCAACGCGAGCCGCTTCTTCGGAGCGAGCCTCATCGCCCGGGACCGGGTCACGCACGGCCGGGTCGAGGCGACCGCACGACCGGCGGGGACCGTGGCGGTGCCGCTCGTCCGGCTGCGCCCGGGCCGGACCACGACCGTGAGCTACCCGGTGCCGACGCGCCGGCGGGGCGTGATCCGGGTCGGCCCCCTGGAGGTCTCCCGCCGGGACCCGCTGGGGCTGGTCTCGGTGGTGCGCCAGTACGGCGACGCGGTGACCGTGTGGGTACGGCCGCGGGTGCACCCGATCGTCGCGGTGCCGGTGGGGCTGTCCCGCAGCATGGACGGGCGGGTCGACCGGGTGCCGCAGGGCAGCATCACGTTCGCGTCCCTGCGCGAGTACGTGGTGGGGGACGACCTGCGGCACGTGCACTGGCGCACCTCGGCCCGGGTGGGGGAGCTCATGGTGCGTGAGCATGTCGATACCTCGTTGCCCCGGCTGGTGGTGCTGCTCGACGACCGGGCCGGCGCCCACCGCCCCGGCAGCGAGTCCGGGTCCGGTGGCCCGGGGGAGCCTGAGGGTACGTTCGAGGCGGCGTGTGAGGCCGCCGCCTCGGTGCTCGTCGCCGCCGCGCGGGAGGACATCGCCGTGGAACTTCGCCTGCTCTCCGGGGCCACCGCGTCCGGGCGCAGCGAACGCGAGGTGGGTCCGCTGCTCGACCTGCTGGCCGAGGCCGAGCTGACCGCCGAGTCCGAGCCGGGGCGCGACCTGCGCTCGGCCGTCGAGAACCTGCGGGTGCGCCGGGTCGGGGACACGCTGATCTTCCTCAGTGGCCCGCCGGACCAGGAGGCGCTCGGCCTGGTCGCCAGCCTGCGTGGGGCCTACCCGTCGATCATCGCCGGAGTCTTCGGTCCCATCGAGTCGGGCCTGGCCACCACCGCCGGCATGCTCGTCGTCTCCGCCACCGATGGCGCCGATTTCGCCGGGGCCTGGGACGGGGTCCGGGCGTGGTGACCGTGGTGCTGCGCCGGCTCGGCCTGGCGCTCATCGTCGCGGCCCTGGTCGCGCTGTCCGGGCTCTCGCTCAATCGTGTCTACAATGGACTGTTGCTCGCCGTCCTGGTGGCCGGGGCGGCGGCCGGGTCCACCCTGCTGTCCGCGCTGCTGCGGAGGCTGCCGGCCGTGGCGGTGGCCCCGGTGTCGGTGCTCGCCCTGCTCGGGTACACGGTCTACGCGATCGCCGTCTCGGCCGACGCCGCCGGGGTGGCCGGCGACGTACCCACCCTGGCCACCGACGCCGCCCGCAACGCGCTGCCCCGCCTGCTGACCGCGCTCATTCCGGCCGAGCCGCAACCCGACACCGTCCTGGCCCCGGTCGTGCTGGCCTGGCTCGCCGGCTACGCCGGCACCGAACTGGCGATCCGGGCGGGCCGACCAGCGGTGGCGCTGGTGCCGCCGACGCTGCTGTACGTCGGGGCGCTGGTCCTGGTCGGGCCGAACGCCGAGGCCACCCTCTGGCAGCCGCTGCTCTACGCGGTGCTGTGCGCGCTGGGGCTGGTCATCGGGTCGGCCTCCTCGGGGGCCGCCGCGGTGCGCGGGCTCGGACCGCGCCAGCGCACGCTGCTGCGCGTCCGTACGGCCAGTGGCCTCGCGGTCGGGTTGACGGCCATCCTCGCCCTGGTCGCCGCCCTCGCGCCGCTCGTGGCCGGCGCGGTCGGGCAGCGTCCGGGTGACCCGCGGCGGTACGTGCAGCCGCCCAGCCTCGATGTCATCGACCTCAATCCCTTGATCCGGATCTCGGGGTGGGCGGCCTTCCCGGAGCAGGAGCTGTTCGAGGTGGAGATCCTCGAAGGCGCCGCGTCCGCCCCGTCGGCCACCCCGGACGCGGATCAGTCCGGCGTGCCCGGGCCATCGGTCCCCGAGGCCGGCGCCTACGACCGGCGGCTGCGGCTGGCGGTCCTGCCGGACTGGGACGGGGTCACCTGGCACATGGAGGCGGACTACCGCAGCGCCGGCCGGGTGCTGCCCCCGGTGCCGCCGCCGCCCGGGTTCGACCCGAACCGGCCCAACCCGATTCCGCCGCTGACCGTGGTCGAGCGCATCACGATCGCCGAGTTGCGGGGTCGCCTGCTGCCGGCGGTCGCCTCGCCCACGCGGGTGGAGGGGATCCGGGTGGCCTACGACCAGACCAGCGGCTCCCTGCTCAGCACGGCGCCTGTCACCGCCGGGATGCAGTACACGGTGACGTCGGTCAGCACCGCCGTGGACACCTCGTTGGCCATGGCCGCCGACGTTCCCGACGGCGACGAGGTCGCCCGGTACCTGGCCGTCGGCCCGACCGTGCCCTCCGACCTGAGCCAGTTCGCGCAGAAGATCACGCAGGGGGAGAACTCGCCCTACCTGCGGGCCCTGCGCCTGCAGACCTTCATGCAGGAGCACTACATCCTCGCGGCCGACGCGCCGAGCGGGCACGCCTACCCGAACCTGAGCTTCTTCCTCCTGGCCGATCGGCATCTCGGCGGCCAGCGCGGCACGTCCGAGCAGTTCGCCACGGCGTTCGCCACGCTGGGCCGGTTGATCGGCCTGCCCACCCGGGTGGTGGTCGGCTTCTCCGTGCCGGCCGGCGGAGGCATGGTCACCGCCGGCGACGCGGTGGCCTGGCCCGAGGTGCTCTTCTCCGGCATCGGCTGGGTGCCCTTCGACCCGCGGCCCCTGCCGAACACGATCTCCCGGCCGGTGGAGCCCGAGTTCATGCCGGCCCCGCCGCCGAGCACGGCCCCGCCCGAGTCGATCAGCCCCTCGGAGGTGACCGCCTCCGCCGGGCCGTCGGCCACCGGCGGTCCGGGCGACGAGCAGGCCGCCGGACCGAGCGCGGCGTCGATCGCCACCATCGCTGGCGTCGCCGTCGTCGGCGCGTTCGTCATCGCGTTGATCGTCGTCGCTGTGCTGCGGGCCGTGCAGACCCGGCGCCGGCTCACCGCCGGTGACCCGGCGCAGCGCGTGGTCGGCGCCTGGCACGAGGTGGTGGACGGGCTGGTGCTCTCCGGTCACCCGCCCCCGGCCCACCTGTCGCCGGCGGAGCTCGCCGACTACGCCGGTCTGGTGGCGGCCGGGAGTCCGAGTGGCCGGCCCACCCGGCGGCCCCGCCCCGCCGCGCCCGACCTGTCGGGGCTGGCCGAGACGGTCAACGCGGTCGCCTTCGGTGGACGTACGGTCGGTGATCCGGACGACGCGGTCGCCGACGCGGCCCGAACCCGCGCGGTCGCCTTCCGCCGGGCGCTCTACAGTAGACGGTCCTGGTGGCGCAAGATCCTGTGGTGGATCGACCCGCGCCCGCTCCGCCGCCGATCCCTGTGTCGATCTAGGGCCAAGGGTCGTGAAACGATCACCGATCACGGCTCCAAGCCCTAGATCAACGGGTAGTGGCGGGCGGGGGCGGGCGGCTCATGCCGTATGTTGAGCCTGTGAGCCAGCCGTCTGAGACGCGTATCCGGGTCGGAGTGCTCGGCGCCCGCGGGCGCATGGGCACCGAGGTGTGCAAGGCGGTCGACGCCGCCCCGGATCTCGACCTGGTGGCGACCGTCGACCAGGGGGACGAGCTGTCGACCGTCACCGCCGCCGGGGCAGAGGTGGTCGTGGACTTCACCACCCCGGACGTGGTGATGGACCACGTTCACTGGGCCATCGACCAGGGCATCCACGCGGTCGTCGGCACCTCCGGGTTCACCGAGGAGAAGTACGACCGGATCCGGGAGTGGCTGGCCAAACGGCCGGACCTCGGCGTCATGGTCGTGCCGAACTTCGCGATCGGTGCCGTGCTCATGATGGAGTTCGCGGCCCGCGCGGCGCGGCACTTCACCTCGGCCGAGATCATCGAGCTGCATCATCCGAACAAGGTCGATGCGCCCAGCGGCACGGCGCGGCGTACGGCGGAGCTCATCGCGGCGGCGCGCAGCGAGGCCGGCCTCGGGCCGATGCCGGACGCGACCACGGACGAGCTGGCCGGCGCCCGGGGCAGCCAGGTGGCGGGTATCCGGGTCCACTCCGTACGGTCGGCCGGGTTGGTCGCCCACCAGGAGGTGCTCTTCGGCACGGCCGGGGAGACGCTGACCATCCGGCACGACTCGTACGACCGCGCCTCGTTCATGCCCGGCGTGCTGCTCGCCGTCCGCGCGGTCCCGCAGCGGCCCGGCCTCACGATCGGTCTGGGTCCGCTGCTGTTCGCGTGACCGCCGGCGGCCGGGGGGAGGATGCTTCGCCCCTTTCGAGGGCAGCCCGGCACAGCGCGAGTAGCGGCAGCTTGTCGAGCCGGTCCAAACCGGCCGACATTTCGCTGTGCCGACGAGTTCCGGCCGGCGCTGGCCGAGGGGCCGCGATCAGGCGAGGACCTCGGACTCCCCACCCGTCGGGTCGGCCGGCGGCCCGGCGGGCAGCGGCCGCCGGTTGATCAGCACCCACGCCACGACCAGGACGGCCCCGGTGATCACCAGGCAGAGGATCGACACCGTACGATCGAATGGTGGCGGGGCCCACGGCGGGTCGCCGGGCCGGGTGCGGGGATCGGCGAGCAGGAGTTCGGCGACGTCGATGAAGTTGATTCGATCATTGGGCTGGACCAGCACGTGGGCCTGCCCGCGCGAGAGCCGGGCCACCCCGACCGTGCCCTCGAAGCCGGACAGGATGACGTCGCCCGGTCCGCCGTACATCGCCTCGTACGGGCCCTCGTAGGTGACGATGACCGGGTCGCCGTCGTCACTCCAGCCGATCAGCCGGACCAGCGTCGGCGAGCCCGGGACCGGGATCAGGCCGCGGAGCGTGCCGTCGGCCGGGTCGACCAGGTGGAGTTCCCAGGCATACCCCGCGGACTTCGATTTCTTGTGCAGGAGGGTCAGCGATCCGTCCGGGGCCCAGGCGGCCCGGCCGGCGAGCGCGAAGTAGGAGGAGATCAGGTTGAACCGGGTCTTGGCCCGGGTGGTTCGGTCGAAGACCGTCACGAAGTCCGCGAACTGGTAGGCGATGCGGTTTCCGTCCGGACTCACCGCCACCGCGAAGCCGGGCGTGGCGATCGGCCAGGTCGCCTCGGCGAACTCGTCCAGTGCCCCCGTGGTCAGGTCCAGAAGGGACAGCTCCTTCCGGACGCCCTGCGTGGTGGGGTCGTCGGCGTAGGTGGTGGCGAGCACGACCAGGCCGGTGCTGTCCGGGAGCCAGGCCAACGGGGCGAACTCATCCACAGTGGAGTCGGTCGGCAGGTAGGTGCGGGTGCCACCGTTCATCAGGTCCACCACCCGGACGGCGACGCGATCGGCGTAGGCGACCCAGGTACCGGCGGGGGAGAGCAGGGCGTCCCTTCCGGGCTCGGCGTCGGTGTCGATGACCCGGTAGGTGTCGTCGGTTGCCCCGACCACCACGAGCTTGCCCCGGATTCCGGAGATGAGCAGGCTCGCCCGGCCGGGCGGGGCGTCGGCGGCATCGCGGGTCAACGGCGCGGGTGGTCCGATGCGCTCGGGGATGGTAGGGCCGTCCGGCGGCTCGGCGACGCGGTCGTCGCCGGTCAGCGCCGGGATCGTCACGAGCGCGGCCAGGCCGAGCACGGTCAGCACCGCGAGCCCGGTCGCGGCCATCGACCGCCAGCGCCGGCGCCGACCGCGGGCGATGGCGCGGTCGAGCACGTCGTAGCCGGCCACCTCGTTGGCCGCCTCCCGTAGGGCAGTGCGGAGTCCGTTCATCGTCACGGGACCGTCACCTCGTCGATCAGGTGCGGCGCCAGGCTCCGCAGCCGGGCGAGCGCGTCGAAATGCAGGCGCTTCACCGTGCCCACCGTCACGCCCAGCACCTCGGCCGCCTGGGCCTCGGTCAGGTCCTCGAAGTAGCGCAGCACGATCACCGCGCGTTGCCGCGGGGTGAGCGCCCGCAGCGCCTGCAGGACGGTGACGCGGCGCACGGTGGCCTCCGTACCGTCCGTCGTGGCCGGGCTGACCTCGGCCACCGGTTCCGGCGGTGGCGGGCGGCGCCACCACGAGACGTACGTGTTGTGCAGCGCCCGGCGCACGTACGCCTCGGGGTTGCCGTCGCGGACGCGCGGCCAGTGCTGGTACGTCTTGGCCAGCGCGGTCTGCAGCAGGTCCTGGGCGAGGTCGTGGTCGCCGGTGAGCAGGTACGCGGTCCGGGAGAGGGCAGGGCTGCGGGCGCGCACGAAGTCGCGGAAGTCGTCATCCCGCATGCCGTCGTCCTCCCACGTGGTCCGGTAACTCAACCAGACGCGGTACCGGCGAGAAAGGTTGAGACACCCCGGCGGACCGGCTGCCTGGACGCACTACTGGCCGTCCGTCCATACAGGTGGTCGCCTGTCCATACAGGACGCTGCCCGCCGGCGGGGGCGGATGGTGACCGCCGCGGGACGCGAGTGGCGGAGGCGACGGGCGAACCGGCACAGCGGATCGGCGACCCGGTGCGTGTATAGGGAGACGATTGCTCTGCCCACCCCGAGGATCCGATGACGTTCGACGAGTTTGCGGCGCAGCACCTGCCGTCCCTGTTGCGGTATGCGGCGGTGCTCGCGGGGGACCGTGACCTCGCGCAGGACATCGTGCAGGAGGTGCTGGCCCGGGTCCACGTGCGCTGGGCGTCGATCGCCCGTCTCGACGTCCCCGAGCAGTACGTGCGGCGGATGGTGACCAACGAGTTCCTGTCCTGGCGCCGGCGGTGGGCCCGCGTGGTTCCGGTGGCGGAGGTGACCCCGCCGGGCGATCCGGGCCCGGCCCCCGACACCGCCACGGCCCACGCCGACCGGGACGCGTTGCTGGCCGAGCTGGCTCGCCTGCCGCGCCGTCAACAGGCCGTGCTTGTCCTGCGCTACTACGAGGGGCTCAGCGATGCCGAGATCGCGCAGGTGCTCGGCTGCCATCCCAGCACGGTGCGTGGCTACGCCTCGCGGGCCCTGGCCGCCCTGCGGGTCACCGTCGGCGAGGGGGAGGGGGTGCTGGTCGGCCGAGGGGACGGCCGTACGACAGGGAGGAGACGACACGAATGATGCGCACCGAGGAGGACCTGCGGGCGGCGCTGGCCAGTCGCGAGCGGCTCGCCCCGGCCCCCGAGGCCGTGGTCCGCGGGGTCCGGCGCCGGGCCACGCGTCGACGGCGGGTGCGGACCGTCGGCGTGCTGGCCACGGCCACGCTCGCGGTGACGGCCGCGGCGGTGGTGCCGGCGTTGCTGCTGCGGCCCGGTCCGGCGGCCTCCCCGGCGACGGGCAGCCCGACCGATGCGCACGCCGCCGACCGGCCGGACTTCTCGTTCACCGTGGCGGTCGGCGCGGTGGCCGGGCTCGAGCTGCGCCCGGAGTCGGTGGACGCGTGGACGCAGGTCGTGACGCTCCGGCCGGCGGATGGTGATCGGCTGACGGCGACGCTCGTGCTGTACCGGCCTGGCCAGGGTCTGGGCGGGGCGGAGCACAGCGACGGGTGGGGCCGCAAGGTCCGGTTCCCCGACCCGGCGCAGGCGCCGAACGCGGAGGTCAACGGCGCTCCGGCCTGGTTCGACTCCGACGCCCGCTGGAGCGGCCTGACCTGGCAGTACGCGCCCGACGCCTACGCGGGGCTGGAGACGAACGCCGGTCCGCTGCCGCGGCAGACCCTGGTCCAGATCGCGGAGGCGGTGAGGTTCGTCGATCCATATCCGGCCCGGGTGCCGTACCGGTTGGACTACCTGCCGGCGGGCCTCCGGCCGTACCTGGTGATCCAGCCGACGAACTACTACTCGTACGTCGGTTTCGTCGGCGGGGGACGACCCACCATCGATCCGCGCCAGGACCCGACCGACGATGACGGCGACGGCGCCGTCCCGGCCAGGACGCCGGACATCACGGTCACCGACGACCCGCCCGACCTGAACGAGTACTGGTTCACCGAGCCCACCGGTACCTGGGAGCCGATCACGATCGCGGGCCGGCCCGCCTTGTGCTCGCTGAGCCGCTGCAACATCGACTACGGCGAGTACCTGGTGAGCATCGGCAGGGGCTTCACACGCTCCGAGATGGAGCTGATCGTGGCCGGCCTGCACCTGGCCGACCCCGCCGACCCGGCGACCTGGTTCGCCATCGACGAGGCGATCCCCGGGCTCTGACGGCCCCGCGCCGTCGGGCTCTGTCCGGTTTGCCCGAATGTCGGGAAGGACGCCCTCCTAGGCGGAAAACGTCAAGAGGGCGTCCTTCCTGACAAAGGGCGGGGGAGGGAGCAGGCCGACACGCCCGGACGGATCCGGTGCGATGCACATCACAGTGTCGTGTGCAGGCGTACCTGATCGACCAGCGTGCCGTTCATATCCAGAGCACGGGCGGCGCCATCGAGCTGCCAGCCGGCGGAGGTGAGGAACGATCGATAGACCGTGTCGGCGGCAAAAGCCCAGGCCACCGCCCTTGTGAAGCCATCGGATCGCCAGTGATCGACACAGGCTGCGAGCAACCGGCTACCGTGACCGCGTCGGCTCCACCGCGGCTCGACTAACAGATCCGTGACCGCAGCGATATCTGGCCGAATCACGTCCGAGGCATCCTCTTCGGGGGACAGGGCTGTCTCATCGATTTCCCCCGACGCCGCGAAGCCAACCAGGTACGCTTTCTGCGCCTGTTCCACCGCGACGAGCACTCGGTGTCGTGGTGACGGCGGGGCCTCGATCGAGGCCCGCCACCGCTGCGCCAACCAGGCTTCGTCCAACCCCTGGAGCACCTCACGGGGAAGGATGCGCTGGTAGGCGTACCGCCAGGTGGTCAACTGAATTCGCCCGATCTCGGCGGCGTCTTCGGGACGCGCGGGGCGGACGAAGGCGAGCGCTCCGGGCGGGCGAGGCGTGGGCGGGTCCTGAACCATGGTCGCAGAGCGTACGGGGTCGTCACCGGCCCCAGCCGAAGGATCGGAGGGCATGGGTATGCGTCGTCCGGCTGGTCACGCCGTCGCCGGACATGTCGTCGAGTCTGCGGACGCAGCGCAACCGTCTCGGTCACCGAGCGCTACCGACTCGGACGCCGACCCACCCCCCGGACGCCGCGGGCGGCTGTCGTGGGCCAGGCGGCGTTACCGCCTGCTCGAGCTCACCGGCCTGTTCCTGCTGACCATCGGCCTGAGCATCGTCGTGGCCAGTTGGCGCCGCTTCTTCGATCTGTCCGTCTACTACGGCGCCGTCCGCTACTGGGCCGAGGGCGGGTTCCTCTACGACTTCGTGGCGCCGAACAGCACGTACGGCTTCACCTACACGCCGTTCGCCGCGCTGGTGCTGCTGCCGACGGCTCTGCTGCCGTGGCCGGTGGCGATCGTGGCGAGCTGCCTGGCCACGCTCGTGGCCACGGTGCTGCTCGTCCACTGGTTCGTCGACCCGGTCGCCCGCCGGACGGGTTGGGTGCCGTGGTACGCGGTCGGGGTCGTGGTCGCCTGCGCGGTCGCCTTCGACCCGCTGCGGGAGACGTTCCTCTTCGGCCAGGTCAACATGTACCTGGTCGCCCTGGTCGGCTTCGACCTGCTCGTGCTCACTCGGCGCGGCAGCCGGTTCGCCGGCGTCGGCATCGGCCTGGCCACGGCCCTCAAGCTCACCCCCGGCGTCTTCTTGATCTACCTGCTCGTGACCGGACGGTGGCGGATCGCGCTCACCGCCGCCTCGGCCGCGGCCGGGGCGACCATGGTCGGGGGAGCGCTGGCGCCGGACGCGTCCCGGGTGTTCTGGACCGACGCCCTGTGGAACACCGACCGGGTGGGGCAGGCCGACTACATCTCCAACCAGTCGCTGCATGGGGCGGTGGCCCGCCTCAACCCGCTCGATCCCAACACCCTGCTCTGGCTCGCCGCCGTGGTGGCGGTGCTGGCCGTGTGGGTGGTCCGGGTCCGGCGGGCCGCGGCCGTGGGTGACGAGAAGACCGGCTTCGCGCTGACCGGCATCGTCACCTGCCTGATCAGCCCGATCACCTGGGTCCACCACCTGGTCTGGGTCATGCCCGCACTGCTGGTGCTGCTCGACCGGGCCGTGTCGACCTCGCCCGAGCAGCGTGACGGGGACGAGGCCGGCTGGCGCCGGAAGTGGCCGCTCGGCCTGGGCTCGCGGGTCTGGCTGCGCGGCCTGCTCGTCGTCTCGTACGTCGTGCTCGGCAGCCGGGTGGTCTGGGCCTTCGACGACACGTGGACCAACCCGCTGGTCTGGTTCGCCAGCAACGCCTACGTCTGGGTCACCCTGGCGCTGCTGTTCGCGCTGCCGATCGCGAAGGCCCCGGCCGCCCCGGCCGTGCAGCGGCCGGCGCAGACCCCGACCGTGGCCGAGCCGGTCCGCCGGCCCGACCCCGTGGCGGTCGACGCTGGGCGCGACGCCGGCGAGGTGCTGACGCCGGTGGGCGGCAACGGGGCCATGGCGGGGGTCGGCGGGCCGGCGAGGGACTAGACCTCGGCAGACCGGCCCGCCACGTCCGCGATCTAGGCCGCGGTCGTCCGTTCCGGGACCAGATCACGAAGACGACCACGATCGCCGGAAGAGGCGGTCGCGTCGTCACCGGAAGGGGTGACCGCGTCGTCCCGCGTGAACACCCGGGCGAGGACGGCGGTCGCGTGCACGGCGAGCAGCGGCACCGACAGCGCCCAGTACCGGTTCTGCGAGGGCAGCGCGGTGATGAGCTCAAGCGCGAACGTCCCGATCAGGATGCCCACCGTGAGCCAGGTGAACGGGGTGCGACGGGCCATCAGGATGCCGGCGGCGCCCAGGATCGCCACGAGCACCAGTCCGAAATCCTGACCCCCGACCTGGATCTCGCCCGAGACGATCCGCCAGATGACCGCCGGCAGCACCCCGGGGATGCCGCTCACCGTGCCGGCCCCGCTGATCTTCAGGAACGGCGTCAGCAGCGAGTACCCGGGCGACATGAGCATCTGGACGATCCCGACCACGACGGCGACCGCGAGGCTGACCAGCGCGAACGGGGTCCACGCGGTGCGCAGGCTGCGCCGCCGGAGGGTGACCCCGAGCCACGCCACAAGCACGCCGAGGATCAGCGCGTTGTGGAACTGCCGGGTGAAGGCGAACGCCACCAGCAGCACGCCGAACGCGATCAGCCGCCGCCGGGACGGTCGAGACTCGTCATCGGCCGCCCGCAGCGGCAGCAGCAGCACGCACGCGAGCAGCAGCGCGGTGGCCAGCGTCTCGGTGTACGCATAGAGGCCGAGGCGGCCGATCGTGATGGGCAGGATCACGGCGAGGCCGGCCGGGACGGCCCAGCGCGGCCCGATGAGCCGGTTCGCCAGGACCACCGTCATGATCACGCACGCGGTGTACGCCAGGGCCGGGATCACGAGCATGCCCGGCGGGCCGAACAGCCGCACGAACGGGGCGGAGAGCAAGGGGTAGACGAGGCGCTGCCGGAACAGTCCACCCTCCTCTCCCCGGTACAACCAGCTGTAGGTGATTCCGGGCTGGGAGGTGTCGCAGGCGTACCAGCAATAGTCGGCGAACCACTCGAAGTTGTGGAGGAAGTTGTAGGTGCGCTCCCCGGCCTCCACTTCGGACAGTCCGCCGATGCGGTACGCCCAGGCGAGGTAGAAGCGGCTGTCCGGGCCCCAGTGCCACCGGACGGAGTTGAGCACCATCGCCGTGAGGTACACGACGCCCAACAGGGCCCACTCCCGCCGCGGCGCCACGCTCGACGCCCAGCGCCCGATTGCGCGCAGGCTTGCCATCACGTCTCCCTTCGCGTGCGGGGAGAGTACTCTCCATCCATTGCGGCCAGTGGCCGGGGCGCTCCAGCAGTTACACGAGCCGTGACACCAGCCGCCAGTACCCCCGCATGACGCCGTTCAGCGGGGCCTGGACGAGCCGTGGCAGGCTGACCAGCGGTGTGTCCAGCGTGTCGGAGAGCACCGCCATCCACTGTCGATCGGGCACCACGACCTGGGAGCGGACGTACCGCCGCCGGTCCCGCACCAGCGAGCGATGACGCCACAGCCAGGCCCACCCCCGCGCCTTCTGCCGCAGCCACCCCTGGCGGAGGGCGAGCAGCGCCATCGCGGCCTCCAGCGCGAGCAGGGCGGGGGAGAGCAGCACGAGCGCGCGCGCACCCCACAGCGTCAGCACGAACATGAGCCGGTTGCGCTCGACGAGGTAGAACTTGTCGGGGTTGCGACTGAACTCGTAGCGGTGCAGGGCGATCGCGTCGGGCACGTTGACCACCCGCAGCCCGGCCTGCCAGGTACGAATCGAGATCTCGGCATCCTCGTGGTAGGCGAAGTACGGCTCGAAGAACCCGC
>Ga0065720_1003810_pt1 | contig 12446 bp, 9 predicted proteins | sample Thericmetagenome_FD_59107 | JGI IMG/M metagenome (GOLD analysis project Ga0065720, IMG submission 59107) | Thermophilic microbial communities from the Joint Bioenergy Institute, California, USA of rice/straw/compost enrichment - eDNA_2 v2... | ecosystem: Engineered > Solid waste > Grass >... | reverse complement strand
AGGCCGGCCTGGCCGCCACGGTCGCCTACATCGGCGCCGGCCTGATGCTCCTGCTCTCGGTGCTCGGCTTCTGGCACGCCGCCCGCACCCCGGCCACCCAGGCCTTCGCCGCCCCCGAACCGGCCCGCGAGCGCGAACTCATCAACGCCTGACCGGCCCCACACCAGCCCTCCCCAAACCCAACCCTCCCCGAACCAGTAACCGCCCGGGTCCGCCACCAGACCCGGGCGGTTCTTCATGATCGGGTGGAGCTGGTGTCGCTACAGCAGCCAACTCCCCCTATCCCTGGTCACGCCCAACTCGTCGATCTGGATTGGTGGCTGGCCCACTGCTGGTCGAACTCCTCCGCCGTGACGGGCCGGCCGAAGTGCCAGCCCTGACCGATGACGCCGGGGAGTCGGGCGAGGGCACTCGCGGTGGCTGCGTCCTCCACGCCCTCGGCGACCACCGACATGCCCAGGGCGGTCGCCAGATCGTGCACGCTGCGCACGATCGCCGCCTTGCTCTCGTCGTGCGCCAGGCCGTGCACGTAAGACTTGTCAATCTTTACCTCGGCCAGCGGAAGAACCCGCAACTGCTGTATCGAGGCGTACCCGGTGCCGAAGTCGTCCAGCGACAGCGCCACGCCGATCTTCTGGACCTCCTCGGCCGCCCGCGACACGCGCCCCCCGTCCACGACGAGCAGGCGCTCGGTGACCTCGATGGCCAGGCAGCTCGGCGGAAGTCCGTAACGGCGCAGCGTGTCGGAGATCAGCGCCGGCAAGCCGGAGTCGTTGAGGTCCTGCATGCTGACGTTGACCGCCACCCGCAGTGGCCGCCCCCGCTCGTACCAGGCGCGGGCCTGGGCGGCGACCCGGTCGAGCATGTGCTGAGTCAGTAGGGGCATCACCTCGCTGGCCTCCACCGCGTCGAGCAGTTCGGTCGGCGCGACCGGTCCCCAGTCGGGGTGGGTCCAACGCACCAGGGCTTCCGCGCCGACGAGTCGGCGCGTGCTCACCTCCACCTGCGGCTGGTAGACCACGGCGATCTCGGGGTGACGATCCGGGTCGAGCAACGCCATCCGCAACTCGGCCAGCAGCGCGATCCGGCGATCGGCCTCATCCTGCGACTGTTTGACATAGACCCCCGCCAGTTGGTGGGCCCGACGGGCCTCGCCTGCGGCGAGCTGCGAGCGGAAGGCCAGGATGTCGAAGTCGCGGCCGTGCTCCGGCGACAGGGCCACCCCGGCGACCGGGTCGATGGCGAACGGAATGTCGTCGACGACGATGACCGGCTGGAGCACCTGGGCGACCTCGGTCGCCGCCGCCTGGGCGTTCGCCTCGGTGAGTCCCGGCATGAGCACGACGAACCCGCCGCTGGTGAGCCGGCCTACCCGATCCGCGCCGAAGGCGTTGACAAGCCGACGTGCGGCCGCGCGGAGCACCTTCTCGTGGGTGTCCCAGCCGAGGCTGCGACCGATGACCAGCGTCGCATCGACATTCACGAACACAAACCCGATGGGTCGGGGGCCGCGCGGCCGCAAGGGATCGTAGAGGGCCAGCGCTTCCAACCGGGCTTCGAGCCCCTGATGGTTGAGCAGCCCCGTCACCGGCTCCCAGCGGGAACGCTCCTCGCCACGGAGGGCATCCCGCGTGCGTTCGTTCCAGATGAGCATCGGCAGCGCGACCAGCACATCCCACCAACCGGTGAAGACGGTCAGCAGCGGGGCCACCAGCAGCACCTGGGCCAGGCTGCGCAGCAACTCCGCCCGCACCCGGACCGTCGCCCCGCGGAAGCCGCCGCGCCAGACGGCCGCGCCCACGAGCAGCAGCAGCCCGTAGCTGACCGTGAACCACGCCCCGGCCAGCGCCAGGAACGGCACGAGATCGTCGTTGGTCAGGCCGACGCCGCGGCTGGTGATCGGTGCCCCGGTCACGAGCCGCTGAGCGAACTCGGCTGCGGCGAGCGCACAGATGAGGCGGGAAACCAGAAAGACGCCGCCCAGCCACCCCTGGCGTTGTCCCCAGGCGCTGACGACCGCCGCCGCGGCCTGCACCACGTAGCCGGGCGCGGTGCCCCACACCAGAAGAATGGCTATCGCCAGACCTGGCGTTGCGGTCGGCCGGATCCACACCTCCCGCCGGCGGCCGATGCCGAACAGCGGCACATCGACGACGAGCGCCAACGCGGCCATGGTCCAGAACTCGGCCGGAGCGGTCGCCGCGAACCGGACGAACGGTGGCACCGACGGCACCAGCAGCACGGCCGCGACCACGGCCGCGACGCCGACCACGGACGAGCCGAGGAGCAGCCGACTCCGAGCCCACAGCACGCTCCACGATATGGACGGGGGCCGGCCAGGCCGCGCCCGTCGGCTCCCGGTTCACCCGCCGGGCCTACGCCCGGCCGGCTTCGTGCTTTCCGGACCGGCACCGGGGCGTCGGGCGCTCGACGGGGCTCAACCGGCCGGCACGTATTCGAGGATGCGGCCGAGATCGCCAAAGCCCAGGCGGGCGTAGAGGCGCTCGGCCATCGCCGTGGCCGGCCGACTCTTGATCACAGGTCCATCTCCAGCCATACCATGTCGCGCAGCGGAATCCCGTGCTCGGCGAGCCCGTCGGGGTAGCCGCGTTCGGGCGTGAAATGATCGCGCTCGATCCGCCACAGCCGGAAGCCGGCCTTCTGGTAGAAGGCGAGCACCCCGATGCTGCTGTTCGCCGTGCCGACGACGACGCGCCGGACGCCCCGCCGGCGCAGATCCGCGAGCACCTCGGCGAGCATCCGTTGGCCGACGCCCTGGTTGTGCCGGCTCGCATCGACCGCGACCGCCTTGAGCTCCACGGATCCGTCCGGCTCGGGAATCGCGAGAACGATGCCCAGGGGCCCGCCGGCCTCGTCGTCGACGGCGTACAGGTCGCCCCGCTGGTAGTAGCCGTGCACCTGCGCCGCGGAGTCGTCGGCCAGGTGCAGCAACGGCAGGTAGGCGTCGCGGTCGGGTCCCGCGGGCACCACGCGTACGGTCATCGAATCTCCTTGCGCTGCCCGCCCCGTACGTCGACGCATGCGCAATCAGGCGATGGGACGCAGGCCGCCTACGACCGTCTTGACCTCAATGGACACTCGAACCGTACGGCCCGGCCCCGGTCGGGGCGACTGCTTTTCCCGCCCTAGCAACTGCTTCCCGCGCTGGCGACGACGCCCGGGGAAGCACCGCCACCGCCCGGGGCACTGACCAGTGCCCGGGCCGCCATTCCCCACCGTCTGTTGGCCTGGCGTGACGGAAGGACTCGCCGGCTCGGCAGCCTGCGACACTGGGGCTGGCGGCCCGGGCAAAGGGCGTGGCCGTATGCCTCGTGCCCTTGGCCCAACGAGCAGGAGTGACCGCCTCATGACCACGCCATCCGGCCCAGTCACCTGGGTCGTCGTCAGCGCCGCGCCGCCGGCCGTACGCATCCACGAGCTGCTCGCGCAGCTGCACACCGACCCCCGACTGGTCGTGGTCGCCACGACCGCCACGGCGGCCGCCTGGATCGACGAGGCTCAGGTAAGGCCGTTCACCGCCTGGCCGGTCCGATCCACCCCACGCTCGCACGACGAGCCCAAGATCCACCCCGAGCCGGATCTCGTCGTCGCGGCCCCGCTGACCTTCAACACCATCAACAAATGGGCCGCCGGCATCAACGACAACCCGGCCCTGGGCGTGCTGAACGAGGCCCTGGGCAACCGGATCCCCATCATCGCCGCCCCGGTCACCAATGCCGCCCTCGCTGCCCATCCCGCCTTCGCCCGCAGCCTGGACGTCCTGGCCGCGGCGGGCGTCCGGCTGACCGCCACGAACGCCATCGTCCCGGCCAGCCCCACCGACGGCTACCACTGGCAGCCGGTACTCGACCTCATCGCAGAAGTCACCCCCGGCACGTGACCCAGTCAGCGAGCCTGGTCCGGAACCCGCGGTCTGCGCCCGCCCGGGCATCAACCGGGCGGCACGTTCATGGCCATGCCCGGTGCCACCGTTCCCGAAAGGTCGCCGTGCCCGCTGAGTTCGAAGGTCGTAGCAACTGGGGCCGTGGCTCACCGGGCCGCAGAGGACGCCGCCTTGTTTTCGGCCCCGAGCGGCGCCTTCCGGGCTCGCTCGACACGGGCGGCCCGTCGTGGAGCGGCTAGCTCCGGCGGCCAGGAACAGCGGTGGCTACATGTCTGGCTACAGGAAGCACGAAAACGCCCTCCCAGAGGATCTCTGAGAGGGCGTATTCCCTGGTAGCGGGGCCAGGATTTGAACCTGGGACCTCTGGGTTATGAGCCCAGCGAGCTACCGAGCTGCTCCACCCCGCGTCGGTTGCCTCGACAAAGCTAGCCCAACCCGGCCGCCCGGTGCAAATCAATCCAGATCAACGTCCCCCACGTGGGGACCCCCGGACCCGCGGACGCCGGGTCCAGCCTTGAGATCTTGAAACCTTTTGCCCCCTATAGGGGGTACTTCTTTCCAAGATCCAGGAGAAGCATGGGGCCCGCCGAGCGCACGGGCCGGCAACGCCTCCAAAACCGTACGGGCGGCGCGTACGCCCGTCATGGACACCGCGCCGCCCGTACGTACCCAACGCACTGAGGCAACCCCGCTCGGCTACCCCGTGGGGGACGGGGTGGTGACCGGCGTATTGCCGCTCCGCGCGGCCTCCTGGGCGGCCTTGACCGCGTCCATGGCCGCGTGCAGCTCGGCCAGCGCCGCCCCGTAGGCCGCGAAGTCGCCCGACCGCTGCGCCTCCTCGACCCGGGCGATGGCCGCGTCCAGCCGGTCAAGCGCCGCCTGGAGCTCAGGGGTCATCACGATGTCGCCGACCGGTGGCGGCGTCGTGGGCGACGGGTCCGGCGTCGGGGTGGTGGACGGGTCGCCCGGCGGTGGCGGAGGCGGCGTCTCCGTGCCTGGCGCCTGGGCCACGAGCTTGCTGATCGCCTCGCTGAGCGTGGGCGCGAACGAGACGTAGTTGCCGTAGCTCACCAGCACCAGCCGCATCAGCGGAATCTGGGTGGAGATGCTGCTCTTGAGGTACACCGGCTGGACGTAGAGCAGGCCGCCTCCGTACGGCAGCGAGAGCAGGTTGCCGTAGATGAAGTCGGCCGTGCCCTGGCCGGAGAGGTACGTGATCTGCTGGATCACGTCGTTGTTGGTGATCATCTGTTGCTGAGCCTGGCCGGGGCCGGGGATGCGGCCGTCGCGCGGCAGCTCCAGCATCTCCAGCTTGAGGCCGTCGTCCGTGATCACCCCGGTGAGCAGCGCTGCCAGGTTCTGCCGGTCCCGTGGGGTCATGGCCGCGGTGAGCTGGAACCGTGGCTCCGTGACGCCGGGGAACTGGGTGAGCAGGTAGTACGGCGGTTGCTTGGCCGCGACCGCGACCCCGGCGTCCGTGCTCGAGGCCGGGTCGTTCGGCACCTGCCAGAAGTCCTGGCCGTTGTTGAACTCGACCGGGTTGCTGACGTGGAACTTCGCCAGCAGGTCCCGCTGCACCTTGAACAGGTCCTCCGGGTAGCGGAAGTGCGCAGCCAGCTCCGACGGAATGGCGCTGGCCGGCTTGATGATGTTCCCGCCGAACGCCTGGTTCCACGCGCGCAGCACCGGGTCGGACTCGTCGAACGCGTACAGCGTCACGGTGCCGTCGTACGCGTCGACGGTCGCCTTCACCGAGTTCCGCATGTAGTTGACGTTCTGCCGGGCCTGCAGGATGGTCCCCCGGTCGGACAGCGCGTCCGAGGTCGCCTGCCGCAGGTCGACCACCTGCGAGTACGGGTAGTTCACCGAGGTCGTGTACCCGTCGAGGATCCAGACCACCCGGCCGCCGATGACCGCCGGGTACGGGTCGCCGTCCAGCGTCAGGAACGGCGCGACCATCTCCACGCGCTCCCGCGGGTTGCGGTTGTAGAGAATCTTCGAATTCTCGTTGAACCCGTCGAAGAGCAGGAAGTTGGCGTCCCAGAAGTGCAGGCCGTACAGCATCCGGCGGAACATGTTGTTGATCGGCACGCCGCCGGCGCCGGTGTACGTGTAGTTCTCCTGGCTGTCGCCCTGCGGCCGGTCGAACTCGGCGTCCGCGGTGGCGCCGTCGGGCTTGCCGACGATGACGAAGTCACCCTGGCCGAACAGCTCCCCGTAGTAGATGCGCGGCTGGGTGACCACGATCGAGTCAGTCGGGGCGACGCAGCGGCTGCCCTGCCCGCCCTGGCTCTGCACGAGGATGCCCGAGACGAAGAACGGCTCGCCGTCGCAGGTGGTGTTCGCGGGCGCCGCCACGAAGCCGTACCCGTGGGTGAAGACCGTGTGCCGGTTCTGCCAGTTGGTCTGCTGACCCTCCAGCCGCGAGTAGTCGAGCTCGCGCACGCCGACCACGAAGTCCTGCAGCCGCCCGTCGACCACGTACCGGTCGACGTCGAGCTTCTCCGGGAAGTTGTAGAAGCCCCGGATCTGCTGGTACTGCGTGAAGGTCTCGTTCACGACGGCCGGATCGAGCAGGCGGATCGTCGGCACCACGGTCGTGTCGGTGGCCAACGAATCCGGCGGCTCCACGACGTCGGAGAGGTACTGTGTTCGCTCAACATTGTCGATGCCGAACGCGGCTCGCGTCGCGTCGATCGACCGTTTGATGTAGTCCGCCTCGCGGGTCGGGCGGTTCGGGTTGACCGTGACCTGCTGGACGACCATCGGGTAGATGCCGCCGATCGCGACCGCCGACACGCCGAGCAGGGCCAGCGACGCCCCGGCCCAGGTCAGGTTGCGGGACCCGACGTTGGAGAAGATCAGGATCGCGATGGCGACAACGATCGAAATATAGGCAAGGATTTCCTTCGCCGGCAGGACGGCGTTGATGTCGGTGTACCCGGCGCCCCAGGTCTCCGTCCCGGCGTTGAGCTTGAGCAGCATCGTGCGCCGGTCCAGGAAGTACGCCGCGGCCTTCAACAGGACGAACAGCGCCACCAGGGACGTCAGGTGCGCTCGGGCCCCCGTCGTCAGGCGATCGCCGGGGCCCTGCAACCGCACCCCGCCGTAGAGGTAGTGCACCGCCAGCGCCCCGATCACGGCCAGCGCCGTCGTGCTGAAGCCGACGTCCAGCAGGTACCGCCAGAACGGCAACTCGAAGACGTAGTAGCCGATGTCGATGCCGAACTCGGGGTCGGTCACACCGAAGTCGACCCGGTTCTGGAACAACAGCCACTGCGACCAACGGGCCTGACCGGAGAGCCCGGCGAAGAGACCCACCGCCCCGCCGGCCAGGGCGATCCACAGCCCGATCCTCGGGGAGAGCATCATGCGGTACCGCTCCAGCGACTGCTGGTCCGGCGTGGTGGGCCGAGCCAGCGGACGCAGCCGGTAGGCCAGGTACAGGTTCCCACCGACAAACCCGCCCACGATCAGGCCGAAGAGCAGGAAGAGCCAGATCCGGGTGCGGATGATGCCGCCGAAGACGCTGGTGTAGCCGACCTCTTCGAACCACAGCCAGTTGGTCCACAACGCGACGATCTGGTCCAGAAGGATCAGGAACAGGACGATCACGCTGACGACCGCCAGCGTGACCTTGCCGCGTCGGTTGACCCTGGGCAGGGAGCCTCGCATAACCACGCGGCAACACTAGTCGGCCCGGCGGATGATCGTACGTCCGGACACCCCGCCGGTCAGCGCGATCACAGCGTGCGCGGGCGGTTGACCGGCGAGACCGCCATCTCGGAATGACGGTCATGATCAATGTCTGGCCGGGAACGCCCGAACCGGGTCGGGCGAGGAGGCTGAGGACAGGGTCAGGCCGGCGGTGCCCCGGGGCACAGGGGTGGGGTTCCGCCCTCGCGCAGGGTCTCCAGCGCCGCCAGCGCCGACTCCAGCGTGTCCACCTGGACCAGCAGCAGGCCGGGCTTGGCGTTGGCGACCGCCTCGGCGCAGTTGTCGCGCGGCGTGAGGAACACCGTCGCGCCCGCGTCGACCGCCCCGATGATCTTCTGCGGGACACCGCCGATCGGCCCCACCCTGCCGTTGTTGTCGATCGTGCCGGTGCCGGCGATGATCATCCCGCCCGTGAGGTCCTCGGGCTGCAGCTTGTCGATGATGCCCAGCGCCATCATCAGGCCGGCCGACGGACCGCCGATCCCCTCGATCGGGATGGTGATGGTGAACGGCGCCGACGAGCGGACCTCGGGCGCGAAGCCCACCCGCGGTACGCCGTCCTCGTCCGCCGTCGTGGTGACCTCCACCGTCAGCGGCTCACCGTCGCGGGTCAGCGAGAAGGTCAACGTGCTGCCGGCCGGCTTGGCCCGGATGGCGCTCAGCAGCATGTCCCCGTCGGTCACCGGGACGCCGTCGACGGCCGTGATGATGTCCCCGGCCTGCAACCGGTCCGCGTTGGGCGACGATGGGAGCACCTCCTTGACCGCCACCACGGTGCTGTACCCCAGGTAGGTCAGCGCCGCGACCTGGGCGGCCGAGAGCGAGTTGGCGAAGTCCTCGGCGTTGCGTCGCTCGGTCTCCTCCCGGGACTCCTCGGGCGGGTAGATGACCTCCCTCGGCACGACCGCCTGGTCGTCCAGCACCCAACCGAGGACCGCCTCGAGCAGCGTCAGCTCGGGGACCACCCCCACGGTGAGGAAGCGCAGCTCGCCGGCGGACTCACTGGTGTCGGCTCCCTCGATGACGATGATCTCTCGATCGCTGCCGTCGACCCCGAGGGTGTCGTATGTCTGCCCCGGCTGCAGCGCCACATACGGCACTGGCGCCTGCGCCAGGAGCAGGCTGCACAGGATCACCAGGACGGCCCCCACGAGCACCGTGAAGCCGCGCTGTTGCATGCCCTTCTTGTCCGGCGGCGCCGTCTCGGGCCCCTCACCGGGGCCGTACGGTCCCACGCCGCCGTCTGGCTGCACTCCCGTCACGGTCGTCCACAGTACGGCTCAACGGGCCGGCGTCCCACCGGGCCGGCCTGGGCTCATCCACGACGGTCGCCGAAAGACGAGTACCGTGGGTGAACATGAGTCTGCCGCCTCCGTTCGGGTTCGCACTGCCAGGTGGACCGGGTGACCCGAACGACCCGGCCCAGTTGCAGGCGTTCCTGGTTCAGCTCCAGCAGATGTTGGTCAACACCGGGGGCGGTCCGGTCAACTGGGACCTCGCCCGCCAGGTCGCCCAGTCCCAGCTGCGCGACGATCCGCCGATCGCCGGTCCGCAGCGCGCCGCCGTGCAGGAGGCGTTGCGCCTGGCCGACCTGTGGCTGGAGGAGGTCAGCTCGCTTCCGTCCGGCATCCGACAGGCGGAGGCGTGGCGCCGGGCCGACTGGCTCACCCACACGCTGGACGTGTGGCGCAAGCTGTGCGACCCGGTGGCCGGGCAGATGACCGTCGCCATCGGCGAGCTGGTCCCGGAGCAGCTGCGCGGGCAGCTCGGCGGCATGACGGCCATGCTCACTTCGCTCGGTGGGGCGATGTTCGGGGGGCAGCTCGGCAGCGCCCTGGGCTCGCTCGCCGCCGAGGTCCTCTCCGCCGGGGACATCGGCCTGCCGCTCGGCCCCGCCGGCACGGCGGCGCTGATTCCGGCCAACATCGCCAGCTACGGCGAAGGGCTGGAGATCCCCGAGGACCAGCTCCGGCTCTACGTCGCGCTGCGGGAAGCCGCCCACCAGCGGCTCTTCGGGCACGTGCCCTGGCTGCGGGCACACGTGCTGACCGCGGTCGAGACGTACGCCAAGGGCATCAGCGTCGACCGCGAGGCGGTCGAGGACGCGATGAGCCGAGTCGATCCGACCAACCCGGAGTCGCTGCGGACCATCGCCTTCGAGGGGATCTTCACGTCCGACGACTCACCCCAGCAGAAGGCGGCGCTGGCCCGGCTGGAGACCGTGCTCGCCCTGGTCGAGGGGTGGGTCAGCCACGTCGTGGCCAAGGCAGCCGGTGGCCGGCTGCCCGACGCGGTGCGGCTCGCCGAGACCTTCCGCCGCCGGCGCGCGGCCGGTGGACCGGCCGAGCAGACCTTCGCCGCCCTGGTCGGTCTGGAGCTGCGCCCCCGCCGCCTGCGCGAGGCCACCGCGCTGTGGGAGGCGCTGGAGCGCCACCGCGGCGCCGACGGGCGCGACGCCGTGTGGAGCCACCCGGACCTGCTCCCCACCGACGCCGACTTCGCCGACCCCGAGGGGTTCGCCCGCGCCACGGTCGACACGTTCCCGGACTTTCCGCCCGAGGAGGAGCCGCCCGGCGGGCAGGAGCCACCCAGCGAGGAGCCGTCCGCCGAGAAGTAGGAACCTCCTACTCGTCGGACAGGCCCAGGCCGGCGGCGGCCGAGATCCCCTCCAGGTAGCCGCGGGCCCGCTCGCAGCGCGGGTAGCGCGCCACGAGCGCCCAGAACTGGGCGTTGTGGTTGGCCACGAGCAGGTGGGCCAGCTCGTGGATGAGCACGTAGTCGACCACCCAGTCGGGGAAGCTCTGGATCCGCTCCGAGATCCGGATGGTGCGGTCGGCCGGGGTACAGGACCCCCACCGACCGTTCTGGTTGCGCACCCAGCGCACGCTCGCCGGACGCGGGGCCTCGGGCAGGTAGCGCTCCGCGAGCCGCACGGCCCGCTCGTAGAGCGCCTCGTCGGTGTGGTCGCGCCGCTCCCGAGCCGCGAGCCGCGCGATCATCCGATCCACCCACTCGCGCTCCTCGGCGCCGGTGAACTGGGCGGGGATCAACACCACGACCCGCTCGCCGTCCCGGTAGGCCGAGACCGTACGCCGCCGGCGGGCGCTGCGCCGCACCTCGACGTTGGGACGTCGAACGTTGGCGGTGACACCGCGGTGACTCGGCACCAGGGGAGCCGCTGGCTGGGCCCGCTCCGCCGATGCGCCTGAAGTCGCCGGCCGGGACCGCTCCGCCGGCGTCGCTCGCTCTGCTTGGCGGTTCCGCTCCGCCGATGTCGCTGGAACTGCCTGACGGTTCCGCTTCGCAGGAACTGCACCCACGAACGGGAAGGTAGCGGCCGGGTGCGACGTTCCCAAGGACCCGTGTTCACGTGTACCGCCACGTGTGTGGTGGTTTATGGTGGTTTGCTAAGAAGATTCCCCACGGCCGGGGCTACGGGTACCGGCGTGTCAGAGGGGTAAAGCCCAACCGAGCGGGCAGACTCGCCTCAAAGTCGAGATCAACCGAGGAGGACACCGTGGCCACCAAGGCCGACACCGTCTACAACGGCTACTGCGTCAAGTGCAAGCAAAAGCGTGACTTCGAGGGGACCGTCGAGGTCAGCAAGGCGGGCATGAACGTCGCGAAGGGCAAGTGCCCCGTCTGCGGCACCACCATGAACCGCATCCTCGGCAAGGCCAGCGCCTGACCTCGGGCGTTCGCGTCCCGCGCTAGCCAGCGTGCGACCCGCCGCCCCGACCACACGCACGTTGGCATTCCGCGCAACCTGCCGGAGCGGAATCGGCGAGTGATCGTCGCCTACCCGGCGTCCGGCGGCAATGAGTTGTGGACGGGGCGGCGTGTCGTTGTGGATTAAGGCGGAGCGATAGCGCCCCCCTGTGTGCAACCGAGNTCGNCAGGTCCGGCTCGGTGACATGATCGGCCCTCGTGGCTCGCCAACCCGTCCGCCGACCTACCCTGCTCCCCGCGATCCGTCGGCTCTGGCGTGGCCCACGACGACTCCAGATCGGCACCGACCCTGCTCGTGCCGTCGTGCTCGAACTGGCCGACCCCGTGCACGCCCGCCTGCTCGACCTGCTCGACGGCAGCCACAGCGAGCGGGGCGTGCTGCGGGCTGCCCGTCACGCCGGTGTCCGGGCCGACGGACGCCTCGGCTCTGCTGCAGGCGCTGACCCGTGCCGGCTACGTGGTGGACGCGCACGCCCTGCACATCGCGCGGGCGGCCGAGCCGACCCGCCGCCGGCTCGCCACCGAATGCGCCGCGATCGCGCTCCGGACCGGGACCGACGAGCTTCGCCGGTCGGCCCACCAGGCGCCCACCGCGAACGTCGTCATGCAGCGGCGGCTGCGCGCGCAGGTGGTGGTCACGGGCACCAGCCGCCTGGCCGTCCCGATCGCCTCGATCCTGGCCGCTTCCGGAATCGGCCACATCAACATCGAGCAGGACGGCATCACCCGCAGCTTCGACACCGTGCCCGCCGGCCTGCTGCCCACCGACACCCACCGCCCCCGCGGCGTCGCGGCGGTCGACGCGCTGCGGCGCGTCGCGCCCGACCTGGAGATCAACCGGCCCATACGTGGGCGGGCCACCTTCGCAGTGCTGGTCGGTTTCTCGGCGCCAGCCAGCCTGACCGCGTACGCCTACGGCTCGCGCCGGCTGGCCCATCTCGCGATCTGGATCCGTGACGGCACGGTCGTGGTCGGCCCGCTGGTCCGGCCCGGGCACAGCACGTGCCTCAACTGCATCGACCTCCATCGCAGCGAGCTCGACCCGGACTGGCGGGCCGTCGCCGCGCAACTGCACACGGCCCCGGAGATCGGCGAG
>Ga0065720_1001012_pt1 | contig 12452 bp, 11 predicted proteins | sample Thericmetagenome_FD_59107 | JGI IMG/M metagenome (GOLD analysis project Ga0065720, IMG submission 59107) | Thermophilic microbial communities from the Joint Bioenergy Institute, California, USA of rice/straw/compost enrichment - eDNA_2 v2... | ecosystem: Engineered > Solid waste > Grass >... | reverse complement strand
TAAAATAAAACCACCCTTTTGTGGGTGGCTTATATTGCAATAAGATGCTTATTTCAATTTGCTGAACAGATCATCCCATTTCTTCTCCTGTGCGGCAAATTTATCGCGATCGGCACCCTTGGCATCTTCTATTTTATAAGAATAATATTCTGCCAAATTACCGGCAATAACACGATAGCTACGTTTTTGATTGGCATCCAATTGAGGCATTTTTCCATATAATTCAGCAGCCTTTTCATAACTATCTTTTGCTAAGTCGTATACTTCGTTGTACGCTTTTTTAGCATCTGCATATTTTTGCTTATCCTGAGCAGTTGCTTTGGAGCCTTTCTTAGTTACTTCAGTCTCTGCAGCAATCATTGCTTCTCTGAATTTTTCAGATTTGAGCAGATAGTGATCTCCCATCAACAGATAAGGTTGTACTTCCTCAGGCTTCAAGCTAGCTGCTTTTTTCAAGGCATTAATCATTTTAGTTTCCAGCTCGTCATAGTTGTCCGGGCGCACGGCTCCTTCTTTACGAGAGTCGATGGTATCGTATATAATTTCAGCGAGCGCTAGATTTGCTCTATAATCATCCGGATTGGATGCTATATGCTTTTCGAGACTGGCGAGACGCTCGTTGAAATCGGAAGAGCTACCTAATGCAAAGTCAAGCATGGAGTAAGTAAAGAACTCGCTATCAGGATATAACTCCTTACCTAAAGCTTTATATTTTTCAAAATTCTCACTGTCATTTTTGCTAGCATAATATCTCATCAATCCCTGGTATACGCTTTCATAGCTGGTACCATTGTATTCTTTAATTTTAGCTTCAGAAAGACGCAGATAATATTTTGCAGCATCTTCCGGGCGCTTGATATTTTCTGCCAATAAGCCGGCGTAATACAGCGCTGCTGTATCCATTTTCTTATCTATAATTTTTTTGCTTATCAGCAAATCTGAATACTCTACGGTATTTTTTAGTTTATCGTAAGCATCTTCGTACTTCTTATCATTAATGTCGGCTACTCCAGCATTGAAATAAGCTGCATACAAATTATAAGGCGTATTGCGATATATTGGATCTTCCAACAATTTCATTTCAGCATCCAGCTCCTTATACTTTTTCAGAGCCTCGTCCGCTGCATTTCTGTTAGTTACAGATTCAGCTGCTTTGCTTTCACTCTACTGCCAGTGCTGAGAAAATCGCGGCTTTGATTAGGTATCCTTCGGGTTTGGTAAAGAACTTTTCATTAGCAGAATTTTTGTCATATAGTTCTTTTGCTTTAGCATATTGCCCCAAAGCAAGCATACCTTTAATATCATCATATTTCTGTGCAAACACGCCCACCGTTGAGCAAGCTGCAAATGCTAATAGGATAATTTTTTTCATTTTATTCCTTTTTATTTTCTAAAGCATAATTATATTATAAATTATATCTATTCTGTAGTATTGTTCGGTGCATTTTCTTCGGGATCTGCCGATAATTCTGAATTATCAGATACTCCGTTTTCCGATGTGGGAGTTGTTTCGGCATTTTCCTCGTTATGCTCCTCTTCATCAATACCGCCTTCATCTATTTTCGTGATAGCTGCAATTTCATCTCCTTCATCCACTCTTATGAGTTTTACTCCTTGGGTNGCGCGACCGAGTTCGCTAATATCCTGCACCGGCATTCTAATGGTTATACCACTTTTACATGTAATAAAGAGATCTTCGTTNTCAGTCACATCTAATAGTCCCACCAATGCACCTGTTTTCTCTGTAATATTAAGCGTTTTTACGCCCTTGCCNCCACGATTAGTAAAGCGATATTCGTCAATGGCGGTACGTTTTCCATATCCCTTTTCGCTAACAACCAGTACGGTAGTATTTTTTTCTTCGTTTTTACTTACACAAATCATGCCTATTACTTCATCATGCTCGTCATCTACTTCAATACCCATCACTCCTATGGCTCCCCTACCGGTAGCCCGTACTTTTTCTTCAGAGAAACGAATAGCCCTACCGCTTTTAACGGCCATCATCACATCGCAATTACCATCTGTAAGTTTAGCTTCCAGCAATTGATCGCCCTCCACAATAGTGATGGCATTTACGCCTGTTTGGCGCGGACGGCTAAAGTCTGAAAGACTGGTTTTCTTTACAATACCCTTCTTTGTACAAAGTAAAATGTTATGTGATTTTACAAAGTCTTGGTCTTTCAAGTCCTTGACATCGATAATAGCTCGAATTTTATCATCCGGAGGTAGCTGCATCAAATTTTGAATGGCACGGCCCCTTCCAGCTTTTTCACCCTCTGGAATTTCATACACATTGAGCCAGTAGCATCTACCTTTTTCGGTAAAGAATAATAAGGTATGGTGAGTAGATGCAATGAATAGATGTTCGATGTAATCTTCCTCCCTGATGGTTCCTCCTCTTACGCCACGACCACCTCGGCGTTGTGCACGATACTCATCGGCAGGTGTTCTTTTAATGTATCCCAGATGAGATATTGTTATTACAACATCTTCATTTTTAATCAAATCTTTAATACTAACTTCATCATTAAGATAGGTGATCTCTGTACGACGCTCATCTCCATACTTTTCTTTTATTTCTAAAAGTTCCTTCTTGATAATATCATAGCGCATACCCTCGTTAGAAAGCACTTCATTGAGATGGGCAATTAATTTTACCAAATCATCGTACTCTGCTTTGATCTTATCGCGCTCCATTCCGGTAAGACGTTGTAAGCGCAATTCCAGAATGGCTTTTGCCTGAACTTCATCGATACCCCAACCCGCATTTATCAGATTCTCTTTTGCTATTTCAGGGGTTGCAGAATTTCGTATCAGCTGGATAACTTCATCGAGATGATCTAATGCAATCAAATAACCTTGTAAAATGTGGGCACGTTTTTTCGGCTTCGCGAAGCTCGAACTTAGTACGACGTACCACTACTTCGTGCCTGAACTCGATGAATTCAGCAATCATTTCCTTAAGGTTTAACACCTTAGGACGACCTTTTACAATAGCTACGTTGTTGATACCGAAAGAAGTCTGTAGTTCGGTATTTTTATACAACTGATTGATAACCACGTTAGCAATTGCATCGCGTTTGAGGTCGATAACGATACGGGGTACCTTCTTTATTATTCGATTCGTTATTAACATGAGCAATACCCTCGATAATCTTGTTATTGACAAGCTCCCCGATGCGATTGGTAAGCGAATCGCGATTAACCTGATAGGGTACCTCGGAAATAATGATTTGTTCCCTACCACTGGGCTTTGTTTCTACACGCACGCGGCCTCTTACCACCACTCTTCCCCTACCGGTATGCATGGCAGCCCTCACTCCTTCCATACCGTAGATAATGCCACCAGTAGGAAAGTCGGGCGCCTTCACGTGCTGCATGAGTTCGTCAACCGTAATATCTTTATTATCAACATATGCCACACATCCATCTATAACTTCACTTAAGTTGTGGGGCATAATATTGGTAGCCATACCCACGGCAATACCACTAGCCCCATTGATTAAGAGCTGCGGTATTCTGGTAGGCAGTATGGTGGGCTCCTTTTCCGAATCGTCGAAATTGAGCTGGAAATCAACAGTATCTTTTTCGATATCGTCGAGCATATGCTCGGCCAATTTTTCCAGTCGGGCCTCCGTATAACGCATCGCCGCTGGTCCATCACCGTCTTGGTTACCGAAGTTACCCTGTCCGTCGACAAGCGTATAACGCATACTCCAGTCCTGCGCCATACGAACCATAGCATCGTATACAGACGAGTCGCCATGTGGATGGTATTTACCCAGCACTTCCCCTACCACACGTGCAGATTTCTTATAGGCCTTGTTATGTTGCAGGCCTAATTCGTTCATGGCGTATAATATGCGGCGATGTACAGGTTTTAAACCATCTCGGGCATCGGGTAAGGCACGACCTACAATTACGCTCATCGAATAATCGATGTAGGCCGATTTCATTTGCTCTTCTATATTAACGGGTATAATACGGCTGGTTTCTTGTTCCTGTGGCTCCTGATTCTCTTCCATCTAAGATATGTCTTTTCTGATAGTTTAAAGATGATTATACTGTTTGTAAACGATCGTTGTGATCTTCGCAAATTTAATCTTTTATGACTGAATTGTGCTATATAAAAGCCCGATTTTTGGCCCTTTTTATACACCAGAAATCAACGAGCAAAAAGGTTGTTTTTTATAGCCAAAAGGCATCTTTTTTTAAACAAAAATACCTGCCGTTGCGGGCAGGTGTTTGTAGTTTCGATCAGAGACCGACACGGTCAATAAAAGGCGTTTATTTCAAATTGAAGGCTTTTTTTACTTTACTCACATAGTCTAGTTTCTCCCAGGTAAACAATTCTACTTTTTTGGTGACTTTTTTGCCATCGGGAGACACAAAGGTTTTTTCCACTACTTCATTTTTACGTCCCATATGACCATAAGCTGCAGTTTCGCTATAAATAGGATTGCGCAGCTTCAGTCTTTTTTCGATGAAGTATGGGCGCATATCAAAAAGGGTCTCTACAATTCTACTGATTTGACCATCGGTAAGAGCTACTTTAGCCGTACCATAAGTGTTTACGTTAATGCTGGTGGGCTTCGCTACTCCAATGGCATAAGATACCTGAACAAGTACTTCATCGCACAATCCGGCTGCCACTAGGTTTTTAGCGATATGACGTGTAGCATAAGCAGCACTTCTGTCAACCTTGCTAGGATCTTTACCACTAAAAGCACCACCTCCGTGGGCGCCTTTACCGCCATAGGTATCTACGATGATTTTACGACCTGTTAAGCCGGTATCGCCATGAGGTCCGCCAATTACAAACTTACCGGTAGGATTGATATAATACTTGATCTGATCATTGAATAACTTACGATATTTTGGATATTTTTTGATTACCCGAGGAATAAGAATTGTTTTCATATCCTCGCTAATCTTAGCCAGCATCTTCGCTTCGGTATCGAATTCATCGTGCTGTGTCGAGATTACGATAGTATCAATTCTGATCGGTCTATTGTTATCATCGTATTCTAACGTCACCTGACTTTTTGAATCGGGACGCAGATATTTAATCTGTTTATTTTCTCTGCGCAAAGCAGCCAGCTCAATGAGTAATGTATGTGCCAAATCCAAGGCAAGAGGCATGTAGTTCTCTGTTTCATTGGTGGCATAACCGAACATCATCCCTTGATCCCCGGCTCCTTGTTCTTCTTTATTTTTTCTATCAACCCCTTGATTAATATCGGGCGATTGTTCATGAATAGCCGATAAAACACCGCAAGAGTTGGCATCGAACATATACTCGCTCTTCGTATAGCCGATTTTGCTGATCACTCTACGAGCAATGTCCTGCACATCCAAGTAAGCTTTGGACTTTACTTCGCCGGCAAGTACTACCTGTCCGGTAGTTACCAACGTTTCGCAAGCCACTTTAGACTGTGGGTCAAACGCCAGAAAATTATCTATCAGTGCGTCTGATATTTGATCGGCCACTTTATCCGGATGGCCTTCAGAAACACTCTCCGAGGTAAATAAGTAAGGCATTGAATATTGAATTAATGAAGTCTAGTAAATTAATCGGGTGCAAATATAACATCTGCACCCGTGTGTATGAAATTTGTTCTGAGAATTATAATTTGGAGTAGACGATTCGCATCTTCATTTTCTGAGTGGGGTGATTGCCTCCGCCCAAACGTACACGACCTTTTGCAGGGGCATCAGTGGTTTGTACAATCACCTTGGTATCTCCACCATCGGGATTTCCGTTCTTTACCACTAGGTCGTAAGTAGTGTACAGACGCAAATCGCTGGGTTGAATTATACCTTTTACTACGTTTTGAACATAACGAGTGAGATTAAACCTCCACTGTCTTACTCGGGTGCTTAATGGATCGAGCGTATAGAAAGGATAAGCACCTAGGGATATATAACCAGCTGTACCAATAGTAAAGTAGGTACCTACCATATCCGCTACAGATAGGTAGACGTTCTCTACCGAGTAAGGAATAGTCTTATATTTTATAGCGGAGGTATCATAGGTGTCCATAAACAACATCGGCGGTGGCGAAAACATAGTATCACTCACATCATATATCTGCTCCATCTGTAACTCAGCCAAGTGTACTATGCGATTGCTAAGTGAAGGAAGTGCGGGTATCTTCACTACCGCATAGGTTCCGGGAGTGTTCTGAATATACACAATAGGGTCGGGTACATTATCATTAGCCACCGGTAATAACTCGCTGGAGCTGTAATCTCTAGCGATATAATTAGCCGTTGCAAGTCGTTTGGATGATGTGAATATAAAATATCCTACAGCAGTATCAATATCTCCGGGAGTGCTGGGATTTTCATAGCGATAATACACTGTTACACGTGTAGCAGTGTCGTCTAGATAAAATCCCATTAATCCGTTGCCGGAGGTTCCTACTGCCGGCTTCAGTGCTAGCCCCGCTACTTTGGTGAGAAATGCCGAATCTGTAGAAAATGCATCGTTTACACCCGTTGTATCATAATCCAGTAATCGCTGTCCAAACTCATCATTAAGTCTAATACGCAACTGATTGGCTACAATAACGGTGTCCTTACCGTTACGGATATCTAGAATAGAGTCATTCAAGGTTTGTGGTACAANNTGCCTACTACCCAAAAAACCTGCAGTCGATACAGGCTGTTCTCGTATTGAATATGCAGAGTCTCTATTCAGACCACTATATTTAAAATTATCAGTTCCCGAAATTTCAAAAACATTTATGGTTTGTGGAATGGTAGTATCGCCGTATGTTTCAATATATCGCACAGATAAGACGATAGAGTCAATATAACGTTTTCCCATAACACCTTTTAAAGTACTCTTACCACTTGCGGGTGCAATCTGGAAAAACATCTGAGCTTCGGTTTTACCGAAAATGGGATCATTCATCACGCCGAGAAACTGCTCATCAGTAAGAATGGATCGGGCCGAATCATCGGCGAAAGTGAAAATTTTATTATAGGTCTCGACCTCAATGGTAGTATCAAAAGTATGTATATTGTCAACCGGAGGAATAAGATCCAATCCCAATTCCGTTGGGAGGTTGATTTTATTACAAGAGAGCAAAGTGGCGATCAATGTTCCACAAAAAATTCCCAGTACCGGAAGAAAATACCTTTTCACTTGCAAATATTTGAAGCTAAGATAGGGTTAGTAATTTAAATATTATTCAGCAAGATCGTGATACAGTTGTAAATACTCTGTTAAATCGGAATCTTCCTTAAACTGGAGGGTTTTTTTGCCTCTTACTTTTGTAAACTCGGCCAACAACTTTTTATCCACATTGGCAGCTCCAAAAGTAATCGCATCGGCATAGGTAGCTCCTCCCCTCATCAATGCCACATTTGTACCATCCTTAAAGGGCTCTAGATCTTTTTCTTTTATAGAAGAATGAATAAGCGCTTTGGGGGATAAAGCCTTTACCCAGTTTTTCTTTAAAAGTAGTTTCGCCAATAGTGTAAACAATTTTACTATGTGCAAAAACCGGTTCCTTTTTATAAGCTGTTTTTAAATATGCAGGAATCAAACCTGTCATCCATCCACTACAGTGAATTACATCGGGGCTCCATCCGAATTTTTTCACCGTTTCCAGCGCACCCTTACAGTAGAACACNACCCTCAAATCGTTATCGGAAAACCATTTGTCATTTTCATCATGGAAAAGCGTTTTCCTTTTAAACAACTCCTCATTTTCCAAAAAATACACTTGCAAACGGGCGCTCGGTAATGAAGCCACTTTTATTTGAAGCGGTAAATCATCANTATCTACCGTAACATTTATACCAGACAAACGCACTACTTCATGCAAACGATGCCGGCGCTCGTTAATAACTCCAAATCGAGGCATAATGCAACGCACTTCAAATCCGTTATCATTAGCCTTTATCGCGAGCTTATTAACGATTTCAGAGAATTCTGTCAACTCTAAATATGGCGACATTTCATTGGCTATAAATAAAATTCTTTTCTTTGTTGACATCGTTTATGTAATTTTTAAAGTTTGCAAAGTTACTGATTTATGAGCAAATTGCCTTAAATAAGATTATGCATTAAAAAATATTATAATGAAAGTATATCATAAAGTAGCTGACATTCAGAAATATATATCGTATAGCAGGAAGGAAGGGAAAAGCATCGGATTTGTTCCAACTATGGGCGCTTTGCATGAAGGACACCTCTCTTTATTAAGAGCATGTAATACTCATTCAGATATAAGTGTAGTAAGCATATTCGTAAATCCTACACAATTTAATGATAAGAATGATCTGGAAAAATATCCTAAAACAATAGAGAATGATCTATTGGCATTGCTGAATGAACAATGTGCTGTATTGTTTTACCCGGATGTGGAAGAGATATATCCATCAGGGACACAGCTACAACAAACTTATGATTTGGGCGTATTAGAAACACTGTTTGAAGGCCATTACCGTCCCGGACATTTTCAGGGGGTATGTCAGGTTGTTGATAGACTTTTTTCGATTATACACCCTAATAAAGTCTTTTTCGGACAAAAAGATTATCAGCAATGCATGGTGATAAAAAAGCTTATAGCCCTTCAGCCAGCATTCAGCAATATCGAGATGCATATAGTTCCTACCGTACGGGAGCAGAGCGGGCTGGCAATGAGTAGTCGTAATTTGAGACTTTCAGAAGACGAAAAAGCGTTGGCTACAACAATTTATCAATCCTTATTGTTTATAAAGCAAAGTATAAAGCCAGGAGGCACCGATATACTCACATCACGTGCTAAAGAACAACTGGAACAAAAAGGATTTAAGGTAGATTACGTAGCCGTGGCACATGCGATCACACTTGAACCTGTACATCACTGGGATGGCAAGATTCCTCTAGTAGCACTGATTGCAGCTTATTTAGGTAATGTAAGGCTCATTGATAACATGATATTATCCTAATTTTATCTTTTTAAATAGACAATGGTCGCATTAGGAAAGCTGGTATAATTAAAATATTTTTGAGTCCCAAAATATAAATCGATGAATACGGTTAAATTAAAAAGAGTTAATGGCGAATACGGGTTTGATATCATAAATGAGAATGGCACGGTGGTAAAAACCGATACCAATCCTCAGATGGGGGGACAGGAATATGGAGCACGCCCCATGCATCTTTTACTAAATGCGCTGGCCGCATGTGCTAGTATTGATGTTATTAGTATTTTAAAAAAACAAAGACAAACCATCACCAATTATGAAGTAACTGTAAACGGTGAGCGCGAACCTAATGTAGAGCCTTCTTTATGGAAGAACATTGAAATGATATTTGAGATAACCGGTGATGTTGATGAAGATAAAGCAAAACGCGCGGTGGAAATATCGCTCAACAAATACTGTTCTGTAGCGATTACCTTAACCAAAGCCGGCGCCGATATCAAGACACAAGTTATCGTACACAAAGCGTAGTATTGCTACAACACGCTTAGGTATGTTGTGTTATTTATTGTGGATTCTTAAAACTTACAATCACGTTGGACAATACGAGAAAACTCCATCCGTCTACAATTGCTGTACGTACGCAGACGGAGCGTACTAACCAAATGGAACACTCTACACCCGTTTTTTTAACCAGTAGTTTTGCATTTGAATCAGCCGAAGCCATGCGCGCGGCCTTTGCGGACGAGACGGATGATAATATCTATAGCCGCTACAGTAATCCCACAGTAGATGAATTTGCACATAAAATTGCTTTACTGGAAAAATGCGAAGCTGGTTTTGCCACTGCAAGCGGTATGGCGGCCATATTTAGTTCCTTCATGGCTTTGCTGAAGACGGGTGATCATCTTTTATGCTGCCGATCGATGTTTGGTGGTACCAATACAGTAGTAACCAAATTTTTACCTCGCTTTGGAATTGAATATACCCTAGTAGACGCAGCCGATATCGACAATTGGGAAGCGCATATTAAGCCTAACACCAAAATGTTGTTTTTGGAAACGCCTACCAACCCTCAATTAGAGATCATAGATCTTAAAAAAGCGGGAGCCATTGCCCAAAAGCATGGACTTATTTTTAATGTAGATAATTGTTTTGCTACTCCATTTTTGCAAACTCCTGCAGATTTCGGTGCTGATCTGGTAATACACTCTGCTACTAAATGGATTGACGGACAAGGACGTGTATTAGGGGGTGCAGTAGCAGGTCGCAAGGAATTGATACATGACATTTATCTGTTTTGTCGTAATTCGGGGCCGGCACTATCCCCATTTAATGCATGGGTATTATCAAAAAGTCTGGAGACTTTAGGCGTAAGAATTCAGCGGCATTCGGAGAATGCCCTAGCCGTCGCCAAGCACTTTGAAAACCACCCAAGGCTGGAATGGCTGAAATATCCATTCCTCCCCTCCCACCCCCAGTACGACATTGCCCAAAAACAAATGCAGGCGGGAGGAGGTATTGTATGTTTTGAAATAAAAGGAGGTTTGGAAAGTGGCCGTCGTTTTATGGACAATCTTCAAATCTTATCTTTGACTCCTAATTTGGGAGATAGTCGCAGTATAGCATCACATCCGGCAAGCACCACACACTCCAAGCTTTCTGAAGAAGAAAGGCAGAAAGTAGGTATCACTCCCGGACTAATACGTATTTCAGTAGGGCTGGAACATGTGGATGATATCATCTATGACATTGAGCAAGCATTGGAGAAAGCATAAATAATGTAATTGCAATTTTCAATAAAGAGGCTGCCCTCAAAGCGGCCTTTTTTATTTCTACCCAATCAAGACATTTGCCTTATCCAAAGCGCATCGGAATAAATAAGGCTAGGGATATACTATGAAAATAAAATGCTCTACTTTAAAAAATTTAAAGCCTACACCTCTGGGTACAACTCATTTCGATAGGGAATGGATGATTGTGCACCCCATCGAGTGACGGATATTGCCGCCGCCTGACAGGCAAAGGCTACTGCAGTCGGTAGGTCTTTTTGTTCTGACAATGCTACTGCTAATGCGCCGTTAAAAACATCTCCTGCAGCTGTAGTATCTACAGCCTTTACCTTCGCTACAGGCATTTCAGTAAAAAGATGATTAGAGTCTAAGATTAAAGCCCCTTGCTCGCCCATTGTAATAACAATATTTTTCACACCCTTCTTTTGTATTATCAAAGCGGCCTCTCTGGCCGTAGTCATATCCTTTACTTCAATACCTGATAAATGTGTAGCTTCTGTTGCATTAGGTGTAATTATATCCACATATTTTAATATTGTACTACTTAATGTTCTCGCAGGAGCAGGATTCAGTATTACTATAATATTTTTTTCTGATGCCTTTTGAACCGCATGTTGTACGGTATCAAGTGGAATCTCTAGTTGCAACAACATTATTCCGATATTCAAATCTTCAAAAATCACATCAGCTATATCCTCCGGTTTCAGATGAGCGTTAGCTCCTGATGCTACAACAATGCTGTTTTCGCCTTTTTCATCCACTGTAATCAATGCGACTCCGGAAGAATGGTGATTATCTGATAGCATGTATGCTGTATAAATACCTTCCTTTTGAAACAATTCCAGAGATTGTTTTCCGAAAATATCATTCCCTATCTTAGATACAAAAACTGCATTTCCACCTAAACGAGCTACCGTAACAGCCTGATTAGCTCCCTTACCTCCGGAATTCATAAAAAAGGTACCTCCTAGTATAGTTTCACCGGGTACAGGGATTCGGGGGGTTTTAATAACCATGTCGATATTGGTAGAACCGATAATAATAATGCTTTGCTTTTTCATAAATATTCAGCACACGCGCAATAGAAAGGTATTTGTAGCTTTGTATTGCGATGTTGTTTTTCAAATTTAATAATAGTCACCTGAGTTTTTGTACACTGATACCCCTACAAGAGATAGTTAAGATAATGAAGAGAAGCATTACTTTGCACTAATAATCATCTTTATTTAAATTCAATTGCCATGGATCAAAGATTTACGCTTAATAAAAATGAATCTTTCTTGAAAATGATCATACAGTGTCAGCAAGAACAGCAGCCCGCATCCATTCTGTATGATGATAAGGGGATTACCAGAGCACAAGGATATGTTACGGATGTTTTTATGGATAGAAATCCGATTGCATTCCGGTTGGATAACGAATTAGAAATTGAACTCCATACTGTGGTTGCTTTAAATGGAGTTTTTGCTGATAATTATACAGAGTGTTAGCGCATACAAGCAAAAAGAAGATATACTTATAACATGAAAATCGCACTTTGGTCTGTAGGAAAAGCGCACGAGGCTTATGTAAAAGCAGGTATAGAAGATTTTTCAAAAAGAATCAATAACTATTTTAAAACCGAATGGGAGATCATTGCGCCTCCTAAAAATGCGGCTAAGCTGGCAGCAGATGTACTTAAGAAAAGCGAAAGTGAGCTAATACTCTCCAAATTGCAAAAAGAGGATTTCCTTG
>Ga0065720_1020856_pt1 | contig 12461 bp, 12 predicted proteins | sample Thericmetagenome_FD_59107 | JGI IMG/M metagenome (GOLD analysis project Ga0065720, IMG submission 59107) | Thermophilic microbial communities from the Joint Bioenergy Institute, California, USA of rice/straw/compost enrichment - eDNA_2 v2... | ecosystem: Engineered > Solid waste > Grass >... | reverse complement strand
ACGGGGTCGGCGTAGCGGAGCGCGCCGGGGGAGGCCGGTTCGGGGGTGAGGGGGCGGGGTTCGCGGGATCCCTTCTCCAGCAGGTAGAGGCGCTGGTCGGAGAAGTTGGCGAAGACGATGCCCCAGCGGGTGAGGGCCTTGTCGTCGCGGCGGGGGACGGGCAGGTAGGAGCGGCCGCCGTACTCGTGGACGCGGGTGCGGGCGTTCCACGGGGCGGGAAGCAGGTCGGTGACGGTGCCGTCGGGCGCGAGGTGCATGACGGTGGTGCGGCCGCCCTCGTCGGGGCGGGTCTCCTCCCACCAGATCTCGCCGGCGGCGACGGACGGGAAGCCCAGGCGGACGGTGCCTTGGGCGCTGTCGGCTGCGGTGACGGGCGAGGGCCAACTGCCGTAGGGCAGGATCACGCGTTCGTTCATGGCGCTTTCCCAGGCGATGAGTGGGATGTGGTGGGAATCAAGGAAGACCTTAGCCGCTGGTGGGAGGGAATGGTGGAGCCCCGCCGACCGTGGTGGAGGGCGGGGCTCGAGGGGGGCGGTCAGGCGGGGCTGCCGGGGGCGCCCGGGTTGCCGGGGGCGGTGAGCGCGGCGGTCGGGGGCGCGGCGCCCCGCTGTGCGCCGCTGCGGGCGTTGCGCCGTTCCAGCCAGATCGCCAGGCGGCTCAGGGAGATGTTGATGGCGATGTAGATGGCGGCGCAGATGATCGCCGCGGGGATGACGTTGCCGTAGCGGGTGCCGATGAGGGAGAAGCTGCGGAGCAGTTCGGGGAAGGCGACGATGTAGCCGAGCGCGGAGTCCTTGAGCAGGATCACGAGCTGGGCGACGATCGCGGGCATCATGGAGCTGACGGCCTGGGGGATGAGGATCAGCCGCATGACCTTGCTCTTGTTCATGCCCAGCGAGTAGGCGGCCTCGGCCTGCCCCTTGGGGACGGCGTTGATGCCGGCGCGGAACACCTCGGCCAGGACCGACCCGTTGTAGAGGGTGAGCCCGGTGACGACCGCGGCGAGCGCGGAGACCTGGAAGGTGCCGGGGGTGAGCGGCGGCAGGCCGAAGGCGGGCAGCAACTGGTTGACCGCGAGGGGCAGCGCCATGGTGAAGAAGATCAGCATGAGCAGCGGGATGCCGCGGAAGAACTCCACGACGGCGCCCGCCGGGATGCGGATCCAGGCGTGGTCGGAGAGCCGGGCGATGCCGAAGACCAGGCCGAACAGCAGGGCCAGGCAGGATGCGGTGAGCGCGGCGGTCAGGGTGTTCTGTAGGCCGGGGAGGACGTAGTCGGTCCAGGTGGCCGGGTCGAGGAAGGGCTGCCACCTGGCCGCGGCCCACTGGCCGTCGGGGTTGATCCGCCAGGCGTCGGCGCTGAGCGGTGAGGGCGCCCCCTCGCCGAGGGTCCGGTTGAAGCCCAGGTAGACGACTGCGAGGACGCAGAGGAAGGCCACGACGGTGAGCGCGGTGTAGACGGCGTGGCGGATGCGGGCCTTGGGGCCGGGGGCGTCGAAGAGGACCTGCTGCGTGCTCATCGGGCCACCGCCATTCGCTTGCTGAGCCAACTGAAGAGGTAGCCGACCGGCAGGGTGAGGACGAGGAAGCCGATCGCGAAGCCGACGAAGGTCGGCAGGACCGGTGCGATGCCCTGGTCGAACATGAGCTTCATCTGGCGGGACGCCTCCTGGACGCCGAGGCCCGCGACGGAGGCGACGGTGGTGTTCTTGATGAGGGCGATGAGGACGCTGCCGAGCGGGCCGATGACGGTGCGCAGCGCCTGGGGGATGATGATCAGGCGCAGGCTCTGGGTGAAGGTGAGGCCGAGGGCGCGGGCGGCCTCGGCCTGGCCGAGAGGGATGGTGTTGATGCCGGAGCGCAGCGACTCGGAGACGAAGCAGGAGGTGTAGGCGGACAGTCCGATGACCGCCCACCAGAACACGTCCCAGGCGACCGTGCCGGAGAGGCTCAGGCCGAGCGCGCTGTTGAGGCCCAGTCCGCAGAAGAGGAGGACGAGGGTGAGCGGCGAGTTGCGGACGGTCTCCACGTAGACGGTGGACACGCCGCGCAGCAGCGCGACGGGGGAGACCCGCATGGCGGTGAGCAGGACGCCCAGCAGGAAGGAGAACAGGGCGCTGAACAGGGTGAGTCGGACGGTCCAGGAGAAGCCGTCGATGACCCTGTCGATGTTGTCGAAGAAGGCTTCCATCGATCCCAGCCGGTAGGGGCCCGGTCGGCGGGGCGGTGCGGCTCCGCCGACCGGGCCGGGCGATCAGGGGTCAGGCGCAGCCCTCGAGCGCGGGCTGTTCCTCTGCGTAGGCGAAGCCGGTCTCGCCGAACGCCTTCTCCAGGAACTCCAGGGCCTTGCCCTCCTCCCACATCTTGGTGATGGCCTGGTTGACCTTCTCGCACATCTCGGTGGAGCCCTTGGGCAGGCCGACGCCGTACTTCTCCTCGCCGAAGGGGTTGTTCACCATGCGGTAGGCGTCGGGGTTCTGTGCGGCGAACCCGGCGAGGATGGTGTTGTCGGTGGTGACGGCGTCGACGGTGCCGTTGGCGAGGAGCTCCATGCACTCGGAGTAGTTGCCGGCCTCGCGCAGTTCGGCGTCGATGCCCAGGCCGCCGTCCTCCTCGCTGTCGACGATGTTGTTGGCGGAGCGGGAGCCGGAGGCGGAGCAGAGGACCTTGCCCGACAGGTCCTCGGGGCCCTGGATGTCGGTGTTGTCGGCGGCGACGATGATGTCCTGCTGGGCGACGTAGTAGGGGCCGGCGAAGTCGACGACGTTCTTGCGCTCGTCGGTGATGGAGTAGGTGGCCACGACCATGTCGACGGTGCCCTGCTGGAGGAACGTCTCGCGGTTGGCGGAGGCGGCCTCGGTCCACTCGATCTGCTCGGGGGAGTAGCCGAGCTCGCCGGCGATGTAGGTGGCGACGTCGACGTCGAAGCCGGACGGGGTGCCGCCTTCGAGGAGGCCGAGGCCGGGCTGGTCGTACTTGACGCCGATGGTGATGGTGTCTGCGCCTCCGCTCTCGTCTCCTCCGCCTCCGCCGCCGACTTCGGCGGTGCCGCAGGAGGCGAGGACGAGGGCGAGGGCGGACGCTCCCGCCAGGGTGGCGCTGGTACGACGGATACGCATGGGGCGAACCTCTTCTTCTCGGGTGGTGCGGAGAACGGTCGGGCGGTTCAGTGGGTGAGGATCTTGGAGAGGAAGTCGCGGGCTCGTTCGGTACGGGGACTGGTGAAGAACTCGTCGGGGGTGTTCTCCTCGACGATCTGGCCGTCGGCCATGAACACGACCCGGTCGGCGGCGCGGCGGGCGAAGCCCATCTCGTGGGTGACCACGATCATGGTCATTCCCTCGGAGGCCAGGTCGGTCATGACGTCGAGGACCTCCTGCACCATTTCGGGGTCGAGCGCGGAGGTGGGCTCGTCGAAGAGGATGACCTTGGGGTTCATCGCGAGGGCGCGGGCGATGGCCACGCGCTGCTGCTGGCCGCCGGAGAGCTGGGCCGGATATTTCTTGGCCTGCTCGGTGATGCGGACCCGCTCCAGGAGTTCCCAGGCACGCAGGGTGGCCTCGGCCTTGGGGACCTTGAGGACTTTGGTGGGTCCGAGGGTGATGTTCTCCAGCACGGTTTTGTGGGAGAACAGGTTGAACGACTGGAACACCATTCCCACGTCGCTGCGGAGCCGGGCCAGGGCGCGGCCCTCGGCGGGCAGCGGCTGGCCGTCCAGCAGGATGCGACCGCTGTCGATGGTCTCCAACCGGTTGATCGTGCGGCACAGGGTGGACTTTCCCGATCCCGAGGGACCGATGACGACGACCACCTCGCCCGCGGCCACGGAGAGGTTGATGTCGCGGAGTACGTGGAGTTCACCGAAGTGCTTGTTGACGTTCTCCAGGACGACGAGAGGAGTAGCGGCCATGGGATCGGAACCTAGTGTGCGCGGGTTGTTTTGTCACCAGGGTTAACCGGTGAACTTAGGCAGAGTGGCGGACTTGTTATCCCCAAAACCGTACAAATGTTACGTTCAACTGCGGAATTTTGAGCTGCCTGTCTGGAGGAGTCGCACGTCACCGGAGGGCCGTGACCGGTTCCGGCCGCGAGGGGGAGAGCGGCGGTCCGCGCGGGTATGAGGAACGATTAGCCTGGATGGGTGAGCCAGAGTCGTACCTACCAAGTGCGGACCTACGGCTGCCAGATGAACGTCCACGACTCCGAGCGGCTTTCCGGACTGCTGGAGGACGCGGGGTACCAGCGGGCAGCCGAGGACGCCACGCCGGACGTCGTCGTCTTCAACACCTGCGCGGTGCGCGAGAACGCGGACAACCGCCTCTACGGCAACCTCGGCCACCTGCGGCCGATCAAGGAAGCCCATCCGGGCATGCAGATCGCGGTGGGCGGGTGCCTGGCCCAGAAGGACCGCGGGGAGATCGTGCGCCGTGCCCCGTGGGTGGACGTGGTCTTCGGGACGCACAACATCGGCTCGCTGCCCGCGCTGCTGGAGCGTGCCCGGGTGCAGCGCGAGGCCCAAGTGGAGATCGTCGAGGCGCTGGAGACCTTCCCCTCGACCCTGCCGACGCGGCGCGAGTCGGTGTACGCGGCCTGGGTGGCGATCTCGGTGGGCTGCAACAACACCTGCACGTTCTGCATCGTCCCGGCGCTGCGCGGCAAGGAGAAGGACCGCCGTCCCGGCGACGTGCTGGCCGAGGTGCGCGCGGTGGTGGCCGAGGGCGCGGTCGAGGTGACCCTGCTGGGGCAGAACGTCAACGCCTACGGGTCGGAGTTCGGCGACCGGCAGGCGTTCTCCAAACTGCTGCGGGCCTGCGGCGAGGTGGAGGGCCTGGAGCGGGTGCGGTTCACCTCCCCCCATCCGCGGGACTTCACCGACGACGTGATCGCGGCGATGGCGGAGACCCCCAACGTGATGCCGCAACTGCACATGCCGTTGCAGTCGGGCTCGGACCGGGTGCTTCGGGCGATGCGCCGCTCCTACCGGTCCGACCGCTTCCTGCGGATCGTGGAGAAGGTGCGGGAGGCCATGCCGGAGGCGGCCATCAGCACCGACATCATCGTGGGCTTCCCGGGGGAGACCGAGGAGGACTTCGCCGAGACGCTGCGGGTGGTGGAGGAGGCGCGGTTCGCGCACGCCTTCACCTTCCAGTACTCCAAGCGCCCGGGCACCCCGGCGGCGTCGATGGCGGACCAGGTGCCCCCGGAGGTGGTGAAGGAGCGGTACCAGCGGCTGCTGGAGGTGCAGGAGCGCATCTCCGAGGAGGAGAACGCCAAGCTGGTGGGCCGCGAGGTGGAGGTGCTGGTCGCCGAGGGCGAGGGCCGCAAGGACGACGTGCACCGCCGCATGTCGGGGCGGGCCCGCGACAACCGGCTGGTGCACTTCGCGGTGGACGAGGGGTTGGGGGTGCGTCCCGGCGACATGGTCACCGTGGAGGTGACGTATGCGGCCCCGCACCACCTGGTGGCCGACTCGGGGGTGCGTGCGGTGCGGCGGACCCGCGCGGGTGACGCGTGGGAGGCGCGCAACGCGGCCGAGGAGAAGCGGTCCTCGGGGGTGCTGCTGGGCATGCCGAAGGTGGGGGCGCCCGCGCCGCCGCCGGCGGCGGGCGGCTGCTGCGACGCCTGACCCTGCGCGGTGCGGGGGTGGTTCCGGTGCGGCCGGAACCACCCCTTTTCCGTCTTCCCGGGGTCAGAGCTCCCGCTGCAGGTGGACGTCGAAGACGGCGTCGCAGGCGTCGCGCACGTCGTCGTTGTGGGTGGCGATGACCACCGTGCAGCCCTGCCGGCTCATCTGGCGCAGCACGTCCACCACCATCGCGCCGTTGTCGCTGTCCAGGGCGCCGGTGGGTTCGTCGGCCAGCACCAGGGAGGGCTGTTTGACCATGAGGCGGGCCAGGGCGACGCGCTGCTGCTCGCCGCCGGACAGGTGGTGCACCTTCTCCCGTTCGCGTCCGGCCAGGCCGACCCGTTGCAGGATCCGGGTGTGGTCGGGGCGGATGCCGCGTCTGCGGGCGACGTCGAGGTTGGCCTTGACCGTGGCGTTCTCGATGAGCGCGTAGTCCTGGAACAGGTAGCCGAGCCTGTCGCGGCGGAAGCGGCGCCGTCCGCCGGGGCCCAGGCGGGTGAGGTCGGTGTCCTCGTACAGGATCTGGCCGCTGCTGGGCCGTTCCAGCAGTCCCATGCAGTTGAGCAGGGTGGTCTTGCCCGATCCGCTGGCGCCGACCAGGGCGAGCATCCGCCCGGCGGGAACGGTCAGGTCGAGGCCCTGCCACAGGGTGCGCGGCCCGAAGGACTTGGTGAGGTTCTTGACGGTGATCATGGTGCTTTCCGGGGGTCAGGCCTGCGAGGTGCCTTCGCGGACGATGCGGCGGTGGAAGAGGGCGAGGGCGGCGACGGTGATCGCCAGGGAGGCCGCCGCGATGCCCAGGGCGTAGAACGGTTCGACGCCGGTGGTCTCCGTGCCGGGGATGAGGGCGCGGGTGGGGTCGTTCTGGGCGGCCAGCGCGGTGAGGGTGTCCCAGGTGGCCCAGCCCACGAATCCCACCGCGACGGCGGCCTCGGCCGCGAGCAGTCGCCGGTGGGTGGCGAGGAAGGTCCAGCCGCTGATGTGCCGGGCGAAGATGGTCTGCGCGCGGGTGCGCACGTAGACGATGCACGCGGCCGCGGCGGTCAGTAGCAGCACTGCGCCGGCTCCGGCGAGGTTGAACAGTTCGCTGCGCAGGATGGTCAGGGTGGTGGCGTGTTCCTGCCGTGCGCTGGTGGTGAGGGTTTCGACCATGGAGATGTACCGGGAGGCCTGCGGGTTCTCGGCGCGGAACGCCTCGACCACCTCCGGGTCGGGGAAGACCGTCGCACGGGTGGACATGTGGGTGACGTAGGCGTTGTCGGAGAGGACCTGCCCGTTGGGGAGGACGACGAGGACCGGTTCGTGCAGCAGGGGCAGGAACAGGGGGCCTTCGGGCCGTGTCGTGCCGTAGGTGAACAGGGTCTGGTCGGCGGCGGCGGTCAGCACCTCGACGTCGAAGGCGCGGTCCGGTGCGCCGTGGAGTTCGAGCCATTGGTCCACAGCCTTGACGAGGTGGTCGGTGGGGACGGAGACGGATTCGGGCACGATGACGCGGACGGTCTCGCCCGGGCCGTGGCGTTCCCCGGAGGGGGCGAGGACTTCCTGTTCGGCCAGGTAGGTGTCGTTGACGATGAGGACGGGGGTGTTCCCGTCGGGCGGGGCGGGGCTGTTCGGGTCGACGGGGAAAAGGTACTTCAGGCTGGAGTGGATCGCCAGCACCATGTCGCCGTCGGTGTCGACCCGGCGCAGCCACGGACCGAGTGCGTCGTTGACAGCCTGCTCGTCCGACCAGCCGTAGTTGGCGCTCAGTGCGGGCCGTGAGGTGTCGCCGTACTGTTCGTACAGTTCCAGGCCGATCCGCTGGTCGCGGGCGTGCTGCGCGGTGAGGACCACCGAACCGAGGATGGCCAGGGTCAGTACCAGCACGGGGACGCGGACCAGGTAGACGGCGGCGGTGGTGCTGCGCACCGGCAGGCGGCCCTTGAGCGCGGGCAGGATGCCGGTGGTGTGCACCAGGCCGAGCACGGCGGCGTGCGCGGCCAGGCAGGGGAGGGCGAGGATCGCCAGGAACACCAGTGCGAGCGGCGTGTAGAAGCCGAGCTGGTTCCACCCGTTGTAGACGCCGAGGAACACCAGGGTGGCGGCGGCCACCGCGGGCAGGGCGACCGCCCACAGACGGGCGACCTTGGCCAGGTCTTTGAGCAGGATGCCCGGATAGGAGTGGCCCTGCAGGCGCATGACGGCGTAGTCGCGGGCGGAGAGCAGGACACCGGCGCCGACCGCGGCGACGGTGGCGAGCAGGGCGACGGCCAGGAGGTTGAACAGGTGGCCGCCCGTGAAGTAGTGCCACAGTTCGGTGACCTGCGTGCCCGGGGCTTCGTGCAGGCCGTGGTCGGCGAGCGCGTCGAGGAGGACGGGTTTGGCTTCGGGGCTCCCGAAGACGAGGTAGTGGCCGTTGGGGCCGACCTCGCCGAACTCGGTGATGGGGTGGGTCTCGACGGTGAAGCCGCGGCCGAAGGCCGGATATCCGTCCCGCAGCCACTGGGCGTAGTGGGAGTCGGGGTCGGAGACCGCCAGGTACAGGTGGGCCCGCGACGACGGTTCGTGAACGTCGAGAACGGCGTAGCCGATGGTGGCGCCGTGGTCGTCGGCGACCTGCTGCACGGTGCGTGCGACCTCGTCGATGTCGTGGATCCCCTCGTTCTCGGTGATCCACACCATCTCCGAGTCCTCAAGGACGAACATGGTCTGCTCGGCCGTGGCGGCGAGGAGGAAGGCGAGGAGCGCGGCAAAGGCGGCGCACGCCGTGTAGGCGAAGGAAAGCGTTCGGTTCGGCACCTGGTGGTCCTGTCGGAACGGTTATGGCGGGTCCGCCGACGAGATTGCGTCGACGGACCCGCGGCGTGGTCAGAAATCAGCAGCTGTTACGCCAGTACGCCTGGTTGTTGCCGAGGGCACGTGGGGCGTTGGCCTTGGCCCACTGCCCAGCGGGGGCAGAGACACGGACGACTCGGGTCCCCACGGCGGTCGCGCCGTGGCAGTTGGACGGGTGGTGGTAGTGCGAGTACGAGGTGGTGAGAGTGACCCCGTGGTTCCACGTACCGCCACCGACGGTTGCGGCCGCGGCCACACCTACGGTTCCTGCGGCGATACCGATGGTGATGAGCGTAGCGGTGGAGACGCGTTTGAATGCGTTCATGAAAGCTCCATGGGAATTCAGCAGGTGTTACGCCAGTACGTCTGGTTATTCGTCCACGCCTTGGGAGCGTTGGCGTAGGAGTAGTTACCTGCCGGAGCGGAGGCGCGGACGGTGTAGGTGCCCACAGCGGTGGAGCCGTGGCACCTGGAGGCGTGGTAGTAGTGCGAGTACACGTATCCCCCCTGGATACCGTGTTGCCACTCGCCGCCGCCAACGTAGCTAGTCGCGGCTGCGGCGACACCGGCGGTCCCACTGATGATGCCGACAGCCAACAACAAAGTTGCCGCGATCTTTCTCGCCTTGTTCATTTCTGCTCTTCCTGGATTGGTCTTGCGTGCTGTGTGGCCACGGCAGAGGAGATTAACAGCCGTGGTTTGAAGGGCCAGTGGCTGTTGGGGGCTGGGCCGATGCCGTTCTTCTTCTGGAGATATTGGGCATGATCTGGGATTTCGCTGTTCTTTCGAGCTTTTGAGTCCTCTGGCCTGAGGTTTCTTGGTGGTGGCGGTGATTTCGCAGGTCAGGATGCTGGGGGTGGGGTTTTGGGAGTTGTGGAAGCGCGACCGAATACCGCACCCGACGAGTGTGTCTCTGCTTTCAGGGTGGCCGGAAGTGGTCATGAGGAGATCGTGGTAATGGTTTTATTGGTTGAATAATAGGTGTGAATGAAAAGTGAAGGTTGCTGTGGAATGGTTCGGAGTTGTTGAAGGGGTGGGTTTCCTCCGGGATAAACGTGAGGGAATGTTCCCCTTCTTCAGGAGAGAGTTGCCGCGATGGTGGCCCATACGAAGAAGCCGTGTCCCGATAGCGAATCGGGACACGGCGCGGCCGGGTGTGCGGGCGGTTCAGTCGGCGGGTTGGACGACGGCGAAGTGCGCGCCCGCGGGGTCGGTGAGCATCGCCCAGCGGCCGTAGGGGGAGTCGGCGGGGGCGCGCAGCACCGTGCCGCCCTCCTGTTCGGCGAGGGCGGCCGTCTTGTCGGTGTCGGCGACCGCGAAGTAGGGCAGCCAGGCGCCGGTGCCGTGGCGGACGCGGTCGCCTCCGCCGTAGACGCCGAACACCGGGGCGCCGTCGTGGGCCAGGCTGGTGAAGTCGATGCCGGGGAGGCGTTCGGCGGTCAGGCCGAAGACGGCGGCGAAGAAGTCCGCGGTCGCGGGGGCAGGGCTGGCCACCTCGGCCCAGGCGGGGGCCCCGGGGACGCCGGAGGCCTCCGATCCGGCCAGTCCGGTGCCCTGCCAGAACGCGCAGACCGTGCCGGCGGGGTCCTGGACGACCGCCGTCGAGCCGAAGCCGGGGATGTCGTCGCGGCCGGTGACCACGGTGCCGCCCGCGTCGCGTACGGCGGTCAGGGCGGCGTCGAGGTCGCCGGTGGCGAGGTAGACGGTCCAGGCGGGCCGTTCGGCCGACGGGGCGCCGTCGGCGGGTTCGTACAGGGCGGCGACCCGCCGGCCGTCGAGCCGGGCCGTGCGGTAGGGGCCGCCGTCGTCGGTGAACTCCCAGCCGAGCACGGTCGCGTAGAAGCGCTGGGCGGCGGCGAGGTCGCGGACGGGCAGGTCGAGCCAGGCGGGTGCGCCGGGTGCGTAGGCGATGGAGTGCGTCATACCTCCAATCGTACGTGTGTTCGAATGGTTCGGGAGGGGTTCCACGCGGTCCGACCAGGGTTTTTGCCGGTGTTTTGAGGTGTCTGTACCGGGGCCGGGTCAGCGGTCGCCGGACCGCCCGACGGCCAGGGCGAACGCGCGGTCGAGCAGGTCGGGGGCGTCGTAGGGCAGCCAGTGCACGCGCGGGTCGCGGCGGAACCAGGACTCCTGGCGGCGGGCGAAGCGCCGGGTGGCCCGCACGGTCTCCTCCTTGGCCTCCTCCTCGGTGCACTCCCCGGCGAGGAAGCGCAGCACCTGGGCGTAGCCGAGGGCGCGCGAGGCGGTGAAGCCGCTGCGCAGCCCCGCCTTCTCCAGGGCGCGGACCTCGTCGACCAGGCCCGCCTGCCACATCCGCTCCACCCGCAGCGCGATGCGCTCGTCCAGTTCGGGGCGGGGGGCGGTGAGCCCGATCTGCACACACGGGTAGCGGGAGACGTGCTCGGGCAGGGTGGCGGTGAACGGTCCGCCGGTGATCTCGATGACCTCCAGGGCGCGCACGATGCGCCGCCCGTTGCTGGGCAGGATCGCCTGCGCCGCGGCGGGGTCGAGGCGGGCGAGCCGGGCGTGCAGGGCGAGCGGGCCGTGCTCGGCGAGCTCGGCCTCCAGCCGGGCGCGCACCTGCGGGTCGGTGCCGGGGAAGTCCAGCTCGTCCAGTGCGCCGCGCACGTACAGGCCGGAGCCGCCGACCAGGACGGGCACGCGCCCGGCGGAGCGGAGGCCGTCGATGACGGCGCGGGCCATGCGCTGGTAGTCGGCGACGTTCGCGGTCTGGGTGACCTCCCAGACGTCGAGCAGGTGGTGGGGGACACCGCGCCGCTCCTCGGCGGTGAGCTTGGCGGTGCCGATGTCCATGCCCCGGTACAACTGCATGGAGTCGGCGTTGACGATCTCGGCGGGGCGGCCGTGCGCGCCCAGGCGCAGCGCCAGCTCGACGCTGAGGTCGGACTTGCCCACTGCGGTCGCTCCGACGACCGCGATCACTGTGCTCATGCCTCAAGTGTGGCAGCGCGCCGCGGCCGGGAGGACCGGTTCGCGCTGCTCGGGACCGGTCCGGGGGGCGGAGCGGGGAATCTAGGATGAACGCATGCGTTTCGCCAAGGGCCACGGCACCGAGAACGACTTCGTGATCCTCCCCGACCCGGACGGGGAGTGGGACCTCGGCGCGGCGGAGGTCGCCGCACTGTGCGACCGCCGCGCCGGCATCGGCGGCGACGGGGTGCTGCGGGTGGTACGGACCAAGGCGCTGGGGGAGCCGTTGGAGGGGGCGGCCGCCTCGGCGCTGCGCTGCGAGTGGTTCATGGACTACCGCAACGCCGACGGCAGCATCGCCGAGATGTGCGGCAACGGGGTGCGCGTGTTCGCGCGCTACCTGCGGGAGTCGGGGCTGGTCGGCGACACCGTGTTCGAGGTCGGGACCCGGGCGGGGGCGCGCCGGGTGACGATGGAGGACGACGGGGAGGTCACCGTCGACATGGGGCCGGTGACCCTGCTCGGCCCGGGCAGCGCGGAGCTGGCCGACGGCCCGGTGCGGGGGGTGCGGGTGTCGGTGGGCAACCCGCACCTGGCCTGCCGGGTGGCGCGCCCGGTGGCCGAGGTCGACCTGGGCCGTCCCCCGGTGCTGCGGGCGGACGAGTTCCCGGAGGGGGCCAACGTGGAGGTGTTCCGCGAGGTCGCGCCGGGCCTGCTGGAGATGCGCGTCTACGAGCGCGGCGCCGCGGAGACCCGGTCGTGCGGCACGGGGATCGTGGCCGCGGCGGCCGCGGCCACCCCGGAGGGCGAGGACGCCGAGTGGACGGTGCGGGTGCCGGGCGGGGTGTGCACCGTGGTCTTGCAGGAGGGTGAGGCCCGGCTGCGCGGGCCCGCGGTGATCGTCGCCGAGGGGGACGTGCGACTGCCCGTGGCCCGGTGAGCGCGGTCGCGGCGGGGCGTCTGGCCGCGGGGCCGCTGCTGGTCCGGGTGCTGGGGCGGCTGGTGCTGCTGTTCGCCGCGGCCAGTTGCGCCTACCTGCTCGCGGCCGCCGCGCTGAACCCCCGGGAGAACTACGAGGCGCGGCGGCCCCC
>Ga0065720_1001580_pt1 | contig 12465 bp, 12 predicted proteins | sample Thericmetagenome_FD_59107 | JGI IMG/M metagenome (GOLD analysis project Ga0065720, IMG submission 59107) | Thermophilic microbial communities from the Joint Bioenergy Institute, California, USA of rice/straw/compost enrichment - eDNA_2 v2... | ecosystem: Engineered > Solid waste > Grass >... | reverse complement strand
AAGAACCTGCCGAAGTACACCCCGGAGTGGGTGCCCAGGGTCGAGATGTGGGCGGAGTCCTCCGGGCGGCAGGTCACCTACGCGCTGTGCGACGACCGGCGCACGCTGCTGTGGTTCGCCAACCAGCGCGCCGTCGAGTACCACCCGGCCCTGTTCCGGGCCGAGCGCCCGGAGCACCCGACGCATCTCGTGCTCGACCTCGACCCGCCGTCCCCGGACGCCTTCCACCTCGCGGTGCGCACCGCCCTCCTGGTACGGCAGGTCCTCGCCGACGCCGGACTGGCCGGTACGGTCAAGACCAGCGGGGCCAAGGGGTTGCACGTGTTCGTGCCGGTCGCGGACGACCTGGACCACGAGGAGGTGGCCGCGGCGACCCGGGCCCTCGCCGCCCGCGCCGAGCGGCTCGATCCGGCGCTCGCGACCACCGAGTACATCCGCGACGACCGCGGCGGCCGGGTGCTGATCGACTCGACCCGGGCCGGCGGGGCCACGATCGCGGCGGCGTACAGCCCGCGGATCCGCCCGGGGCTGCCGGTCTCCTTCCCCGTCCCGTGGGAGGAGCTCGACCGGGTACGGCCCGCCGACTTCACCATCCGGACCGCGCCCGCGCTCATCGCCGGCCACGACCCGTGGGCCGAGCGCATGCCCGCGCCGTACCGGCTGCCCGCCGACCTGATCGACGAGGGCCGCGCCATCCCCACCGCCCGGGTGCGGGCGATGCACGAGGGCAAACGCCGCGCCCGCGCCCGCCGCGAGACCTGAACGCGAACCCGACGACCGCCCCCCCACCGCGAAAGACGGCCCCCAACGACGGCACCCGCATCNTCNGCAACGGCACACCGGCCGGGCNCATCGCCGCCCGCTCCACCCCCACCGAGCCGCACCGGCGGAGCAGGCCGGTGCCCGGCCTCATCCCGCGAGCGGGCAGGTGCGGCTGCGGCAGCCCGCACGACATGCGGAAACCCCGCCCGTCGAACCCGCCAGGCGCACCCCGGCCAAGCCTTGATCGAATACTTGTTCCAATTCGGGGCATACACTGTCGACATGACGGGCGTTTTCCAAGGGTCGCTGCTGGACTGGTGCGAACAGGCCGGGCCGGGACCGCTCGGGGACACGGTGCGCCGGACCGAGCTGGACTTCGGGGCCTGGGTCGATGTACGGCCGGGCTGGCTCGGCGGGGCCGACGAGCTGTTCGAGCGGCTGGTGCGGAACGTGCCCTGGCAGGCCGAGCGGCGGTGGATGTACGACCGGGTCGTCGACGTCCCCCGCCTGGTGCGGTTCTACGGCGAGCACGAGCCGCTGCCGGACCCCGCGCTCGTGGAGGTGCGCGACGCGCTGAACGCACACTACGCCCGCGAGCTCGGCGAGCCGTTCGTCACCGCCGGGATGTGCCTGTACCGCGACGGCCGCGACAGCGTGGCCTGGCACGGCGACACGATCGGGCGCGGCTCCACCGAGGACACGATGGTGGCGATCGTGTCGCTCGGCGCGCCGCGCACGCTGCTGCTGCGCCCGCGCGGCGGCGGCTCCGCCCGGCGGTACGAGCTGGGTCACGGCGACCTGCTGGTGATGGGCGGCAGCTGCCAGCGCACCTGGGAGCACGCCGTGCCCAAGTCGGCGAAGGTGATCGGCCCGCGGATCAGCGTGCAGTTCCGCCCACGCGGGGTGCGCTGACCCGGGCGCGCGCCGGGACCGGCGGAGACCGCGCCCGGGGGTGACGCCGGGACCGGCGGAGGCCGCGGCGGGGCCGCCGGCCCCGCGAGGCCGTCAGCGGCCCAGCGGGATCCCGGCGAAGAGGTGATCCTCCCGATCGGGCGCGGGCACCCGGCTGAGGCGGCGGACGAACGCCTCCTGGCCGAACAGCTCCCGCTGCACCTCGAGCGGCAGCCGGAGCATGAAGGCGCTGTCGCCCTGGCTCGCGTGCGCCTCCAGCGCCTTGCGCTTGTGCTCGACGTACGCCGAGACGTCCACGATCGTGGTGATCAGCTCGTCGGGGGTGCCGAAGTCCGGCGGCATCTCGAAATCGATCTCGGGCCAGGCGTCGCGGGTCCGCTCGAAGAACTCCCGCGCCTGCTCGCGCGGCACGGCCGTGTGGTAGAGCTTGGCGGGGATGCCGGTCGCCTCGGTCGCGTACACCGCGATGCGGTGGGCCTGGATGTGGTCCGGGTGGCCGTAGTCGCCGTTCTCGTCGTAGGTCACCACCACGTCGGGACGGTAGCGCTCCATCAGCGCGATCAACGGCCGCGCGGCCTGCTCGACCGGGATGTTGCAGAAGGCCTCGGGGTGCTCGTTCGCCGGCCATCCGGCCATGCCGGAGTCCCGGTAGCCCAGCGGCTCGACGTGCTCGATGCCGAGACGTTCCGCCGACCGCCGCAGCTCGGCGAGGCGGCGCTCCCGGACGGCCTGCTCGTCGTGCCCGTCCTCGCCGGGCTTCACCCCGCCCTCGCCGTCCCCCTGCTCGCCGCCGGTGCAGGTGACCAGGACGGTGCGGATGCCCTGCTCGGCGGCCTGGGCGAACACCCCGCCGGTGCTCATCACCTCGTCGTCGGGGTGGGCGTGCACGGCCATCAGCGTCGGCCGCCTCCCCTCGGCGTACCCGGCCATCGGCTTCCTCCCTTGCGCCCGACCGCGTGAACGGGGCCACTCTACGGCCGGGCGGCGACAATCCGGGGCGGCGGGCGCGCGGGGTGCGGACGACCGGCGTGCCGACCACCCGGGTCAGCGGGGCGACATGATCTCGTAGAGGTTGCCGGTGCGGTCGGTGAAGAACAGCCCGCGCGGGCACAGCGGGTGGTCGGTGCCCCCGTTGTCCGGGCTCCAGGGGCGGTCGCCGTACGGCACGCCGAGCTCCCGCAGGCGGGCGAGCACGCGGTCGAAGGTGTCGGGGTCCACGTCGAAGGCGAGATGCACGCCCACCGGGTTGTCGACGGTCATGAACTCCAGGGTGAGGCCGTCGTTCACCCTGACCGGGATGAAGTGCCCCTGCGCGCCGGCCGGGGGCAGGCACTCCAGGCCCAGGACGGTGGCGAGGAAGGTCGCCTCCTCCTGGTGGTCGAGGGCGGGGACGATCGTGTGGTTGAGGGTGATGGTCATCCTTCTTCCTCTCGGTCTTCCTCTCGGTCGTGCGGCGGGCCGGCGAGGGCGCCGTGCAGGAACACCTCGACCACCTCGGCGGGGGTGAGCGTGCTCCAGGTGGCCGCGGCCGGGTCCGTCGCGTCCGGCTCGTCCGGCCGGGCGCCGCCCAGCAGGGAGCGGGTGAACATCAGGCTGACGAAGACGGCCGCGGTCTGCTCGACGGAGAGGCGCAGCGAGTCCTTCTCCGGCTCGAAGAGGTCGGCCACCGCGTCGCGGATCATCGCCATCGAGGCGGCCCTGAGGTCCGTGGGGGCGCCGCCCCGGCCGCGGTGGACGCCCTCCCCGGAGGGCGGGGCGGACGCGGTCGGGTCCCGGCGGCCGCGGTGGCCGCCGGCCATGAGCGCGTTCGCGATCGTGCCGATGCGCTCCAGGTGGGCGCCGAGGGCATCGATCGCCTCGGCGAGCCGGTCGGCGAGCGGCTGGTCGAGCGGGATGGAGGCGATCTGCTCCACCGCGTGGTCGGGGCGGAGCGCCTCGTTCATGCAGGCGTCGAGCAGCTCCTCCTTGTCGGCGAAGACGCGGAAGATCGTGGCCTCGCCGATGCCGGCGGCCTTGGCGATCTGGCTCGTGGTGACGGCCGTGCCGTACTCGGCCACGAGCGGGAGCGCGGCGGCCACGATCATCGCCTTGCGCCGCTCGGGGCTCATGCCCGGGGCTCTGCGCCGTGGTTGCGATGTCATACGGCAACGATACGGAGTGAGTGCTCACTCCGCCAATAGCGGAGTGAGCACTCACTCCAGAGCATTGGCCGGATTCTCGGCCGCGCGATGACTTTTCTGTCGGCGCCCGGTCGTAACATCGATGGCCTTCGGAGCAGGTGTTCGATGATTCGTTCGAGGCTGAGAGCACTTGACGAAAGCTTGACCGAAAATGGCGCAAGTAACACACAAGTACGACATACGGCGCGATCCGTCGCAGGGGCGGGCGCACGGCCGGGAAAGGACGGCACCATGAGCCGAGTACGGGTGCTGGTGGGCACGCGGAAGGGCGCGTTCATCCTCACGTCGGACGGCACGCGCGAGCAGTGGGAGGTGAGCGGCCCGCACTTCGCCGGGTGGGAGGTCTACCACCTGAAGGGCTCGCCCGTGGATCCGGATCGCATCTACGCCTCGCAGTCGACGGCGTGGTTCGGGCAGCTCATCCAGCGGTCGGACGACGGCGGGCGGACCTGGCGGCCGGTGGGCAACGAGTTCGCCTACGCGGGCGAGGCCGGCACCCACCAGTTCTACGACGGCACGCCGCAGCCGTGGAAGTTCAACCGGGTGTGGCACCTGGAGCCCTCGCTCACCGACCCGGACATCGTGTACGCCGGGGTGGAGGACGCCGCGCTGTTCCGGTCCGACGACGGCGGCCGGAGCTGGCACGAGCTGCCCGGGCTGCGCGGGCACGGCTCGGGATCGCAGTGGCAGCCGGGCGCGGGCGGCCTGTGCCTGCACACGATCATCCTCGACCCGCGGCAGTCGGGCCGCATCACGGTCGCGATCTCGGCGGCGGGCACGTTCCGCAGCGACGACTCCGGCAAGACCTGGCAGGCGATCAACCGAGGGCTGCGGTCGGAGGGCATTCCCGACGAGGACGCCGAGGTGGGCCACTGCGTGCACCACATCGCCATGCACCCGTCCCGCCCCGAGACGCTGTTCATGCAGAAGCACTGGGACGTGATGCGCAGCGACGACGGCGGCGACTCGTGGCGGGAGATCAGCGGCGACCTGCCGTCCGACTTCGGCTTCGTGATCGACGTGCACGCGCACGAGCCGGAGACCGTCTACGTGGTGCCGATCAAGAGCGACTCCGAGCACTTCCCGCCGGACGGCCGGCTGCGCGTCTACCGCAGCCGCACCGGCGGCGGCGAGTGGGAGCCGCTCACCGACGGCCTGCCGCAGCGGGACTGCTACGTCAACGTGCTGCGCGACGCCATGGCGGTCGACACGCTGGAGGACTGCGGCGTCTACTTCGGCACCACCGGTGGCCAGGTGTACGTCTCGGCCGACTCCGGCGACACCTGGGCGCCGATCGTGCGCGACCTGCCGCCCGTGCTGTCCGTCGAGGTCCAGACCCTGCCGTGAGGTGGGCGGGCGTCCGCCCGTCCGGAAGGAGCACACGATGACCAGGGAGAAGAGCACGGGGAAGGGCACGGACGCCGCGGGCCCGAGGCCGAGCCCCGGCACGTCGCTGGTCCGCGTCGTCCTCCCCGCGCACCTGCGCAGGCTCGCCCAGGTGGACGGCGAGGTGCGGCTGTCCGTGACGGGCCATCCCACGCAACGCTCCGTCCTCGACGCGCTGGAGGCCCGTTACCCCATGCTGCGCGGCACGATCCGGGACCACGCCACGAAGCGCCGCCGCGCCTTCGTCCGCTTCTTCGCCTGCGAGCGGGACCTCTCACACGAGCCGCCCGACGCCCCGCTCCCGGCGCCCGTCGCGGACGGCACCGAGCCCTACCTCGTGGTCGGCGCCATGGCCGGCGGCTAGCACGGCACGCGGCATCACGCGGCATCACGCGGCATCACGCGGCGTCACGCGGCATCCGGACGGCTACGCGGGGGGCACGGCGGCGATCTCCGCGACCGGCCCACGGAATCTCGGCGTGCCCTGACAGCCGCGGTACGCCCGGGTCGGTTCGGCGTGCCCTCGTCCGCCTCGCCGTCCGCGAGCGGCACCCTCCCCGCCGCGCCGGCGCGCGCCGCCGACGGCGGCATCAGGGTCGTCGCCGACGCCATGGCGGGCGGAAGCGCGCCGCACAGGCGATCGAAGCGTGCCCGTCAACGCCGGCACGGACGGCGGCGAGCGCTCCGGCAAGCCTTCGCGGCCCGCGCCCGCGAGCGGCACCGTGATCCCCGCTCGCGTGCCCCCGCTCGACGGGACCCGCCGTCCGCGAGGCCGAGCCAGCCCTCGTCGCAGGCGGCACGACGAGCCGATGGGCCCGCGACCGGTCGGCCACGCGCGCACTGGGCGATCATGCGGGCGGCCCGTGCGGAGCCGTGAGGAGCCCCGAAGGAGCCTGTCGTGCACCGGCGATTCGTGGACGCCGGGTCCGGAGCGGGGTCTCGGGGGCGAGGTCGGCATGGCGTGCCCGAGCGGCGGCAGGACGCCGTGGCCGGAGGGCCGAGGGACCGCCCGGTCCGGGGAGGGCGCTAGAGGTGGATGACGCTGCCCTCGTGGTCGATGTGGTCGGCGGTCTCGTCGTCGAACCACACGCCGCCGGTGGCGAGGTAGCGGAAGCGGTGGGTTCCCCGGGGCAGGATCACCGAGACCGTGCGCATGCCGTTGCGGCGGCGGACGAGCTCGTGCCGGCCGGGGCGCCAGTCGTTGAAGTCGCCGACGACGCTGACGATTCCCTCGGGGCGGTCGGCGGGAAGGCAGAAGGTGACGCGGGTCTTGCCGCCGAACAGCGGGGTGCGCCTGAGCATCGCTGAGCCTCCTGGGAGCGGGGACGACTCGTACTCTTCCCCCGCACCCGAATCACGGGAAACCGGACACGCCTGGGCGTAACACGAATTTCACGCAGTTCACCACGACTTTTCGCGGCGTCTCCGGTTTCCCGTCGATCGATCAGGCCCCCAGCGAGCCGAACGGCTCGAACGGTATGCCGACGTAGTTCTCGGCGAGCGTGGTGGCGGCGGCCTCCGAGGAGGTCACGTAGTCGAGGTAGGACCGCTGGAGGCGGCGGCCGTAGGCGTCGTCGCTGTCGAAGGTGTGCAGCAGGGTCGTCATCCACCAGGAGAAGTGCTGCGCCCGCCACACCCGCTTGAGGCAGACCTCCGAGTACCGGTCGAGCAGCTCGGCCGAGCCCGTCGCGTACCAGTGCCCGATCGCCTCGGCGAGCACGCGCACGTCGGCCGCGGCGAGGTTGAGGCCCTTCGCCCCGGTGGGCGGCACGATGTGCGCGGCGTCCCCGGCGAGGAACAGCCGGCCGTACCGCATCGGCTCGGCGACGAAGCTGCGCATCGGCGTGATGCCCTTCTCCAGGATCGGGCCGGTGGCGAGCTCGAAGCCGGGCACGGTCTCCAGCCGCCGCTTCAGCTCGGCCCAGATCCGCTCGTCCGGCCAGTCGTCGAGGGACGCGTCCGGCGGCACCTGGAGGTAGAACCGGCTGATCTCGGGGCCGCGCATGCTGTGCAGCGCGAACCCCTCGTCGTTGTAGGCGTAGATGAGCTCCTCGGTGGAGGGCTTCACCTTGGCGAGGATGCCGAGCCAGGCGAAGGGATAGGTGCGGTCGTAGACGGTGAGCGCGCCCTCGGGGATCGACCGGCGGCTCACCCCGTGGAAGCCGTCGCACCCGGCGATGAAGTCGCACTCCAGCCGCTGCCCCTGGAACGTGATCGACGGGTGGTCGGTGTCGATGTCGTGCACCGCCACGTCCGGCACCTCGAAGTGGATCGTGCCGCCCGCCGCGAGCCGGGCCGCGATCAGGTCCTTCACCACCTCCTGCTGGCCGTACACGGTGATCGCGCGCCCGGGCACGAGCCGTTCGAACGCGATGCGGTGGCCCGCGCCGCCGTACCGCAGCTCGATGCCGTAGTGCGGCAGGCCCTCCCGGCGCATGCGGTCGCCCACCCCGGCCTCGTTGAGGATGTCCACCGTGCCCTGCTCGAGCACGCCCGCCCGCACGCGCCCCTCGCAGTAGGCACGGCTGCGGATCTCCAAGATGACCGAATCGATCCCCCGCAGATGAAGCAGATGGGACAGCAGCAGGCCCGCCGGCCCGGCCCCGATGATGCCGACCTGAGTTCGCATACCCCCGATACTCGACCCGGCCCATCAGCGACGAAGCCGATTCTTCCGGTCACCGGAAGACGGTTTCCGGACGCGGTCAGCGGATCGCGAGATCCTTCGACAGCGCGCGGGCCGCCGCGCGCACCGCCGGGCCGAAGCGCTTCACGTCCGTGCTGTGCCGCCAGGCCACCACCGACAGCGCGGCGACCACCTCGTCCCCCGGCCCGTAGACCGGCGCCGCCACCGAGCACGTCCCGATCGACATCTCCTCGCTGGTGTAGGCGAGGCCGGTGCGCCGCACCTCGGCGAGGTCGGCGCGCAGCCGNTCCGGATCGGTGATCGTGTTNGGGGCGTGCGAGGTGAGCCCNCGCTCCANCACCCGTTCGGCGAGNNCCTNNGGGGCGTGCGCGAGCAGCACCTTGCCCACCGCGGTGGCGTGCAGCGGCAGCTCGGCGGCGACCCGGGTGAGCACCGGCACCGACTTGGGGCCGCGCAGCCGCTCGATGTACATCGCCCGGTCCTCGTGCAGCACCGCGAGCTGGATGTTCTCCCGCGTCTCCGCGTACAGGTCGAGCATGTACGGCAGCGCCAGCTCGCGCAGCTCGCGCGGCCAGGCCGCCTGCGTGCCGATCTGCCACAGCCGCGTGCCCACCCGGTAGGAGGCGTCCGGCAGCCGCTCCAGGAAGCCGCCCGCGACGAGCTCGGCGATGAGCCGGTGGCCGGTCGCCAGCGGCAGGTCGGCGCGGCGGCAGATCTCGGTCAGCGTCAGCCGTACGTCGCCGGGGGCGAACGCGTCCAGGATGCGCATGACCTTGCCCGCGACCGTGGGTGGCGTCTGCCCGGGCATCAACATGAACGCAGCGTACGCCGCGCGGCTACCTCACGCCGACCGGGGGCTCCGCCAGATACCACCGGGCCTGCCCGTCGCCCCTGGTGAGCGAGTCGAGCCGGCGCGGCAGCTCCCGCCGGGAGAACGGGTCGCCCGCGGCGTTGCGGATGTGGATGCCGATCGCGTACATGTCCCTGATCTCCATCAGGGTGCCGAACCCGGACCAGCGCCGCAGGTCGGAGCCGTAGGCGCGGGCGAATTCGTCCACGTCCGCCGCGGAGAGGCCGAACCGGCGCTGCCCGTGGTAGGTGTGCACCAGGTCCCACTCGCGCGGCCCGACCGCGACGCCGTCCCAGTCGCACAGCACCGCGTGGCCGTCGTGCCGCCGCAGCAGGTTGTCGATCCACGCGTCGCCGTGCAGCAGCACCGGCGGGCCGCAGCTCTCCAGGGAGTTCCACCGCTCGGTGAGCTCCTCGATGCGGTCGCGCAGCCAGGCCCGCTGGTCGGGGGTGAGCACCTCGGACCGGTTCTCCACCGCGCAGCGCACCTCGGCGAGCGGATCCGCGAGCCGCTTGATCGGGAACGGCGGCACCGGCTGGTCGTGCAGGTGACGCAGGATGCGCCCGAGCTCCCGGGTCGTGGGCCGGCCGCTCACCGGCACGTACTGCCAGAACGTGACCACGCGGCCGTCGTGCTCGATCGGCTCGTCGGAGATGTCGTCGGCGGGCCGTACCGAGGGGAAGCCGCGCCGGACCAGCCAGCGCGCCACCGCGAGCCCGGCGTTGAGCTGGGGGATGAGGTCCGGGGTGGCGGTGATCCGCACGATCACGCCGCTGGTCAGCTTGAACACCGCGTTGCTGCGCAGCCGCAGCAGCTGCGCGCCCCGGGTGTTCACGCCGATCCGGTCGCCGACCGCGTGCAGGACGCCGAAGACCTCCTCGGCTAGGGGCCCGCGGATCACGCGATGTCCATGGTCGGGCGGCCGGGCCGCACGTGGCCGGGTGCGTCGTGGCGGTTGCCGGGCCAGGGATCACGGTGGGTGGCGCGTCTCGCCCCGTGGTGCGACAGGTGGCCGGGCCGGTCGGCGACCGCGGTCGACCCGCGGTACGCCTGGGTGATGCCGCCGGCGAGGTTCTGCGTGGCGAGCGCCGCGGCGAGCGGGGTCTGCGGCAGCGTGTCCTCCAGCAGCTCGCGCAGGTCCCGTACGGACTGGGCGTCGGTGAGCTCGGGCGGCACCGAGCCGAGCAGCGTCTGCGCCCGGTTGAGCACGATCGAGGTGCGCTGCTCGACCGGCACCCGCAGCAGCGCCTCGACCGCGAGCCCGCAGGCGCGTTCCACGTCCCCGTCGCGGGCGAGGTGCTCGGCCTGCTCGAGCAGCACGAGGCCGAGGTCGAGGCTGTGGAAGCCCTCTTCGCCCCAGCGCAGCAGGGAGTCCTCGGCGAGCGCGCCGAGCTCGATGAGCGTGCCCGCGCGGTAGAAGTGCAGCCGCCGCTCGGAGAAGGCGAACGCGAGGTCGTCCTGGTTGCTGCCGCGCATCCGGGCGAAGATCTGCTCGGCCTCGGCGAGCGCGGCCTTCGCCGCGGTGCGGTCGCCCAGCCGGGCGAGCGCCCGCGCCTCGGCCGCGGCGGCGAGCGCCGCCGGGGAGCTGGGGGCGTTGCCGGCGAGCATCCGGGCCTCGCGGGCGAGCCGTACCGTGTCGGACGGGTCGCCGTAGTGGTAGGAGAGCATCGTCTCCTGGGCGCGGACGAGGGCGCGCAGCCGCGGGTCGCCGGTGTCGTCGGAGGCGGTGCGGGCGGTGCCGTACCAGGCCTCGGCCTGCCGGGTGTCGCCGAGCCGCATGAGCGCGTCAGCGGCGAGCAGCGCGAGCATCGTGGTGGCGTGCAGCAGGCGGCGCTGCACGGCGGCGGGCTGGCGCAGCGCGAGCAGGCGGCGCACCCCGGTCAGCTCGAGCATGAGCCGGCACAGCATCGTCACCGACGCGGTGTCCATGTACTCCCGGCGGAACCGCAGCACCTGCTCGTCGAGCCGGTCGAGCTGGTCCTCGGTGACGTTGGCGGCGGCGAGCGCGAGGTCGATGTCCTGCCGGACGCGCTCCACCTCGGCGAAGAACCGGCCGCCGGGCAGCGACGTGCTGATCAGCATGTCGTGGAAGAGCGCGCGGCGCTCGGCGTCGTCGTCGGCCTCCTCGAGCAGGGTGTGCCCGCCGGGGGCGTCCGGCCCGTTCGCGGCGACGACCACGACCCGCTGGTTCTCGGTGTCCTCGCAGTAGTCGGCGGCGAGGCCGAGCCGTACCGCGTTCGCCTTGTACAGCCGGGCGAGCAGGTCGATGGTCTGCGGGCGCGGGCGGGCGCGGCCGTTCTCCCAGGCGTTGAGCAGGTCGATGCTGGCGCGCGGAGAGCCGAGGTTGTTGTCGTCGCAGAGGTATTCGAGTTCCTGGATCGCCTGGCGGGCGGACCAGCCGCGGGCGAGCCGATGCGCCTTGAGCCAGCTCACCCCGCAGCAGCCGTGGATCGCCTGAACGGTCTGCCACATGGTCCACCCCCGCGCCTCGGCCTGCTGCCGCCATCCTCGGGCGCACGCCGGCGAATGCTCTCCACGGGCCATCCACACCCTCCGCGTCGGAGTGTTCAGCTGGTACGAATGTTTCCCCGAAGTTAACCGGACACCACCATAACCTTCGGGGCCGCGACCGAACGAGACCTCAATCCCGTGTCATATCCACGCAAAGTCCGCGGAATCCGTGTCTATTCCACTGATCACGAAAGCGGCCCCGATTGCTGTATCGACTCCGCCGGGTTCAAAGTGTCACATGACGGTCGTCCCTTGACGTCGTCCCACCTTCGACCGGGAGAGCAACAATGACCACGTCAGATCTCAAGGGCACCGCGAGCGAGGCCCGCGAACATCTGGAGCGGCTCGCCGCTCAACTGGAGGCCCACGCCTTCCAGGTGCGTCTGTCCGCGCCCTCCGGTCTGTATCCCCGGCTCCGGGTGATCAACCCCCTGGCCCCCTCGGTCACCGAGGACGTGTTGGCCGCCGACTCCTCCGACGGCGAGTGGTATTTCTGGCTCTCCTGGGCGGGTCGAATCGGTCACGCGTCCGACATCGTGACCGCGGCCGAGCGCATCGCCAGCGTGCTCCACGTCATCCGGCGGTGACCGAGGGCGGGTTCAGCTCACCGCGTACGCGTCATCCGGAAACGCGAGACGCGTCCCCGGGCCGGGGATCAACCGGCGACAGGTGAAGGAGGGCGCTCCGCTTCGCCCCGGCTCGCGCGAATTCCGCTCATCGCGGTGCCGACCTGTGCCATGAGCCGGTCGGCGAGCGCGTCGTCGCCGCGGGCCCTGGCCGTGTCCGCCAGCCCGGTGACGATGTCGGCGAGGGCGAGCGCGGTCTCCTCCAGCCGGGCGTCGCGCGCGCGGCGCCCGGCCCACCGTTCGTCGAGCGGGTCGAGGCCGAGCACGCCGAGCATGGCGCGCAGCCGCGTGTAGGCGTCGGCGAGGCGCTCCTCGTCGCCCTCGGCGAGCGCCCGGTTGCCGTCGCTCACCGCCGCCCAGACCACGGTGAGCGCGCGCGGCACGTTCAGGTCGTTGTCCATCGCCTCCGCGAACGCCTCGGGCACCCGCTCCGCCGGTACGGCGTGCGGCAGCCGCCGGGAGGCGCGCAGCGTGAAGCCCTCGATGCGGCGGAACGCGGCCGCCGCGTCCCGCAGCGCGGTGCGGGAGAACTCCAGGTCCGACCGGTAGTGCGACATCGCCAGGTAGTAGCGCAGCTCGATCGGCCGGGCG
>Ga0065720_1020855_pt1 | contig 12467 bp, 5 predicted proteins | sample Thericmetagenome_FD_59107 | JGI IMG/M metagenome (GOLD analysis project Ga0065720, IMG submission 59107) | Thermophilic microbial communities from the Joint Bioenergy Institute, California, USA of rice/straw/compost enrichment - eDNA_2 v2... | ecosystem: Engineered > Solid waste > Grass >... | reverse complement strand
TTGCCATTTCTGGTCAATAGGAACAGCTTCTCCACCAACCAAAACGTGAGAACAGAGACTCCAGATCTTTTCAGGAGCTCCTTTGATAAAGATACAGTTGCAAGAGTCTGCAGTTCGGTAATCAACGATAACCAAGGCATATTTCCAGGCAGAGTTGAAGGGAATCTTAGCAAGAGATCCATCTCTCATTTTTTTGATTGGGTACTTTCTTCGTGTGGCTTCGATGTCCTCAATAGGCTGGAAGAACTTAATTAAGGCGGTTTCAGAAGCATCACCAACAGTAGGTCTCTCAATCCAAGGGAGCGAGGCAAGATACTCCTGATGTTTCTTCTCAATTTTGGCTCTTTCTCTATTTCTCTCATCTTCATTGCTAATCTTAGTCAAGAATTCGAGTTGCTCGAGTGGAACGGAATTGTTGAAAATAGCATCTGAGCAGAGAATAGCGTTTTCATGAAGGGTTCTGAATCCAAGGGATTCAATATTATATTCAAGTTTAATCCTAGAGTCTTTCTTGGCCTTTTCTAGGTTAACTCCTTTGAGGATTTCTCCATCATACCAGAGATGTTCAACAGTCATACGATTTTGGGTGAGTGTGCCAGTTTTATCAGAACATATACAACTAGTGGAACCGAGAGTTTCCACAGCTTCCAGGTTCTTGACTAAAACCTTTTTAGTGGCTAGCTTCTTAGCAGTGATAGTTAGGGAGACTGTCACGGTGGCAAGCAAGCCTTCTGGAACGTGGGCGACAATGGTACCAATGGCAAAAACGACATTTGTGATGGGACTATAGCCGAAGATGAAGCCAATAATAAAGAAGACAATTCCGAAACCGATGGCAATAAGACTGATCATGAAGATAAATCTGTCGATTTCTCTTCTAAGAGGAGTCGATTCAGTGTGGGAAGAGGAAGCCAAATTGGCAATTTGCCCGATGACAGTCTTGTCACCGATCTGAATGACAACTCCCTTACCCACACCTTCCTTACAGAGAGTACCGAAGAAGGCGAGATTGGCAGTTTCAAGTGGATTTTCCTTGTGAGTGCACTCAACTGTTCTTAAAAGGGCATCAGATTCACCGGTTAGTGAAGAGTTATCCACCTTCATTTCCTGTGAGAAAATTATTCTAATATCGGCTGGTATACGGTCTCCTCCCTTTACTTCAACTATATCACCAGGAACCAGCTTAGCAGCGTCAACGCTAGTAAAGTTACCATTACGGAGAACCTTTGCCTTGGGTGGGATAAAGTTTTTAAAGGCATCCATAACAGCATCAGACTTAGCATTTTGGTAATATGTCACGCAGCCTGTAACTAGCACGACGATGGCCAAGACAATACCCAGGTACAGATTGGAAGGATCTTCAGTGTCAAGTCCGTAAGCAATAAAGCAAAGGGCTGATCCAGCCCAAAGGAGCAAAGAGAAGAACCCTGTCAACTCCTTCAGAAGATGGACGTACCAGGGTGTTTTAGCTTTCTCAGTGAGGACGTTATCACCATATAACTTGTTTCTTTGAATAGCATCTTGGTCATCTAACCCCTTGTCAGGATCTGTCTTCAGCCTGCTAAATAATTCCCCTAGCTCAACACGATGCTCGTCCATTGACTTGTACCTCTCAGCTCCTTTTAATGCATCTTGATTATCAACTTTCTTTTTACCAGACGGATGGAAGTTTTTCTCTCTTTCAGCTCTTCTGGTTGTATTCTTGTTTAGGATCTCAGTAAATCCTTTCTTATCTTCTTCGAGCTGCATCTGTTGACGTGCAGTCTCGAAAGCTAAAATCAACGAACTACTGCTTCGTTGAGGTTTCATTTTGATGAGATGACAAATAAAATTAAAGTATTGAATTTCTGTTTAATGACTCCAAGTTTTATTACCCAATTTATATTTCCTAGCATTAAGCTTCTAACGAGTAGTTCAATGGCCCTTCCTCTAATATGAAACTGATACCCAGGTCCACTGGGCAAGTGTTGCAATTCTGACTACACAAATACGTGAAATGGTAGTGATCAACTATAATTTCTTTGATGATGCATAATTATCTAGAAATCTTAGTAGCTAGTTTTCCAATTTTTAATTTCCAAGCGAAATCTTATTCAATCCTATTCATAACGTCTAAATTTCGCAACTGCCAAATGGTTAGGGTCTGACTTTTAGGCTAGAGCCTAAGTACTTAGCTATTGGTAATGATGAATTCACTATGAGGTTCTGAGGCTGACTAGGAAACCATGGAAGTTAAATTGAAGAATTGTAAATGAGAAATTAGTTTTTTCTCTGATGAGAAGAAAGGAAGAGAACTTTGTGAATACAAAAGTTTAAGTCAAGCCACTTTAGTATTGTAGTTCTTAATTATTCCTATTGAAATTAGTTCTGACAATGAAGAACTCTTTATCTAACTGATACTTAAGCTAAAACAACAAATAGAGACTCATAAAAAAAATTTAAAAAACTGTTTAATCATCTTGACTGCAAATATCGTTCGAGCTTTCAAATGCTATTTTAAAATCAAGACCTCTCCAACACCTATCAATTAGAGCCTTAAATTTCTTAACTCGAACTCTTCAAGATTGCTAATTCTTGGGCATAATTAGTCCATGGAGAAGGAGTAACTATGAACCGTAGTTGGCCGGATTCTTAGTCTGAGATATCTTAGAAAATTGACCCTGAGAATATTACATAGAATAGTGCTTGACTATACAGATTTAGTCATAATCTTCTAGCAACATAAAGAAGCGCTTTAACGAGTTTGCTCCATCTGAATCCTAAGAAATATGATTGATTTTGCAAAATGCATGCTCGCTCTGAATAATTAGAAATCCTTGGATCAAAAAGGATTATGATCTATGAATTTGGGTCTCAAGTTTTACGGCATAAGAAATTTCAATTCCTTTAGAAATAACGAGAAGATGTCTGGCTTTCGGAAGAAAAAGATACCCTCCTCGGATAACAATTGTACAACAATAAAGAGTTTGAAAAGATTATTCGCTCCAGAAAAGCACAGAAGCCGTCATTGGAACTCTTTATTGCCCTTAAAGCGTTAAAATCGAAGTGGTTATTCGTATTTATTGCATAAGATATAGTTACTCTTTGGCCAACAATAGTCTTTCCAGACATGAAAAGCTAAATTAATAAAATGATTGTATCAACTGACTAAATAGCTAGACTCTGCATAGAGTATTGTTCGTCCTCAAGCAAACATTTTTCGCAGACGAATAACTAATAAATTAAAATAAATCTATTCATGTCGAAATCTTTGAAAATTCCGACCTTGCTGGACTCATCAATTCATGAAGAAATAGTGATCAAACCATTCTCTTATACGAAACTGCTATATTCTAGAAAGCGACAAGAAAACAAGGATAAAGTTTTCATCAATTTGAGAAAGAAATTACTTTATATCAGACATATCCTGATTAAAAAGTTCCCTCAAAGAACCTCAATCCTCCCTTTCAGTCAGAAATATCGCTCCCAATCCAACAAAACCATATTCAAAATTTTAAAGAAGGTAAGATTTACAGAAAGGCCGCTTAAGCTTGATTGTTACTTTCTGAGAGAAAAAAAAACTTTGGGTTCCATTGAAATGAAGATAAGAAATATTAAATCATCAGGAGCCCTCTGGACAACTTTATTCAAAAAGAATACAATAATGAATTTAAGAAGCTTTGCCTTCATACGAGAAATAGGACAATGGAAACCCAATAGCTTGTTACTTTTGATCAATTCACTATCAAAATGCCAAAATCTCAAGCAACTAAGGCTTGATATTGACTATCATGGATTTTCTCATATGAAGGAGCACCAATATCATTTGCTAAGAGGTTATCTCTTGAGATTTAAATTCCTTGAGAACATCAGCCTTGGAAGCTTAAGAGGTGCCAATCACCGATTTTTCTCAGAAGTTGCTAGAATATTTGGGAAGTTACCAAACCTTAAAGAGTTTCATCCAAAAGTCAATTTTCTAAATGAGAAAAGCCAAAGAGAATTAGAATTTATGAAAGCGTTATCTGGATCAAAATCCCTCAGAGATCTCAATCTCAATATTACTGGCCTTCCAGTCAAAAATATTGATATCTAGTTATTGCTGAGGTGGGCCAAATCTTCAGCCTGTTAACACCCTTTTTACAGATTTGGAAAGGTGCCCGGAATGAGACAGATATTATAGCCTCTTGTATCAGGAGCTTAATTCTCCTGAAGACATTGAGACTTGCAATTTCTTCTGATGATGTTATCCAGGAAGAGAATAATTTCTGGACCTCAATCTCTGGATTGAACAATTTGAATGAACTTCATCTTGAGTTAAGATTCTTCAGAACTGCTACTGTGAACTTTACAAATTTAAGGAAGCTGAATGCTTTGAAAAATCTGAAGAAAATGATCCTTGTTTTTGAGAATAAGAGAAACAATCAAAGCTTTTGCGATTTTTGGACTGCTATTAGCTCAATCTCAGAGCTCAGTACCTTCTGGCTTTCAGCGAAACATTTCAAGATTGTCCTTCCTGACTTGGAAACTTTAAATAACAATTTCCAAATCTGGAAAAATTTGAAAAAGCTTTTCTTGCAATGGAATGATATAGAATATACTCTTGACAAACAGCATTACAAGATCATCGGCTTAGGAATTTCTTTACTAAGTGACAAGTTAGAAGAACTCAGAATTCGTCTCCCTTATTCATTTCCCTCAGATCCCAATCTGATCCTGCCAAAAAGAGCATTTCCCAATCTCATAAAATTTGAGTATTCAGGTTCAATTCTTGAGACCAATAAAGAAGCATATTTAGCTTTGGGGGCTTTCTTGGGTGAAAATCTCAAAATAAAAAAGCTAAGATTTGCAGTTAATCATATTAGAAGAAAAAAGTACCAATTGCCTGTCCCTGATGACTGCAGAATACAACCTCAGCAACTTGAGATGATTTGCGATGCTTTAATTAAATTGACTGACTTACAGAAGCTTAAACTCATCATTGGGCAATGTAAGAATTTCAAGGATCTTAGTTCTTTCAATCTAATATCTAAGATGCTGAGCAATATGAAGGCTCTCAAGATTTTTATTGCCAATTTTGGATTGGACTATCTAAAAGAGCATGAGTTGAGAAGAATGCTTACTATTTTTAACTCCAGAGTCTTTAGATTCATTGAATTGAAGGGTGAGTATAATAATTTAAAAGCCGAGTCAAAGCAACTCATACAAGCTCTGAACAAGAAGTACAAGGAGATAAAAAATCAAGACAAGAAGGAAGAATCAACATTAGAAAAACTTGAAAAATATGAAATTAGTTATAATATATAGCACTTCCTCTATGAGAAGTTGTTTATTGATATTATGATTATTCTATTCCGATTTGTTTAGTAAGTTCAAAATTTTTACTAAGTTACAGTCTAATTAATTTTACTATGAGTGCACAAATAAAAGGAGTTCAACAAATAATTTTGAATATTCCATGGGACTTTAATGTTCACGACCTGTTGATTCACAAGAAAAGAGCAACAAAATACATAGAATTTCTGGACTTCACTTTCAAGAAATCAGGACCTAGAGAGAGTGCACAGACAATTTTCCTTTCAATAATAAAATCATCCAAGATAATATCAGGACTAAACATCAAGTTTGAGAAAGATATTACTAGAAATAATCTCTTTGACTTGATGAACACATTCAGGTATCAGAAGGTAAAAATAGCAAGACTTGAAGTTTTATCCAGCCTATACAAGAAATATCAAGCCCTACAAAAATTACTCAGGTCGGTCTTCCTAAATATCAGGGCAAGGCTCCATCAAAACAAGCCAGAGTTTATTCTGGACAGTGATCCAACACGCCGATGGGACTTTTTATCTCCTATGATTGAAATTATTACCTCAATTAACTCTACCACTCTCTCTAAAATGAAGGTAATATTTAAAATGAGAGGTTACTCAGGAGAGGGACTTCAGGAGCCATTCAGGGAATATAAAACAAAATTTTTGGACTATTGCATTGAAGTAATACAGGAAAATTCTAATTTAGAACACCATAACAGCTTGCTCAATATCCAAACAAGTGATCCTGAGAGAATAGAGAAAATTAAAGCTATACAAGTCTTATCCTGTGATCCTGATTTGGCTACCAAGTATTTAGAAATGATAAATTGTTTCAAAAACTTAAACACATTTTGTCTAATCGAAAACATTCCTCCTCAACATTTTGGAGCCAGGGAGCTCATTGACCCTTGGTCAATCTCTAACCTCAAGAATTTGAATAATCTGAGGACTTTGATTTTACAGCTTACACTCTTTGATCTTGAAGAAAATTTAGATGGCTATCAGGATCTGTTCAGCTCATTGATTTTTCCGCCATATCTCGAAACATTATACTTGAGCATTCAACAATTTGATGAAGCTAAGTTATTCGAAGCTAAAGCCACAAATGGAAATGGCATGATGTCGAGAAATTTATTTACAAGAAGTTATCAAAGTTCTCTAAAGACAAAATTCTTTGAAAAATTCAGAAAATTACAAAATTTGACTGAGATAAAGCTCTTTATATCAGAAGAGAAAAATGCTGAAGGAGACACTTTTGAATTTGCTACCAACTGCATAAGAGATATATTTTCGCTCAAAAGAATTAATCTTTGCTTTTCCTCTTATACCAGCCATGTCAATCCTTATAAGCCCATCAGGGCTGGCTTAATGAAGTTCTTTTACGATATCCAGTACTTAGAAAATCTGGAAGAAATTATTCTTGATATTTTCCCGCTTGAACTAACACAGCCGGAAGACTATTGCCAGCATGTAACTCTTAAAAATTTAAGGAAAATTACTCTGCTGACTCCGAATAATAACCCTCATACTTTCAAATATAATCTGATGAAAGTTGCTCAAAAAAATCATCTGAATACATATATCTCATATATTGAAGAAACCCATTCATCTTTATTATTAGCCAAGAGAATAGCTGAGATTAGTGAATATACCCATCTTGCCCATCTTGAGGTCAGATTTGTTCTTGGAGAAAAAGGACTTAATGAAGGTTCAGTAATCTCAGCACTTTTAATTCACTTACTGAAGTCTTTATATCTCCTCAGAAGGCTTAGCACTTCTATCAAGAATGCCATCTTAACTATAGAAGAAATAAAGCAAATTTGGCATCAATTGAGGAATCTCCATTACCTAACATTTGCTAAAGTAGTCCTTGAAGAAGAGACTCTAATTAAAAATGGAAAGGTGATGGAATTAAAACCTCACGATTCAGTAAAATCAAAGCTGAAGTATTCTGGGGACATTGTAGAAATTCCTTTAGAATGGCTTAACCTCTAGAATTTCACAGAAACAAACAGAAATTCTATTTAACTTCCTCAATTGCTATTATCTTCGTGAAATGTGATAAGCAGCCAGAATGGGAGTTCAGGAAACTTTCGCTACATTGCATTAGCAAATGTTTTTGACTCAAATAGGTTTAGGCTAGTTATTATATTTCAATTAAACTGCCTTAGTAATACGATATTCAGTTGTGTGAATAACTCTCTCACATATCGTTAACTTGAGATAAGATCTTTTCACGAAAAATTTGATACAGAAATTTATTCCAATACATATTTTCTCCATTCTTACTGATCGTGATAACTCTATCAATTTTATACTAATATCATCTGATCAAAAAAAATTGAAATCTAATTATAGCAACATATAGAGATAGGAGGTTGTTTAGTATAAGAAGGGCAAGATTCTAAGTCAAAGGTTAATGAACACGACTTAAGCATTCAACCTTAAGCTTGGCATAAAAGGTTAATTAACTGAAAGTAATTTTAATCCAAAAATGTCCTAACAGAAAAACTTATACAGCAATTAGCGCGCAAATAATTGTAATTATAGTCTTAACTTACAGTATTTCTCATCTCAAACATGAATCATCGATTTCAGAAGGGTCCATTCATCTACAAAGTCTTATCTCGTTCCAGTCAAGCGTCATCATTCAAAAATAACCCAATCAGAATGCGAGGAATCAAGTACCTTGATCCGGTAGCCAACATAGAGGAAGATACTTACTTAGCCAACAATAAAAGGCATAAGTATAGAGCAATAAATACTCTAGTGAAGCCGAAATATGTCGGCGAACTAAAAATTCAGCTTCATGAATATTTAACTAAGGATGATCTCCTCTCACTGAGAAGAAAAATCTGCAGGAAGAAAAGAACCTCTTTGGATATCATGGCGATAGATTTTCTGCTAATAAGGCATTCCCTTTACACTCACATTAAGGCAGTTGGAGCCAAGATTGCACTTGATTCTCAAATTCCCAAGCCAAAGAGGCCCTTGAAGCCCAATTTTCTTTTGGATCTAACCCATGTCAAGGAAATGTACTACTTCCCGTTGATCAGAAATTTCATCTCATCTCTTTTTGAATTCTTTGAGGAAAAAATAAAGCTTTCTATTAAAGTCCGATACTACTCTCCTCAGGTCATGAAGAATCTCATCGGGCCGAAGCACACAAGGAGTTGTGACATAGTTGTCAGGGATTCCTTAGATCCTAGCTTTGCCCAAAGAGAATATATTCAAAGCTTGAGAACAGAAGATGTCCGTCAAATGAAAAGAGTCTATTCTTTGTCCCTTACAAAAGCCACCCCAGCTATAATCCACAGTCTATGCAAGCTTTCCACTATCTTTAGAGGATTAAAGCATCTCTCTATTATCCAGTATAGAGATCGGCATGGGTCTAATCGGTTGAATCTCAAGTCAATAAAGAACCTTGGAGCAATGGAGCTTGAAAGCCTAAGATGGAGGATCCCTTTTTATGGAAAGGAGAAGAATGACAGAGAATATGAAAGAGAGCTGATTTCTAGCATTACTTTACCACCCACATTAAAGAAATTACATTTTGAAGCAGAAGGTCTTGACTTTACTAGCGTCTTCAAGAAGAGAAAGGGTCTTCCTCTTCTTCTTGAAAAAGTCAAAGACTCTCTCGGTCTACCTGTCAATACTTGTGACTTCAAAGAGAGTCCTTTATATCAGGATTTTATCAAAAAATTCCACCAACTCAAGTACCTTGTAGACTTCAAATTTCAGCTTGAGTTCACGGGAGAATTCACAGAGAGCCATTACGAGTTGTTTACTGATCTCTTAAAAGGAAGAACACAGTTAGAGCGTATTTCTTTGATAGCAAGGCCAAGTATTTTAGAAAATAATGTTGAAGATAACAGAAGTAGTAAGCTGAATATTTATTCTCTATTGGAGAAGATATCTAGAGGAAGCCAGCTAAACTCCTTTGAACTTGAAGTACCGGATATTGTGGTTTGTAGCCCACAAATTGAACGCTGTGAAATAAAATTTGAAAAGCTGGAAGAGTTAAGAATCTGCTCAGTATCACAAGAAGAAATTCCTACTTCTCCTGATCATCTTTATCATATATTTGACTATCCAAGGATCAAAACTCTCAATATTGATTATTGTGAGTTAGTTACTGATGAAGAATTAATGGATAGACTTAGGATTATTTTATTCTATAGAGACTTGAGGGATCTTATCCTCAAGTATAAAGTACGAGGAAAGAGGACATTACCTAGAATGGATATTCTTAAGAGAATTGGAGATATATTGAGTATGCTTAAAGACCTGACTTCTGTTCAGATTTTGCTGGAGAGATATGAGGTTGAAAAGTGGCATCTTGAGCACTTCCAAACCCTCTTGAAGGGGAAGCCTAGAGTTAGTAATTTCAATATTTATTTCAAATCTTTTGGATTTGTGAAAAATTCTAATGAGTACAAGATTTTTCAGTTGTAAAATCCTTTCATTTATGAGTAACTTAGTGTAGTGTTGAGTCATTTTAGAGTATATGAGTGTGTTCATACTATTTATGTCAATGTCTATTGTTTTACTTCTATTAATGAATTCAATTAATCTGTGAATTAATCGCTTCAATAGATTCAAAATCATGAGTCACTCTCTTTTTGATATTCCCATAGAAGTGTATAGCCTGTTTATAATTTCACTAAAAATTCTCAATTTTACGTTCTGTAATCCCTACGGCAAGTTAGGTTTAACGCTATTTCTTTTCCTTCATGCAAATATTATTCTTACTCAAGATTGACATCTTAGAGAGGCTCGATCTCTATTCCTACAAGAAATAGATGTCAAAGCCCAAGACGGGCTCTTTTCTTTGTACAAAACCTACCCAACTTCCCCAAAAATATTGCCTGAAGGACCGAGAAAGCTAACTAGGTATCTCCGACGTCCCGTCAAGAACAACTCTCTTAGTAGAAATAAAATAATGATAATTCTGAGTGTTTCTACTCAAGAATATCAAAAATTTCTTGAAGAATTCATGCTAGCATGCCTTGCCTGGCAATTCTAGCCTTGTCTGGTTTCTTGAATTCGAATTTTATTACAATTGTGGCCTAGAATTCCACGCAACTACACCCATAAAATTTTGAGTATTTTTCATCTATAAATAAGCTCTCTCGAGCTTGAAACCCCAACAAGCAACATCAAAGATGCAAAAGAAAGGCTCAAAGGTCAAGAAACTTCCAGTTACTGTCTTGTCTGGCTTTCTTGGAGCAGGAAAAACAACTCTTCTAAATCAAGCCTTACACAACAGAGAAGGAAAGAGGATTGCTGTCATCGTGAATGACATGAGTGAGATCAACATTGACTACCAAATGGTCCAGAATGGAGAGGCTGCTCTTAGAAGACGTGAAGAAAAATTAGTTCAACTAAGCAATGGATGTATTTGCTGTACTCTCAGAGACGATTTGATTAAGGAGGTCAAGTCTCTAGCTAGAAGAGGCAATTTTGACTACCTTCTTATTGAATCTACTGGGATTGCAGAGCCTTTACCTATTGCCCAGGCCTTCACAGTTGAAGATCCTGACGGCTACACCCTAAAGAAGATTTCAAGGCTGGATACAATGGTAACTGTAGTAGATGCCCACCAGTTTTATGAGCAGCTACATTCTATTGAGACTGTAAAGGAAAGAATTGTCAAGGATAGAAATACCACTGAAGAAATTGAAATTCCATTGGCAAAGCTCTTTATTGATCAAATTGAATTTGCCAATGTCATTATCCTTAATAAGATGGATCTTATCGCTCAAGAACAGACCTCCCAAATTCTCACCTTGCTTAAGAAGCTTAATCCTGGTGCAGAAATTGTCCCTGCTACTTACGGAAAAGTTCCACTAAGCAAATTCATCAACACAAAGAAATTTGACTTCGAGAAGGCAGAGGCTTCTGCTGGGTGGATACAAGAGCTATTGAAGCCGGCCCATACCCCAGAGACCTTGGAGTATGGAATTTCAAATTTCACTTACAAAAGAAGGTTGCCTTTCCATCCTCAAAGATTCTTCGAATTCATCAATAATAAAGACCTACTTGCAAAGGTTGTCAGAGCTAAAGGGTTCTTCTGGCTGGCCACTCGAATGGAGTTATGCTGCTTATTCCAGAAGTCTGGAGGAGTGGTCGAGTATGAGCCCAGTAATATTTGGTTTGCTTGCATTCCTAAAAGCAAATGGAGAGCAGATAAGGACGAAATCAAGGAAATTGAAAATGAGCTTAAGCCCAATTGGGACGAAACCTATGGAGACAGAAGGCAAGAAATTGTCTTTATTGGACAGGATATGGACAAAGAGAGTATTCTTGCTTGCTTAGATAAATGCCTTTTGACAAAGGAAGAGATGGAAAACCCTGACTCTTGGGCTCAATTTGAAGATCCTTTCCCTGAAGACTGGCAAAAGATTATTAAGAATGCCCATAATCATGGTGAATTGCTTGAGAAGGATGGAGATTGGGAAGATGTGTTAGATGATCTTGATGAGGAGGAAGATGAGGATAACGAGATAGAAGAGGAATCTGCTCAGGCAAAGGAGGAAATTCTTGATACTGTAGTGAAGAAGGTTAAGGTTTAGCTAAATGGATTATTTAAGTAAATTTTATAATTGTAATTCATGACTATGCATTTTATAATGATACCATCTGAGACCGATTTTCAACAATCAAGACTATTCATAAGATCTTAGTACCAGTGAAGATAATAATTAATACTTCGGACATAGACATACGACGGAAAATTACTTCTTTTTGAGGAGACTACCTGAGGTGGTAGTGGTCTTTACATATTGTCCATATCCACCTTGTGAGGCAGGCCTGCTTCCTTGGATATTTGACTGTTGGCTATATCCAGTATACTGTCCAGAATATTGGCTGATATATTGCGGATATTGACCGTATTGACCATATTGTCCGTATTGGGAACTCATTTGGGTTCCAGAAGTGGAAGGTTTAGTATATGAATTAGTAGTACTAGAGCTTGTAGAGCTTGTACCGTAGGTGGCAGAATTTTGCTTCACAGGCTGTTGGTACTTCTGTGAGGAAGTAGAGGTGCTATTCACATATCCAGAAGTTCCACTTGAAACATTGGAATAATTGGCATAGCTTCCAGAAGCAGATGTGCTCTTGGTTGGGACGTAATTCTGTTTCTTTTCTTGCAAGACTTGAGCCTTTTCTTCT
>Ga0065720_1003807_pt1 | contig 12467 bp, 9 predicted proteins | sample Thericmetagenome_FD_59107 | JGI IMG/M metagenome (GOLD analysis project Ga0065720, IMG submission 59107) | Thermophilic microbial communities from the Joint Bioenergy Institute, California, USA of rice/straw/compost enrichment - eDNA_2 v2... | ecosystem: Engineered > Solid waste > Grass >... | reverse complement strand
TCCTTTTCCATTCTGTGTACTGACCCTACGACTCGGAGGGTTCCGAGACGACTTTATGGAACATTCATCCTTATTTGCGACCTTTCGCGGCAGGGGATGCGCTGACCGCGCGGCGAACTCCGGTTGAACAGCCCGGATTCCGCGCCTGGCCTCGGCTGATCGTTGCGCGATGCCCGATTTAACCGGTGGTCGTCGGGCGGCCATTCCGGCGCGTTCCGGGCGGGGCGGCCGTGCGGGGGGGCGGCCCGGTTTCGCGCCGGCGGCGGCGCGTGGCCCGCGGGGCCGCGCCCGCCGGGCGTCTTGGTGGTGGGCCCGCGGCGGGCGCGGGCGGCGCGATGACGGGCGCACTACCACTCTTGTCAAACTCGGACATCACGGTGGGTCCGGATCAAAGGTGCGACACGCCCATGCGCGGGGTGCGGGGCGGCGGCCGCCCCACTTCACACCACCCCTCCTGACCTGCAAAAACGTCGCGGAAAATGCGCGCGGAAGGCGCCGGAATCAGTTGACGGTGGGGAGAAGTGGAGTATGGTGGTGCGCAGTGGAGGACAGGTGCCACAGCGCTGCGTGCTCCACAAGACACGGGAGGTGAGGCCGATGTTTCTCGGCACTCACCATCCGCGTCTCGATGACAAGGGACGGCTGTTCCTGCCGGCGAAGTACCGCGAGGAGCTGGCGGAGGGTCTGGTGATCACCAAGGGCCAGGAGCGATGCCTCTATGTGTTTCCCATAGAGGAGTTCCAGCGCATCACCGAGGCTTTGCGCACCGCTCCCGTGACCGCCAAGGCGGTTCGTGACTACAGCCGCGTGTTCTTCGCCAGCGCCTCCGACGAGGTGCCCGACAGGCAGGGGCGGATCACGATTCCGCAGAGCCTGCGCGAGTACGCCGGGCTCCGCCGGGACTGCGCGGTCATCGGCGCCAACACCCGACTTGAGATCTGGGACGCCCAGGCCTGGGAGGACTACCTCGCGGAACAGGAGCAGGCGTTCGCCGATCTATCGGAGGAGGTGCTGCCAGGAGTCCTATAGATCACGGTCACCCGTCGGTGAAAACGTCGTTCGGCGAGGTCTCCACCCGCTCCTTCGGGGGTTCCGGGCGATCCCGGAGCGACATGGCGGATCCGTCAGCTGATGCACCTTCCCCGGTGTCAGGTGGCGGACAGGAACACGAGGATGCGGATGGGGACCTGGCCGGACGATTCGGGGCATGGCGCCGCGCCCGGCGAGGGCGGCGGTGGCACCGGGCGCCACGGAACGCCGACCAGGCGCGGCCGGCCCGGAGCCGGCGGAACGACGTGTTCGGGTGGGGACCGACGGGGGACCGAGTCACGGACGCGCNAAAGGGGGGCTTCAGCATGCGATCCGGACACACCGAGCAACGCGGGCACGTCCCGGTGATGCTCGACCGCGTGCTGGAACTGCTGGCACCCGCGATCTCCGCGCCCGACGCCGTGGTCGTCGACGCCAACCTCGGCCTCGGCGGGCACGCCGAAGCGCTGCTCGCCGCCCACCCCCGGCTTCACCTCATCGGCATCGACCGCGATCCCGACGCCATCGCCCGCGCCACCGCCCGGCTCGCCCCCTACGCCGGGCGCGTCACGATCGTGCGGGCGGTCTCCGACGAACTCCCCGACGTGCTGCGCCGTACCGGCCGCGACCGGATCCACGGCGCGCTGTTCGACCTCGGCGTGTCGAGCCCGCAGCTCGACGAGGCCGCGCGCGGCTTCGCCTACTCCTACGACGCCCCGCTCGACATGCGCATGGACCCCGAGCAGGAGCTCACCGCCGCGCACGTCGTCAACACCTACCCCGTCGACGAGCTCACCCGGGTGCTGCGCGAGTACGGGGAGGAGCGCTTCGCCCCCCGCATCGCCCAGTCGATCGCCCGGGAGCGCGCGAGAGGCGACATCGTCTCCACCGGGCGGCTCGCCGAGATCGTGCGCGCGGCGATCCCCGCCGCGGCCCGGCGCACCGGGGGCAACCCCGCCAAGAGGACGTTCCAGGCCTTGCGCATCGAGGTGAACGGGGAGCTCGCCGCGCTGGAACGCGCGCTGCCCGCCGCGCTCGACGCACTCGCCGTGGGCGGGCGCGTGGTCGTGCTCGCCTACCACTCACTCGAGGACCGGCTCGTCAAGCAGGTCCTCGCGGCGCGGACCAAGGACACCAGCCCCGAGGGGCTGCCGGTCCCCCTCCCGGAGCACCAGCCGAGGTTCCGCCTCCTGACCAGGGGAGCCGAGCTCCCCAGCGACGAAGAGGTGACCCGCAACCCGCGGTCCGCCTCGGCCCGGTTGCGGGCGGCAGAAAGGATCCGCCAAGGATGAAGACGGAAAGCGACCTCAGGCGCGGCGCCGCCACCCGGCGGGCGGCCCCGCTCGGCCGTGGCGCGCGCCCCGCGGGCGAGGCGGCCCGCGCGCGACGCGCCGTGCCGGCGAGGGCGGCCAGAACACCCGCGGAGGCGCGCGGGGTGCCGGAGGCACGGGTGCGCACCGCGACCCGGCGGGCCGCCGCCCCCGCGGCGCCGCCGCCGTCCCGGCAGCGTCCGGAACGCGGTCCGGGACGCGGTCCGGAGCGCGCCCGGCCGGCGCGCCCGCCGCGGCCCGCCCGCGAGGCCCCGGCCGGCGCGGCCGCGCGCCCCGGCCCGCGCCGTCCCGCCGCCCGCTCCCACCCGCCGCGCGCGCCGTTCGTGCTGCTCCTCGTCGGCCTGCTGTGCGGCGGCCTCGTCACCCTGCTGCTGCTCAACACCGTGCTGGCGCAGGACTCCTTCCGGGCCGGCGAGCTGCGCGAGGAGAACCGCCGCATCGCCGAGGCGCAGGAGCGGACCAGGAACGCCAACGCGCGCCTGGAGAACGCCAACAACCTCGACCGGCGGGCGCGCGGGCTCGGCCTGGACGAGGACGAGTCGCCGCCCCAGTTCATCACCCCCGCTCCGGCCCGCTGACGGGCGGAACCGGGGGACGAGGCGGATCCGCGCCCGGCCGCACGGCCGCGGCGCCGGGCGGCGCGCCGCCGACGCGCGCCGCCGTGCGGAGACATAGGAGGGCCAGCTTCGGTGAGAGACGGCGACGGCCGGAGCCCCGGACCCGGCCGTGGCGCCGGGGGTCGCAGGGGCCCGGGCGGCCCCGGCGCGGGCAGGCGCGACCCGGGGGGCGTCCCGCGGCGCCCCCGGCGGCCGGACGGCGCCCCGGGCCGCCCCGACGGCATCGGCCCGGACGGCGCGGCCGGCCGTCCGCGCGGCGGCGACGAGCGTGCCCGCCGTACCGGGCCGCCCAGGGCCGCCCGCCCGGAGCAGGCCCGCGGACCGGTGCGGCCGCGGCGCGACGCCCGCGACGTGCGCGAGGCGCGCGCGGGGGAGCGGGGCGCGCCGCCCCGGCCGGACGGACGCCGTCCCCGCGGGTCCGGCGGTGAGCCCCCGGCCCGGCCGCCGCGGCCTCCGGCGATCCTGCGGCTCGGCAACCCCGGCCGCCGGATCAACATCGGCCTGATCGGCATGGCGATCGTGCTGTCGCTGTTCGCCGGGCGGCTGGTGCAGCTGCAGGGCCTCGACTCGAAGGTGTACGAGGCGAAGGCCGCCCAGCAGCGGCTGCAGCCGGAGAAGCTGCCCGCCCGGCGCGGCACGATCACCGACGTGAACGGGCGGCCGCTGGCGATGACCACGGACGCCCGGGAGATCTACGTCGACCCGGCCGCGGTCGATCCCGGCCGGCGCGCCGAGGTCGCCGCCACGCTCGCCAAGGAGCTCGGCAGGCCGCGCGCGGAGATCGACGAGAAGCTCGCCCAGACCGGCAGGCGGTACCTCGTCGTCGCCCGCGACGTCGACCCCGAGGTCGCCAAGCGGATCCTCCGCCACGACTTCAAGGGCGTGGGCGCCAAGCAGCACTACAGCCGGTTCTACCCGGGCGACGACCTCGCCGGCAGCCTGCTCGGCTTCGTCGGCGACGACGGCGTCGGCCTGTCCGGCATCGAGGCCGCCTACGACAAGGTGCTCCGGGGCCGGGACGGCCGGCAGACCGTCGAGGTGGGCGGCGACGGCCGCCGCATCCCGATGACCCGCAGCTCCCGCCGGCCGCCGGTGAACGGGCGCGACGTCCGGCTCACCATCGACCAGGACGTGCAGTGGAAGGCCCAGCGGGCGATCTCCGAGCAGGTCGCCGCGACCGGCGCCCGCAGCGGCAGCGTGATCGTGATGGACGTGCGCACCGGCGACGTGATCGCCATGGCGAACGCGCCCGAGCTCAACCTGAGCAAGTGGCGGGAGGCCCCGGCGAGCAGCCACGTCAACCGGGCGGTGAGCGAGGTCTTCGAGCCGGGCAGCACGGGCAAGGTGATCACCGCCGCGGCCGCCCTGGAGGCCGGCGCGGTGCGCCCGGAGACCGTGCTCAACGTCGGCGACCGGATCCGCTGCGCCGACCGCGTCATCTCCGACTCGCACCCCCACCCGGTCACGCCGTACACCTTCACCGGGGTGCTCGCCAGGTCGAGCAACGTCGGCACGATCATGGTCGCGAACCGGATCGGGGACCGCGCCCTCTACGACGCGCTGCGCGCGTTCGGGTTCGGCGCCAAGACCGGCGGCGGCTTCCCCGGCGAGGAGGCCGGGCTGCTGCCCAGGTGGGACGCCTGGTCGGGCAGCCAGCGGTGCACGGTCGCGTTCGGGCAGGGCCTGTCGGTGACCTCGCTGCAGATGGCGAGCGTCTACCAGACGATCGCGAACGGCGGCGTGCGGGTCACCCCGCGGATCGTCGCGGGCACCACCGGCGAGAACGGCGAGTTCGTGCCCGCCCCGGAGGGCAGGCGCACCCGGGTGATCGGCGAGCGCACCGCCAAGGACCTCACGCTCATGCTGGAGGCCGCGGTCGGCGAGGAGGGCACCGGCTCGCTCGCCGCCATCGACGGCTACCGCGTGGCGGGCAAGACCGGTACGGCGCAGCGATATGACGAGCGCTGCCGGAGCTACTGCGGTTACACTGCCACCTTCGTCGGGTTCACCCCCGCGGACGCGCCGCGCCTCGTGGTGCTCGCCGTCATCCAGGACCCGGACCCGGACAGGAAGCACCAAGGCGGTCAGATCGCCGCCCCGGTCTTCAAGGAAGTCATGACGTTCGCGCTCAAGACGAAGAAGATCCCGCCGACCGGGACCACGCCGCCTCCGCTGCGCCTTCGCGCCGGAGAGTGACCGAAGCCGGTACGCTCTCGCCCGTGCGTCCCCCGTCGACCATGCGACCAGCGACGAATCCGGCCCGGCCGCTGTCGGGCCTGGCGAGCCTGCTCGACGCGCCGTCGGGCACCTCCCGGGCCCCGCTCGCGGCGATCACCGGTATCTGCATAGATTCCCGCCGGGTACGGCCCGGCGACCTGTACGTCGGCCTGCCCGGCAACAGCGTGCACGGCGCCCAGTTCTCCATGCAGGCGGTCGCCGCCGGCGCCGTGGCGATCCTCACCGACCCGGCCGGCCGCGCCCTCGCCGCGCGGGCCGGGGTGCCCGTGCTCGTGGTGCCCGACCCGCGCGCCGTGCTCGGCCGGGTCGCGGCCTGGGTGTACGGCGAGCCCGCCGAGTCGCTGCTGCTGCTCGGCGTCACCGGCACCAGCGGCAAGACGACCACGACCTACCTGCTCGAGGCCGCCCTGCGGGCCGCGGGGCATCGCACCGGCCTCGTCGGCGGGGTGGAGATCCGCGTCGCCGAGGAGCGCTTCCCGGCCGCCCTCACCACCCCCGAGGCGAGCGACCTGCACGGCCTGCTCGCCCTCATGCGCGAGCGCGGCGTCACCGCGGCCGCGATGGAGGTGTCGAGCCACGCGCTCGCCCTCGGGCGGGTCGGCGGGGTCGTCTACGATGTGGCGCTGTTCACCAACCTGTCGCAGGATCACCTCGACTTCCACCGCGACATGGACGACTACTTCGCCACCAAGGCGCGGCTGTTCACCCCGGAGATGAGCCGGATCGGCGTGATCAACATCGACGACGACCGCGGCCGGGAGCTCGCCGCACTCGCCAAGATCCCGGTGACCACGTTCTCGGCGAAGGGCGCGGTGGAGGCCGACTGGCGGGCCGTCGACGTCCGGCTCGGCGCGGACGGCAGCGCCTTCCGGGTGGTCGGCCCGGGCGGCGTCGAGGCCGACGCGACCGTGGCGCTGCCCGGCCCGTTCAACGTCGCCAACACGCTCGGGGCGATCGTCGCCCTGGTGGAGGCGGGCCTGCCGGTGCAGACGGCGGTGCACGGGGTGGCGACGCTGCGCGGCGTGCCCGGCCGCATGGAGCGCGTCCCGGGCGCCGCCGGCTTCCAGGCGATCGTGGACTACTCGCACAAGCCGGCCGCGGTGGAGTCGGTGCTGCGCTCGCTGCGCGAGGTGACCGCGGGCCGGCTCATCGTGGTGCTCGGCTGCGGCGGCGACCGGGACCGGGCGAAACGCCCGATGATGGGCGAGGCGGCCGCGCGGCTCGCCGATGTCGCGATTCTCACCAGCGACAATCCGCGGAGCGAGGACCCGCTGCGGATCCTTGCTGAGATGATGGACGGGGCCGTGCGCGTGCCCCGGCCGGAACGCGGTCATGTGATCATAGAGCCGGACCGCGCGCAGGCCATCGACCTGGCGATCGCGCGCGCCCGCGCAGGCGACGTGGTCGTGGTGGCGGGCAAGGGCCACGAGCAGGGCCAGTACGTCGGCGGTGAGATCCTGCCCTTCGACGACCGCCAGGTGGTCGCCGAGGCGATCGCCCGGCACAGCGCCGTACCGGACGCGCAGAGCGCCGGGCCCGGTGCCGCACGGAGCGCCGGGGAGAGTGCCCGCCGTGGCGGGGCCGAGACGGGGCCGCGCGGTCCGGAGCCCGCGTCCGGCCGCGTGCGCCCGGAGCAGACATATGGAGAGTAGGGAAAACGCATGATCCCGTTGCCGTTGGGGCGGATCGCCGAGATCACCGGCGGTGCGCTCACGGGCATGGCCGACCCGCACGCCGAGGTGCGCGGCCCCGTGGTGATCGACTCACGGGCGGCGGAGCCGGGGTCGCTGTTCGTGGCGCTCAAGGGCCGGCGGGCGGACGGGCACGACTTCGCCGCCCAGGCCTGCCAGGCCGGCGCGGTGGCGGTGCTCGCCGCCCGCCCGGTGGACGCGCCCGCCCTGATCGTGAGCGATCCGGTGGCCGCGCTCGCCGCGCTGGCGTCGGCGGTCGTGGCCGAGCTGCCGGCCACGACCGTGATCGGCGTCACCGGCTCGGCGGGCAAGACCACCACCAAGGACCTGCTCGCCCGGCTCACCGCCCGCATCGGCCCGACGGTCGCCCCGACGGGCTCGTACAACAACGAGATCGGCCACCCGCTCACGGTGCTGCGGGCCGACGCCGGCACCCGCTTCCTCGTGCTGGAGCTGAGCGCCCGCGGCGAGGGCCACATCGCCTACCTGGCGCGCATCGCGCCGCCGCGGATCGGCGTGGTGCTCAACGTCGGCACCGCCCACCTCGGGGTGTTCGGCGGCAAGGAGGCGATCGCCCGGGCGAAGGGCGAGCTCGTCGAGGCGCTCGGCGAGGACGGCGTCGCCGTGCTCAACGCCGACGACCCGTTCGTGCGCCGGATGGCGGACCGCACCCGGGCGCGGGTGCTGTGGTTCGGCCGCGCGGCCGACGCCGACATCCGCGCCGACGACATCACCCTCGACGAGCGCGGCCGCGCCGCGTTCACCCTGCGCACCCCCTCCGGGGTCGCCCCGGTGCGGCTCCGCCTGTACGGCGGGCACCACGTCCCCAACGCGCTCGCCGCCGCGGCGGTCGCCTACGAGCTCGGCCTACCGGTGGCGACGATCGCCGCCGAGCTGTCGGCCGCCGAGCCGGACAGCCGCTGGCGCATGGAGGTGCGCGACCGCCCCGACGGCGTCACGGTGATCAACGACGCGTACAACGCGAACCCCGACTCGATGCGCGCCGCCTTCCAGGCGCTGTCGGTGATCGGCCGGAACCGGCGGCGGTTCGCGGTCATCGCCGCGCTGCGCGAGCTGGGCCAGGACGGGCCGCGGCTCAACGAGGAGGTCGGCCGGGTCGCCGCCGGGACCGGGCTGGAGCTCCTCGTCGTGGTGGGCGAGAACGCCGGGCCGGTGATCTCGGGCGCGGGCGGCATCCGCGGCGGCGGCGCGGTGGTCGCCCCGGCGGGGGCCGGCCAGGCCTCGGCGCGCGAGGTGATGCACGTGCCGGACGCCGAGTCCGCCGCGCGGGAGGTCGCCCGGCGGCTCGCCCCCGGCGACGTGGTGCTCGTCAAGGGGCCGCGCGCGGCCGAGCTGCAACGCGTGGCCGAGGCCCTGCTCGGCGCGGTGCCGGGGGGTGAGCCCCGTTGAGGGACATCCTCATCGCGGGTGCGGTCGCGCTGATCCTGTCGATCATCGGCACTCCGCTGGCGATCCGGCTGTTCTCCCGGCGCGGCATCGGCCAGAACATCCGCGAGGAGGGGCCGAGCGGCCACCACGACAAGCGCGGCACCCCCACGATGGGCGGCACCGTGTTCGTCATCGCCGCGATCTGCGGCTTCGCCGCCGCGCACCTCGCCACGTGGTCGCCGCCGACGGTCTCGGCGGTGCTCGTGCTGCTGCTCATGGCGGGGCTGGGCCTGGTCGGCTTCGTCGACGACTTCATCAAGATCTACAAGCAGCGGAGCCTCGGCCTGCGCAGCGGCGCCAAGGCGCTCGGCCAGCTCATCGTGGGCGCGGTCTTCGCCGTGCTCGTGGTGCGCTTCCCCAACGGGTACGGCGTGACGCCCGCGGTGCCCCGGCTGTCGTTCCTGCGCGACTTCGGCCCGTCGATCGGCATCGTGCTGTTCACGATCTGGGTGCTCTTCCTGATCGTGGGCTTCTCCAACGCGGTGAACCTCACCGACGGCCTCGACGGCCTCGCCTCGGGCGCCACCTGTCTCGTGCTCGCCGCGTACGTGGTGATCGGCAACTGGCAGCTCCGCAACAGCTGCACGAACATGCTCGGCAAGGGCTGCTACTGGGTGCGCGACCCGCTCGACCTGGCCGTGGTCGCCGCGGCGGTGCTCGGCGCGTTGCTCGGCTTCCTGTGGTGGAACGCCCCGCCGGCCAAGATCTTCATGGGGGACACCGGGTCGCTCGCGCTCGGCGGCGTGCTCGCCGGGCTCGCGGTCACCACCCGCACCCAGCTCCTGCTGGTCATCCTCGCCGGCCTGTGCGTGCTGATCACCCTGTCGGTGATCATCCAGGTCGGGTTCTTCAAGATGACCGGCAGACGGGTGTTCCGGATGGCCCCGCTGCAGCACCACTTCGAGCTCTCGGGCTGGGCCGAGACGACGATCGTGGTGCGGTTCTGGCTGATCTCCGCGCTGTGCGTGGCGGTCGGGCTCGGCATCTTCTACGTCGAGTGGATGCCGAACGCGTGACCCGCCGCGACGGCGGCGGACGGGCCGGCCGCGGGCGAGACGACGCGGCCGGGACGCGGCTGAGATGACAGGGGGGCGTGTGAACGAGGGACGTGACCGGGTGCGGACCGTGTGCGTGGCCGGGCTGGGGGTGTCGGGCGCGGCCGCGGCCCGCGCCCTCGCCGCCGAGGGCGACCGCGTGGTCGTCGTGGAGGGGCGGGACGGGGAACGGCAGCGGGCCGCCGCGGCCGAGCTCGCCGCCGCCGGGGTCGAGGTCGTCTTCGGCGAGCCGCGCAGCCTCCCCGACGGCACCGATCTGGTCGTCACCTCCCCGGGCTGGCGGCCGGACCACCCGTTCCTCGTCGCCGCCGCGGCCGCGGGCGTCGAGGTGATCGGCGAGGTCGAGCTCGCCTGGCGGATGCGGCCCCCGGCCGCCGCGCCCTGGCTCGCCGTCACCGGCACCGACGGCAAGACCACCGTGGTGCGCATGCTCGCCGCGATGCTCGCCGCCGCCGGGCGCAAGGCCGCGGCGGTCGGCAACGTCGGCGCGCCGATCGTCGAGGCGGTGCGCGGGCCGCACGAGGTGCTCGCGGTGGAGCTGTCCAGCTTCCAGCTGCACTGGTCGCGCAGCCTCGCGCCGCAGGCCGCCGCGATCCTCAACATCGCCCCCGACCACCTCGACTGGCACGGCTCGCTCGAGGAGTACGTCCGGGTGAAGGGCACGCTGTTCGAGCGGTCGCCGGTGGTGGTGCACAACGCCGACGACGAGTGGCCGTCCCGGCTCGCCGCGCCGTACCGGGACCGGCCGGGGCGGCGGGTGGTCGGCTTCACCCTCGACGTGCCCCGGCCGGGGCAGCTCGGCGTGGTGGAGGACCTGCTCGTCGACCGGGCCTTCGTGGACGATCCGCGGCACAACGCCGAGGAGCTCGCCGAGCTGTCCGACGTGCGCCCGTTCGCGCCGCACAACGTGGCGAACGCGCTCGCCGCGGCGGCGCTCGCCCGCGCCCACGGCGTGCCCGCCGAGGCGGTCCGCCAGGGGCTGCGCGACTTCGTGCCGGACCCGCACCGCATCATGCACGTCGCCCGGGTCGACGGGGTCGACTACGTGGACGACTCCAAGGCCACCCAGGCGCACGCGGCGGGCGCGTCGCTCGCCGCCTACCCGTCGATCGTGTGGATCGCCGGGGGCCTGCTCAAGGGCGCCGACGTCGACGACCTGGTACGGCGGGCCGCCCCGCGGCTGCGCGGCGCGGTGCTGATCGGGACCGACCGGGCCGTGATTCGCGACGCATTGGCGCGACACGCCGCGAATGTCCCCGTGGTCGAGGTCGCCGAGGGCAACACTGACGTCATGGACCGTGTCGTCGCCGAGGCCGCCCGGCTCGCCTCCCCGGGCGACACCGTGCTGCTCGCCCCCGCGGGGGCGTCGTTCGACATGTTCGCCAACTACGTCGAGCGCGGCGAGGCGTTCGCGCGCGCCGTACGGCGCCTGCCCGGCCACCGTGCCGACGCCGGCGCGGAGACCGGCGGGGTGACCGGCGCGGAGCCCGGCGGGGAGGTCGAGGGCGGGTGAGCGGGGAGGGGTCCGCACGGGAGGCCGCCACCGCGCAGGCCACCCGGCCGCGACCCGGGGCCGACCCCGCGCCGGGGCCGGCCCGCCCGCGCGCGCCGCGGCCGCGGCCCCGGGGGGCGGGGCTGCGCGATCTGCTCTACCGGCCGCTCACCTCGTACTACCTGGTGCTCGGCTGCAGCCTGCTGCTGCTCGCGCTCGGCCTGCTCATGGTCCTTTCGGCGTCCAGCATCGAGGCGATCCGGGAGACCGGCTCCCCGTGGTACTGGTTCCTCAAGCAGTCGTTCTCGGCCGCGATCGGCATCCCGATCATGTGGGTGTGCTCGCGGCTGCCGCCACGGTTCTTCCGGCTCGCGGGCTATCCGCTGATGATGCTCTCCATCCTCGGCCTGCTCATGGTGCTGTTCGTCGGCACCACGCAGCTCGGCGCGCAGCGATGGATCGACATCGGGCCGATCTACCTGCAGCCGTCCGAGCCGGCGAAGCTCGGCCTCGTGCTGTGGGGGGCCGACCTGCTCGCCCGCAAGGCGCGGCGCGGCATGATCGAGTGGCGCAACCTGCTCATCCCGCTGCTGCCCGGGACGGTGATCCTCGCGCTGCTCGTCATGCTCGGCAGCGACCTCGGCACCACGATCGTGCTGCTGCTGATCTTCCTCGCGCTGCTGTGGGTGGTCGGGGTGCCGGTGCGGCTGTTCGCCGGGGTGATGGGCGTGGCCGCGCTCGCCACCGTGATCATGATCGTGGTCGAGCCGTACCGGCTGGAGCGCATCTTCGGCTTCCTCGACCCGGAGCAGAACGCGCAGGGCTCGGGCTTCCAGGCGATGCAGGGCCGCATCGCGATGGGCTCGGGCGGCTGGTTCGGCCTCGGCCTGGGCAGCAGCCGGCAGAAGTGGGCCTGGGTGCCGCACGCCGAGAGCGACTTCATCTTCTCCATCATCGGCGAGGAGCTCGGGCTCATGGGCACGCTGGTGGTGGTCGCCCTGTTCGGCCTGCTCGGGTACGCGGGGCTGCGCGTCGCCGCCCGGGTGGGCGACCCGTTCGTCCGGCTGGCCTCCTCCGCCGCCGTGGCCTGGATCGTGGGGCAGGCGATCGTCAACATCGGCGCGGTGATCGGCGTGCTGCCGATCACGGGCATCCCGCTGCCCCTGGTCTCCTACGGAGGGTCCGCGCTGTTGCCGACGCTCGCCGCACTTGGCATGTTGTTGTCGTTCGCGAAAACGGAGCCGGGCGCGGCGCGGGCACTCGCCGCCCGCGGGCCCGGCCCGGTGGCAAGGGCCCTAAGCTGGCTTGGCCTGAGCGGTGCGGTGGCGAGAGCGCGTCGCCCGCGCGGACGTGATCCGGAAAGACGAGCACGTGGAGTGAAGGGACCGACATGAGGGTGGTCCTCGCCGGCGGCGGGACGGCCGGCCATATCGAACCGGCACTGGCGCTTGCCGATGCGCTACGCGAGATCGACTCGGCGATCGGGATCACCTGCCTCGGCACCGAACGGGGCCTGGAGACCCGGCTGGTGCCCGCCCGCGGCTACGAGCTCGAGCTCGTGCCGG
>Ga0065720_1005467_pt1 | contig 12468 bp, 10 predicted proteins | sample Thericmetagenome_FD_59107 | JGI IMG/M metagenome (GOLD analysis project Ga0065720, IMG submission 59107) | Thermophilic microbial communities from the Joint Bioenergy Institute, California, USA of rice/straw/compost enrichment - eDNA_2 v2... | ecosystem: Engineered > Solid waste > Grass >... | reverse complement strand
GAAGGCTCCAAGGAAAAACTGGCGATGTTGGGATTGAATATCGATCCCGACACGCCAGTGGATTTGCTTACGATTGCTGAAAAGCAAATTGTGGAAATTGCCAAAGCGCTGTCATGGAATCCCGAACTGATTATCTTGGACGAAGCAACCTCGGCCCTGGACACGAACCAGGTCAAGGAATTGTTTAAAGTTGTCAGAACACTGCGTGACAATGGCGCGGCGATCGTGTTTGTTTCCCATCGCATGTATGAAATTTTTGAGATTGCCGATCAGGCATTGGTCGTCAAAGACGGGGAAGTCGCAGGGTTTTATGAGAGCTTGGAAGGCGTTACGGAGCAAGATCTGGTGGATCGTATGGTGGGCTATTCCGTCAATACGGTTTTCCCCGATAAGGGAGCTCCCCTTTCATCCGAGCCTCTGCTTCATGTCAAAGGTCTGGCGAACGATCATTTAAAAGAGGTTAACATCAAAATTTATCCCGGCGAAATTGTCGGACTCGGCGGTTTGCGCGGCCATGGACAGGAAGCGTTGTTAAGGGCTTTGTTTGGCATGGAAAGCATGCGGGCCGGAGAAATTTTGGTGGATGGGAAACCTTATCATCCCAAAAAAGTTGAAGATGCGATTCGGGCGGGATTTGCTTATGTCCCTCCCGATCGCAAAACCGAAGGTCTTTCGCTGGAGCTTTCCGTCGAGCAAAATCTGGAGATCGTCGCGCTTGATCAGATCTCCAACAAAATCGGGCACATCAAGTCCAAAAAGGAGCAAAATCTGTTGGATGAACTCCGCAGGATTCTGAGGATTGTCCAACGCGAATACTACCAATTCGTGGGCAACCTGAGCGGCGGGAACCAGCAGAAAGTGGTTTTGGGGAAATGGCTGAAGTCCGATATGAAGTTATTGCTGATGGATGAGCCGACAAGAGGGATTGACGTCGCGACAAAACATGAAATCTATACGTTTTTAAGGGAGCTTGCATCCCGCGGCTTGGGCATCATCGTTGTTTCCACGGATTCTTTGGAGCTGCTCGGCATAAGTGACCGGATTTACATTTTTTACGAGGGAAGGGTACATGCGGAATTGCAAGGAGCCGAAATGACCGAAGAACACATCACTTATGCCATTATGGGGATGTGAGGAGGCGAAGGAAATGAATTTCGCAAAGCAGAAATGGATTCAGAACCAGGACTTGGTTCCGATCTATTCGATCTTGTTGGTCATGATTTTTATCATGGCATTCATCCAACCGAATTTCTTTTCCGTTGGCAATTTCTCTTCGCTTTTTACACAGCTTTCCCCTTATATTTTTATCGCCATTGCCCAATCGCTCATTATGATTATCGGCGGAATGGATTTTTCGGTGGGGGCCATGGTCAGCCTTTCTACCTGTATTTTCGCCACTTCCCTGCATCATGGCGCGTGGAATCCTCCTCTTATCGTTGTCATCGTATTGATATGCGGCGCGCTGAGTGCGCTGACAGGTCTGTTGATCAGTTGGTTTAAACTTCCATCCATTATTGTCACGCTTGCAACTTCATTTGCATTATCGGGGATTGCGCTTTTGTTCCTGCCTACCCCGGGTGGATTGATGCCTCCGGACATCGCTTTATGGTTAACCGGCAATCTGGGATTCATCCCGGTATCCGCCATCCTCATCGCGGCAACGGTTGCCATATGGGCTTATATTCGAAAATCATCATTGGGCTTATTGTTGTTTGCCGTTGGATACAACAAAGACGCAGCCCGAAAGAGCGGGTTGTCTTTGCATAAAGCTTATTTCGCCGCGTATTTTATGAGCGGCGTGATGTCGGCGATGGCCGGCCTTATGCTCAGCTCGATTACCATGTCCGGCGATCCGACCATCGGCATCCCGATGACGATCATTTCCGTTACGGCTGCCGTGCTTGGCGGACTCAGCTTTAACGGCGGGCAAGGAAAAATTGCGGGCGCGGTTGCGGGCGCGATCGTTGTCGGCATGCTGGTCAATCTGTTGTTTTATTTAAAAATTACCGGGTTTTACACCTATGTGGTGCAAGGAGCCATTTTGATTATTGCGGTTGCGGTGAACAGCCGGAGGAAGAGGGTGGCAAGTCCAAGATGGGATTGATCGGGGATCACTCTGCGATCGGGGCGGGAAAAATATCGTTAAGACCGACGCTCAAAGACAGACTGAGAACGAATAAGACAGAAGTCGGGGTTTTTGGCGTTGCTGTTCTTTTTTATTTGATCGCTTATTTTACGATATCGGGACAGTTTTTCCCCATGCTGAACATCGCTTCCGTTCTGGCTATTGCGGCCGCGGGACAAACCATCGTCTTTCTGATTGGGGGAATCGATCTCTCTGTTGCGAGCGTCATTACCGGTGCCTCTGTTTTGGCCAGCACGCTGCTGTCGGCCAATGTTCCCTTTGTGCCCGCGGTTTTCATCGTTTTAGGGTCGGGTTTGATCTTCGGGATAATGAACGGCATCGGGATAACGAAATTAAAAGTCCCGCCGATTGTCATGACCATTGCGACAGGGAACATTTTGCTGGGCGTTATCCTGATCACAACAAACGGACGCCCGAAACCAAGCACATCCACACTGCTTTCCCAGTTGGTCAACGGCAAGGTGTTCGGGCAAATTACAGGCGCTATTATTGTCATGGTGATTGTGGGTATTTTTCTGACCTGGCTTACGAAAAAGTCAACGTTTGGACGGAAGCTTTATATGCTGGGTTCGAACCTGATGGTGGCAAAGCTTTCCGGCATAAACACCGACAATGTCACGATTAAAGTGTATGCCCTTTCCGGTTTTTTCTCAGGTTTAACCGGCCTTATCCTTCTTGGATATACCTCAACCAGTTCCCTGAATGTGGGGAACAGTTACCTTCTGCCCAGCATCGCGGCGGTACTGCTTGGGGGGACCTCGCCGCTTGGCGGGAAGGGAAGTTATATAGGGACGATCCTGGGCGCATTTATCTTGACGACGATTATTTCCATGCTTACGGTTTTGCAAGTGTCGCAAGCCTTTCGGCAAATCTTGCAAGGGCTGATCATCATTCTGTTTATCATCGTGAACAATTCCAAGTTTTTTGGCAGGAATTAACCCCCGGAGGTTATCGGACTTGGAAGACGATCTTATCCTGTGTATCGATAAAGGAACGACAGAATTAAAAACGATCTTGTTCAGTTCGGATGGACAGATCATTGCCCAAACCAAGCGGGAATGCCGGTTGTCCTTTCCAAAGCGGGATTGGGTGGAAGAGGACACGCAAACGGTGTGGCAGCAGGTAACGGATGCCGTCAAAGGCTTGCTTGGCGGTGCCGGAATCAATCGGAAGAGAATCAAGTGCATCGGGATTACATCTCACATGTCCGGCACCATCTTTGTGGATGAAGCGGGAGAGACGGTCGGAAACGCCGTGATGTGGAATGATTCCCGGACGAATGAAATGATAAAAGAATGGGAAGCCCGGGGAGTTATCGAGAAAACGTTCGACATTTCCGGCTCGCGCATTTTGCCCGGATGGACGGTTCCCCTGGTGGCTTGGTGGAAACAAAACCATCCGGAAATACTTGAAAAGTCCAAATATGTGCTCAGCATGAAAGATTGGATTCGCTTCAAGCTGACGGGAGAAATATGGACCGATCATACGGAAGCGACCTGTTCTCCGGGGGACATTATCAAGAAAACCTATTCGCCTTCCATTTTTAAATGGTTCGGCATCGAGGAATGGGCGCACCTGTTTCCGCCTGTTCAGGATCCCCTTGAACCGGCGGGGCGGCTGATTCCAAGCATAGCCGAGGAATTGGGATTGGATGCCAATACCAAGGTCATCACCGGCATGGGAGATATGCCGGCAAGTGTTTTGGGGTCCGGTTCGATTCGGCCGGGCCATGGCGCATCCACGCTGGGCACGACATTTTTGAATGGCGTTGTTACCGACCGGCCTTACTTTACACCGCGCAATATAGGCATGACCAATACGTATATCGGCGACATGCTGGTGAGGCTGGTCAACAACACGGGAGGCGGCGCCATTAATTACCAATGGCTGCTGAATATTTGGCGTTCGAATAACCCGGATCACGCAGAATCCGTTGAAAACATTTTGGCGGATTTAAACGCAAGAGTTGCAAGGTGCCCTGTGGGAGCCAACGGGGTGATGTATCATCCCTATATCAATTCCGCCGGGATTACGGCGCCTTTCTACAATTTGGGGGCCCGGGCTCAGTTTACGGGAATCAGTTTGCACAATACGTATGACGACTTGCTGAGGGCCGTATTCGAAGGGCTGGGCTTTGCGATGAAGGACTGCTACAGCTCGGTGCCCATTCCATTGGAACGAATATCGGTCACCGGAGGCGGAGGAAAAAGCGAAGTGCTGTGCCAAATATTGGCGGATTGCTGCGATGCGGAGATTATCGTGCCCAAAGTCACGGAATCCGCCGCTCTGGGAACGGCCATCATTGCCGCGGTAGGCACCGGAATGTATGGAAACTACGAGGAAGCCGTTTCGAATATGGTTCATATCAAAAGGAAATTTGAACCGAATGCGCGGCATCGCGCCAAATATGATGAGTTGTTCCAACGCTACAAAGATATCCGGCGGGCGATGATGCCAATCTGGGATACGTACACGAATCCGGATTGAATCCGGATATGGAGAATGGTGATGGATGATGGGTCATGCCAGGAAAATCCAAACCTTGTTTGGCCCCATTGCGTGCGAAGATGATTTTATTTGGGATGCGCATGTGCATCTTTGGTCGAGACCCTTTGACTCGGCCGCGGATCCCGACCTGATTTTGCAAGATGAGGAACTGGCCGTTCAAGAGCTTCAGGAGTTCTACCGCGCCGGAGGAAGAGTGGTTGTCGAATTTAGTCCGCTTGATTTTCATCGCAATTGGGAAGCGTTGATCAGAATCAGCAGAAAAACGAAAGTGGCTGTTATTGTAGGTACGGGCTTTTACAGGAGCCCCGGGCTCGACGTCTTTTTCAAGCGAAATTCAAACATGAATTTCACAGATTTTATCAGAGAAGAAGTGTTGTACGGTGAAAAGGAGACAGGGATTAGACCTTCTTTTCTGAAATGGTCCACCTCCTTGAATCAAGCCACCGATGCGGAATTGCTGGCGTTGGATTACATTTCGGCCGTTCATAAAGAGACCGGATTGCCGATTGCCACGCATACGCAAAAGGGCACATTCGCCCTTGAGCAAATTGAGCTGCTTAAACGAAAAGGCGTGGATATGAGCCGTGTGCTGATTGCCCATCTCGATATGAACAACCCCTTGCCGGAGCAGTTGTTTTTAGCCGTTCTGAAAGAGGGCGTTCATATCTCGTTCGACCAGCTCGGCAAAGCGAAATATGGCACAGATGAAAGTAAAATCAATCTGCTCAAAAAGCTCTGCGATTCGGGATACTCGGATAAAATCCACTTGGCTACCGATATCGGCAGACGATCAAACCTGAAAAGTCTGGGCGGTGAGCCGGGCTACGAACATATTCCGAAGAAGCTGATTCCCATGCTGGAGCAAGCCGGTTTTGAAAAATCGCTGATTCAAAAGCTCACCAATTTCAATCCGGCCAATTTCTTCGGAATAAGGTGAAGGGGAGCCTTTAAACACAACGATGAGGTGTGTTTAAAGGCTTTTTTATGTTGAATAACGCAATCAATCCGCCGCTTTGCTTTATCCGGCGGCCCCGCTTTTCCTCATCCGAAGCCCGGGTTCCCGATCCGGATTCCAACGGAACGTGAGCGCGGCCAGAACCAGAATGACAATCGCAAAACCGAGCATAATAACCATGGATACGCCCCACGGCCGGATATCCGCTTTCGCCGCGGCCTGAAGCCCTTCGACGAAATAAGCGAAGGGAAAACATTTGCCCAGCCGCGCCAGCCATTCCGGCGCGGCCGAAAGGCTGTAGAACGCCCCGCTGCCGAACACCATCGGAATTTGCAGCAGATTGGACAGCATATTGATCTGGCCTTCGTGGCGGGAGAAATTGACGACAAGAAATCCCAGGCATGTGAAACAAAGCATCCCGCCGACGAGCATCAGGAGAAGCTGAATCACGCCGGAAAAAGAGATAGCGATGCCGAACGTCGGCGCGCCGATGAGCAAAATGACCGCATTGATGATGAGCCCGATCACCGTCCGGGCGAGCGTCAGCGCCAACACAAAAGACACGGTCGGGAAAGGGGTGAGCTTCAGCAGTTTGTAAACGCCCTTGTTCCGCTGCCCGTAAACCTGGAACGCGACGCCCTGAACGGCCCAAAACAAGGTGCCGAGCGCAATCACGCCGATCAGCAGCCGCTGGCGGTATTCCGGCGAATCGAAGCAATACCCCAGGCCGGCCATCAAAAGGAGCGGGAACAGCAAGGCGTAAAACAATGTAATCTTGTCTTTCAGGCTCGCGACGAGCATCATGCGAAAAACGGTCCGGATCATATCGCCGCCTCCTCGGTCAGTTTCAGATAAAGCTCTTCCAGATTCGCCACTCCATATTGCGCCGGCAATTCCTCCGGCGTTCCGTGCGCCAACACCTTTCCGCTCCGGATCATGACGACCCGGTCCGCCAGCTTGCCGACCTCCTCCATATCATGGGAAGTGAAAACGACGGAGGCGCCGGACTCCGCCAGGCGGCGAATCAGGCCGCGAATTTCCCGCCTTGCCCGCGGGTCGAGCGCCGCCGTCGGCTCATCCAGGAACACCAGTTTCGGTTCGTGCACTAGGGCAACGGCGATCGCCAGCCGTTTCTGCTGGCCGCCGGACAGCCGGGAAGCCTCTGTTCGGGCGGCATCCCGCAGGCCGCAAAGCTCCAGGACCCGCAATCCTTCCTCCACGGACAACCTCCGCTTGTGGAAAGCGGCGAAAAGCTTCAAATTATCCAATGCGCTCAGCCCCGGGAAAAAGGGCGTCGATTGAAGCTGCACACCCACGCTTGCCTTGTAATCGTCGCGCCAGTAGGTTACGCTTCCCGCATCCTGCCGTTTCAGGCCCAGGATCATGTCGAGCGTGGTCGATTTCCCCGCTCCGTTGGGCCCGATGACGGCGACCACTTCCTTTTCCCGGACTTCCAGATCGATACCGTTCACAACGGATTTGGAACCGTACCTCTTGACCAGCCCGGACGCCTTAAGCAGCACCTGATTCATGATTCCGACCTCCCGTTTTGCGGATGTTGCGAATATTCGGCGAGCACAGCCTGCAATTCGCTGAGCAGCCGCAGCTGCAACTCGAACTGTTCATACATGTGCCGAAACACGAGCCGCACGTGCGGAGGGACGGGGCCGTACTTTTCCTTTTCCAGCCCGCCGGCTTTCATGGCCTCATAATCCGCTTCGACCCGCCGTTTCTGCTCTTCCAGCGCGGCGACAGCCTCATCCGCCGGCAACGCCTCCAGGAAAGACACCGCGGTGTACAAAGTGGTCGGAAACACCACGGATGATTGTTTCAGCGCTTCCGCCAGAAGTTTACGGAATTCCTCCCGGCCCCGGTCCGTGATCCGGTAAATCGCCTTCGTGCGGTTTCCCGTTTGCTCCACGGTTTCCAGCCGGACGAGTCCCTCGCCTTCCATTTTTTTAAGCGCGTGGTAGATCGAGCCCGGCAGAATGCCGGCCCACTTGTCGGATTGGGTCATCTGCAACACTTGCTGCATCTCATACCCGGACATCGGCTTGTTCGTCAACAACCCGAGCACCATTAAACGCGTCACTTGAATACACACCACCAATTTTGTATAGTCAACGTTGACTATATAGTCAAGTTTGAGTATATACGATGTGAAGTGAAATGTAAAGAGCGCAAAGACAGTTGTCACATTATTTTGGATAAAACGAAAAAGGAATTGAAGTCTTCATGATCCTGCGATATAGTGTGGGACAAGTCAATCTGACGCGGAGATGAAGCCAATTCGATCCGGCGCGCATTGCATTCGAGCGTACATGACACTTTTGAATCACCGCAATCGTGCGGCGCATGAACCGAATCGGGGGATGAAAAGTGGTTAAAGGACAATTCCAATGAAACTTGGCGGCAAAATCGTGCTGATCGTATCCTTGGGGCTTGTGCCCGTTTTGGCTTCTGTCATCGTATACGTTCATTTCATCCATTCCATGGGCAACAATCAGGACCTGTATCTTTCCCGGATTGAGTACTTGGAAGATGCGAAAGGCCATTTGCGCTACCAGGATGTCGGCGGGAATGGCGGAAATGCGGGAGTCGGCGCTGAAATCCCGGTATGGCAAACGGCATCGCGATTGATGAAGGGCATTAACTCCTCCGCCTGGTGGGTCAGAATCAGAACGGAAGATCTGCAAAGCGTTTCGCCGGACAGCGCCAGGTTTCTGTCGGTGATCAATCCGACCGTGGAGAAAGTTGCGCTGTATATTCCCGCGCCTTCCGACGGCGGTGCGCCCTCCAAAATCTATTACGCAGGCTGGGGATATCCGGCGGAGCAGCAGAACGCGGAAAGATTTGCCTATCCGGTCTTCAAGCTGCCGGATCAGATCGAGGGAGATTACATCTATTTGCGGTTAAGTTCCAGCTACTCCAACAATTACACGTTCAGGGTGATGGATCGGGAGACCTTCGACCGCGTCCGGGACAATATGACCGGGATTTTCGCTTTTCTGATCGGGCTGACCGCCGCGTTCGGCTTCAATATTCTGTTTCAATTCGGATCATTTGGTTCCAGGGCAAAGTTCACCTATATCCTCTACCTGGGCACCGTGATCATTTACCAGGTCGCGGTGCTCGGCATGATTCGGGTGCATGTTCAAAGGGATTTCGCCGAATGGATGGTGGCCAATTCGCCGGCTTTGGCGCTTCTCATGTTTGCGGGCGCTTTGCTGTTTTTCCGCCTGCTTCTGGACTCGAAGCGCGTCTTTCCGCTGCTGCACAAGTTGTCCGGGATCAGTTTGGTCCTGATTTGCCTCAGCGTCATCGCGATCTTCGCGGGATTCAAATATTGGGGGAACATTGCGGCCATATTGGTTTCTTATCTGACGGGCATCCTGATTATTGTGTTCGCCTTTTTCGCCGTGCGGAAAAAGATCGAGTTCGCCGCGTATTTGCTTGCAGGCTGTCTGTTTATCTTTGTGTTTGCCACCATATTCAACCTCCGGGCCTGGGGGATTATTCCCAATAACGAGCTCAGTTTGTTTGCAGTCATGATCCCGCTCGTGGTGCAAACCGTTCTGCTGGCCTTCGGCCTGAGAGAGTTTGTCAGGAAGCTGGCCGCAGAGAAGAAGGATGCGGTCAGGCTTTATCAGATTGCGGAAGGTGAGGCGGTATCCAGGGAAGCGGCTTTTCTCCAGGCGCAGATCCGGCCGCATTTTCTGTTTAATGCTTTGAACGTGATTGCGGCGCTTTGTTATGCGAATCCCGCCAAAGCGGGCGAAGTGATTACGGATCTGGCCACATTTTTTCGGCACAGCTTCGATTTCCGAAATCTGCAAAAGTACGTGTCCTTCAATGAGGAATTGGAATTCATCAAGGCGTATGTCCGCATTGAGCAGGTCAGATTCGGGGACGGACTCAAGGTGAATTACGAACTGGAGGATACTGAAAATTTGATGCTGCCGCCCCTGCTCCTGCAGCCGCTGATTGAAAATGCGATCAAACACGGCATCCGGAAGCAGCGCGCCGGCGGAACCGTGACGATTCGGGTGAAACATTTGGAGGAACATTACTGTATAGAAGTGGAGAACGACGGGGAAGGCATGACCGCCCAGGAAATCGAGCGCGCATTGTCTCCGGACGGGAAGTCTTCCGGCGGCGTGGGCCTCGAAAATATCCGAAGAAGGCTCAGAATGTTCTACCAGACGGATCTGACGCTGGAAAGCCGGGTCGGATCATGGACGAGGGTCACGATTTTGCTCCCGCGGCTTGAGTCTTCAAGCGGCTGAACCATGAAAATGAACGGCGCCGGGCGGTCCTTGCCATGAAAGATGCGGGAACCGTCCGGGAATAAGGAGTGAGCCTGATTGAACATCATCGAGCTGAACATCGCCTTTGAATACGGCGGCCGCGCCGACGCGATCCACCCCAGCCTGATCGTCGCGGGGCAGGAGCTGGCGCTGGTCGATGCCGGCTATCCGGGCTTTCTGCCGCTTATCGAGCGAGAGATCGCGAGGCACGGGTATGATGCGGCGGATCTGACCCACATCATCGTTACGCACTATGACGACGACCATATCGGGGCGTTGCACGACTTCAAGGGCCGGTATCCCGAGATCCGGATCATCGCAAGCGAACGGGAAGCGGAGGCGGTCGAGGGCAGGCGGAAGGCCGAGCGATGGATTCAGGCCGAAAACTTGCTGGAGCGGATGCCGGAGGAGCAGCGGGAATTCGGGCTGCAGTTCATCGGGCGCCTGCGGAGCTTGAAGCACGTGCCCGTCGATCAGACGGTGCGGGACGGCGACAGCCTGTTCGACGGCCGTTGCCGCATCATCGCGACGCCCGGCCATACGCCCGGGCATATTTCACTGCATATTCCCGAACTGGACAGCGTGATCACCGGCGACGCGGCGGTGAATGACGGCGGGCGGCTTGCCGTCGCGAATCCGCAATTTTGCCTTGATCCGGCCGCGGCGGAGCAGTCCCTCACCATGCTGCGGAACCTTCGCGCGGCCCGCTACTTCTGCTACCATGGCGGGAAACTGGATATGCGGAACCGCTAAATGGACGGAAAAACCAGGTCATTGCCGCCNGCTTCGATCGGTTGGCAAGTGCAAATACTTCAAAAAATAGCGCATAAAAAAGGGCGATTGAGGTCATCCTTGCCGCAATCGCCTTTTTTACGCCTGCCGGTTGCCGGCATTTGGTTTACAACAGCTGCCCGCCCGACACTTCGAGGCGCGTTCCGTTTACCCAACCGAATTCATCCGTGCATAAAGAAGCGACGACTCCCCCGATGTCGTCGGCTTCGCCGACCCTTCCCAGCGCGGTGTTGGCCGCGACAAATTCCCGCCTCTGCTGATTGTGCTTTAAAAATCCGCCTGCGAAATCCGTCGCAACCGCTCCGGGGGCGACGACATTGACCCGGATGCCTCGTTTGCCCCACTCTTTCGCCATATATTTCGTCAAAATTTCGACCGCGCCTTTCATTGCCGCGTAAACGCCGTAACCTTCGGAAGTGAAACGGGTCAATCCCGTCGAAATGTTGACGACTCTTCCATTGTCGGCAATATGCGGGTACAGCATCTGAGACAGGAAGAACACGCCCTTGAAATGCACATTCATCAATCGGTCGAACTGTTCCTCCGTCGTTTCCAAAATGGCGGCGCGAAGACCGATTCCCGCGTTGTTGATCAGAACGTCGATTTGTCGCCGTCCCCATTTTTCATTCAGCGCTTGCAAAAGCCGCGAGACAAACGCGTCAAATGAGGAGACATCGCCGGTGTCCAGCTGCAGCGCCGCGGCTTTCCGGCCTTGACGTTCAATTTCTTTGACGACGTTGTCCGCTTCATTTTTCTGCGAAAAGTACGTGATCAAAACGTCAAACCCTTTGCGGGAAAGCGCGAGAGCGGCATTTCTTCCGAGCCCGCGGCTTCCGCCGGTGACAAGCGCAATTTTAGGTGCGGGTCCCATTGTTCCCAACTCCTTTGGTTAAATTTGCAAACCGCTTTTTTGGCGGTTTGTTTTGAGTATAATATTTCTGACTCACTACCGGTCAAGGCGGTGTTGATTGATTCAAGCTTGAATGGATCGAAAGGTCAATCAGTCACCGTCCTGCCATTGTCCTCACCACAAAAGAAATCTTCGTCCCTTCGTCCGGCGCGCTTTCGATGTGCAGGCCGGCCCCGAAATGCTGCTTCAGGCGCAGGTCGGTGTTCATGAGGCCGACTCCCGCGGAAGGCAACGTCCGTTGATCAAGCAGACGCTGCAAGGTGGTTTCGTCCATGCCCGCTCCATCGTCCTCCACCGTCACTTCAAGACTGTCGCCCAGATTTTCCAGACGGATCGCAATGTTCCCGCTCCCGGCCCGTTTCATGATCCCGTGTATGATCGCATTTTCCACCAACGGCTGGATCGACAGAAAGGGAACCCGAAAACCGTCGCATTCATCCACGTTCCAGGTGACATGAAGCCTGCCTTCAAACCGCGTCTGTTCAATAAAAACATAGGAGCGCACGGTCCGAAGCTCTTCTTCGACGGGAATCAGATCGCCCATATTGCGGAATTGAAATTTGCTACGGAGCAACTCGCTGAAGGCCGTCAGCAGTTCGCGCATGCGCTCGAGATCCACCGCGCTGAGGGCCGCGATCGTGTTCAGCGTGTTGAAAATGAAATGCGGCTGGATTTGCGCTTGCAGCCATGCGGCCTCCAGGTTCAGATGCTCCTGCACCACGCGCTTGAATGTTGTCAAAGCCCGAATGCGCGCGCGCAGTTCCAGCGCGTCGACAGGTTTGGTGACGTAGTCGTTCGCGCCGGCGACAAATCCGCTCTGGATGTCTGCGGGCTGGCTTCTTGCCGTCAG
>Ga0065720_1020854_pt1 | contig 12470 bp, 12 predicted proteins | sample Thericmetagenome_FD_59107 | JGI IMG/M metagenome (GOLD analysis project Ga0065720, IMG submission 59107) | Thermophilic microbial communities from the Joint Bioenergy Institute, California, USA of rice/straw/compost enrichment - eDNA_2 v2... | ecosystem: Engineered > Solid waste > Grass >... | reverse complement strand
GTGGAACCAAGCCGTGGGCGGGCGTCGCCACAGGCCCACAGGACAACAGCCTCCACACGCTAAAACGAAATGGCGTAGCCGCTCGCTCCGGAAACACCCTCCCCTTGGAAAAGGCTGGGCCCGTACGGCGTACCGGACCGTATCAGGTACTTGGTACATGCCGCCCCTGGCATGACCTCACTATGGGTCCATCCTCACACAACCCACAGCCCCAATTTTCTAGGCTCGCGTCGCCTGCATGGATAACAGAGAAGGGGCACGTGAGGGATGTGCATCTTCGACGCCATGACAAGTGGCCGATCATGGACAACATGAAGAAATGCTTTGAGCTCGACTCATCTTGTCAGATGTAATTGTGACTTTCGCTTGGACTCTGCCAAAATTTAATCCGTAGAGGGCTTGGGAGAGTTTTGCTTTTGTCGTTTGTTTACAGGCTCCTGTGGCTTAGAGCATGCCTATTAAGCTCTTGCCTCATGTGGCTTAAGCACGGTCTCTTTAGCGAGCTTATCCCAATTCGGCAGTCCTCGCCATGCGGCTACAATGTACCAGGACTTTTTGACGACCTCTCGTGCCAATGCTTGGCAGCTCTGCGAGACATGAACGGGAAGACAATTGTCAGATCCCTGTCATCTTGTGGGTAAGGTATTTTGCATGCCTCAGACGGCCAGCCGCTCTCAATCGACCCAAAGCCCGACTCCTCCCCATTCCGAGATTTCTTCCCCGGGATTCTTGCTGCCTCCCGTTTCTCTCTCCTTTCTTCCCTTCTCTCCCTCTTGCCCTCTGGTGACCTCGGGGCAACTGCACCTGCATTTCACCTTCCCAACGAAGCAACCAGAGCTGTTCGATTCTTTCCTCCCTTTTCTCCCTTTGCTATCCATCCCTCTTTCATCACCGCACTGTCGCGCAGCACGAGCCTGCGTGTCGCTGCTTGTTCGTGGCCTAACCCTGTTGGCACGGGCGAGCTGACGTTGGTCGTTGGGCATTCATTCATCACGACTCTTGCATCCGACGAAAGAGTGTGCTCACTTTTTGACGAAGTCTGCACCGATCAACAAAAAAAAAGGGCGTAGCAACCCGCGACGAAAAACGCTCAAAACATACTCGTTTCGTCGCGAAGTAACAAGAGACATCGTCGCAGCGCTAAGAGCAGCACCTGCATTCGTCGCGACTTTCAGCCATATCTGTCATATCTGTGGCAGCACTTCCCGACGAAACGACGATTTTCTGCAGACATCGGTTTTGTGATAGAGTTTTCAATTAGTTGCAAAATCGGTACATGTCGAGCATCATGGCCAACCACCATCCTTCTCCGCCAATGCCGATGCCGATGCATCACGGTGCTCTGGGCCCGGCGCGTCCTCCGCCGGCGCAGTCCTTCTCGGCTGCGCGCCAGACACTTGCTCAATTGAACGAGAGCGTCTGGATCCAAATCGGTAGGATTTGGCAGTTACTTGGAACAGATGGCGTCGGTCGTTAACACTTTGATCCAGGTCAACTCGCCGAGCTGATGGGCAATCTCGATGATGCCATGGGGGCTTATGAGCGCGCGCTCCGGCACAACCCCCAGTCTATCCCCGCCATGACTGCGATCAGCTGTGTTCTGCGAACGCGCGAAGAGTTCCAAAAGGCAGCTGAGTATCTGCAGGCCATTCTTAGGCTGGACGAGACGAACGGTGAAGCTTGGGGCAACCTTGGTATGTTGACAATCAAGCGACTAAGTTTGGATCTAGTATTAACCCTTCGCGCAGGTCACTGCTTCTTGATGATGGACGATCTCCAGCAGGCCTATAACGCGTACCAGAACGCGTTGGTCCATCTACCAAGCCCAAAGGTAAGTTCTTGTAAATGTTACTTGGCACTTCAAGATGCTTACACCTATTGTTTAGGATCCTCGCCTGTGGTATGGCATCGGTATCCTTTACGATCGGTATGGTTCTCTGGACCATGCCGAGGAGGCGTTCGCCAACGTCATGGCCATGGCCCCCGATTTTGACAAGGCCCACGAAATCTACTTCCGTCTTGGCATCATCTACAAGACTCAGCAGAAGTACCAGCAGTCGCTTGACGTAAGTAACAGGTGTCAACGCATGTTCAAAGCTGTTTACTAACGGTGACCAGTGCTTCAAATACATTGTCAATTCCCCTCCGCCGCCGCTTACTGAGGAGGATATCTGGTTCCAGATTGGCCATGTCTATGAGCAGCAGAAAGACGTAAGTAGCCGGTCAACTTGGGCTCTGTCTCTAAGCTCTCGCTCTAACAGTTGCGCAGTTCGAAAACGCCAAGGCCGCGTACCATCGTGTGCTGGAGACCAATCCCAACCATGCTAAGGTGCTCCAGCAGCTTGGTTGGTTGTATCACAACTCCAGCCCGTCGTATGAGGCCCAGGAGCGGGCCATTGAGTACCTGGAGAAGTCTGTCGCAGCCAGTATGTCTCCTCCTAACCCTCTCAACTCCCCCAAAGCGTATTGATACTGACTTTGCTTAGACCAGGCTGATGCGCAAAGCTGGTATCTCTTGGGCCGGTGCTACATGCAACTGCAGAAGTACCCTAAGGCCTATGAGGCTTACCAGCAAGCCGTGTACCGTGATGGCCGCAACCCGACCTTCTGGTGCTCTATTGGCGTCCTCTACTACCAGATCAACCAGTACCGTGATGCCCTGGATGCGTACTCACGCGCCATCCGGCTCAATCCCGATATCTCGGAGGTGTGGTATGACCTGGGTACTTTGTACGAGTCCTGCAACAACCAGATCGCCGATGCGCTCGACGCGTATCAGCGTGCGCTCGAGCTCGATCCGAATAATCCGCACATCAAAACCCGTCTCCAGCTCCTGCGTAGTGGACAGGCCAACGGCGCTCCGCCGCCGCAGCCTGTGCCTGCCGATGTTCACCCACAAGCGTACCAGGCTCCGGGCACGGTTGGCCCCCCGGCTCCGCAGTGGACTGGCTCCGGTCCTGCGGCCCCTCCTCCGCAGCCGCAGCAACCGCCCATTAACGGCTCCTCAGGCCCGGGTAGCACCTGGGGAAGCAGCAGAGTATCGAGCCTGAATCCCCCTCCACAGCCTCGCAACCCCTACGAGCGCGACTCCTTTCGTGGCCAACAACCTCCCAGCCAGCGCCAACCCAGCCCGCAGCCGGAACAGCACATGAGGCCATATCCGGAGACCAACAGAGTGCAGGAGCAGCAGCAGCCTCGGCGGGGCCCTTCCCCTCCTCCACCGGCTCACTATGCGGCTCCTCCTCCGCCCCCGCCGCAACAGGCTCAGCAGCAACCCCCGGCACAGGCGCAGACTCCGGCTCAGTCCCAGGCTCAGGCCCCACCGTCGCAGCCCCCATCCCGGGTCAGAAACCCTAACTACAGCGGACACACCCCTGCGCCGGTCCTCCCGGCAAGCACACCGTCCAGCCAGGCTGGCTCCGCTCCAAACCCTCTGATGCCGTACCGCACTGGCAGCCCTCGTCAGGAGAGGCAAGCGATTCATGATAACCGTATGCCATCTCCTAAGTCGGCGTACCCTCAGTACCAATCGCATCCCGAGCAGAATGGCCCTAACGGTGCTGAGCCAGGCGCTCCTCACGCTTCGCAGTCGGCTATGCCGCCGCCGGATACAACTCCCCATCGCGAGCACGACCAACGCCCTCCTTCCGTTGGCCCGAAGCGGATGCGTGAGTGGGAAGATGAGCGGGATGTTAAGAAGCCCATGACGGAGGAATCGCGTGCCCGTATGGAGGACCTGCGTCACCGCCGCCCTTCGACCCCTCCTCGCATGGAGCCTTATCGCCGTAATTCGTCCGAGGCGCGCCGCTTCGATGAACGGCGTCTCGAGGACCCTCGCCGGGTCGAGGAGCAGCGCCGCGCTGATGAGATGCGTCGTGCCGATGAGCAGCGTCATGCGAACGAGGGCTACCACCCTTCTGATGCTGCCCATCACCCGCAGTCCCACTCCGTACCTGCTCACCTCCCTCCCATGCAGCAGGGCCCGTCCCAGATGCAGGGTCTCATACATGACGGCCCGAGTGCCCAAGCCGGCCCTGGCCCTGTCAAGAAGGAGTACCCAACTAGCGGCCCCGAGGAGAGACGGATTGAGCACCCGCCTGCTTCGCTCCCTCCAATGACCAATGAGCCTGAGAGGGCCGCGCGCAAGATGGATGTCGATGAGGACTATGATGATAGCGGTGAGGAGGACAAGAAGACCGGGCCGGCGCCTGCGTCGTCGTCGGGCCCGTCTACAGCGGGCGAGTTGAAGAATGGTGCGTCTTCGGCTAGCACCAGCATCAATGGCATCATGGCCCACAAGCCGGACGGCAACTAAGTGGACAGAAAGAGATGGAGCGGGGCTTGGTGGTTCAAATGGGATAGTTTTCTTGTGTTGTAGGTTGTTTCGGCGTATCTTCTTCTTACAAAGCTGAAGTTTAGCTTTTATGTGATTTCGATATGGAATGGCTTTACACTGGCTTTTTGCTCGCACAAATGGATGACAATTTTCCCCTTTTGTCTTGTGTCCTAGACCTTTCTACTACTACACTTTGCTCTGCCGGTTGGTGCATCTGTAAGCCTTCTGGGTTTTGTTTGGGGGGGGGGGTACCGGGGTTCTGACCTTTCTGCTCGTCTCATGGCGTCTGCTATATCGGCATCTGGTTTTTGGTAGTGGTCATGGGGAAAATAAAAACCAAGGTATACCTCCAAAGATGTTCACAAACTATCTGGGCGATGCTGTGATGTTTTGAAAGCTCGAAGCCTCTCCCTCTAGCACTTTCCTTATGGTGTTAATGGCTAGGTAGTGCTTCGATACTGGGTCCAATTATAATTTAATCTAATTTGCATACCCAGAATGGTTACCTGAAGGCTTCGAGACCATCATCTCTCATGTGCCGTTGATTGACCCTGGACCGTCTGCGTTGAGTTGGAAAAAGCGAGCACCGAATCCTGACGCATTGGTAATATTTCACGTAACGGGCCTGTAACGAAGGTATGCATTACGGGTGGGCGTGTCACGTGAAAATCCCACCAGCCGTTTAGGGCTCTGCTGCGATTGGTCCCTGGACAGGCTCCAGTCCACACAAAATTCAACACCACCAAATTTCTTTGAAGTTTCTTTTCTGAACTTCGTGGCCGGACCAGGGGGATTTTTTTCCATCATACAACCACGCCCAACCGCGGACATCAGCAACCATGTCGCATCGCAGTGAGTATCTCCCATCATGTCGACGTCGGTTCTTCACACGCAGCGCATCGCATTTCTATGCAATCGAGTTTAGAGTTCGAGCAAGAGATTCGAGCGATTGCGGGACGTTTGGGACCGACGGAGGACAAAATCTGGAATTCGCACAGATCGAACGGGAACTGACAACACCAGAGTACGAGGCCCCTCGCCATGGCTCTCTGGCTTTCCTGCCGCGGAAGCGCGCTGCCCGCCACCGTGGCCGGGTCAAGTCGTAAGTGAAATCCTCATTTGCACCAGTATTCTATCTACTTGGAAGACGGCAGTTCCAGAGCTGACGGCGAGTATCATGACAGCTTCCCTAAGGATGACCCCAAGAAGCCCGTCCACCTGACCGCCGCCATGGGCTACAAGGCCGGCATGACCACGATCGTCCGCGATCTCGACCGCCCTGGCGCCAAGGCCCACAAGAAGGAGGTCGTTGAGGCTGTGACAATCATTGACTGCCCACCTGTACGCACAACTCAGCCCGCTTGGCTCTTATTGTGTCAATGGCTAACATCTATTTTGCAAATAGATGGTGGTTGTGGGTCTGGTCGGGGTAAGTGATTGCTCTCTAGCCGCCGATGGCCAAGAACATACCGTCTAACGCACTTGCGAAATAGTATATCGAGACCCCTCGTGGCCTCCGCTCCCTGACCACTGTCTGGGCTGAGCATCTGTCGGACGAGGTCAAGCGCCGCTTCTACAAGAACTGGTACAAGAGCAAGAAGAAGGCATTTACCAAGTACGCCAAGAAGTACGCCGAGAACAACGGTGCCTCCATCACCCGCGAGCTGGAGCGTATCAAGAAGTACTGCACCGTTGTCCGCGTCCTGGCGCACACCCAGATCCGCAAGACTCCTCTCAAGCAGAAGAAGGCCCACCTCATGGAGATCCAAATCAACGGTGGCTCTGTCGCCGACAAGGTCGAGTTTGGCCGCAGCCTGTTCGAGAAGCCTGTCACGATCGATACCATCTTCGAGAAGGACGAGATGATCGACGTCATTGCCGTCACCAAGGGTCACGGCTTCGTTGGTGTCACCGCTCGCTGGGGTACCAAGAAGCTGCCCCGCAAGACTCACAAGGGTCTCCGCAAGGTTGCTTGCATTGGTGCCTGGCACCCGTCCCACGTCCAATGGACTGTTGCCCGTGCTGGTCAGATGGGTTACCACCACCGTACCTCGGTCAACCACAAGATCTACCGCATCGGCAAGGGCGACGACGAGGCCAACGCCTCGACCGAGACCGATCTCACCAAGAAGAAGATTACCCCGTATGTTCTCATCTCCCCCTCAAGAGAGGCTAGTACATACTGACGTCCAACAGCATGGGTGGCTTCGTTCGCTACGGCGAGGTCAACAACGACTACGTCATGATCAAGGGTTCTGTCCCTGGTGTTAAGAAGAGGATCATGACTCTCCGCAAGTCTCTTTTCACCCACACCTCTCGCAAGGCCCTCGAAAAGGTCGAGCTCAAGTGGATCGATACTTCGTCCGAGTTCGGCCACGGTGCCTTCCAGACCGCGGCCGAGAAGAAGCAGTTCATGGGTACCCTCAAGAAGGACCTGCAGACCAGCGCTTAAGCTGCTGTCAGTTCCTTTGTGCTTTTTCTCGGTTTTGCAATGGCATTGGTGTCTGGGTTTTCTCGCTCTTAGGTCGGGGTATTTCGGAATTCTTCTTAGCATTTCCAGGTAGTTGAGATCCGTGAGAGGAATGGGAAAATGAAGAACCAATTGCCATTGACTGCTCTTATGCCGTGATTATACGTACTGTTGTCCCTGAGGCGTCGGTGTTTTTGTAGGTAGGTTTCTAATACAAGTATTCTGTGTAGTTGACCTCTTTTTTCTTTCTGGAACCCGTTTTGTGGGGTCTGGTTGTTGTGGGGTTGAGGTGGGGGCTTCCAAAGAACTTGGCAACCGTCCAGTCAGACCTTGTGTGTTACATCATCGGTCAGCCAACCTGCATGCAGCCTTTTGATTCAGCCTTTCACCATGGCCGCGAGTCTACGCAGTTGCCTTCAGCGCTCGGTCGAAGCGAGTCCGCGTGGGGTTTTCACAGACACCCTCAACGGCTCAATTTTCAGGGTTAATACCGTCTCTCGCTTGCAAAACCTACAGTCGCCTGCGACGTTCGGCCTGGTTCTGTCCAGCTCTACCAGCTTCCCGAGCAGTGCGCGAACAACATCAACCCAACGGCGCGGCTTCTCTTCCCTCACACCTCTCACTATTACGACCTCCATAACACAGACACAACTCAACAGCAGCAGAGCGCAGTTCACTACATCTACAAAGATGGCCTCCGACGAGGACTACCTTGCCTTCCTCAACAAGGCGAACGAGCCTTTGGCTGCTAAGCCCCCGCAGAAGACGGATGCGACACGTGAGGAAGTGTTTCATGCTACGCAGGAGGGGGTGGAGGTGCCCGAGTGTTTGGTGAGCGCCTGTCAGCAAGCAGAGGAGAAGGGATTGTGCTATGTGAGTGAGACGGATGAGCCGTTTGAGCTTGTTGGGTTGGCGTTGGAGGGGGAGGAGGAGGTGTTGCCGGATGAGGGTAAGTTTTTTACCCTTTTTTCCCTGTTTTTCTGCTCGCCTACCTAGCTAAGTATCTGGCGGGGATTTTTTTTTTCGTGGGGCTGCCCTTCGATTGAAGGGGGGGCGATAAGAGAGCTGGCTGGTTGGGAAAGGAAGAGAAATACAGTCATTTCGCTGACAGCGCTGATACATTAACAGAGACTTTTGCCCGACTGATCGGACACCCGGCACCTACCGAAGCAGAGATTCAGATCCTTGACCCGGTCGAATGGGACAGTACTGGGCAGTACACCGAGATTGTCGATGCTGTGCGTGAAGCTGGGGAGGGCAGCGACGTGCGGGTATATCGAGTCGTGAAGGACCATGTCAGGGTTTACTATTGGGTTGTGACGGTTGCGAAGGGGAAGAGGCTGGTGGGGGTTAAGGCTTTGAGCGTGGAAAGTTGAGAAATGAGACTGTTGTAAGAAGGGAGAGATTCATGGGGATGAAGAGGCCAAGCGTGGGAACTTGAGGGGATGGTGGGATGAACGAGCAACGGGAACGGGGGATATGGTTGTGATTCAGGAGGGAGGGTGGATGGCGTTTTTTTCTGGTTGGAGATGGGACTGATCAAGGTGTGATAGGGAATGGATGGTTTCACCCCTCTGGTTGGTGATGATGATCAAGAAGAGCGTGTTAGTCGGGGAGGTTCGGATTTTAGATCCGGCTGACTGGTCTCCGGCCGAATGCCGGGCTGGATATTGCCCTATCGCGATAGTGTACTATCTATTTGCCATTCTGTGAAAAAAAAAAAGGAAAAGAAAACCTGTGGTTTCCAGTGGACGTATTAGTGCGTTTCTGCACGTTGGTGGCTCCGTCACTGGTCTGTGGTTCGCTAGAGCTAAGCGCATGCGGTGGCCCGTTGGGGGTCTGGACCCTAAGGGAAGATCTCTACGCACGAAAATTGGCGTCGGGGCAAGATGGGTCCGAGTGCTCTTTGTCCCTGGGCTTCGTGAAATGGCCTACTAGTTTGTAAGCCGTCGTCCAAGCTGGTGATTCCCAGGTAGGTCAGTGACTGAGACGAGCTGAAATACATGCGCGCCAAGCAGCCTCGACCCTCACAGCCTTCAAGCAGGAATATGATAGATCTGCCCGTTTCATAGACTCCACGGAAGAGTTCGCAGCCATGGAACGGGGTGTTCTGACGCTTACTCGCAAGCTTTCCTGTTTTCATACGAGTAAATCAGTGATGGCGCCCCCCTCTAAACGCCACTGCGCAGCAATGGGGCCTGCTCTTTCTGCATCGGCCCGCAGCTTACTTAACCCCGGACCGATCGCTGTTAGGTAGCTTTGCTGGGCACGCAGCAAAACCTGCGAAAGAAGCTCGCAGAAACAGCCAGGCTGTGTCTCTCATGGGCTGCGGCACCACTACGGCGCTGGCGCTGTAGCTTCTTTGCATCTTTCTTCAGCCCCTTAATACTTCGGTGGAGGTGCCTTCCTGCCTTCAGGGAACACGTTTGGGTCAGGTGCCCCACCTTCCCAAGTCGGCCAGCGACTTGTCTTGTGTGAAGCCTTGTGTTGCCTGCCGGGGAAGTTGTGGGACATAAAGGAAAGGGTTCTCGAACTCGAGAAGCACATGAAGGGCACATCAGCTGCCATTCCCAGCTGCGTGATGGATTTTGCTATTTAATCCCAGCTGATCGATCCGATGTGATTTGGAATTCCTTAGTCCATTTCTCACAGGTGCCTGTCACCTTCAATTGGTCGGAGTAAAAAAAGGGTCCACCTGACTTCGACTCTCACCTCGCCATATCAAGACACAAACATCTTGTCCAGTCTCAGAAAAGGCATATAAGTTAAGATTCTGCCACGCCTTCTTGACCAACATAATCACTCAAACACTCAACCTTTATCCACGTAATTTGAATCGACTATCTGCTTCTGCGACAACCCCTTGAATAAACGGCCTACACTCACGCTCCACCACAACCGTGAGCATTGACAACCAAGACAAGGTGTGCTTTAACTCGAGAGACCAAGCAAGCCAGCAGCCATGTCGATGTTTCTCAACACGCCCGCTGGCATGCACAATGATAATGTGGGCTTCACAGAGGAGGATCGTGAGATCCAATCCCGTGGCCGCGACCCATACCGCGAGGGCGAAATGGCTGGGGCTGAGAGAGACGGGAATAAGGAGCCGACTAGGGGCAGATGTGGAAAGTAAGTTCTTATCGGTTCTTTCTGTTCATGTTCAAGTACAGTTCCAAGTGATTGGATCATATGGAAGAAGCAGGCCTATCTGTGAATATATGGTTTGCCGTTTTATTTCTTGTCATGGGATACGCGTCTCTCTTCTTAAGAGAATCTATTGATCTGACGATTGCAACTCCCAGGTTTGGCCTCAGAGCTGCCATAGACTACCGCGAAAAGTCGAAAAAGGATCAAGCAGGCAAGACCCTTGTCGACAGTGAAAAGTTGCTGCAGTACGCAACTGACATAGGAATTGTAATGCCCCCTCCCCCGGGTCTTCACAACCTGCCAAGCTATCATTTCAAAACATACTTGCTAATAGATTCGCTCCCCAACAAAACAGACCGTTGCAGAAGCCAGGCATAATCTGATGCACCAGCTCCATCAGCTACCAAAGGCCATTGGTCAGGGAAAGAGTGAGGACAAGGCCAAGGAAAAGCAACAGGAAGGGAAGGATAAGCAGCCTGAGTCATAGGCATCAGGAGCTGTGAGTTCGAGGCAGCTGAGCTAGGCCGAGGGGAGCCAGAGTGGTAGTAGAGATTGTTTCTTGTTAAAACTTGACCGGAGGTTTGGGTTTGATGGAAGAGCGTAATTTTTGGATCAATCTTGGCAAAATAAGGGATTTTGAGACTTGGTATGGATGGACATAGTTGATTCAGAAATAATGACGAAAGGTATCGGTTGGCTCAGGGTAGAGAGAATAAAGCGCAAAAGGCAAGGTCTCGCGATATTGACAGGACTCAATGTAACTGCTCAGGTTTGATATCAGAAGAATATGTTCTCATGGCCCCTTCAAGCCTCTAGACCAAGCCCTGGGTTGCTAGATCCGTGCAAAAATTCTAATCAACCTAGATAGGTTACAGCCTTCTAATGATTTGAGGCCTCTTTCAACGTAGGGACAGAATACAATCCTGTATTTTCCCTTTCCGAAACGCCGACACCCAAACTCGAACCCCCCTTCCACAACGCCGTGAGGATGGAAATCCCAACTCAAACCAATTAACACATTAGCATATGTGCATGACCCAACCCTTCCCCCCCCTTCCCTTCCCCCCCAACAACAACCAAAACAACAACAAACACACAGGCATCTACATACCCTAGATCTCCCCATTAGTCCCAGCCTTCCGTTTCTCCTTCCTCGCCGAAGGCGACGTCGCCCCGTTTTCTGCCCCAGCCTTAGCTTGAATCAGCTTAGCAACAGCCTCCACTGCAGCAGCCGGCATCTTTCCGTAATCCCCCAACGCCAGTTTCGTCCCGCATGTCATGCATTCGCCCCCCGGAGGCACCTCACAAAAAATGCTGAGACACACAGAACACACAAACCCTGTATCAACCACATTCCGGTGACAGAAGCAGGCTGCCCGGAAGTCGACTGCCTCGGCGCTGGGAGTCATCAACAGATCCGTGACTGCCGCCCCGGGGGGTAGCTTGCCAGCTGCACCAGGCTTCGTTGTGCCAGCAGCAGGCTGGGCAGCAGCGGCACCTGATGGCTTGGGACCCCCAATTGTCGACTTCTCCGCGGCAGCGGCCGCTGCAGCAGGGTTCGATGGCGCACTACCGCTGCCAAAGCCGAACATGAGGTACTGCAGCAAGCCACGAGGCTCAGCGGCGCGGATGAAGGTGCCGCGCGTGATGAAACTTGCCTGCTCGAGAAACGTAGCGCTTCCGCGGAGTGCGAGCGTGTCAATGGCGATGCGGGCGTGAGCTGCGGCGAAGACGGCGTTCATCGTGGGGATGTACTGCGCTGCGGAGCTGTCGCTGACTGAAATGATGAGGATGCGCGCGTGTAGGCCGGCCAGGCCGGCGCTGGTCGAGGTGCTGGCTGCTTTGGCGGCTACGCTGGCTGCACTGCCAGCTGTGAGAGAATGCCCCGTTGCGACAGCCGCAGCAGCGGTGTTGGAGGCGGTCAGGGAGAGGGCAGTCTTGTTAATGTGAGCGAGGGCGAGAGTCAAGGCCCCGGAGATCTGGGTCGTGGTGGTATCGAGGTCGGAGGGGGTTGTGTCGTCCATGAGAGCGCGGATGGATGACAGCAGGGACTTCTCGATCTGGGCGAACTGGGGGTACTTGCCGATGGTGGCGCTCTTGCGAGCAGCGGCATCGTGGGACGACGAACCGGACGGCAGCGGCTCGGGGGGCTGAGGGTACAGCCAGACGGCGCGGTTGGTATGTGACGCGATGATGGCGACCTGATTTGAATTACTGAAGGCTAAGTGGGCGTTGACAAAAATGAGAATGTTGGCAATAGCCTTGGACAGTGGCAGCACGTCGGCGAGGGCGGCCCAGGCGCGGGGGTTCGTGTCGATGATGATGGTGCGCAGCGACGGGATGTCGTCCGTGTTCCACACCTCGTAGTGCTCCGAGGCGTCGACGGCGTCCTGGGCGCTCATGGTGGCAGTGTACTTTGGCGCTCACTTCATACGGTCAATAGCGCTGGGCGGAGGAGGGTGGGGTGATGGACGATTGACGTCGGCAGGGACTTGAAAAAAAAAAAAAAGACAAAAA
>Ga0065720_1020853_pt1 | contig 12472 bp, 12 predicted proteins | sample Thericmetagenome_FD_59107 | JGI IMG/M metagenome (GOLD analysis project Ga0065720, IMG submission 59107) | Thermophilic microbial communities from the Joint Bioenergy Institute, California, USA of rice/straw/compost enrichment - eDNA_2 v2... | ecosystem: Engineered > Solid waste > Grass >... | reverse complement strand
GCCGATTCGGCAATTTCTGGACATTCTGAAGGGGCAGCGGTTCGACGGATGGATCAGCATTGAAGAAGCCAGCGGAAACGGGGTCGAAGGAATCGAGAACGCGTTGAAATTCGTGAAAAATGGTTTGTCTTGAGGCTTTCAGGGTCTCCAAAAAACGAAACGGAAAAAGGAGCGATTTCGATGAAAAAATGGTTAAGTGTCGTCCTGGTGCTGCTCGTCGCGGTCATGATCGCCGCCTGCGGCAACTCGAATCAGGGAAGCTCGGAATCCCAGCCGCCGGGTTCGTCCGGCTCGGGCGGCGGCCAGTCCGCTCAAAATTCCGGCTCTTCCGCATCTTCCGGTTCTTCCGGGGAAGTCATCCGCATCAAATACGGTACGGCCGAGCAGGCCGATATGGCGCCCGGCACCATGTCGCAATGGGTGACGGACGAGATCAACAAGCGGGCCGAAGGCCGTATCGTCGTGGAGCATTACGGTCAGTCCGTGCTCGGCAACGACGCCGAATTGATGCAGCAGGGGCTTGACGGAACGCTGCAAATTTTCGCCGTCGGCACGAGCGCCTTCAGCCAGTACAACAATCTGTTCGACGCGGTGCAGCTCCCGTTCCTGATCACGGATTACGACATTCAGTACCAGGCATTGAAATCGCCCGAATTCATGGCTTTGGTCGAACAGGTGGAAAAGGATCTGGACATCAAGTTCCTCGGTTTCGCCGAGAACGGATTGAGGCATTTTGCGACCATTGAGAAACCGGTTCACAACGTCAGCGACCTGAAAGGCATGAAGATCCGCATCGCGCCCAGCAACATGCTCCAGAGAGCGATGGAAAGCCTCGGCGCCAATCCGATTTCCATGCCGTACACGGAAGTGTTCACCGGCCTGCAAAACCGGGTGATTGACGGGGAAGAAATCAACATCGGCTCCATCGCCAGCCAGAAGCATTACGAAGTGATCAATTACCTGTCGGAAATCGGCATGTACCCGTTCCCGGCGACGTACTGGATGAACGGCAAGTTCTACCGTTCGCTGTCGGAGGAAGATTTCCAATTGATCAAAACCGTTTTCGAAGAGGGACGCGACAAAGTGTTCAACGAACTGCTTCCCCAAATCGAAGGCAATTTCCGTCAGACGATTATCGACGCCGGGGTTCAGGTCAACGTCATCGAGGACAAAACCGAATTCCAGCAAATCGTCGAGCCGCTCTACGGCGAGCTGGAAGCCGCGGACGAACGCATCGCCGCCTTTATCAATATGGTGAAAGGACTTAAAAAATAACATCCGGCCAACGTTCGCCCAATATGATAACATACACCAAAGAACAATATGCAAGGAGGAATTGACATGGCTTTTGTGCCGAGAGTGCTGGACTGGACGAAATGCGAATGGACGCATGCGAGGGATAAGATTCGCTTTGTCACCTATCAGGGCGCCCAAACGATGACGACCACGCTGGGCGAAGTGCTTCCGGGGCACGTTCCGGGGCCGCACAGCCACAAATACGAGCAGCTGGTGTTCATTCTGCAGGGCGAGTGCGACTTCTATGTGGACGGCAAGCCCTACCATATGGAGGCCGGATGCGTGATGGCCATTCCGCCGAATGTCGAACACTACATCGTGGCCAAGGGGACGGAGCCGGTGCTCAATCTGGATGTGTTCTGCCCCAAGCGTCCCGAGGTTCCGGATGAAGAAAGCGACCGCATCGGCGCCGAAATTTACGCGAAGCGGGATTACCGCCTGGAGAGCAAGCTGGCGGAAAGGGAAGAAGATCGCGCGTACTTTAAGATCTTTGACTCGAGATACAAGAAATAAGCCGCGACCGTCATCCGACCTGCAGGTATCAGCGATGTCAAAGCCTCTGCCGCCCGGAAACCGGCCCGGCGCCGCCCGGCGGCAGAGGCCTTTGATACCGGCACCGAATCCTTTCGCGGAGGGAAAATCATGTTGCTGAGCGGCAAGAAAACGTTGAAAAAAAGATTGGATGAAGGAGAAGTGCTTTTCGGCACTTTCTTTAAATTCAACAATCCGCATCTGACCGAAATGCTCGGATATGCGGGTTTTGATTTTATTATCGTGGACGCGGAGCATTCCAATTACAGCTACAGCGAGATGCAGGACACCGTGCGCACCGCCAACGGCGTCGGGATGGACGCGGTCATCCGCGTGCCGAGCGGGCTTCCGGAACATATCCTGCATGCGTGCGACCTCGGCGCCCAGGGCGTGCAGGTTCCGGGCCTGACCAGCGCGGCGGAGGCGCAATCGGTTGTGGACAACATGCGTTTTTATCCGATCGGCCGCCGCGGATTCGGGCTTACGACACGTGCCGCGAAGTACACCTTCTGCGACAGCAGGGAGTTTATGGAGTACTCGAACCATGAGCTGCTCTGCGTCATCATGGTGGAAAAATTGTCGATGATCGACCAGTTGGAAGAATTGTGCAGCATCCCCACCGTCGATGTGCTGTTTATCGGCCCCGGCGATTTGAGCCAGGAGATCGGCAAACCGGGGCAAATGGGATCCGACGAGGTTCTGGAACTGGCCAAGAGGATCACCGACACCGCGCTCGCGCGCGGCAAGAAGGTCGGCATGTTTTGCGGGTCGCCGGCAGACGTGGAGAGAGCGATCGGCTGGGGCGTTCAGTTCATTGCTTACAGTTCGGAACTCAGCATGATCGCCGACAAATTCAAGGATGTCATCCGGTCTTTGCACAGCATAAAACCGAAATGAACCGCGGGCCGGACCCTATCATTCGGGAAAAGAAGGGCTAACGATGAGCAGACGTTTTCGTTTCGGCGTCAATACGCTGATTTGGACGGAACAGTTTTCGGAGGAGGATCTCTGGTTATTGCCGAGAGCCAGGGAGCTCGGCTTCGAGGCAATCGATCTGTCCGTCGCGAAACCGGAGATGTTTCCGGTGGAACCGGTTAAGCGCGCGCTGGAGGAGACGGGACTTGAGCCGGTCATTACCACCACGCTCGCGCCGGAGCACAATCTGATTTCCCCGGACCCGGCGGTTCGACAGAGCGGCGTCGAAAATCTCAAGAAGATCGTCGATATCGCCAACCGGCTCGGCGCCAAAATCGTTGCGGGGGTCATCTATGCCGCCTGGGGATATAAAACTTCCCGCATGCGCACGGAGGAGGAGTGGAACCGGAGCGTCGAATGCATGCGCGAAGTGGCCGGGTACGCGAAGGCAACCGGGGACGCCGTGCTCGCCGTCGAGGTGATCAACCGCTACGTCACCCATTTTTTGAACACGGCCGAGGATGCGGTGAAATACTGCGAGGCGGTCGGGATGGACAACGTCAAAGTCCACCTGGACAGTTTCCACATGATGATCGAGGAGGAAAGCTTTGCCGGGGCGATCCGCCGCTGCGGACAGAGATTGGCCTATTTCCACACCTGCGAAAGCCACCGGGGCATCCCGGGCACCGGCCTTGTGCCGTGGAAAGAGGTGTTCGGCGCGTTGGACGAGATCGGTTACGACGGCCCCCTTGTCATCGAATCCTACGATCCGAAATTCGAGAGAGTGGCGATGAACAGCTGCATCTGGAGAAAATTCGCCTCATCGGGGGAAGAATTGGTAGTCCGGGGATTGCAACATTTCCGCCGCGTGCTGGACAACGCATAGAGCGCTTGCGGAGAAAACGGGGAGCGGAGAGGATGAACCGGGAATGAATCCATTCATATTTCAACAGGACAGACCGTTCGATTTTGTCGCCCTTGGGCGTCTGTGCGTGGATTTAAACGCGAACGAAATCCATCGCCCGATGGAGGAGACGGTCACTTTTACCAAGTACGTGGGAGGATCGCCCGCCAATATCGCGATCGGCATGGCGCGGCTCGGCATGAAGACCGGCTTTGTCGGACGCGTGTCGGACGACCAGATGGGACGGTTCATCGTCTCGTATATGCAGAAAAACGGGATCGACACGTCATGCGTGGTGACCGACCGATCCGGAAGCGTCACGGGGCTTGCCTTCACCGAAATCAAAAGCCCGACGGATTGCAGCATTCTGATGTACAGGGACAACGTCGCGGATCTGAAACTGGAACCCGGCGACGTGAGCGAAGCGTACATCAGGCAGGCGAAAGCGCTGCTCATTTCGGGAACCGCCCTGGCGAAATCCCCTTCGCGGGAGGCTGTGTTTGTCGCGCTTGAATACGCCAGAAAGCACGGCACCGCCGTATTTTTCGATCTCGACTACAGAGCGTACACATGGACTTCTCCCGCGGAGACGGCGGTCTATTACAATCTGGCGGCGGAAAAGTGCGACTGCATCATCGGGACGAGAGATGAGTTTGATTTGATGGAAATTTTCGATGACAATCGCGACAAAAGCGACGCCTACACCGCCGGGAAATGGTTCGCCCATCACGCCAAAACCGTGGTCATCAAGCACGGCAAAGACGGCTCCATCGCATACACCGCGGACGGCCGGCAGTTCAGGGGAACCGCGTTTCCGGCCAACATCGTCAAAACCTTCGGGGCGGGAGACGCCTACGCGGCTTCGTTCATCCGAGGCCTGATGAAAGGCTGGGACATTCCGAAGGCGATGGAATACGGGGCGGCCGCGGCCGCGATCGTCATCTCCAGCCACAGCTGCTCCGACGCCATGCCGACGCTGCGGCAGGTGGAAGAGTATATCGACATGTGCAAGAGCGGAAAGTTCGAACAGAAATAGGTTGGTATTGAATTCATCTTGATGAAGGAGTAACAGGATGGAAAATTCCGGCGTTTCAATTTTGAAAAATTTTGTCGGCGGCGAGTGGATCGCATCCGCTTCATCGGAAACGCTGCCGGTCTATAACCCCGCCACGGAAGAAGTGCTGGCCCATGTGCCGCTTTCGGGAAGGGCGGACGTGGATGCGGCGGTGCGCGCGGCCAAAGAGGCTTTTCAGGACTGGCGCAAAGTCGCGGTGCCCAAGCGGGCGCGGATTTTGTTCCGCTACCAGCAATTGCTCGTGGAGCATTGGGAAGAGCTGGCCCGCCTCATCACGCTGGAAAACGGCAAAATTTACACGGAAGCGTACGGCGAGGTGCAGCGCGGCATCGAATGCGTGGAATTCGCCGCCGGAGCACCGTCGCTCATGATGGGCAAACAACTTCCCGACATCGCCACCGACCTGGAATCCGGAATGTACCGCTATCCCCTCGGTGTCGTAGCGGGCATCACGCCGTTCAACTTCCCGATGATGTGTCCCTGCTGGATGTTCCCGCTGGCCATCGCCTGCGGCAACACGTTCGTGCTGAAACCGTCGGAGCGCACGCCGATGCTTGCGATCCGTCTGGCCGAGCTGCTGAAGAAAGCGGGCTTGCCGGACGGCGTCTTCAATATCGTGCACGGCGCCCACGACGCGGTGAACGGGCTTCTCGAGCATGAGGACGTGAAGGCGATTTCCTTCGTCGGCTCGCAGCCCGCGGCCGAATACGTGTACCGCAAAGGCGCTTCCCACGGCAAGCGGGTGCAGGCTTTGGCGGGGGCGAAAAACCACGTCATCATCATGCCCGACGCGGATCTGGACAACGCGGTGAGGCAAGTGCTGAGCGCGGCCTACGGATCGGCCGGCGAGCGCTGCATGGCCGCTTCCGTGGCCGTAACGGTCGGAGAGATCGCCGATCCGTTCATCGAAAGGCTGGTTGAGGCGGCAAACAACATCAGGATCGGAAACGGGCTCGACGAGGAAACGTTCCTTGGCCCCGTGATACGCGCCGCCCACAAGGAGAGAACCTTCAAGTACATTGAGACAGGGGAAAAGGAAGGCGCCCTGCTGGTCCGGGACGGACGCAAGGACGAGGCCGCCGGCGGAAAGGGATATTTTGTCGGGCCCACGATCTTCGACCATGTCACGCCGGAGATGACCATCTGGAAAGATGAGATTTTCGCCCCCGTCCTGTCCATCGTGCGCGCAAGCAGTCTGGATGAGGCGATCGCGCTGGCCAACAAATCGGAATTCGCCAACGGCGCTTGCATTTTTACGAAGGACGGCGGCAATGTCCGAAAATTCCGTGAAGAGATTGACGCCGGAATGCTCGGCGTCAACATCGGCATCCCGGCCCCGATGGCGTTCTTCCCGTTCTCGGGATGGAAGAAGTCGTTCTACGGGGATCTTCACGCCAACGGCCCGGACGGCATCGAATTCTACACGCGCAAGAAGATGGTTACCGCGCGATGGTAACCGGAGGGGAGAGACCGGAATGCCGCTTGTCTCCATGAAAGAGATGCTCGCCAAAGCCCGTGACGGGAAATACGCCGTCGGGCATTTCAACCTGAACAATCTTGAATTTACTCAGGCCATTCTGCTGGCGGCCCAGGAGGAAGAAGCGCCCGTGGTGTGCGCGGTCAGTCCCGGCTACCTGCCGCATCTCGGCGGATTTGCCGTGATTTCGGCGATGGTGCGGGCCCTGATCGAAGAGTATGCGATTAAGGTGCCGGTCGCGCTGCACCTCGATCACGGCGCCTCCTTCGAACAATGCATGCAGGCCATGCGCGCCGGCTTCACCTCCGTCATGATTGACGCTTCGCACCATCCTTTGCAGGAAAATATCCGCATCACGAAACAGACGGCGGAGGCTGCCCGCGCGCTGGGCGTATCCGTCGAGGCGGAAATCGGGCGCATCGCCGGAAGCGAAGACGAAATGACGGTGGATGAGCGGGAGGCGCTGCTTGCCGATCCGGAGGAATGCGCGAAACTGGTTGAGGCGACGGGCATCGACTGCCTGGCCCCCGCGCTCGGATCCGTTCACGGTCCGTACAAAGGAAAGCCTGATCTCGATTACGGCCGGATGGCCCGCATCCGCGATCTGACCGGCGTGCCGCTCGTGCTGCACGGCGGTACGGGCATCCCGGCCGAAGACCTGAGGCGGGCCATCTCCCACGGCATCGCGAAAATCAACATCAATGCGGACAATCAGCTCGCCTGCACGGCGGCGGTCAGGAAGGCGCTGCAGCAGGACGCCGAAATGTACGATCCGCGCAAATATTTGGGTGCGGCCCGGGAGGCGGTCAAAGCCAAGGTGAAGGAGAAGATGAGACAGTTCGGGTGCAGCGGAATGGCATGAGTTTACCGGATGAAAGGAAGGAAGCGAAGATGGTCGAGGAATTGCTGCGGGGCGGTTATGATCTGCACGTTCACACCGGTCCGGACGTGGTGGGACGCAAGCTGGATGACTTTGAAATGGCGGAGCGCATCCAGAGCCTGGGCATGAAAGGGTACGGCATCAAGTCGCATTTTTTCTGCACGGCGGAACGGGCGCGCCTCGTGAAAAAAATATATCCCGCCGTAAATCCGGTCGGCGCGATCTGCCTGAACGAAGCGGTCGGCGGCATCAATCCGAAGGCGGTGGAGATGGCGGCGAGGGACGGCGCCAAAATCGTGTGGCTGCCCACGATGGACGCCGCCAATGAGCTGGCTTACCTGGCCAAGGGATCCGGATACGCGGACATGCCGCCCTGGGCCAAAGTCCAAATGGAATTAAGCGAGCAGGGCAAAGCGTCCGCCGGCATCAGTTTGCTTGCGGACGGGAAATTGCGCAGGGAAGTCCACGAGGTGCTGGACATCGTTTCGGAAAACCGAATGATCCTGGCCACGGGGCATGCCGGCAAGGAGGAAATTTACGCTTTGGCCAAGGAGGCCAGGGCGAGGAAATTCAGCAAGTTGGTCGTCACGCACCCGACGTTTCCTTCCATCAACCTGTCGAAAGAGGAGCAGCGGGAGCTGGCCGAAATGGGCGTTTACATGGAGTGCTGCTACGGCACCATCGAGCCCGGTCTCGGCATTGACTGGGAGGAGTTTTACGTCATGCTGCGCCATGTCGGACCGCGGCAATGCATTTTGTCCAGCGATTTGGGCCAAACCCATAAAATGTATCCGACGGACGGAATGGCCGATTTTGTGACCCGTTTGTCGCAGAACGGTTTTTCACGGGAAGAAATCAAAACGATGGTCGTCGAAAACACCGTTTTTTTGGTGGAGCAATGACGGCGGCGTACGCGAAGGATTCCCGCCCGGAGGCCCGGCGGCCGCGGGCGGGAATTTTCGTCTCCGGCTTCGTCAAACCTCGAACCGGTTGTTTTGCGCGACGCTCCCGTACCAATAAAAACTGTCCTTGGGTGTGCGCGCGAGGGTGCGGTAATCGACGTGCGTGAGGCCGAACCGCATCGCGTAGCCTTCCGCCCATTCGAAATTGTCCAGAAGCGACCAGACGAAATAGCCCCTGACGTCGACGCCGGAAGCGATGGCGCGGTTCAGTTGAATCAAATGTTTGCGCAGGTATTCGATGCGCGTTTCGTCCCGGACGCGGCCGTTCTCCGGCCCGTCGTTATAGCAGGCGCCGTTCTCGGTGATGTAGATCGGAACCGGCCCGTAACGGTCCGCGATGAACTGCAGCACCCGGTTGAACCCTTCGGGATAAACCGGCCAGCCGATGTCGGTCCGCTCGTGGCCGGCGTCGACGATTTCGCTGTCGAACAGCCCGCCTCCCGGCGCATGGCGCACGATGTTGCCGGTATAGTAATTGATCCCCAGGAAGTCGATCTTTTCGCTTACGCACTCCATGTCGCCGGGCTCGATCTTCGGCGTTGCGCCCTTTCCCCTGAACCAGTCGGCCATGAATTCGGGGTACGACCCTTTGAATATCGGATCCATGAACCATTCCACGTACCAGGCCCGTTCGCGATCGGCCGCGGCGATGTCCTCCGGAGCGGTGCTGTATGGTTCGATCCAGGTGACGTTCGGAGCGATGCCGATCGAGCCTTCGACGCCGAGCTCGCGGAAACGGCGCACGGTTTTGCCGTGGGCGACCAGGAGATTGTGGGCGATGTCCGCGGCCAGCTGCAGGTCCCTGTTTCCCGGCGCGTGCACGCCGAGATAGTTCGAAAGGAAGGAGACGCACCAGGGTTCGTTCAACGTTATCCAATATTTTATTTTTCCGTCAAAGGCTTTGAACACCGTTTCCGCGTAGCGGACAAACGCGTCGACGGTGCTGCGGCTCGCCCAGCCGCCTTTGTCCTGCAGCGCCTGCGGCAAATCCCAGTGGTACAGCGTGCAGAAGGGCTCGATGCCGGCCGCGAGCAGACCGTCGACGAAATCCCGGTAAAACTTAAGTCCCTGCGGGTTGATTTCGCCGTCGCCGTCCGGAATGACGCGCGGCCAGGCGATGGAGAAGCGGCAGGCGCCGATGCCCAGCTTTTTCATCAGCCCGATGTCTTCCGGGTAGCGGTGGTAGCTGTCGCAAGCCGTGTCGCCGTTGTCGCCGTTTTTCACTTTCCCCGGGATGCGGCAGAACGTATCCCAGATCGACGGTCCTCTGCCGCCTTCCCGCACCGCGCCTTCGATCTGATAGGCGGCCGTCGCCGTCCCCCAAATAAACCCCTGCGGAAATTGGATGATCGCCAATTCAGTCGCCTCCCGATTTTTCGCTTTTCAGCTTTTCAACGGTCTGCATTTACCGTAACATGAAATGGAAAACGGTTCATCCGACAAATGTTATGAAAAATGGTACGAATGTCGGATAAAAAGGGAGCGTTCATCCGTGCTCGAAACCTTTCATTTCGACCATTGGTACAGCGCCGTGCGCATCACCCATTTCCATCATGCCAGGGTCGCAGACGGCTGGTTCTACGGCGATCATCGCCACGCCTGCCTGGAATTCAAATATTGCGTTGCGGGCACCTTCCAAATGCGCATCGACGGCGAAATTTACACCCTTCATCCGGGGGATGCGGTGGTGGTGAAACCGGAGGTGTACCACTGCACGTTGCCGGTGCAGGGCGACGTAGAATTTCTCGTTTTTCACTTCGATATCGAAGCGGAGCGGATCCTCGCCGTCTTTCAAAGGCAGATTTCGCCGCTTCTTTCCGCAGGCGTCGATGAGGAACGGACCATTCCCGGCTGGATCGAGCGGTTTATGGCCGAATTCGGGGAAGACCTGCGGAACATTTCGCGGGACGGCGGGCAAAATCCGGACGAAGCGCTGTTTTTGCTCCGCGTTCAATCCCGGCTGCTGGAACTGATCGGCCTGCTCGGAGAGGCCGCCCTGCGCCGGTCGGGCAGCGCGGACGGGGCGGGGGAGAAGCCGTCGCAACGCTTGATCGCCCGCAAGGCCGCTTACCTCATCGAGACGCATTTTCCCGGCGAGCTCAAAATCGGCGAGCTGGCCGGCCGCCTCGGCATCCACCGCTCCTATTTGTTCGATTGCTTCAAGCGCGTTTACGGCATGTCGCCGCGCGCGTACGCGGACAGGCTGCGCGTCCGCAGGGCGAAGTTTCTGCTCAAGGATACGCCGTACACGATCGACGAAATATCGGAGCGGCTGCACTTTTCGTCCGGCGCCCACTTCTGCCGGTTTTTCCGCAAAATGACGGGGACGACGCCGGGCCGCTACCGCAATCCGCGGAGCTGATGCGTTAGGGGTTGCGGGAGAGAAAACGGAGGCAAATTTCGGAATGGCCGCCGCGCCGGGGTTATCCAAAAGTTGGATTTATGTTATGATTGAAGGAAAATTCGACGGCGGTTTCGGGTGGAGGAGGTTTGCGGGCGGCGATGAAAATAACGGTGCAGGACGTGATCGACAAGCTGATCGAACCGGCGGGCAGGCTGGCGGAAACGGTCGATACCCTGCAGTTCGGCGATCCCCGGGCGGAAGTTGCCGGGATCGTCACCGCGTTTATGCCGACGCAGCGGGTGTTGGAGCGGGCATTGGAGCTTAAGGCGAATCTCGTCATCGTCCATGAGCCCCTTTTTTATTGCCATCAACTGACCGAATCCTACGAACGCGACGTGCTGGACGGCGATCCGGTGTACGCCGCCAAGCGGGAGCTCATCGTCCGTTCGGGGCTCAATGTGTTCCGCTTCCACGATTATTGGCACCGTTATCAACCTGACGGCATCACGATGGGGCTTCTCGAGGATCTGGACTGGATCGGTTATGTGAAAAAGCACGGGCCCCACTATACGGTGGTGGAACTTCCGGCGATGACCCCGGCTCAAGTGGCCGGCCATATCAAATCCAGATTGGGTCTCGCCTTTGTCCGGGTTGCCGGGGACGCGGAGACGCCCTGCGTCAGGATCGGCATTTTGGCGGGCAATCGCGGAAGGGGCGAGAGGTCGATTCCGCTGTTTCATAAGGAAAAGCTCGACCTGATCATCTGCGGCGAAGGACCGGAATGGGAAACGCCGGAATATGTGCGGGACGCCGTGCGGCAAGGCCGGAAGGCGTCGCTTATCGTGCTGGGCCATTTGGAGAGCGAGGAACCCGGCATGAAGGCGCTGGCCCGCCTTTTGCGGACCTGGTTTCCCGGCATTCCGGCGCATTTTGTGCCGGAGGAGCCGGTATTCCGGATTTTGTAGCCCGGTTCCCGGCGGTTTGAGGGGAACCATTTTTGCTTTAAGCCGTATCAATATTCGGTTATAATGATTCAAAGAGTTCCGTCGCGACGGACGATGAGAGAGGGGATGGGTGAAGATGAGCATTTTCCGCAGGCTGCTCAGGCTCGGCAAGGCAAGCGCGAACGCCGCTTTGGACAAGTTGGAAGATCCGGTCAAAATGATTGACCAGATTTTGCGCGAACTGGATGAGGACATCGTCAAGGTGACCGCGGCCGTAACGACGCAGATGGCGGTGGAAAAACGTTACGAGCGGGAGCTGAAGGAAGCGGTCGAGACGATCGGGAAGCGCGATCAGCAAGCCCGCAAAGCGCTTGAAATGGGCGATGAGGATTTGGCCCGCCAGGCGCTGGCGGACAAGAAGCGGCACGTGGAAAAGCGGGACACGCTGCAAGTCCATTACGAAAACGCAAAGGCCACGTCGGAGAAATTGCGCAAGCAGCTCCAGGACATGAAGGATAAAGTCGAAGAAATGAAAGTGAAAAGGAGCGCCCTCATCGCTCAGGCGCAAGCCGCACAGGCGACAAAGAAGATCACCAAGACGATGTACGGCATCGGCGACAGCGATGTGGTGGCCACCTTCGAGCGCATGGAGGAGAAGATTCAGCAGATGCACGACGAGGCTATCGCGGCGCAGCAACTGGTCGACGAAGGCAAGACGATCGACGACAAGTTCGCAGAGATGCTCAAAAAATCGTCCAACGTCGAAATCGATGACGAACTGGCGGCGCTCAAGGCCGAAATGGGCCTGACGCAACCGAAATCATCCGGCGAGTAAGGAGCAGGCGGCGGTTGCCGCAGGGAAGCCGCCGGACTTAAAGACAAACTCCCGCTTTCGACGGGAGTTTTTGTTTATTGCCGGCTTGCCGCCGGCAGTCTTTTTTATTTGTCCGGCGCGCCGTATGACGGCAGGCCTTTTTCGCGGCATCTGTCGTTTTCGCTTTTTTTCGGCGGATTAGCCGGTTTTCCGAATATGCCGGGCTTACCACTTCGAACCGCCGCCGCGGGAACCGCCCCGGGAGCCGCCTCCGAAGCTTGAGCCGCCGCCTTTGGAACCTCCGCCGGAGCCGCCCCAGCTGGACCCGCC
>Ga0065720_1003809_pt1 | contig 12472 bp, 12 predicted proteins | sample Thericmetagenome_FD_59107 | JGI IMG/M metagenome (GOLD analysis project Ga0065720, IMG submission 59107) | Thermophilic microbial communities from the Joint Bioenergy Institute, California, USA of rice/straw/compost enrichment - eDNA_2 v2... | ecosystem: Engineered > Solid waste > Grass >... | reverse complement strand
CTAATGTGGGCGAGCGACTGCCCGTTCCAGGTACAGGGTGGGCATACGTACGCCGACTCGGTCGAACTCATCACCAAGCGCCTCGACTTCTTGTCCGCCGAAGATCGTGACTGGCTGCTGGCGAAGACGGCCGAGTCAATCTTGTTTCGGTCGTGAGGACAGCTGCGCCGATGACTCGCGCAACAATAAGCGGAACCGGTGGACCCTTAGATTTTGCTTTTTGTTCGCCCATAGAATAGACTGCTGTATTCGAGGCCGGTAACAAATGAACCCGCATCGCACTTACGAAATCCGCTGCCCCGTCCATGGGTTCATCGCGTTTAACGATTGGGAACGACAGATCATCTCGCATCCTGCGTTTCAACGCTTACGGAGGATTCGTCAGCTTGCGTGGACCGACCAAATCTACCCGGGTGCGATGCATACGCGATTCGAGCACTCGCTCGGAGTCATGCATACCGCCACACTTCTCTACGATTCCATTGTCCGCAAGGCCAAGGACGTCTTGAGAAATGAACTCGGCTACGACGAGGCTGGATTTCAGCGGAGCCGGCAAGTCGTCAGACTGAGCGCGCTGCTGCATGACGTTGGCCACTCGCCTTTTTCACACGCATCTGAGGAGCTCTTTCCGGAACAGGAGGACGGAGATGGCAAGTATGTACATGAGCAGTACTCGGCAGCAATTGTGCGAGGGCCGCTCAGAGACGCCATAGAGGATCATAAGCTGAATAAGGCGAACTACGGAATCAAGGCCGATCGCGTGGCGGCGCTAATCGAAGGTGGCGCAGGCGCCGAGCAGGACATCTTCTGGAGGGACCTGATAAGCGGCCAGATGGACGCGGACCGGATGGACTATCTGCTGCGCGACTCCCACCACACGGGAGTACATTACGGGCGGTTCGACCTACACCGACTAATTTCGACCGTGACCGCCATCCCGGATACAAACGGTCCACCTCGGCTAGGTATTGAATACGGCGGCTGGCACGCAGCTGAAGCGCTCGTGCTGGCTCGCTATTTCATGTTCACGCAGGTGTACTTCCACAAAACGCGCGTGGCATACGACATCCATCTTCGCGAGGCGATGAAAGTACTGCTTCAGGGCCATTTTCCAAAACCGCTGCGTGAAGAACTTGATGAATACATGAAATGGGACGACTGGCGGGTGCTAGGCTTGCTTGCCGCTGGCAAAGGCGGCGAACATGGAGAGAGGTTGGCTAAGCGAGACCATTACCGTCTCGTGTTTCAAACAAACGAAGTGCAAACAGAAGCGGACCGGAAAAAGCTTACCCGCGTTCGCGAGTGCCTCGGTGACTTGCAAGCAGCGGAAATGCCAGCTAGCAAGAGCTGGTACAAGCGCAGTGACGGCGACATCGCAGTTTACAGCAACGAGGACGGGCAAAAGAAGGTGGCGCCTCTTAGTAAATACTCAAATGTGGTGAGCCACCTGGGAAATAACGATCAAGTTCTGGTGTACTGCCTCCCGGAGCGAAGAGAGGAGGCGGCAAAGAAGGTTGAGGAAGCAATCCATGGACTGGAGTGAACTACAGGACGCTAGGCTGGCGGTAATCACGGAGTTTGTATCACGCACTCCCGGGGGACATGTCGGCCGCACCGCCTTGATGAAATTTTGCTATCTGCTGCAAACTGTTCGGGAGGTTCCGCTCGGGTACCGCTTCACACTCTATTCTTATGGTCCGTTCGATTCGAGTGTATTGTCGGACCTCAGCACGGCAGAAACCTTGGGGGCAGTCCAATCAGAGGTCAAGTTCTTTTCTGACACTTATAGCTACCAAATCACCAAAGGGGAGAGCGGCGACTTCGTCCTCCGCAATGGAGCGAAGTTTCTCGATAAATACCGGCGCGATATAGACTGGGTGCTCGAGAAATTCGGGTCTCACACTAGCGCGGATCTGGAGCTGGAGAGCACTATCGTTTACGTGGATCGCGAAGCCGCGAAAAGATCCGAACAACTTTCTGTCGATCAGTTATCACAACTGGTTCGTAAGGTGAAACCGCGCTTCAACGAGGACAGGGTCCGGCAAAATGTCAGAGCTTTATTGGGTATGGGCCTCTTGAAATCTTGCTAAGACCGATTGGTGTGGAAGGCGCACTATGCTCCCCGCCTTCTATTCTTGTTTTGTTTCAGCTCCCGCTGAAACCACAGAAATAGAGAGTCGGTCTCGCATGGCCTGACATTATTACTGCTGAGAGCTGACTGAAGCCGCCTGCCTCACGAAGTGGGAAGAGCGCCGCACGTGACGCATCGTTTCACAACGGCGCTGCCGCCGTTAGAGGAGATCAAGGTCAAGAACGCAGATCGGAAAAACTAAGCGAAAGCGGGAGTTCTGGCGAACGCTATCGCCCCACTTCGCCACACGCAAGAGCGGGGCGCGCTCGCGTCCAATGGGTTCGTTCTGGTGGGTATCGTCGCGCTTCCAAAAGGCGAATGGTCCGGTCACAAAGATCGCCGCGCACAAAATGGCTTCAGAAGCAAGGGATCCTTGCCTTAGGCGTCGCAGTACACGGTCAGACCCCAGAACTTATCTCTCGGCCCCATCCGCTGAGCGGCGAGACTGAGGACACGCCCAAAGCAGTCTGGCTTTCTTGGCAGAAAATGTTGCGAACCGTGCCGAGGCCACGCCTCGTGCCAGTTCTTATCTGCCCGCCCCCTCCGCTTGGCCGCGCGAGACACAAAGGCAAGAATCGGTGCCCAAGCAGAAAAACCGTGACCAGTAACGGCAGGTCTCACTTACTTCCCCGCCCGCTTGAATCGGACCAGGATGTTTCCTCATCCACGCCTTCGGGTCTGGGGCCGTAGTGAGGAAGGGGAAGGCCGAACTCGTAAGCGCCCAAATCCGGGGCGGCGCCGACGAATCCATCGTTGACGTTCGGGAGCCTCACGCCTGCGTCAATGGCCGCTCCTTTCGCCCGCAACCGGAGGTCGGCGATGGGCCGTTCCGGAATCAGCGAATCCGGGAACTCGACGTTTTCGAACACGCTCATATCCACCAGCACCGAATGCCTGGCGAATTTCAGGAGTTCCTCAAAGCTCGAAAACCTACGATCGCCGATCCGTGCGCTGAATGGAACTCCGAATGTCCCGACGCCGTTATAGTCGAAGTCGTTGGTGGGATCCGTTTCCGGTGTGAAGATCGCGTTGCCGGAGCCTGTCTGATAACGTCCAGTCCGGCGACCGCCCTTGCCACCGATGGTGAGATTGTTGCGGAAGATCGTGCGTGAATACTGACCGGGGCCGTGGGGCATCCGAAAGCCGTCCCCGACCTTCACGACCGTGTTGTGCAGGATCACGTTGCCGACACTGTAACGAGACAGTTTGAACGGAGCATCGGCGATGTTATACATCGCATTCCGGATGAAGTAAGTGGGACCGCCAAGGCTCGGCTGCGAACTCACGCCCATGAAGCTGTTGGTAATGCGGTTCCGGAGGACACGGCAGTTCCCCATGCAGAAATCTGCTTCGATGCCGTCATCTGCACAGACATTCAGGTCATTGTTGTAAATGTCAATGGATACCTGGTTATAGGTCGAGCGATCCTCCATCGTTGAAATGCAGTCCCGGTAACCGCTGACACGGTTGAAAGCGATCACGTTTCCAGGGCCCGTGATCTCGATCCCTTCCCCGACATTCGCCGCGCCGCCCCAGATGCTTTCGGCGCCCATGCCTTCCGGCACCCACGGCATGCGATAGGTGACCACGTTGTCGGCAATGTAGCAGTTGGTGCAGCCGGGCTCCCGCTTCGCAATGATGCCGAACTTGGCGTTGACCCTGCAGTACCGGACGGAAACTTCCTCAGCGCCTAGTACGTCGACGCTCCCGTTGACCGTGACCTTTTCCAGAATGATGTGCTTGCGGCCCCGCAGGGAAACGCCGTCGAAGGTGCTGGGGATGGCGTGGCCGGTGTCGCCCCGGATGACGATCGGTTTGCCGGGCTCCCCGTCCCGAGTGGCTGAGAACTCGCCGTAGTAGCCGGGAGTTAGTTGAATGATATCGCCCGGCTGCGCCGTCGCTTCGACCTCCCTCAAGTTGACGGGGTTGGCCTGCAGGATACGGGCCCCCGCCGCCGGACGCGGGACTCCTCGAGTCCGCGCCCGCACAATCCTCTCCGCGGATCCGCCGTCGGGGTCGGTAAGGCGGAGCCGGATCTCGTAGTTCGTATTGGGCCGGAGATCGAAGATGCTGCCGGAGTGCCTGTTCCGCCAGTGGAAGGTCGGCCGGGTGCGCTGGCCGCTATTATCCGCCGGGATGCGAAGAAGAGGCATCGCGTCGTGCCATTCCGACTCACCGACCCGGCGGTACTGAACCTCAACTCGGCCGTTCAGGTTGTCGCCGCCCTCGATCATCCACTCGACGCTCAAACTGACGATCGTCGGATAGGGCGTAGTAACTTCGCCAGCCACGGTGGCGTTTTGTGCAAGGGCCGGCACGAGCGCCGTTGTCAGCAAAAGCAGCAATCTGGTCATGTTTCGACGAGAGGTCATTGGGCGGACGCAGACGTTCTGAAGCGGAAGACGCCGCTGTTGCGCCCGGACCTTTCCGTAGTATATGGTTCCCGGATTCAGGAGGTGAGATCATGAGCCGCGAAATGCCACAACGCGTGCAGGTCGGCTGGACTGAGACAAACGGGGCGGACGCCGTATTAACGCAGGCCACCAAGCGTGATCAGCCGGATGGCACGAGGAAGCCGTCGCCCCGTCTGATGAGCCTCGACGCGTTTCGCGGCTTCGTGATGCTGTTCCTGGTGTCGAACGGCTTCGGTCTCACGGTGCTGTCGAACTATCCCGGCTTCGAGTGGCTGGCGCGGCAGGTGCAGCATGTTCAGTGGGAAGGGATGACGTTCTGGGATCTTATCCAGCCGGCATTCACCTTCATTGTTGGAGCAGCGATGCCCTTCGCGATTGCGAGCCGCCAGGCGCGCGGCGCCTCTTCCAAAGAGCTGTATCGTTACATCGCATGGCGGGCGTTCGCTTTGGTGCTACTGAGCAATGTCCTGACAAACTTCGGCTCCAGTACCCCGCGCTTACAGTTCATAAACGTGCTGGCTCAGATCGGGCTTGGTTCCCTGGTCTGTTTTCTGGTCACGCGGCTGCGTTTTCGGTATCAGGTAGCGGCAGCTGCCGCGATTCTGGCGGTGCATTGGGGCTTATTCGTCGCATTTCCCGGTCCGGACGGTGCGTTCTCGAAAACCCACAACGTGGGCGCCGCGATCGATAGAGCTCTCCTCGGGTACAACTACAGCGGCTACTACACGACCATCAACTTCATCGGTAACTCCGTCACCATTCTGTTCGGCTACTGGGTCGGCATGCTGCTGAGGAAGTCCTTCTCGCACGGCTACAGGCTGAAGGTGCTTGGGGCCGCGGCAGTGGTGGCCTTGGCAGGAGGGCTCGCGTTACAGGCCGTCAATCCGATGATCAAGCGGCTGTGGACCGCCTCGTTCACCTTCTACAGCGCCGGTTGGGTGACCCTGATGTTCCTGCTCTTCTACTGGCTGATCGAAGTCCGCGACCGCCGCAAATGGGCCTTCCCGTTCGTCGTTTTGGGGATGAACTCCATCTTTATTTACTCTTTTTGGCATGTCCTGCACGGCTGGCTGTACCGCGGCCTTGGGACATTTACAGGCAACTTCGGGTTTCTCGGCCAGCTCGGCGCCATCCCGCAGCACCTGGTTACCTCGCTCGCGATGTGGTTCATGTGCTACTGGCTCTATCGGAGACAGATCGTGCTGAAAATTTAAACTAAGGATCTTGTACTAATACACAAAGGTCTACGGTCGCAAACGGCTCGGGATCAGCGGTCGGCGCAACTCCGAATTCGAGCCAAGTTGCGACTTCGACAGGTGGCTCTAAAGCGCACTCACAGTTGCCTTGTCCTGTAACACGCGACATTGCATTCCGGAACCGGAAAGAGATTCGAAGCCAGGCCCCACATCGGAGATCAACGCGACCACCGTATCAGAGCATGAGTTCTTTGTAGATGTATTGCCTGAAGTCCCACATCCCCGTCAGCAATAGCCAACCCCTCACACTACTGTCACGCCGCCCTCTAACGTCGGCGGTAATAATCTGATCGGTGGGCATACTACCCTGGGATAATCTGACCACGCACGAGGCGGTCACTATTACGGTTGAAGCAAGTCGGTTCTTACTCCTGCCCTTCCGTGATATCGTCCAAATCGGCATCCTCTCACTCCAATCACGGGTCTCCACCAAAAGCCTTTTCAAAGGTCAGATAGGCCTCGCCAAATCCGTCGTCACAACGCGAAGCGATCCAAATCTCCCCAATAGCTGGCGGAACAGGATATTTCGTAAATAGCTCCTTCCACCACTCAAGCGGATTATAGTCGACTTCTCCAAATGGTTCGAGCATTAGTATGCGCCGGCAATCACCATAGCTCGCAAACTTTTCCTTACACGCCTCATAGATGCCCTGAATCTGCGTACTAAGGCAATCCTGAATGTCCTGTTGCTCCGCCGGCCAGATGCTCTCCGAGCAACAAATACAATCCCTTTTGTGGGTCAGAGTCGCTTCTTTCATATTCCGGACGGATACCAAACTTGAAACTTAACACACCTCTTTCGATATGAACGTTGATCTGCAACACTTGACCGCGCTTGAGAGACGCCTGCCTCGATCGAATATCCCCTGCAACTTTCCTGGCTATACGTGGAAGTTCGCGCTTGTTCACGCTTGTCAGTGCTGGTATCCACAGCACATAAGCATCCTGGAAATCTAGTGACGCTAGATCATTAGTAATGGCATTTGCGAGGTCGTGAAATTTAGAGTGCTCATAGGCATAATTTTTGGGCCACATGAGCGACTTTCGTTCAACCACTAAGCGACGAATGTTGTTGCGCGCATCAATGTACAAGCATTCTGGCTGCTTTGTTTGCCTGTCGCCTCGGTCGAGACATTCAGAATGCTCGTAGCAAGCGCCTTCGATTTCGTTAAGATAGTGGACTAACTTATCTGTTGCTTGTTTCTCACAGCCCCCAGAGTTCGGCAAGCAGGACATGGATCTAGTGTACCTTGTGTATTCGGAGATTGCCTTAGCTATTCTATTGACTAGAGTCTACGAGCGGTCATACCGCAGAAAACGACTATCACGTGTTTCCCCTCTAGGGTGATCCGAGCCATGGTGGAACGTCACCGTTATTCGCCCGTAGTCAGACCCGGGGAGAAGCCGGTTCTGTTCGGTTGATCCGCATGTTGTCTTCAGTCAGCAAGCGACACTGATTCAAGAAACTAACTATAATGTGCTGTTTCTCTGGTCTCGGAGGACAAACCTGGGAAAGTCGGTGTGGGACTCCGTGGTGTTCGGTCGAACCGATCAGCAACGGGCACGGGCTGAGGCTTGATCCGACAGTGACGGCGGACCACGATTATGGCGTCGCAATCTAGAAATACCCAAAAACATTAGCGAAGGGCTTGGCCATCGCACGTTTCACCGCTCCCGAAACCGCAGAAACGTGACCTACTGGAAGATCACCTTGTCCAGAACCACAGACGCTACGCTCCCTTCCGCGATCTCGACCCGCTCCGCAGTTCCCAGAGCCCAAGCCAGCTCATTGGGCTTCTGGAATCTGTCGACGGCAGCAGAAGTAGCGGCTACGATGCGGTAGCTCCCGGGCCCCAAGCCCCCCTTGCGGAAGCGCCCTCGGTTATCCGTGGTCGCCGTCTCATGATATGGATATCCCTTCTTCAGTTGGAGCGGCCAGGACGCGATGATGACCGTTGTGCCTGCAAGCGGCTTGTCATCGGCTAACACCACTCCCTCAATTCCGCCCGCCTTGTCGGACAGCACGATATCCAGCGAATGGCTGAGTGCCTTCAAGTTCGGCTCCAGAATCCGGCCAGCGAGCCTGGACCCGTTATATAAAATCTCCTTGATGTAATAGGGTGGGCTGATGCCTCTCAACTCGATCTCGTATGCCCTCTCGCGATTGAAAGCAAACGCGAACCGCCCTTCCGCATCCGGCTTTACAGGACGCTGCTGCGCCAGAAGAAGACCACGCAGTGGTTTTAGCCAAAAAGCCAGTTTGGAATAAAGGGACGAGTCGATATTCTCGCCGAGGTGAATGCGACCCGAAAGCTGCAGCGGCGTCATTGGCTCCAGGGGTGTGTCGAGGTCATTACCCATCGCCGACACTGGAACAACTATAGGCTCTATAAAATCACCATTTTTGAGGAAGGCGTTTAGTAGATACTCGTCTGCGGCAAGGTTCGTGACGGTGATCTCGCTTCCACAACGTACTGTCGCACTTGCGCGCCGCACATACAGTCCGCCGCGCTGCTGCATTAACACCACACTAACCGGCAGCGCCGAGGAGCAGGCACTGCCACCCACCAGGCTGCGAACGCGCGATACAGGGCGCCGGTCGATGGTTACCTTCCCCACGTCCAGTTGCATCCCGGATCTGATGTGAATTCCAGAGGCCTCGCTGATGCTACTGGTCCATTGACTTCTTAAGTAGTGGCTCGGCCTCGGATTGTCCTCCGTATAGTCCGGCTGCCTGCCACGCTCGATCTTCTCCGTAGCGGATGACGTAATCTCCAGTAAATACTCGTCGGGGGGGAAGCGATGAAATCCGAAACGCTCCGTTGCCATCGGTTGTGGCTACACCGCTAGGCATCACGGTCAGTTCACCCTCGATGTAACGCACCCTCAGGGCCTCCACCTTCACGCCGGCAACCGGTGAACGGGAAGTGCCATCGACGACCACGCCGCTCACGACTGCCTCCCTGTAAACCTTTAGTTCAACGTTCACGGCCTTGGTGTCCGCATCTACCTGGATCGTCTTTATCCCGCCTCGCACGTATCCATCGAGGGACGCGTGAGCGAAGTACAGACCCGGCTCGGTGATCGTTGCCCGGAATTGACCGTTCGTATCCGTCTGAGCAGTGATCTTCTTCTGGGTTCCAGATTGCGTGAGCCTGACTTGAGCGCCAGCAACAGGTAACGTCGATTCGGCCTCTTGCACCGTTCCCCACACGGAGACGTTGACCGGCTCGGCCCCGGCCACCATTGCCACAGCTCGTAGTAAGAGCGGAAGTAACAGTGCGAGTGCGGCGGCAGCTTTCCGATTATTCCGCATAACAACCGTAACCTCCGTCACATTCTAGATACCGGGACACTAACCATCGATTAGCTCGTGATTCGCTATGTTAGAAAAGCCCGCTGACCTAAGCAAGCGCTCTCACGGGTCTACAACTTACTCCTCCGCCTCGCGCTCTTAGACCATCCAACTTCCGCATGCTTATTGACCTCATGCGCGTCGAGACAATGCCGACAGCACGCAAATCGACTACCACCGGCGTGGCCGATTGGCAACTTCCTTGGCTTGGTTCTGTCGAGTTCGAAGCGGTAGCGCGTGTTTGAAGCGTACGGTCCGAAGTACCTGATGTCGCCAGCGATTCCCCGCTTCAAGTACAGGGTGGGAACACGTATGCCGACTTGGTTGAACTCGTGACCAATCACCTCGACTTCTTGCCCGCCGAGGATCGCGAGTGGCTGCTTGGGAAGACCGCCGAGTCGGTCTTATTTTTGGTAGTGAGGCAAGTACTGTTATGCCAGGCTGGATTGATTGCGCGGGATGCGGTTAAGTCCGGGTATGTGTCGAACGATCCTCTCTGTCAATCACAATGGCTTCTCCTTTCTCTACGTAATGGGACGATCTGCCAGTGCCCTGCGCCCTCTTGCCTTGGAAGCCTGCCCATAGTCATCGTGTACCTTCGGCCGCCCGATCGGCTAAAGACCGCCGGCTGCGCTCCTGGATAAACTCCAACACTTCTGACGGAAACAACGCAGTCCTCCGGTTGAAAGCGTCAGAAGCGATCTTGCGGTACCCGGCAGCCAGCAGGCTCCTTTTCGATCACAGTTTCGAAGGAGTATCCGTCCACCGGCTTCATTATTTGCCTCAAAGCACGAATTTAGCGCCTTCCCGTCGTAACATCTCATGAGGCGGTAGACAGGGGACCTGAAGCCCTTTGCACACCATCGGAATCTGAATCTTTCCTTTTGTCTTTTGCGCGGCTTCGTAAGTTACAACCGTGCCACCCAGTTGCAGCGCTTGGGCTATCAGATAATAGCCGGCTCCACGGAGGAATTCGGCAACCTGGGCTTGCTTATAGCCCTGACGTACCACCCATTGAGCAACCGATCTGAGATGTGCCTCGGTTTGTTGGTCGGGCCGGAGAAAAAAAATCACTGGGCAACTGATCGGCCCATTTGGCGAGCTCATCTTTTCCCTTCTTGATCTCTTGATAGACACATTCCACACTTGCCAGTCGCCCCGAGCAGTGCTGACCAACGATCCACTGCCAGAATCCCGGACAAAAGTCAAACCCGTAATGGAGTCGCTTGGCGGCTATAAATACGTTCGTATCGAGCAAGTAGACCATCAGTAGCTGAACCCAAGGCGTTGCACAAGCCTATCGAACGTTTCCATACGCGTAAACCCCAACAGTCGCATCGCTTCTGTGAACGCCGTCCGACCGTTTAATGCATCTGCCACTATTGCATGTTGAAAGCGCTTGCTCGAACGCGGGCCAAGCGTCCGGTAGAAATCGCCCCCTCCGTCTCCCGTTGCGAGCACGCGCACGCGTTCGATCTACGTCCGGTAAGCTTCTAGGAACTGGCTGTGGCTCTGAAGTACGCCCGCCTCGAAGAGGCGCCGCAGAATAACGAGGGTACTCACCTTAAAACGCCGCGCCAAGCGATCCTTGGCATCCTGCCAAGTTTCCTGGTGTTGAATCTCCTGGCGTAAAACCGCCAATGGCACCAGAACTTCTGCTGCCACCTGATTACACCAGTGTTCGGCACTATCATCAGAGAAAACGGAGGCTTCAACATCAGATAATGCCGACTCTCCCAGCGTTAAATGGGCCAATTCATGCGCAAGCGTGAACATCTGCGCCGCTTTCGTATCAGCGCCATTGACGAAGATCAAGGGCGCGTGAGAGCTGGCCAAGGCGAAACCGCGGAACTCATCCGAATCCAGCTTGCGGTGTGGGTTGCCGCCCACAATTCCGCTGACCATGACCAGTATGCCGAGCTCCTCAATCGACTCGACGAAGCGGCGTAAGGCGTCTTCCCACGTGCTGCACTGTCGGCGTTCTTCCAGGTCGAAGGGGATAGCTTGGCGAATCTTACGCGCAGCTTCTTCGACCGGGGTCGTTCTGGTCAGCGATCCAATGAGCTGTACAGGATCCAGGCCTTCTTCGCGGGCAAACTCCTCGAACCACGCCTGCCGCTGCTGACAGAGGTAGATGGTATCCAAAAGGTTTCCGCTGGGCTGCCGTAGAGCAGCAGCGCGTCGAGTGCGGAAATCGCGGATGGGCAGTCGTTCTTCCGGTGGTGCAGGGAGGAAAAAGTACCCGAAGGGAGTGTACGTAGCAGAAGCAAACTGTTGTAACTGTCGTAGTGTCGGCTGCGCCTGCCCCTCAAGCCACATTTCGAGTTTTGGAAACCGATGTTCAAGCTCTTTCCGTTCACGCCCGGATCGTTTGATGGCCCACCGCAGCATTTCCGGAGCGACGTCCACTTTGGTCATGCTATAGCCTCCGCCGGAATCTCAGCTTACCGGTTACCGCTGCAGCGATGAGGGCGATGCGGCGCTCTCTCAAGCGGGAGCGAAGCTCGGGCACGAAGCTTCCAAGCGCCGCCTGCCCACTCAATTCCGGCGCTCCTGTGCTTCGGACATTCTGGCTTGTCATAACTCAAATGTTATGAGGGACGTTATATCAGAGGGACGTTATATCAGGCGATAAAGCCGTGGGTCAATTTCAGGCGTCAAGAAGGAATCCTTACGGCGAGACGTGGCGATCCGGTTGAGGACGGCCGAATGCTCTGCGAGTGATGCATATTCGGTCGGCCGCGCGCGCCAGCATCGGGCACCGGCTGAGGCTTGACCCGAAAGTGACAGCGGATCAGCCCATCGACGTCGCGACCGAGGAGCATACGAAAACGTCAGTCACGGACTTGGCGATCGCGGCCCGAAAACTCGAAGAGGAGGTGCTTGAAAGACCGAAGATCGTCAGGGTGCCTCGATGGAACGCGTCGTAATAGAGCGCGAGGCAGTACAGCGTTTTGAGGTCCGTAAGCTATTGAAAATGGAGCGGGAGACGGGATTCGAACCCGCGACGTCCAGCTTGGGAAGCTGGCATTCTACCACTGAATTACTCCCGCCCGGAGTGACACCTCCGTCTCAACAGATCTTATCGCAGTCTGTCAAGACCGGGGCTACCTTTTAGTATAACAAGCCGCGGTAGCGGCGACGCCGCGCAATGCCGCCCGCCTATCTGATATATCACTGTTGCTTGCGCTGCGGCTGCTCCGTGCGATACGATGGCTGCCTCGTTGCTGAGTCATGGGAGTCGAGCGCACGCAAACCCGCGTCCGGTATCTGGTCCTCGCTTTCGGTGTCTGCCTCGCGGCCATCACCTACCTCG
>Ga0065720_1020851_pt1 | contig 12474 bp, 15 predicted proteins | sample Thericmetagenome_FD_59107 | JGI IMG/M metagenome (GOLD analysis project Ga0065720, IMG submission 59107) | Thermophilic microbial communities from the Joint Bioenergy Institute, California, USA of rice/straw/compost enrichment - eDNA_2 v2... | ecosystem: Engineered > Solid waste > Grass >... | reverse complement strand
CCCCCCTCCCGACACGTCTTCCATCCCCCTAACCCTGGGCCAACCGTCACTGTCACCCCCGAACCTATCGCCCTCGTCGACCCCGCCGCTTGAGACTACGATGTTACGAACGCCCGAGACGACGACTACGATGCGGTTGACCTGATCGTCGTAGATACTTATATCGGTAGCGACAACACGGGAGTTACCGCTTCAGAATGGCGCAGGTATCACGAGTTCCTCAACATGGACATCACGGAGTACAAGAAGCGTCAGGCGATTGCATCGTGGAGGGGAGCTAAAAAGGAGAGGATGCCGGTCAAGAGGTTGCCGGGTAAGTCTCTGGGGCTGTTTGACCACCAGCTGATGGGGGTGTCGAACTTGTCAAGGTTTACTCTCAATGATGTGCCCGGGCAGGTTGTTGTGTGATGAACAAGGATTGGGGAAGACGCAGGAGATGTACGGGCCTATTGCGCTGAAGAGTGGTTTGCGGAGGGCGAAGGCTGAGGTTCTGGCTGCTTGGAGGGAGAAACTTTTAACAGTTCTTCCTCTTCTTGAAGAGGAGCCAAGCCAAAGCATAGCCACCCTGATACCAGGGCGGGGATGTGCCCGTTTGATGAGAGGTATGGCTTCTGGTGCTATTGATACTACGAGCTGACCAAGCAGCTGGTCGATCGGATCCTAGATAGGTCCTAACGCCATCGTCGCTCCCGCTCGAAACTGTGGTCTCATGTTCAAGGATGCCAAGGCAAAGTTTGACACGAAGATCCTCAAGATCAAAGGCTGATACGAGGGTGTCGATAGGGACGACAAGCTCTTGAGCTCTGAGGTGAGAACTCTTAGTGCGACTGTCGCTGCTGAGAAGAGGTCTAACGGTGAGACTATCTGCCACTTTCTGCCCGGTGCCATTTCCTAAACGAGTATGTGATCGTTAATATCACCATTGTCGCTATCCCGTCTGGGCAGTCAATTCATAGTTGATGTCGAGCGGACAAGATTATCAGTCCTGCCTCCTTCTATAATGATGGACGAGTTTTACGAACATATTGGCAAGAGGAACGAAACCGCCAATTGACTACAGTATGTCAAGGAGCGTACTCAAGTTTCTCACTAGTTTTCTAGCCTGACTTCGTCTCCCGTACGCCGTTCGGTGACACTATCGTGGATATTTCTCCGGCCATTTCTCATTTCGAGCAGATCATCTCGAGCAGAAAATCTGGTCCCGGGACGTTTTTTATCCCTTAAACGACGCCAACCTGACTGCGTTCGATAATCTTGTCAAAATATTCGACCGGCTGAGGGCTTCTGAAGTCAATGGGGATATCGTCAATCCTGAAAAGGTCTTTGCCTACCGACGCCGACTCGATACCGTGCTGAACAACATAATGGTTCATAAAATTGGCACCAATGCATTCCAAGGCCGCCCCTTAATTGGCGGAACGAAGTAAGCTAGTAATACCGGGGAGAGTAGCAAAGGTCTAGGTACTGAGCAGAGACTTATCAAACAGCCCCATGTCGTTGGTGTTGGGAGTGGTTCCGGGGGGTGTTGTGCCGCTCACAAAGTTATTCGGGCTGGAATACGTGTCATCACTAGTGGAGGGGAAAGGCTTAGAGTCATTCGCAGCGAACTCCCCAAAAGGCTTACTTATAGGAAAAGTAACTGAAAGACCGGATGGCTTGCTTGGGGCTCCAAACAGAGGCTCATGATGAGGCGCAGCTTTTGTAGCGGTCTGGGTGGTAGTGGTCACAGAGGTTTGCAACGTGCCTGGCGCACAGCGGATGTTAGAGCGAACGTAGGCTTTGCTGAAGAATCCGGCATGACGTCTAGCTCTTCATCTTGGCGGTGGGAAAAAAGAGAAATGGATGCTTCTCAGATGCCAGTTGTGGCACAATAGTACCAGCTTTCATGCCCAGAGCCTAAATTAGCCGGTTAATGCTACCTTCCTGTGTTCAAGATCCATTACCGTGGTCAAAAGACTGGAAGACGAGGCTGAAAATTTACGATATCGGAGACTCAGTGGATATGGAGGCGGCAAGCCTGAGGAGAGAGAGTTGAGCTAAGGCAAAAAGGGAGGACTTGACAATTTGGTCAGAAGACTAACCGTCTTTCTGTACTTTCGCAGTGACATACCAAAAATGTCCCCTCCGCTTGTGCTGCTAGCAGCGACAAAGATCTTTTCGGAGGATATTGATTTGTCACTGCTGCTGTGCCCGTTCGGTGTGAACATCCTCAGAATTTGAGGCCAACTCTAATGGGTAGGAATAGCCGGAAGGTCCAAAACGAGGGAGTTCTCAACAGCCAAGTTGATGATACTCTTAATGAGCGTTCCAAGAACATCTTGTCAGAAGATTAGTTCAGTCCTGGTGATAAAACTGAAAGGACGACTCATCTCATAGAGCTCATGTCATCATATCCAGGATCTTCCGAGTGCCAAACTGGTTGGCATGCGGATTTGTGGAACTGAGCAGCGCTTTTATGATTTTCTGCCGACTCAATCCTTCTCTTCCAGCAAGCTGCTTGTGAAAGAGCTCTGGATGCTCCTCCTTTAGACACTGGGCGACCAGCTTGCCTGTACAACGGAGAGTCCGCCGGGACATCCCGTGTCCAGTGTTCATTTTCAAGCGAGAGTCCATAGCCCTCGGTATACAAGCAATATAGTTCCTGAAATTTTTGCCGAATGGTATGGTTCTTTCATCAAACAATGGATTCGTGCAAGACGCCAAGGTATTTTGAGAAGTGCGCTCATCTGCCCTGGTGATATGAGTGAAGGCACGCTCGACAAAGGCCTTACTGAATATCAAAACATGGTTCAAGTGGATCTTAGAAATATCCTGCAAGCGTTTGGCTTGCAACTTGAACAGTTGCAGAGCAAGCTCAGAGTTGAAATCCCCGGGAATTTTTCGCCTTTATTTCCAGAAGCGATGATCTCAAGGCGGACAGCAAGGTCGGCTTCAGCAATTGGTTCTGAACCCGAGACATCATACAAGGAGTGAAAGGCTTGAGATACCCTGGGCTTTCTTCCGTCTCACCATTGTCATCACTATCGGCGTCTACAATAGCATTTTCCCGCTGGATATCGTAGCGAGCCCCTTCCTTCCTCAGCACAACATTAAGAGCGCTGTTGAGATCCTGAAGGGTCGCACGCAATTTTGTGCCATTCCCGAATAACCCGCAAAGAACGGATCACTGTACCGTCCGACAGTTGCATCGCGAGCCAACTGCTGAAAATCATCAGTGATGGACAGGAGGTACGACCGCATGTCCTCCGGTGAACTTCTCGACCTCCCTAAATGTTCCAGCTTCTCTTGCCTAGACCGCAAGTTTCCTCAGTTTCACAGATTAAACCTGGCAGACTCGCTCGATGTGATCCGGCAAGACTTTGCTGAGCCGTTTGCACAGGCTCTCTACGCCGCGATTGGCAGAATTAACATGGATCCAGCTCCTGTCTGGAAAAAGCGCTCCTCGTTGGCATCCCGTGTGTAGGCATCCGAAGAGCGCTCATCCTCAAACCGATTGCGTAAAACGTACCAGCTCAGCGACAACTTTTGCATGCTCTCGCGGCCTTTAACTAAGTCCAGGTAATTGCGCTCGTTTGCTGAGCCTGGTCCGGCCAAGTCAAGCTTGGTAATGGCACCGATTGTGCGCTCGCGGTTTGGGTCATGTTCTTCAGCCTTTCGCAGGACAACCTGGCTAACCAGTTGGTTATTGGCCGCGACCATAGCGAAGATAATGCTCTCCAGCTGGCTCATGTAGCTGTTGATAAGAAAATCGACGATTTCCTTTCCACGGAAATCTTGGTCGACCGCGGCTGTGTGGAAAATGCCCGGCAGATCAACCAATGTCAAGGAAGAGACCTCCGGACCTACTATCTGGACGCGTAAGATACCTTTCGAGAAGCGCTTCTCATTGCGAATGCTCATGAGTTTCTTTCGCGGATAATACCGGCAAAACACCCTTATCGAAGCTTGACCTGCGGAAGGCCTATTTGGGAGACGCCCTGTCCGGCAGGTCGTTGGCGAACTGGATGTTCACATCCACTGCCGTCTTATCCGCCCTCCGCAGCATGAGCCCAGTCGCAAATCGAGTGCACAAGTCCCCATCGTCAGGGAAATGTACACCTGTAACAGGGGACTTGGTCTGGTGTAGGCAGGGATCAACAATGGGTCGAATGGGTTAGATAATAGCCACTAACGATATGGGTGCACAACGAAGTCGATTGATACGTGTAATAATCTTTCTTGGTCCTCAATGTCCTTGTGTCAAGGAGAGGAAGAACAACCCGCTGATAGGGTGGCTTGATCCCAGGGCCTTCTGGTCCTCCTTCCAAATATTTAAATCTAGAGCTTTCCAGATCGATCTCCTGGGTCAAACGTTCACCGCCACCGAAGGTCAACTCATCCCGACGCCATATTCTCCTCGTTCTCCCTTGCACAAATGGCCCAACCCCGCGAGGACAGGGAGCCTGACGTCTACTCCTCCAAGTCGGTATCAGATTTAGAGATCCAGATCCTACTTGCTCTCCGGGAGTAGGGCCCCGCCCCTCCCGAGTACCCACATCCCTCGCTACCTCTTTTTGCACAGGTTTTTTCCTCTCCGTGTCTTTTCCAAGTGTGACATGTATATAGCATGATAGTGTAGCTATTGCTCGCCGTCGTGGTGAGCACGACCCAACGTCCTCAGGGGATTACTGGCACCAAGGCTCTCTGTTCGCTCGGCAGGCAATAAGGGTACTTTTAACGTTCCGTTTCTTTACATAGGACGGCTAGTATCTGCCCAACTTGCCCAGGATGTGGAAAAGCTGAGCTTGGAAATTACTGTTGAATTCTCAGACACTCCATGACAGTAACAAGCACCAAAGATGCCGAACCCGCTCCGGATACTGTCCATGTCAACTTCGAGTCGACCGGGCTGCTTCAGTAAATCATTGTTGTCGGCAACCAGTCGTGAGGGAAGAGCCCAGTTCTTGAGGCAAACTCTGGTGTTACACGGACCCCTGAAAAGCCTGGAAGCCGAGGGACTCAAAGGGCAAGAGGATTCCATAAAGGAAGCTGCCCGGACACGATGAAGGACTTCTCTTGGTTGAAATTAGTGAGGGGGCAGGAGGAGAAGTGGCCTATAGCATCTGGCCTCATAGTACAATTACATATGACTTCCAAAGCATCTCTTCGAATAGCTGTCTTGCTATATATCGCAGTTTTACTAATCTGTCTGCCACCTAGCGCTGACAGTCATGATCCAACCCTTTGCAACATCACATCGATATTACGGTTACACATTACCCAACTTCTACCCCTTCACCTGAGAGCTCGCCACAAACTTTAGGTTGGAACACAGTGTTACACAGCCAAAAAAAATTGAACTCAACAATAGAACTCTCTGTTGCAAAATTTTCTTAGTTGCATTACAAATCTTTTTGAATAATATCCACCAAATATCCCAACAACTCTCGCGTGTTAACACCAATGTCCAAATCTTTGTAGGGCAAACGCATCAACTGAACTGACCAACGCCACTTTCGACATTAATGAAAACGTAAACAATGGAAGGATGACAAGATAGTAGTTTTAGCGTTCTGGCTGTAAAAGTTGCTAATCTCGAATCAGGCTTAAATCTGTCGTGGTCAATACCTAATCGGTTCTCACCCTGATTCCAATATCATATTTCTGAAGTGGCTCTCACTAATGCTTCAGACCTTTTGCCATTTCACGATTTATGAGAGCTTTGCTTGAAAAACGTTATCTTGATTCGTTATAACCTTCTGACGTACTTGGAATGGTGGTGCATATATCTGCGTCAGATACTGTATGTGCTTCTTGAGGAATGAAATCACCATTCACATTGTGGTGGTTTGGGCCGAACTTATGTGTTGGGCTATGTTTGTGTTGATGATTTGAAAGTCAGTGATTAGTCATTCGGCAATTTCTCTTACCTCCTTGCAACTTCTTTTTTTTTCGCATCATTGCTGACTATCAAAATCAGATAGTTAAAGTTTGAACAGCTTTGCAAAACAACAAACATGGGCAATTTTTCGTTCATTTCCTCAATTTCTGAGTCATCACATCAGGTATTGTTTCGAAAGCCTGTATACTCCTGCAATATCGTCCATTTACGACGGTGCCAAACCACAGTGTATGAACTTTGTTTGACCTAGAAGGTCCACTGGTTATTCCGCAAAGGGACAATCACATTAATACATGGTGCCGTCTGTTATTCTGTGGATGTGGTTTCAGTGCGCAAATTATTTTCTTCCTAGACACCTACTTGTTTGTAATAAAAACTGCAAAACGTCTAAGGAAGATGCTTTATATAGAAAGTTCATCTGGTGCTTTGCATTTAGCGATCCATACTCCCCCGAAATTCATAATGTCATCTACCGGATGACCCCAAGCCAGTTAACTTCATTCAACTCTCTCCATCCATAAAGAACCAAGATATTTATGATTGTGATCTTCCAACTCAAATGAGTTTGATATACTGTTTGAAGATGAGGATAATTTATTCGAACTTCTGGAATTATTGGCCTTGAACGAGCTATCTTCATTCTAATGAAGATGAACTCTCTCCGCAAACTACCGTTTGTGTGTTGGACGAGGTCAAATGTAACCTTTAAGCATCATACCGAACTGCTATCATTCCCACAGCAGCTGCTGTTTCACGGACGGAGCGACATTATCAGCATAGAGCTAATTTGGGCTTTGTTAGATGGTACAACATGTCTCAGAAGGGTCGGTGTTGCTTTTGAAGACTTGTGGGACCATTTGATTTTGGTTGGTCTTTCCTTAGAATGTGCAACATGAACTCATGTGTAAGGTGTTTCTCTCCTCATATTGATCAACGACACTTTTAATATTATGACTCGACAATCGAACAGAATTTGATACCAATAAGCCGGGGAAGATCTCACCATTTCTTATTTCCTTTCCCTGTGATAGCTATTTCCAGCCTTTACATCCTAAAGATCAACGATTCCCCAAGTGATGAGCAAAGCCTCGAACTTCGCTTTTGACCAGGAAGGGTCAATCCCACTGAGGATGGAAAAGTACTCATGGAACAGTCAAGTATGAACCACACATCCTACTGAGAAAACCCGGCCGCTTCTAATTCTGAATTTTCTAATCTTTCTCCTCAGCCGTCAGCTTCTACGCCATCTCACCCAGTCGAATATTACCAATGCACCAACAATGTCCCTAACAGTGAAGAAGAACTGGCTCCTTACACTGCGCGTGAATCTCGTGCAGTTGTCCTCCGCCAGGACCTAACCATCCTCCCACTATCAGCGTTCATCTACTTCCTCTGCTTCATCGACCGTTCAAACATCGGTAATGCCCGCATTCTGAATGCTGAAAAAGGTCACGACATGCAAACCGAGATCGGCGCCACGCCATATCAGTTTAACATCGCGCTGATGGTTTTCCTGATCGGCTACACCTTCTTCGAGGTCCCAAGTAACATCTTGCTGAAGAAACTTCGCCCATCCCGCTGGCTTGCTTTTTTGATGGTTGCATGGGGAATTGCAACTTTGGCTTTGGGGGCGGTTAAAGACTTTGCAGCCGCTTCGGGGGTGAGATTCTTGCTTGGCGCGTCAGAGGCTGGCCTCTTCCCTGGGCTGGTCTACTACCTGACGTTCTGGTACCGAGCAGATGAGAGGAGCGCCAGGGCTGCTTTTATTCTTGCGAGTGCATCCCTTGGCGGTGCATTTGGTGGTGCAATTGCTTATGGGATTGGACATATGGACCAGGTACGTGGACTCTCGGCGTGGAGGTGGCTCTTCATCCTCGAAGGCCTGCCGTCCTGCCTGTCAGCCGCATTAGTATGGTTCTTTTTGCCAGACTATCCAGAAGAATTCTATAAAGAAGGGACAAGACAGAGGGAAGTGGCATTGGCCAGACTCAAGATTGAAGGTAGCAAGCGGCACCATAAGACGATGACTTGGCAAGATGCGAAGGCTACGCTCTTGGAGTGGAGGCTCTACCTCCATTATGCGATCTACTTTGGCGTCGCTGTCCCCTTCAGCTCACTCGCATTATTTTCACCGACGATCATCGCTGGTTTGGGTTATAAAGGACTCGACAGCCAACTGTTCACCGTTCCTCCTTATGCCGTTTCGTATGGTAAGTCCCAATCCCCTCGGTCGAGTCATGAAAGGCCCACTAATGCGAAGCAGTAATTCAGGTGTTGGTGTCTTATTCTGCAGATCGTTTCAATGCCAGAGGGTACCACTGTGCAGGAGCCTCACTTGTTGCAGGAGCTAGCTTCATGGTATCCGCTCTGCTGCCGCATGATGCCTATAACGCGCGCTACATATGTCTTTTCTTCTCTATGGGATGTTTCTCGGCCGTTGGGCCACTTCTTGGCTGGATCACTACAAATGTCCATTCAACAGCGGCTGTTGGGCTAGCGATTGCGCTCAACGTGAGTATCGGAGCAGGCATCGGCCAGATACCTGGGGTATGGATCTACAAGGACAGTGAGAAAGACAAAGGATTTCCGACAGGCCATTGGGTTAATGCAGCCATGTTATTCTTTGTCGCGATTGGAGCGCTCGCATTGAGGTTTTACTATGGTCTCAAGAACAAAGAGCTTCTGAAGAAAAGTCAGGGGCAGAAAGTCCGACTGTTTACACTGTAACCGACTAAAATCGAAATACAAGCTAAAGTGCGGTTGGAGATAAATGATACAGAAGATAACAAACCAAGATATTGCTGTCATGTTCTGTAATCAATTCATATAGTTTGTTTGCCCTCTTCGTCGACGCCTGCGTACAAGGTGTTACGTTCGTGCCTTTTGCCTTCCGCCCTTTATTTACTTATTAAGTTGTGGTTGGTGGGGTAACAGGGCGTACCCCTGAACCGAGGCATGTCGCCACCTACGGCGCTAATGTTCGGGTTACATTTGCCGAGCGGGAAGTAGTCGCCACTTCCCCCCAAGCTCTACGTAAAGGTTGGAAAGAGCATATTGAATACTCTCTCACTGCTTCAAATTCTTATTTTGCAAACTTCTGCCTGAGCGGTTTGTTCAGTATCTTCCAGTCTCCAGGTCCTTCAATACCTGAGCACCACAGGTGGGCTTCTGTGTGCTGCTTCAAACGTTCTATCCTTGGCGACCCCTCGTGACTTTATGTTGAGCTGTCGGTGAATAGTATTTTGTCACACAAAGTGGCTTGTATTAGCTGACATCGCCGCTCCAAAAGTTACGGAGAGTCAAGTTCGCGACATATTGATCCGGTAGCAACAGAACCACGGGACATCGACCAAAGACTTGGAATTGGCGGGCTCGACTCTGAGATATCTTAAAGGATTCAGCAACGAAATGAAGCCTGGGCTAGCAAAATTAACAAACACAAAAGCACAAAACGGGAGACAGAAGAGTCAAGGTATCAGACAAACTGGATCGTCTGTCACACAATGGTGTCCGATTGTGGCAGGTGCGTAAATTTTCGGCGACACCCAGCCTTATGTATCAGCTCTTATCTTGTGATAAATATAGACTGCAGTGAGTCACTGACTATTTCTTGGTTCCACGTAGTTATCATTGGGATTGTCTCAATAGTGTTATCGTTTAGAACTTTTGGATTCCCCCTATCAGAACGCCTATCTCGTCTGTCATCATCATCACAACCACTGAGCTGTGACTATCAGTCTTTCTCTGCAATTCTACCCAAAGGTGCAACAGTTGAGAGAGTTGAAGAAGTCCAAGATGGAAATAGTTATGGAGAAGGTGCGGCTAATCTCCCATTTCCGCGGAATCCAAGCAATCTCCCAAATTTATGTGCTGTCACCATCCATGTCAAGACCTCTCTAAAGAGCGGTTACCGGTTTGGAATATTTCTGCCAAAAGCCTGGAACTCGAGACTTTTGGTCGTTGGTAATGGAGGCTGGGGAGGGGGGATCAACTGGCTTGAGATGTATGCCTTTTCCTATTCTTGGATATTATAGCACCCAAACTGATCCCAAAATCTTAGGGCAACAGGAGCTCGCCGTGGAATGGCAGCCCTGTCCACCGATACTGGACATAGTTCGGTAGCTACTGACAGTCTCTGGGCATTGAACAACACCGAGAAGCAGGCTGACTGGGGTTGGCGAGCAATGCATGGTGCTGTCACCCTAGGGAAGAGAATCGTCACTGCGTATTACGCCACCTTGATTCGACACTCGTACTACTCCGGCTGCTCGACCGGTGGACGCCAAGGCCTAAAGGAGCTTCAAATCTCTCCGGACACATTTGATGGAGCTCTGATTGGCGCGCCCGCATGGTGGGTAAATCACCTTAACCTTTACATTCTCCGAGTTGGCCTGTACAATCTGCCACCGTCTGACCCCAAGCATCTTTCCCACGGCGATATCGCGCTTGTTGCAGGTGAAGTGCTTCGGCAATGTGACGGCGTCGACGGAGTTATTGACAACATTATCAGTGCTCCTGAGCTCTGCAAGTTGGATTATGATCGCCTTCTCTGCCGAACTGAGTCAAAAAAGCCCGACTGCCTGACAGCAGATCAGCTTCGAACAGTGAAAGACATTCATGCGGATTGGATCAATCCCGAAACAAAGTCGCTCCTTCACCCTGGCTTCTCTCTCTCCTCTGAGCCACAATGGCCTTGGGTCCTCCCTCCAAACAATATCCCTTCCCCTTATGGAACAGGTTACCAATCGCACTTCCTGCTTAACACCATAACCTGGTCACTCTCTCCCACTTCCCCAACGCCCGAAGCACTTATCACCCTGGCTGAGTCCCTCGACCCAGGCAATGCAACTGTCTCCCTGACAGCCCTCACTTCATCGTTGCGAACATTTGCCCGTCGTGGAGGTAAACTCCTGCTCTGGCACGGTCTAGCGGATGGTCTGATCCCTGCAAAGAGTACCCATCTCCTGTACAATCTTACTAGTTCCATGCTGGGGTCAGACCTGGTCCATTCTTTCATGCGTTTGTTCCTTATCCCTGGCTTGCAACATTGCTGGAACACCCCCGAGGAGTCAAACGCTCCTTGGGCAATTGGAGGAGCGTACCAAGCCGTCATGATGGGTACTAGTGAGTGGTCTGTCCCGGGGTTTGAGGGAGATAAGAGATTTGATGCGTTGGAGGGGTTGATCAAGTGGGTTGAGGAAGGGGAGTTGGTAGACAGTGTTGTTGCAACGACGTGGGATAGGCCTATGGATCCTAAATCGGGAGTCAAAAGGCAGCGGCCGATTTGTGCATGGCCTAGGAAAGCAGTTTGGGATGGGGTTGGCAAGGTTGATGAGTGGCAGAGTTGGAAGTGTATCCGTGAAGCTTGAAGTTTAGGGATATATATCGGTGATGCTCGATCCACTGCTAGTCCATACTTGGTTGTTTTGGGAAGTCAGTGAGGATTGGTGGTGATATATTGAGCGATTTCCTCAAACCCTATTGAGAATGCTGTAAAAACCTGTCCACAAACTTAGGTACTTTACCTTGTTAACAAAGTCAATGGCATTCTGACTCTGTGGCCCCTTGGTCGGGCCGCTTCGTTACTCACCGGATGTCCGGTGCTCAATAATCGTGTTGAAGACTTCGGTCATCCCTGTCTCGAAAGCCCATACCGGCAATTCTGTGTCTTCAACTTGACGACCTGCTGGAGGTCGTTCACTACAGGAAGGATTTCTCAAAATGCTATCTCATCCGGATCTCCCAAACATCATGGTTGCTAAACTCCTGCGGATCGATAACAATGTGCCTGATAACATGACATTCCATTTTAGAGAGGAGTATGACAGGAACGAACAAAGAACCAGAGGTTTGAGGTCTTCCAATATGCACTTAGTACCTATCTGGCAGGCGGCCAGGCACATCTGAAATTGCTCTGGGGTCTCAAAGTGTGCCGTAAAGTGCAGCGCAGTTAAGGAAGCAGAGCACAGTCGGCTCATATTGAACGCCGCTTGGAGGAAAATTCATCTCTGGGTTCCACGAACGAACTACGGAAGGTATGGTGAAGGCGGTAGTTGAGTGTTCGTGGCTTATGAAATGTGACAGAAGTTCAAGAGGTGAGTGATACCTAAATTTTCGACGATTTATTATATCGGTAATCTGGGCAGCCGTATATAACCAACACTGGCATTCAAATCACGGCTAATCAATGTACGCACCTTGCGAACGCGGCGCTGAGAGCGATTTTCCCGGTGTGGAGAACGATACCGGCCCCGTGGCTCTGGTGGCTGGCTGGTTTGTACCCGGAGTACCTGTTTGACAGGGAGCGGGCACGGTGGAGAAGCCGGGTCGAGATATTACCGGCTAATCACCCTCTGCATGTAAGGCTTGCCCGACCCCCTTACCGCGGCTGGTCCCGTTTGCATCAGGCAGCTTCTGGCCTTGGGGCTAGGCCCCAGTGGGAGCCCAAACGCCTAGGCGTCAGGGCGTGGCTCGGCCTCCCTCTCGACATCCCCAAGAGACGCCGAGCGCCTCCCCCAGATATGCGTGGATGGTGGCGGGCTAACAAGCCTGCGTCGGCCCTTTGGGATGGACACACAGCCAAGCCCTTCCTC
>Ga0065720_1020850_pt1 | contig 12479 bp, 11 predicted proteins | sample Thericmetagenome_FD_59107 | JGI IMG/M metagenome (GOLD analysis project Ga0065720, IMG submission 59107) | Thermophilic microbial communities from the Joint Bioenergy Institute, California, USA of rice/straw/compost enrichment - eDNA_2 v2... | ecosystem: Engineered > Solid waste > Grass >... | reverse complement strand
GGTTTCGCCGGAAGCGCGGCTTTTGCCCGGCTGGTGCGAACAGGTTCCGTGCGTTCAAAGCCTCATTTCGGAAGAACTCAAACAGCGTGCCGTGCAGCTCGTTTCCGCCGGACTTCTGGTTCACCATGATGACGCCGCCGTTTGAGCGGCCATACTCAGCCGAGTAGCTATTGGTCTCGACCCGAAATTCCTCGATTGCATCGATGATGGGGAAGTAGGCGACCTGACCGGGTTCCGGCTGCAAGACGCTGATGCCGTCGTAAATGTATTCGCTCACCCGTGGGCGGCTGCCGTTAATGCGCGGCAGTGTCGAGTTCGGCGGCAGGCTCACCCCGGGCGATAGCGCTATCAACGGTACAAAGTTTCGGCCGTCCAAAGGCAGGCTGACGACCTTCTGCTGCTCGACAACGAAGCTCACCGAGCCGCGGGATGACTGCAAGAGAGGCGGTTGCGCCGTGACCTCGACAGACTGCGCCAGGTCGCCAACCTGGAGCGTCAGATCGAGCCCGACTTGATCTCCTACTCGCAGAACGATTCCATCCCGCCTCAGGGTAGCGAAGCCCTCCCTCGTCACCGCGATCTGATAAGCTCCCGGCGGCAGCGCAAAGAAGTGGTATTCCCCGCTTGCGGACGTGCGGGCATGCACCCGTATCTGTGTGCTCGCGTTGATGAGTTCGACATCAGCCGACTCGACGGGGAGACCTGCAGGATCGCGAACCGCTCCGAATAATTCCGCCTTCGTTGATTGCGCGAGAAGCCCGGGAGCGGATGCAAGTAAGCCAACAAACAACCACGCTGTGTCACACGCCCGAAGGATTCTTGTATACACGACTGTGTCATTTTATCACTACACACGCGCCGAACCAACTGTCCTTGTGCTGGGGTTCGGAAGATCAGGAAGGGGCGGATTTGATATCATCCGTGACCAGACGTGAAGAAACGAACCTTTCTCAACTTGCTTTCGGCCGCCTTCGCGAGCCCTGCCCTGGAGCCGCTGCTGCCTGCGCAGGAGGAGCTGGCGAACTGGGCGCGCAACTTGACTTACTCGACGAGCCGTTTGCACGAGGCGACCTCGGTCGAACAGGTCCGGTCCTTTGTGCGCTCGCAGGAGAACCTAAAGGTGCTCGGCACCCGGCACTGCTTCAACCGGATCGCCGACAGCCGCCACAATCTCCTGTCGCTCAAAGCCCTGAACGACGTCGTTGCGCTTGATGCGGCAGCACGAACGGTCACTGTGGGGGGAGGCATCACCTACGGCCAGCTCTGTCCCTACCTGGAAAGCAAGGGTTTTGCCCTCCACAACCTGGCGTCGCTCCCACATATCTCAGTCGTGGGCGCCTGCAGCACTGCGACGCATGGATCGGGTGAGAAGAACGGGAATCTGGCCACGGCAGTATCGGCCTTGGAGATGATCACCGCGCAAGGCGATGTAGTGAGACTTTCCCGTAACGCCGACGGAGAGGTTTTTCGCGGCGCCGTGGTCGGCCTCGGCGCGCTGGGCGTCATTACTAAGATCACTCTGGACATTCAGCCCACGTACCAGATGAAGCAGTACGTGTATGAGAACATGCCGCTCTCTGCGCTGAAGGACCACTTCGACCAGATCCAGGCGAGCGGCTACAGCGTGAGCCTCTTTACCGACTGGCAGCGGCAGAGGATCAACGAAGTCTGGATCAAGACCCGCGTCGGAGCCGGGCCGGCATTCGCCGCGCCTGCCGAGTTCTTCGGAGCAAAGCGCGCTACCCGAAACCTTCATCCAATCGCCGAGCTTTCCGCGGAAAACTGCACGGAGCAGATGGGAGTGCCGGGCCCGTGGTACGACCGGCTGCCTCATTTCCGAATGGGCTTTACGCCGAGCGCCGGGAAGGAGCTCCAGTCAGAATACTTTGTTCCGCGGCGGCACGCAGTGGAGGCAGTTCTGGCCGTTGAGCGCCTTCGCGACAAGGTCTCTCCGCACCTCCTAATCTCGGAGATCCGCACCGTCGCCGCCGATAACCTGTGGATGAGCCCGTGCTACCGGCGCGACAGCGTCGCCATCCATTTCACCTGGAAACAGGACTGGAACGCTATCCGGCGCCTGCTTCCGCTCATCGAAAAAGAACTTTCGCCATTCGAGCCACGGCCTCATTGGGGCAAGCTGTTCACGGTGCCGGCAGCTCAACTCCGAGCAAGGTACGAACGGTTCGAGGACTTTATTCAACTCGCGAAAAAGTACGATCCGAAGGGGAAGTTCCGCAACGACTTCCTCAACGACAACCTCTTCCGGCTCTAGGCTATTTGGCTCCGGAAAACAGATAGTAGAGATCGACGATCAGAATCAGCACGATCATCAGCTCCAGGACAAAAGCGCGGCCCTGGTGAAACTCGTTCATCATGAACTGATACAGCTCGCCCGCCGTCCGCAGCTTGTCGTCGACCAGCTTGCGGTAGTCGCTTACACCAATCCGGTCCGCGGCCAGGCGGTACACACGGGCGTAGAACATATCACTGAGGAACTTGATTGCGTTGTCCGTGCGCTCTGCCAGCTCCGTGATGTCGAGCCGTAGCGTGTTGAGCACGGCAGCTTCGCGCGCAAGCCGCCAGCGCGACAGGATCCCGCTCCGGCGCTCCAGGGACTGATAGACCGACGACAGAACCCGCGTAAGGACTTCGTCGTAATGCCGGAATTCGACCAATTGCGTGTTCGCGTACTCGAGCAATTGGATCGTGGGAGCCGCGCCCTGGATGGAGTCATAAGTGAAGGCGCTGATCCAGCCCACTACGATCAGGTCGGAAGGATAGTAGGAAACAACGGAGCGCAGCACCTCGGCGCGCTCCATGCCCGAAAGAGGCTGTACCTCGCCGCGGACGAGCTGTGCAATCTCGTGCCCGCGAAGGGCAAGGAGCTCGCCTGCCGTGAGCGGCTTGTCCTCTGGATGTTCTTTCGCTTCGCGCACATGGATGACGTAGTAGTCCTCGCTTAGCCACTGCGTTGCTTCCTTAACGAGAGCGGGAGCGGCCGATTTCAGGTGCGCCCTTACGATGCCGAAAGCAAGATCCTCAATCTCCTCGGCAGCGATCCATGAAGCCGAGAGGCGGATGAGCTCCGCCCATTGCAGGGAGAAGTGGTATTCGAGCTCGACGCTGACGACGCCGTAGTCGTAGTATTTCAGGCGGCCCTGAAACTGATGCCCGGTTGGCAGGTGTACCGGTCCCAGCGGCTCCATCACTGGAGGGCGTTCAAACCGCACGTAATCCGGCGCGGGCCGGACGAAACTCGGTTCTCGCCCGCCCGGTTCCACGCCGAGCATGCGCTGCAATTCTTCGAGCCGGATCTGCTCGGCTACGTCATAAAGAACGAGCGCCCGGAAGGAGCCTTGGCATTGCGCCATGGGCCCGCCCTCAAGCTGTTGCGACGGGGGTCAGAATCCTCATGCGACGCGCCACTCGCGTCAAAATGTCGAGAGCACGGTCCAGTTGCTCACGCGTGTGAGTCGCCGTTACGATCGTGCGGATCCGCGCCTTGCCTTTCGGCACGGTCGGAAAGCCGATGCCTGTGGCAAACAATCCTTCCTCGAAGAGCTGCCGCGAGAACTCATGCGCCACTGCCGCTTCTCCCACGAGGATCGGCGTGATCGGCGTTTCGCTCTCGCCCGTGCGGAACCCGGCGTCATTCAATGCCTTCTTGAAGTACCGCGTGTTTGCCCAGAGCGCTTCGATTCGCTCAGGCTCCTGCTCGAGCAAATCGAAGGCAGCGAGGCAGGTGGCCGCGACCGCCGGCGGGTGGCTGGTCGAGAACAAGAACGGACGGCCGCGATGGTACAGGAACTCGATCAGGTCGCGGCTCCCGCAGACATAGCCGCCAAGCGCCCCAATCGCCTTGGAAAGCGTTCCGACCTGGATGTGAACCTTCCCGTGCAGGTTGAAGTGATCGACCGTTCCCCTCCCATTCCGTCCAAGCACGCCCGAAGCGTGAGCATCGTCCACCATCATGATCGCGCCGTAGCGCTCAGCGAGCGCGGCGAGCTCCGGCAGCGGCGCGATATCGCCATCCATCGAGAAGACTCCGTCGGAGATGAGCAGCTTGCGTCCGGGTTCACCGGCGAGCGCAGCCAGCTTCTCCTCAGCCGCGGCGACATCCCTGTGGGGAAACACGTGAATCTTTGCCCGGGAGAGCCGGCACCCATCGATGATGGAGGCATGGTTCAACTCGTCGGAGATAATGTGATCCTCCGCCGTCAGGATCGCGGAGACCGTCCCTGAGTTGGCAGTGAAGCCGGATTGAAAGACGACGCAAGCATCCGTCTGCTTGAACGCCGCAATGCGGCGCTCCAGTTCCAGGTGCAGCGTCATCGTTCCCGAAATCGTGCGTACCGCTCCCGAACCGACGCCATAGCGGCGCGTTGCCTCGATGGCCGCTTCCACCAGCTTGGGATGGTTGGCGAGCCCCAGGTAGTTGTTTGAGGCAAGGTTGATGACTTCGCGGCCGTCAACGCGGCTCACCGGCTCGCACGCCGACTGCAGTTCACGCAGCCGCTGGTAGGTACCGGCCTGCCGAAACGAATCAAGCTGTTCACCAAGATAGGCGAGAGGGTCCATTTTATGCTCCGTATGAAGACGCATGCGCCGCCCGCGGCGCTACTCCCAATCCAGAATTACTTTTACGGCCTCTCCGTTGCGAAGCACATCAAAGGCCTCGCGGTAGGCGTGGTAGGGGAAACGATGGGTAATCAAAGGCGACAGGTCCAGCTTGTGATCCAGGAGAAATCTCTCGCACTGGTACCAGGTCTGGAACATCAGCCGGCCATTGATCCCTCGAACAGTCACGGCCTTAAAAATGATCGCCCGGCTCAGGTTCAATCCGATGTCCGCCGACGGAATACCCAGCAGCGCGACGTCTCCTCCCGGCCGCACGAGCTCAAAGGCGTTCCGGATGCCGCTTGGGCTGCCCGACATCTCCAGGACGACGTCCGCCCCCACGGAATCGGGCGTGTGCTGCAGAAATTGGTCCTGCCACCCGGGGATCGAGGGGTCGTACACCGCATGAACACCGCACGCCAGGGCAAGCGAACGTTTGTGAGGCGACGGCTCCACGGCTACCACCGTTAATGCGCCTGCCGCGACGGCAATTTTGCAGGCCATCAGCCCGATCGCTCCAGCGCCGATGATCGCCACCGTCCTGCCTGCCACCGGCTGCGCCATCACCGTGTGCATTGCGTTGCCGTATGGATCAAAGATGGCGGCGACGTCGTGCGGAATACCAGGCTTCAGCTTCCACACGTTGCTTTGTGGCAGTGTCATATAACGCGCGAAGCAACCGTCCCGGTCCACGCCGATGATCCGGACCTCGCGGCAAATATGAGCCTGGCCAGTCCGGCAGAAGTAGCAGGTCCCGCAGGCGATGTGTCCTTCGCCTGAAACAAGGTCGCCGGGCCGGAAGGCATCGACCGCATCCCCCACCTTCTCCACCATGCCCATGAATTCATGACCAATCACCAAAGGCGGACGTATGCGATTTGCGGCCCACTCGTCCCAGCTATAGATATGTACGTCTGTCCCGCAAACACCGGACTTGAGAATACGAATGAGCACATCCGACTTCCCAACGGGGGGGACGGGGACTTCCTGCAAGGTGAAACCAGGACCAGGGGCCTGTTTCGTCAGCGCCGGCATTGTACTGGGCATGACAGCCTCTCTCCACTACAAAGTGGGTGTAATTCCAGTTTACCCGGTTCTAAGGCTCTAGCGCTTTGATGCGAGTGTCCTTGTACTCGATCCAATGCTCTTTGTCCGATCGCAGCCACGTCGGGAAGTTCGATCCGCGATGGACGACGATGGCTCCATCTCGAACGTAGAAGGCGGATTCAGGTCCTTCCTGAATGGACCACCCTGCGAGGGTCTTTCCATCGAAAAGGGAGGTAAAGCCGGGTTCGAGGGCGAGCGCAAGGAGGAAGGTAAGGGATAGCATAAGAAGCTATCATTTTACGCCTGTGCAGGAAAGGTAACGGACGAAGTGGGTGAACGGACTATCGATGGCCGAGATACATCAGCCAGCCGATCCCGAATAAGGCCCCGACAAAGCAGAGAAAGCAGTACACGGCGTAGCGAATCCGTTCTCGATCTGTTTTCTTTGTCACAATGCCGAGAACGATCGACGTAAGAAACGCGAAGAGTATCGCCGCTTCGAAGTGGGAGAGAGTCATCTTCATGGTTCAGTCCTTCTTCCCAACGGCGATTTCGTAGGCGTCGACCATCGCCAGAATATTCAGCAGACCCGCCCCCACCAGAAACTTCGTTCCGTAGTCGTGGACGTGACCGGCGACATCCGGCTGGTTATATCCGAGCCACACCGTTAAAAAATAGAAGATTCCCGAAGCCAGATTCCCGATGAACCCGCCTACATAAATGACGGTTGTCAACAGGTCACCGGTCTGCGGCTGAAACAACGCCCCGCGCATCATGAGCCCAAGGACAAACATGACCAGAACACATGCGGTCAGCAAAGCCCCTCGAATGGGCCGCTTGAGGAGGAAGTGTCCTCCCCCTGGAATAAACCAGGCGAGCGCGACTACGTGCGCCCAAAGCTTGAGCGGGGGGATAGACTCCTTTTCTTTTGCAGGGTTAGCCGGCATCGGGATATTTAAATTTTAGCATGCCGGCTAGCGGCTACCTCCGGTACCAGCTCAGCGGGGCCGCTTGAGGCCGAGCGCCTCCAGGCGGGAAGCCAGCGTCGAAGGGGGTACGCCAAGCAGCTTTGCCGCGCCATGCGGACCCGCTACCCGCCAGCCGGTGGCCTCCATGGCCCGCCTCAGATTCTCCCGCTCCAGATCCCGGAGTTCCCGTACGGTCAGCACGTGGTCGGGCAACCAGGCGGAGCCGCCCGAAGCCTGCTCCCCTGTGCCTCGGAGCTTCGCGGCTTGCTCCAATTCCTGCTGCATCCGCCGGCACTCCGCGCGCAAATCCTCGATTTGCCGCTCCGCTCGTCGCCGTTGCAGCTCAACCGCTGCGCGGGCAGCAAAGATGCGAAACACCGACTCGAGCTTGGGATACAGAGGCATGGGCTCGCTATCAGCAATCGCGATGTGTCCGAGAACCGTTCCGTCCACATCGAGAAGTGGAGCTCCCAGGTAGCTGACAGCCCCAATCGTTCTCAGGTTCGCATCGAGGGGAAATTGCGAATCAACACCTTCGCTGTAGTGCACCAGGGACGCTTGCTCGATAACGGCTCCGCACGCGGTGTCTCTCAGGCTGTACGGGCAGCGTTCGACGAGACCGTCCGACATCCAGAAGGAGAGCGGTTTTAGACACTCCTTGGCGCGATCATACTCGGTCACCCACGCGGCCCTCACTCCAGTCGCTTGGCTCAAGCTCTTCACGACTGCTGCGCACGCGCTGCTTTCGGGCTGTTGGGCGGCAATTCCCTCCAAAAGAAGTCGAATCAGAACGTCCTGTTCGTTTTCGTTGCGATCAAGGCCTTCCGCAAAGCCGCTCTCTCTCATTGCCAACTCCAGAGACAGCCCGGGTCCAAATACGATCTGGGAGCTATCTTCATTAAAGAATATTAACCATTCACGTGTGAGAGAGCAAGCCAGATTGTGGCGTACGTTAGCAAAATGGGCACCAATATCGATTGGATTCGAGCCTACTGTCTTTCTCTGCCTCACACGACGGAAACGGTTCAATGGGGAAACAATCTTGTCTTCAAGATTGGGGGTAAGATGTACGCGATCGCCACGCTGGAGCCTGAGGATCACTGGCTCTCCTTCAAGTGCAGCGCGGAAGATTTTGCAGAGCTCACGGAGCGCGAGGGAATTGTGCCTGCCCCGTACCTGGCACGCGCTCACTGGGTGTCGCTCGAATCGGAGGACGCCCTTCCCGCAGCGGAGATTCGCCGCCTGATCAGGCAAGCATATGAGCAGGTTCTGGCGAAGCTGCCGAAGAAGACGAGAACGGCCTTGCAGGGCAGCATCTAGGTGAAGCCGAAAGTCCGGCGGAGCGCAGAGCGAGCCGCCCAGTACCCACACATGCCATGAACGCCGCCGCCCGGAGGCGTGGAACTGCCGCAAAGATAGATGCGCCTGTTCGGCGTCGAGTAGGGATCCCAGCGAAGCACCGGACGCCCGAGAAGATTCGCCAGATCATTCGCGCCTCCCCCAATATCGCCGCCTACCAGCGCCGGATTGTAGTGCTCGAGCTCCATTGCAGTGAAGGTGTGGCGGGCAAGAATCCGCTTGCGAAAGCCCGGCGCGAAACGCTCAATCTGAGCTTCCATCACATCGGTAAGATCCGTTCGATCTCCGTTCGGAACGTGGCAGTAAGCCCAGACGGTGTGCTTGCCGTGAGGCGCTCTTGTCGGGTCAAAGAGACTCGGTTGCGCCAGGAGCACGAACGGCTTGGATGGATGCCCTCCTTGCCAAACCTTTCTCTCTGATTCCGCAATCTCTCCCAGGGTCCCTCCCAGATGAACGGTTGCAGCAAGGGAACATTCAGGATTCTTCCACGGAATCGGTCCGTCGAGAGCCCAGTCCGCCTTAAACACGCCGGGACCGTGCCGGAAACAAAGCATCCGGGCCAGGAACCGCGTTGGCAGTTCGGAACCGGCGATCTCCACGACCCTCTTTGGCGGAAGGTCAAAGAGAACAGCGCGGAAGTTCGGGAGGTCTTTCAGCGATCGGACCTGAACTCCCGTTCTGATTTCGCCGCCGAACGCTTTCAGCCGTGTCTCAAGAGCGTTCGCAATCGACTGGGAGCCTCCGCGTGCGCAGGGCCAGCCATAAGCATGCGCCGCAAGGAGAAGCGTCAACGCGAACGCGGACGTGCCTGCAAAATCCAGAGGAACGGAGGCGTGCGCCGCGCAGCCAGCAAACAAAGCTTTCGCTGTCTCTCCTCGAAAGGCACGTCGCGCGAGGCTGGTGCAGGACTCAATGGCATGCAGCCCAAACCGGGCCATCAGGAGAGGCCTTTTCGGAATTCGGACGGGCCGGAGCACCTCCTCGAAGAGCGCGACCGGGCTTCGCAGCAACGGCTCGAACAGCCGCGCATAAGCAGGCCCATCAGCGCCGAGTTCCTCTGCGGTGCGTTCCAGCGAGGGGTAGACGATGCCGGCCGTTCCATCTTCAAAGGGATGCGCCAGCGCCGCCGGAGGGTGAACCCAGGATACGTCGCCTTCGATCAGGCCGATTTCCCGGAAGAAAGGAGACACGCCGGCGAGCGGATGGATCGCGGAGCAGATATCGTGGATAAAGCCGGGTTCCGTCAATTCCGCGGACCGTGTGCCTCCGCCAATCCTTTCCGACGCTTCAAGGACACAGACGCTGAGCTCCTGACGAGCCAGTTCAATCGCCGCGCTCAAGCCGTTGGGCCCGCTGCCAACGACCACTGCGTCATAGTTTTCCGCCATTGCGCCGCCAGACTCCACGCTCGCCAGGTTCGCGAAGCATTCGCAACGCGCTTATACTGTCTCTGAATATCATCATCGCCTTTGGGCTTTGTGAGGAGGGCATTCGTACATGGATCGACGGCAATTTCTCCATTCCAGCGCTGCCGGGCTTGCATTATCAGCCGCGGGAGGCGCAGTTGCATATGCTGACCAGAAGCCCAGGCGGGTTGGACTGATCGGCACGGGCTGGTACGGCAAGTGCGATCTCTTGCGCTTGATTCAGGTAGCTCCCGTTGAAGTCGTCTCGCTTTGTGACGTCGACAAGCGCATGCTCAGCGAGGCCGCGGATATCGTAGCAGCCCGGCAGCGGTCGAAGAAGCGGCCGCGGACGTACTCGGACTACCGCGAGATGCTCAAGGAGAAGGACCTTGACATTGTCCTGATCGCCACGCCCGACCACTGGCACGCCCTTCCGATGATCGAAGCCGTCAAAGCCGGCGCGCACGTCTACGTCCAGAAGCCGATCAGCGTGGATGTGGTGGAAGGGCAGGCTATGGTTGCAGCCGCCCGGAAATATAACCGCGTCGTGCAGGTGGGAACTCAGCGGCGCAGCACGCCGCACCTCGTCGAGGCGAAGGACACGATCCTGCGAGAAGGCAGGCTCGGCAAGATCGGGCTGGTAGAGATCTACTGCTATTACCACATGCGCGCGCGGAATAACCCGCCGGACACGGCGCCGCCCGAGTACCTCGACTACGAAATGTGGACTGGCCCCGCTCCCATGCGCCCGTACAACGAACTCGTCCACCCGAGGCGCTGGCGGGCTTTCATGGAGTACGGCAACGGCATCGTCGGCGACATGTGCATCCATATGCTGGACATGGTGCGCTGGATGCTGGGTCTCGGCTGGCCGAAAACGATCTCGTCAACCGGCGGCATTCTGGTCGACAAGGAGAGCAAGGCGAATATCTCCGATACGCAGACCGCCACCTTCGACTTTGGTGAAGTCAAGGTCGTCTGGCAGCACCGAACCTGGGGCCATCCGCCCGATCCCAAATATCCTTGGGGCGCCACTTTCTACGGTGACAAGGGAACGCTGAAGGCAAGCGTGATGAGCTACGACTTCATCCCGTTACAGGGAGAGCCGATTCATCGCGACGTCACCTACGAGCTGGAACAATACCCGGAGGACAAAACCGAGAAGGATCTCGAGAGGCACGTGGCTCCGGCAATCCGGTACCACATGAAGAATTTCCTGGCTGCGATTGATGCCGGCACGAAACCGGTCGCCGATATCGAAGAGGGGCACATCTCCACTGCAAGCTGCATTCTGGCGAATCTCTCACTGAACCTTGGACGGTCGCTGACAATCGATCCGCACAGACAGCGAATCGTCGGAGATGAGGAAGCGACACGGCTGATGCGCAGGCCATACCGCAAGCCCTGGATTCACCCCGAGCCCGACAAAGTCTAGCCCTCAAATGAAAAGGGCGCAGGGCCCGAAGACCCTGCGCCCGTCGAACAGCCGAGCCGGCTTTCTGCTAGAAGCGAAGCACGGCGCCCACGCGGAGCTGACGCTCGCTGAGAGCAACCGTCGAACGCACCTGCATGAAGTTCGGATCCGTCACGTTCGCGATCGGATTCGAGAACGCCGGCGTGTTGGTCAGGTTGAAGGCATCGCCGCGGAGCTCGAGCTTGAAGCGCTCGCTGATCGGGAAGATTCGGGCGAGGCTCATGTCCGTGCCAATGCGGCCGGGGCCGATCAGGGTGTTCCGGCCGACATTGCCGAACTGGTTCGCCGGACCGGCAGCGAAGGCCGTCGGGTCGTAGTAGTATTGACCCGGACCGAAGTTCCCGATCTTCTTCACATCAGCCTTCACCTGATTCGGGGTTTGCGTGCCGCCAGGGCAGTTGCAAGCTCCGCCGCCGCTCAAGGTGAACGGATTGCCGGTGTAAGCGTAGAACATTCCGCTGACAGACCAGTTGCCCACGATCCTGCCGATCAGACCGTCGGTGAAGAAGGGCTTGCCCTTTCCGAACGGAAGCTCGTAGACGTAGGCGAGCTGGAGGATGTGAGACCGGTGGTATCCAGCGAGGGCACGGTTCCGCTCAATCGAGGGACCCCAGTTCCAGGACACCGAAGCCCACCCGTTCTCGTCCGTCATATTGATGGCCTTGCTGAAGGTATAGGCGCCCTTCAGGAACAGCCCGTTCGAGAACTGACGGTTGAGGCTGACCTGCAGCGAGTGATAGTTGGAGCTGAGCCAGCCGTCCCACATCGCGAGCCCGATGGTCCGCCCGTACTTCAGCGCATACGGAAGCTGAGTGTTTGGCGTGCCAGGCGCGCCAGCGTTGATGTTGCGCTCGGCGAGCATGTTCGTGCTCTGCGTGCCGACATAAGCGACTGTGGTGACGATGTTGCTCGGGAGCCTGTTTTCGATCGTGAAGTTCCAGCTCTGGATGTACCCGCGGTTGATGTTGCCCCACGGGCTCCTTGTCGTCACGCTATTCGGCAGTTGAACCACACCGCTGCTGAGATCGGGTCCGGTGAACGCCGGGATGCCCTGATCCAGGGTGGTGACGGCCTGGTTCTCGGTCGGCGACGTGAACTCCGCGGTAATCGTGTACGGATAGAATCCGCGCAACGGCCGGGAGAAGGGCAGCGGATCCCAGGTGAGGCCGTAGCCCGAGCGAATCACCATGCTGTCATTCACACGGTAAGCGACGCCAACGGTCGGCGCAAATCCGGGAGTGTTGATCTGAATGCCGGCATCTTCCTGGATGTCTCCGCGTCCACCCAGGTAAACCAAACCGGTCTCGGGATCAAGCCTTTCGAGGCCGGAACCACGGCGCTTCATGAGCGGGTAGTAGGCGTACTTCACGCCCAGGCTCAGCGTCAGCTTGCGCGAGACCTGCCAGCGGTCGCGGAGGTACCAGTCAAACTGCCACTCTCGGCCGGTCATGTCGATGTACTGAAGGCTCTTGCTGACGGTGCGGGGCATGCCCAGCAGGAAGGCAGCAAACGTGTTGTAGGGGGTTGGCGTTTGGCCGCCCGAGGTGAGGTTCCCGTTGAAGTCGAAGTTGCCTCTCGGGTTCCCCGTTTCCGGCTGCCAGTGGTTCA
>Ga0065720_1020849_pt1 | contig 12481 bp, 7 predicted proteins | sample Thericmetagenome_FD_59107 | JGI IMG/M metagenome (GOLD analysis project Ga0065720, IMG submission 59107) | Thermophilic microbial communities from the Joint Bioenergy Institute, California, USA of rice/straw/compost enrichment - eDNA_2 v2... | ecosystem: Engineered > Solid waste > Grass >... | reverse complement strand
AGGGTCGACCCGACCGGCGCCTCCAAAGACCTGCTCCTGCTCGAGGTCTACGAGCTAGACCGTCGACGAGAACTGGCCACGCCCGCCGCCGATCGCCTCCTCATCCGCAGAGCGGAGGTGCGACAGATCCTGCTCATCGAACGAACGCCGCCACGGCGACATGGCGGGACTCCATCTGAGGGTTCCGGCTACGCACGGCGCGACGATCCCGCGCGGGCCGGCCGCGAGGACGAAGCGGCGCTCATGAACCCTGAGGTCGTGAAGCACGTCGAGGACGTGCTGCTGGGTAGGGTGCCAGCTCGACAGTGACCGGTTGCTAACGAGCGGTCGCCTACGATCCACGAACGCCTAAGCCGTCGTCAGCGCGCGACGCGACGCTCACGTTCGTCGCGCCGCCGAAACGTTCGGTGCTGCCGCCTCGAGCTCCCTGCGAGGCGGCCGTTGGGCGCCCCCGGTTCGGCCCACCTGCACCTCGGCGGCACCCCCCCAACCTCCGGAGGTCACTTCTGCACCGGTTGGGAGTTGAAGACCACAGCCAGATGGATGGTGAGGCGACGGCGTCTCGGGACGTCCAGGCGGCAAGAGGGCGGTACGCCTGTAGTCAGCCGGCGGTTTGGGGCCTCCGCCCGCAGGCCGCGCGGTTGCTTTCGGGTTAAGTCCCCTTCGTAGCATGCCCGCATGCCGCGCAGCCTAGCCGTCGTGCTCGCGTTCTGCCTCGCCCTCGTGACTCCACTACCGGCCCTAGCCCAAGTAGCCCCCTCAGGTCGCATCGTGGAGGTGCGGGTGGAGGGCACGACCACGTACGCGGACATCGTGCGCACCATCATCACCACCCGGGTGGGGACGGACGCGGCCGGCGTCGACCTCGAGGCCGAACGGAACCGCGTCTACAGCCTGGGCACGTTCGAGAGCGTCAGCGTCGAGATCGAGCAGGGCGGAGGGGGGCCGGCGCTGGTCGTGCGGGTGGTCGAGAACCCGCGCGTGGGCGAGGTGGAGTTCGAGGGGGTCGTGTCGCTGTCGCAGGACGCGCTGCGCGACCTGCTCTCCTCGACGCACCTGCTGGGACCGGGGCGCGTCTACAACACCATCCGCGCCAGCGAGGCGCGCGACACGATCCGGCAGGCCTACCGCCAGTCCGGCTTCCCGTTCGACGTCGAGGTGGACCTGGAGGTCATGCCCGCCCCCGACCTCGCCGAGACCGCCGACGCGGTGCCGGTGCGCCTCATCTACGTGGTGGACGAGAGCGCCGAGGTGGAGGAGGCGCGCTTCAGCGGTAACACGGTGCTGAGCCAGGAGGAGCTCCGCGACATCTTCACGCCGCTTCTCAGCTCCGGGTCGTTCGATCCCAGAACCTACCGGCAGGCGCTAGAGGCCATAGCCGGCAGGTACCAAGAGCAAGGGTATCGAGGCAGCGGCGTTGACATCACAAGCACCCGACTAGAGAACGGCTCGCTTGAAGTCGTGATCCGCGAGCTCACGATCGCGTCGATCGACACCACGGCCCTCGGCGTCGACCCCTCCGACCTGAGCCTCCAGCCCGGCGACCTCTTCAACTACGACGCGTTGATACAGGACGTGAGGCGCCTCGCGAGAGGCCGGTCGGTCGACATCCGCCTCGAGGCGGGCGTCACGCCCAGCGGCGGAGTGAGGGTAGTGTTCCAGCCCGGCGCGCCCGAGTCCGCCGGCATCGTGCGGGAAGTGACCTTCGAGGGGAACACCGTCGTGTCGGACGAAGAACTAGCTGCCGTGATCCAGACGCAGGTTGGGGACGGTTTCACGTCCGCGGTCGCCGAGGAAGACTTCAGGCAGCTCGTGAAGGCCTACCAGGACCGCGGCTACAGGATCTTGACCACGTCCGACTTCTCCTACGACGACGGCACCTACATCCAGCGCGTCACCGAGCTGCGGGTGGCCGGCTTCCAGGTCGTTTACGACGGCCGGGAGGGCGGCACGGACCCGACCGTCATCACGCGCTACTTGCCCGACGTGGGGTCCGTCTTGAACGACGACGAGGTCCTGCGCGGGCTGCTGGCCGTGGCGCGCCTGGGCGTGGTGGACGTCGTGAACTACGCTCTGGAGCCCACCGGCGAGGCCGGGCAGGTGAACGTGGTCGTGACGGTGCGCGACCGCTCGACCGGCGAGCTGCGGCCGGCGGCCCAGTACGCCACCGACACCGGCTTCTCGGCGAGCCTGGCCTACAACGAGCGCGACTTCCTCGGGCAGGCGCACGTGGTGAGCGCCGAGGTGAACGCGACGAGCACCGACGTCGGCTTCATGGTCGGCGGACGGGTGAGCTACGAGGTGCCGTGGCTGTACGTCGACTGGCTCGACTTCAAGGAGGTGCCCACCTCGGTGTCGGCGTCGCTGTACAGCGTGGTGCAGAACAACCAGCCGCTGACCGCCGGCGGCCAGACGACGGTCTACTACCCCGGCCTGCCGGAGACCGACGAGAACCGCGTGCGCGTGGGCGAGTACACCTCGCGGGCCTCCGGCTTCGGGTTCACGGTCGCCAGGCCGCTCACGCCCGAGATCTCGCTGAGCTTCGGCGCCAACGGCTCGTACACGCAGTACCTGCTCGAGCCCGTGCGCACCGCGTGCGAGATCGAGGACGACGAGGTGCAGAACCCCAACAACTGCTTCCTGCCGGAGAGCGTGGCGGCGCAGTTCCTGCCTACGTCGGGCCTGTCCGGGTTCACGAGCGTGCGCGTGAACTACGACGACCGCGACGACCCCGACTTCCCGACCGAGGGCGTCGCCGCTTACGGGTCGTTGGGCGTGGGGTTCGGCAACGACTTCCTGCACCCGGACACCGGCGACCGCGTCACCTACGTCTACGAGCAGGCGACGCTGGGCGTGCGCACCTACTTCAAGCTGGCCGACGTGGTGCCTGACCAGGTGCAGGACGAGAACCACGTCTTCGGCGTGCGCCTGGACCTGGGCCACCAGTTCGGCGGGCTCTACCCGACCAGCAAGCGCTTCTTCGTGGGCCAGACGCCCGACATCGCCACGCAGATCCGCGGCTACCGCCGCGAGGACTTCGGGCTGTCACGCACGTACGCCACGAGCAGCTTCGAGTACCGCTACGACTTCCAGCTCTCGACGTTCGCTACGCAGACGGTGATCGGCGTGGCGTTCGTCGACCTCGGCTGGGCCTCGACGGTGCCGGGGTTCCTGGAGTACCAGACGCCGTTGTTCGCGTCGGCGGGCGTGGGCGTGCAGATCAACCTCGGCTTCGGCGGGGTGCTGCTGCCCGCGGTGCGGCTCGACTATGCCTTCAGCGAGCGGCACCCCACGGGCGTCTTCAGCTTCAGGGTCGGGCCGGTGTTCTAGGGGCTACTCCCCGGCCACCTCGCGCAGCACGCGCTCGTCGCGGACGGTGATCTTGCCGTAGCCGGCGCGGATGGCGCCCAAGCGCACCAGCTCGCCCACGACCTTCGTGACCGTCTCGCGCACCGAGCCCACGGCGGTCGCCAGCTCGTCGTGCGTGATGTAGACCATCGGCGCGCCCTCGGGGCTGCGACCGGAGAGGTCGGAGTCGGAGAGCTCGAGCAGCTCGGCGGCCACGCGGGCCCGCAGCGGCTTGCCGGCCAAGCGGTGCAGGGCGCGGCCCATGCCGTCCAGCGCCGCGGCCAGGACGGTGGCCAGACGGCGCAGCTCGGCGGCGTCGAGCCCCTCCGGATCGACGACCTCGACCACCGAGGGCGTGACGGCCTCGGCGAAGTACCGCCGCTGCTCGCCGGTGAGCGCCTCCTCGCCGAAGTAGCCGCCCTGCTTGACGTAGCGGAGCGTGACGCCGGTGCCGTCGTCGTCGACCGTGTAGAGGCGGATGAGGCCGCTCTTGAGGCGGTAGAGGTGGTCGCCACGGCCGGGGAAGAGCAGCACCTCGCCGCCCTCCGCTTGACGTTCGTTCAGTACCGGGTTGCGTTCTATCGTGTTCACAAGCGCATCCACCTCGTTCGGGCGTTCGGACCTTGCGAGCGTGGACCCGCGAGGCTCGACCTGGAGTCATCGAGCAGCTTGAGGGCCCAGAGCGCATCGAGGTTGCTCCTGACAGGCGCGCCACGTTCTTTCAGCAGGCGTCTCACGCGCTCGAGCCCCTCGTAGTAGGAGACCAGGCGCGTCGCGACGGTGCGGTTATCCAGGCGTTCGCCGAGCAATCTCTGGAGCGTCCGCATCGAGAGCCCGGCCTCGTAAATCGGGAAGGTGAACGGGCGTCGGCTGAAGAGCACCAGCGAAGCGACCGCCGCCATAGCGCCAGGCTGGCTAAGGTGCGGGAACCTGTCCCGGAGGCCCGCGAGCCCGCCGACCGGCGTCAGGGCGACCTCCCATAAGAGGTCAGAGTCCTCCGGCCCCTCGAGCGACGCCACGGCACGAGCCGAAGCGAAAGTGAAGTTCGCAGCGTACTCGGCGAAGTCGCGCGCAGCCCGCCAAGGCGTCGAAACCTCATGGCCGCAGAGCGCCTCGCGCAGCGCGACCACCCACGTCGCATCGCCTTCGGCAGCAGCTCGGAAGACAGGTTCGAGGCGGCTTCCCACAGCGGCCACCCGCTCCGAAGCCTGCTCCAAGGAGCCGCACCGGTTGTCGAGCAAGACGGCCACGAGAGCCTCCAGCGGGTCAGTGCTCATGCGGACACCTCGCAACGGCGCCGTGATTGAGGCGCGGCGGCAAGATCCCCGACGGCGCGCCGCCGCCGCGCGGTCTGATCGAAGCCCGCGGTCGCGCTGCGGTCGACGCCTTCCGGAGAGCGGAGGACCCCGGACCCCTGTCGAGCACCAGTGCCCGCACGGCGCCAACAGAGAGACCGCAGCGGTACGCGCGCGATCCACTGGCCACAGGGGACCATCGAGTTGGCAACGGGACGAGCGTCGTTCAGAGGCTGCGGCGGAACCGGTAGCGGCGAAGCGGCGCGCCGAGCCGGCGCGCTCGAACGAGCATCACCACACAGCCCCGCGAGCGGCTCCCGCCAACTGTCGCAAGGCAGGCCCTCGCCGAACTCACCGCCTGCCCAAGAGAACGATGGTCCGCACCTGACCAAAGTGACTCGGACCGTACGTCCCCACCGTAACCGAGAATTAACACGACCGCCCTAGCCGACCGCCTAAGGCGTCGCCTCGAGACGATACCGACCTTGGCGCCACACCGCCCTGCCAACGAGGAGAGGAAACTGAAGACCGTCGGCAGAAGCGCCCCCGGGACCGGCCTAGGTGCGCGCACGCCCGCAGACTGGCCGCCAGGTCCCCGCCTACCTGACGGCTCCGGAAATCAGCCTAGGGTCAGGCATCTACCTGACCGCGGGGGTTGCGGGCTCGCCTCACGGCACCGCTCGCCTACCCGCATCACCACCGTTCGCGCCGTGCGCCCAGTACGGGCGGAAGCACTAGGCTTCACCGTGTCGACGGCCTGTAACGACGGCGTCGAGTTGGCCGAGCGCGATGTCGCCGGGCAGAGGAAGGACCGGAACTCGAACTCCTCGCGCAACAACCCGAGCCGCGATACGCGCAGCCAATGCGGGCGTGCCGTGCGGGACCGACGGATGCTCTCCGGTCGCCTCGGCCGACACGCAAGCTGGTGGATTCGACCCCGCCGCGCTGAGCCTCCGACCCGGAGGCCTGCCCGACGACCACGGGTTCATACAGGAAGTGAGGCGCCTCGCGAGAGGCCGGTCGAGAGCCGTCCGCCTCGAGGCAGGCGCCACACCCAGCGACGGCGTGGGTTGCGCTGGGGTCCCCGGACGCATCCCGGCATCGAAGCACGGCCCCGCTCCCAAGGGAGCGGGGCCGGTCGTTTTGCGGAACCGGATAAGGTCCTTGCGCTCAGTGCACGGAAAGCGAGTAGTTGACCACCCCGCCCGAGTAGGGGTAGATGACGTCGATGTACCAGACGCCGGGCGTGGGCAGGGCCACCTCGAACGTGCCGCCGCTGGCCTCGGTGAGGTCGGCGTACTCCCAGTCGCCGTCCCCGTACCAAGCGGTGACCTCCGATCCGTACTTGACGGCGATGTCCAGGTCGAAGTCCGATTCGAGGACGATCGTCATCGTGGCGGTAGCTGGGGGCACCTCGACCAGGTACGTGTGGTAGTTGAGGTAATCCTCCAGCCCAGCGATCACCCCGTCCACGGCGCTGCCCAGTGAGATCGTGCCGACGATGCAAAGGTCGCAGGCGTCGCTAGTGACGGGCGCGGCGACGTTGGGCGCGGGCGTGGTGGTGGCCGGCGCGGTGGGCGCCTGGGCCGCGGCTCCGCCCACCGGGGCGCGGGCCACGCCGGGGACGTGCGGCCCGATCAGCGCCCAGGCGAGGCTGATGGGCCTCACGTAGGCCTGCTCCTCGACGTCGAGCTCCTCGTACTGGACCGTGCGACCGGCGGTGGGCACGCCGATGAGGTAGCCGTTCTCGTCGAAGGCGCCCCCGCCCGAGTTGCCGTGAGCGATCTTGCCGTCGGTCTTGATCCACTGCTTGCCGCCGGACTCGAAGTCCTCGCCGACCCAGCCGGACATGAGACCGGCCGTGAAGGTGATCGTGGAGCCGGAGATGCCCGGGTAGCCCACGATGGTGATGGCGTCGCCGGGGATGAGCTGGTTCGAGTCGCCCACCTGGACGTACGGGAACCGCACGTCGGCGCCGACCGGCTCCTCGTCGAACCACTCGACGATCTTCAGGATGGCCAGGTCGTGCGTGGGGTCGCCCGCCACGTACCGCGCCCAGAACATGAACTCCGGCGGCTGGTCGGTGAACGCCGGGTCCGTGATGAGGACCGCGTGCCAGTCGTAGCTGCGGCGCACCCGCAGGTCGCCGACGACGTGGTAGTTCGTCAGGATGTAGCCGCTGGGGCTGATGATCGTCCCCGAGCCGGACCAGCCGACGGTGGTGCCGGCCTCGTCGTCGTACGGGATGACCTGCACCACGGCCTGCACGAGGTTGAGCCTGACTTCACGCGGCAGGCCCTGAGCGCTGGCGAGCATCAAGTCGGCGAGAACTAGCGTGAGGGCAGCTGCACGAAGCATGGGGATCGGGGTCACCTCCGGAGCCATTTGCGCGGGTTCCACGTCGAGCCACGCCAACGCGACCTACCGGCTCCAAGCATCCGAAAGGCGGGCTCCAATACGGTCCGTGAATCCTAACGCACTAGCGCGTGTTCAGCGCGAGACCCGCGCGAGGCATGAATCAGAGATCCAATATGGCCTAGATGGTAAGGGCTGACTAGCAGGACGCCCGAGCCGCCCTACCGTAGGGGCAGCAGTTCCGCGCGACCGGAGGCGGCGCCCCGGACCCCAGCCCGATCGGTTCGGGACCGTACGGAACGAGCGCGAGCGGGAGACGGCCTCGTCAGATTGCATCCTCCGGGCGAGCGCTACTTGCCCCTGCGCTCATGATGGAGCACAGCCCGGCGCGGCCGGAGAACGCTGGCGGCAGCGTGCCAGGGGCGATCTCCAACACGGATCCCCCGAACCTGCAACGGTACTGGCTGCCTGGACGCCGAAAGGGGGCGCGTAGCCGCGACCAAGATCGTCGTGACATGTGACCGCTCTCGTCACGGCGGGCGTGCCTGGTCGTTCCTTGGGAGGAACTAGCCTCGGGCGGCCCTCTTCACCCGCTGCTGCGGGAAGGTCCGCGGCCGATGCCAGGCCTCGGCGCACTGAGACAGATGGGTCACGAGCACGTAGCGACGACCGCGGCACGTACCCCAAGAGAGCAGGTGCCGATGTGGCGGCGTCCGGCGCCTCCCTCGCGAAGGTCGCCATAAGGGTAAACCTGACCCATCACCCGGCATTGCGCCGACAAGTGGGGCCCCGCTGTACCTCTCCCCTGCCCTCAACAGTTCGGGGGCGAACGGTCGCGAAACGCGCGCCAGGTCGTGGACGGTTCGGCGGTCCAGACTTGGACAGGTCCGGCAGATTGAACGGCCAGCCGAGCCTGTATCGGTCACAGAGGCAAGCTGCATCGACGTACTCAGAAGGCGCAAGGATGCCATGGACTCGTCGACCGCTAGCTCGGCGTCGTTCGAGATGACGGTCGTTCAATCGGCGAGCGTTGAGCGGTCGGGTTCCCGGTCTGGCGCGGTGGCGCATGCGCACCCAGCCGTCTCGGGCGTCCGCAGCGCGCATCCGGCGGACGGCGCGGCCCTCACGGCGAACCGTTGGCGGCTCGAGGCGGGCCGCTTGGCCGGGCCCCACCTCGCAGCCGGCGTGTGCGAGCACACGCTATACGGAGCAGCGGTCTGGGCCGTCGCGACCGCTCGACATCCCCTGCGATCCGCTCCTTGCCCTCACCTCTCGAGGGCCAGGAACGGCGAGCCCTCAGCGGAGGTCCAGTTCGATGATCTTCGTAACGTCTCCCGCGTACGTGACGTTAATGGTCGCGCTTCCGTAGAACTCACCGGGGTCGTCGATCACCCCGTCCTTGTCGAGATCGGTGCCGGCCTCCAGGACGTACGTGCCTTCGGCGAACTGACCGAGGTCGAACGCGCCCGTCGGACCAGCGCGAGAGAACGCCATGATCGTTGAGCCGCGGCGGACCCTAACCGTGACGTCGCTGAGTTTCACACCGTACATGCTCGAGGCGGCGCGTACGGCCGCCCCAGCGTCCACGATTCCCCACCCGAAGATCGGGTCGGGCCCTGGCGCGCCAAGGTCCCGCGCGGTCGCGCGCACGAGAGTCATCACCGCGCCAGGGTCGAGGTCGGGGTTGACGCTTCTCATCAGGGCCACGACGCCCGCCACGTGCGGGGTAGCCATGCTCGTACCCTGCAGAGCCACGTACGTGGCCTGATCGTTCACCAGGTCCCACCCGAGGCTGATCACTCCATCCAACCAACCATCGAGGTCGCGGTCGTAACGGGTGTCACCACCGGGAGCGGCGACGTCGACTTGAGGTCCAGCGTTGCTGTAGTGGGCGCGGCCCTCAGTCATGTCGGTGGCGGAGACACCGATCACCCCCTGGAACGCGGCTGGGAACATCACGACGCCGTCGAACGAGTCGTTGCCTGCCGCGGCTACGACGCTAACGCCGGCCTCCAACGCTACTCGAACTACCCACTCGAGGATGCCGGAGTACTCGTACGTGCCCAGGCTCAGGTTGATCACGTCCACAGGCGGGATCTGAGGAGCCCCAGAGACCCCGACGCCCGCTGCGTACAAGATCGCGTTGTAGACCGCAAGATCGTCCAAGACGCAGGAGCCATCGTTCTCGATCCCCACCCGCAACAAGCGCAGGCTCACCTTAGGCGCCACGCCACCCACGTCGGCGAGATCGCCCCAGGTAGACGCGATCGTGCCGGCGACGTGAGTACCGTGCGCGGTGCACGCCGAGTACGCAGAGGGGTCGGGGACGCCCTTGACGAAGTCGAAACCGGGAAGAAGGTTCGAGGCGAGCCGGGGATCCCAGGCCGCGAAGCCACCGTCGACGACCGCCACGACCACGCCCGGGTCTCCCTGGGTGAGGCTCCACGCCTCAGCAAGGTTGATGTCCGAATAGTGCCACTGAGGGTAGAAGTCCGAGTCGATCTCTATCGCGGCGGCCTCCACCGGTAAGGGCCGCAGGCGCCGCCGCGGCTCGATGAACATCACCCGCCCGTCCTCAGCCAGGCGAGCGGCGACGTCAGGGTCCACGCCGCTGAACGCCACGATCGGCGCCGCCGCGCTGATAACCGGCGACGCCTGGACCACCCCATGATTGGCGGCGAGGGCGGCGGCCATGGACATGTAGGACGACACGCTCGGCGCGGCCGCCTGCAGAGACAGCCCCTTAGCGCGCGCCTCCAACGCCCGAGCCATCCCATCGTTCAGGAGCACCAGGTACTCACCGGGGATGGTCTCGTCACGCGCCTCATGAGCAAGTTGGGCCACATCGCCCCCGGAGGCGTGGGAGCCGGGGATGATCCGACCGCTGGTGTCGACTACGCGCCCCGTGACTTTCGGGAAGCGCATGCTCACGACCGCCGAAACGATCTCGCCGGCGCCCGTCAATGTCAGCTCGCCCACGTACTGCTGCGGGGCGAGCCCCCTGCGGTCAACGGTGACCGTCACGTCAGTCGTGCCGGTCGAGCCAGACAGACGATCGACCCTCAACCAGCTCGCGTCTGACCGAAGCGTCCAGCTGCCGTTCGCGGTCACGCGGATCGTGGCCGAGCTCGTCCCATCGAACGAGAGGTACGCCGGCGAGACCGAGACCATCGAGGCCAACCGTTCCGCCTCGGAGCCGCTAGTGTCACAGCCCATCAGCGCGAGAAGTAGAAACGAGAGAGCGAGAAGAGCCAGGCGCGAACGATCGGCTAGTAGATGCATGCTGCCCCCAAGGCGGTGCAACGCCCTTTGAACCTAACGCAGACGCGCGCACGGCGTCAGCCGCGCCAGACCGCCACTCTCCACGACGCCCAGGGCCGGTGGCTGAACGTACGCCAAGCCCACTACGCACAAGTCCTGTAGTGTATTGCCTTGACTTGTCCCAAGCGCCCGGTCCGTGCCCCCGAAAGCGCTACATCGCACCGCTCACGTACCTGCCGCCGTGCGAAGCATCGCGCGGTCCATCAGCGGTGCCGCCTACTTGTCAGCCCGGCTCGCCCCTCAAGAACGCTCAGGCTCGAGCGCTCCACGCAACACGCCTGTCGAACGACAGTTGAGGGACTCGTAACCCGCCCATAGGACCAAAAACAATGCAACGGGGTGCACGTGCCCTCAGATCTAGGGGCCGCGCTTCGTCCCGCCTTCAAGGAAGGTCAGCAGCCGGCGAACTAGCAGCGCCGCCGCGTTCTCGTCGAAGCTTGGGAGGGAGCGATCCACGAACAGATGCTGATCGCCGCGATACAGGAACAACTCGCCCTCGGAGGCCTCTTCAACCAAAGCTCGCGCGGCGGGGAGGTCCCACTCGTTGGCGAACTCAGGATCAGCCTCCATCCCGTGAACCTGAAGGCGCACACCTTCAGGCCAAGACGGACCGAACTCGGAACTGTGGAAGCACGCGGAGATGAGCACCGCCCCACGCGCCCCTCGCCGAGTCTGGGCCAATCGCTGCGCCGGCAGCACGCCGAGCGAGATGCCGACGTAGAAGAGATCCATAGGCAGGCTCTCCACAGCGTGCGCCCCCCTGTCAGCGACAGTTCCGAAGCCGAGAGACTTGGCGAACTCAACGCCCTCGGCGAGATCGCCGAACGTCCGCCCGTCATAGAGGTCGGGCGTGTGCACCGTGTGCCCACCGGATCGAATCTCCTCAGCCAACCTAACGACACCGTCGGTGAGCCCAAGGGCGTGATGGAACAGAACGACCGTAGCCATAAGTACTCCCTGAAACCCCAATCACCGACCGCCGCCGCTACCTGTCCGCGAGTGCGAGGCTTCGGACGATGTCAACGGCGCGTAGACCGGGAGGACATGAAGCGGTTCACCACGCACGGTCTCAAGGGGAAAGGTGGCTCCCGCGGACCATCGTGAGCGCCGTGCGCGATCGCGCTAGTAGACCCTCGGCGGGAACCTAGCACGTCCCGAACCCCCCTACTTTCCGCAGCAGCTCGATCTTCCCAACGACGGTCGGCCTGTCAGCGCTGAGGCTGTGAGGGCTCCGTCACCGTGCGTAGAACCTAGTCGGAGAAGCACCTAACCTCGCCGACAACCTCCGGGCTTACCGAACGGGAGCAGCTCACCCCACGCGGTAGCAGACAAGGACGTTCCCCGACCCGGGCCAGGTGCGCGTGGCGACCAACTTGAGAGGCGTCTCAGGACGCCGCGCGAAGAGAGGAACGCCCTCCCCCGCCACCAGTGGGAAGTAGGTGATATGCAGCTCATCCACCAGGCCGTGAGCGAGGAGATGGTTCCAAAGCAGTCGGCTCATCAGGACGAGGATCTCCCCGACCCCCTCGCTCTTCAACGACGCGACCGCGGGCGCAGCGTCCGAAACTCTGACGATCCGCGTCGTCGCTCGCCACGCCCCCAACTCGTCCTCCGAAAGCTTGTCGGAGACGACGACCTTCTCGACGTCACGGATCAGCGCGGCGAAACGTCGGCGTATCTCCGTTGCGCGAGGGTCGTCCAGAACGCCAGTCCAATAGCCCATGTTCCCGAGGAACGATTCGCGGCCCGCCAAGAGGAGCGTGCCCGCCGCCTCTAGGCGCTCGGTGTTGTAATGGTCGAACGCATCGTCACGCTCGTAGTCCGGGTGCTGGTACGCGAAGAACGGAACGATACTACGTTCATGGCTCTCGTAGAAGCCGTCGAGCGTGGCGAAGTTGCTGACGATAAGCTTCCTCATGGCCTACGAATCTATTAGATGGCGGTACGTCTAGTGGCCGGTTACCCCTGCTTGGATTGGCTTTTCAGCAGCCGTATGCCCTCTGGCGCGTCTCAGATGTTGCGCCGTGACCTGCTGATCACAGAAGTGGGGTCTGGGGCGGGATGCCCCGTACTTCAGTACGGGGAGGGATAGCCCCAGGGTGTCCGTATGGACACCTGATTCTCTGGTTTGGCGGTTGACTATGGGTATGCTGGTGACGCTT
>Ga0065720_1020848_pt1 | contig 12483 bp, 18 predicted proteins | sample Thericmetagenome_FD_59107 | JGI IMG/M metagenome (GOLD analysis project Ga0065720, IMG submission 59107) | Thermophilic microbial communities from the Joint Bioenergy Institute, California, USA of rice/straw/compost enrichment - eDNA_2 v2... | ecosystem: Engineered > Solid waste > Grass >... | reverse complement strand
CCCCCCCCCCAAGTGGGGCTATGCTTTTCTGCTGAGTCAGCATATTGGGCCTGGGCGGACTTGTTGAAAAATCGGCCTCTGGCAGAAGCCCAGATCAGCGGCTTGTTTTCCGGCATCGATTTGACAACGCTCTTGATCTTTCTATGGAAGCCCAGACATAACACTTCTCCCCTGCAGGCCAAATATACTTGTTAGCCGCCTGAAACTGCACATCGTAGTTACCCCTTACAGCGATTACGATGTATATCCATAGGTGGCACAGCAAGTTTGGTCAAGGCTTTCAGGCCTGTCAGCTGTCATCTTCAGCAATGCCGGTGGGCAGGTTTGCTTTGTTTCAAGTCCCGAATCGTTTTATCTCAGGCCAGCTGACGGCCTTCGACCAACACGAAGTCACGTGGCAGTTGTACTTTGAAGTCCGGCTGAGTTCATAGCTTATTTGTCGAATTTGCCTTCGCCGATAATGATTGCTCAACAGAATCTCATGATTTTTGATACAGAGTGACGTAATTTACGTAACCAAAGGGTGTAATGATACACATCACCTACTACGAGAATACCGGTTGTGTTTTGGGCTTCAGGGGCCAATGTGAAGAGTAAGAACTTCCCCTTGAAGGAATCTAGAGGCCATTCTCTACAGATCGTAAGAGAGAAGTTCATTCTGGTAAGTATGTAGATAGCGACAAAGGAAAATATTCCAAGGAATGAGGGACGACAAAAGGGAAACATGACTGATAGCCGCCGGGGCAACCTGCACGTTGCTCCTCTAGTACCAATAGTTCTCATCCCACCGCCCTCTCTTCCTCCTCTTCTCTCCATAATCGTCATCAAAATGACTAAACCCTCCCCAATCCTCTCCCAAAACCTTACTCTTCCTGTCCCGCCCTCTAGACAGTTCCATCCTCTCCACAGCCCCCCTCAATTCCGCAATATCATCCCAGTCCCTATCCTTTCCCTTTGACGACGTCCTGTACGAGTCGCTGTTGCTCCTCTTCAAGATACCCTTCAACGGTTCTCCACTGCTAGACACTAGCGCAGGGCGGCTGGCAATCTCAGCATTCTGCTTCGCCCGCTTGGCACGCACCTCGTCCTCCCAACGCAGCTGTTTAGGCTTAGACAAGGAACCATCGCTATGGTGAATAACAGTTGACGACCGGCGCAGCGGTTCGGTATATGCGTACGCGTTCAGGCCCGTCCGGCTGCGGGAACCGGTCGGCTCAGGGTAGCTGGACATGGACATGCGCCTGCGCTCGCGGGGACGGGAGCTCTCCTCCACAAACACATAGTCGGGTATATCCACACTGTTACGGCGCCGGTGGCGGGAGTCGCTGCCGTCGCGCGAAACATCGCGGGAACGGCGACGGTCGTAGTCGTCTGCTAGGCCGATGGAGATATCGTCGGAGTATTCACGGCCTTTGGAGCGTGACCGAGAGTCGCGGTCCTTGTAGACAATAAGCGGTGTGCTGGAGGAATGCTTGGACTTGGAGGATTCCTTCTCGTAGCGGTCGCGCTCGCGACGAGAGGAACGTTGATAGTCGTAGGGGTCAAGGAGGATGTACGGGTCGCCGTAGTCGTAGTGCTTATTCGACTTGACTCCTTTCGAGTACACTTCTGAGTTCCGCCGGCGAGAAGATGAAGACTTTGAGCTGGAAACATAGTCTGGGAAGTAAGGAGTTGGAATGCGTTCTGAAAGGCTTCGGTGGGACTCAGAACCCAGGTTGCTTAGCCTAGAGAATGGAAATTTGCGGTTGTAGGTGCGGACATCAGGCCGAGAACATCGGTGTCCATCCCGACAAGGGTACATCTTCTCGGTAACAACCTCATCCCCATCCGCGTAAGTGTTGAAGTAGATCTCTTTGCGGCACATGGTTGCTTTTTTGTAGCAGAGCCCTTGTATTCCAACAGTTGTTAACTTTGGATGCAATCGCAATGGCTACTCCCTGACATCAGGTGGAGAAGGGAGGAGAAACCCTTAGCACACGTCTCCGATGGGAGAGACAGAGCGCTAAAACGGAGAGAAAAGGATGAAGAAGAAAGGAAGTTGAAATGGTCTTCGAAGTTTTCTGGGATTATGTTGGCTTCAGTCGGCGGTATCTGGGACAAAACAGCTATTTGTTCGGAATATTTGTCTCAAAGGCATGAGCACATGGGAAGAGCTGAGGGGTGTGTAGTCATCAGGCAACACACTTTTTGATACTGTGATTTAGTTTTGTGAGGAGAAAATGAGACGAGAGTACTGTAGACCGTGTTTGAGGGCGAGCTAAGAGGCTGAAAATGTATAGGTATCCGGTCACAAGAGTGGGCCGAAAAGGAGCTGGCTTGCTGGTCACCAGCCAAGGTCGATCACCCAAGGGCGGGCGGCGACCAGCAGTTATATACGACGATCTCCAACATCAGCTGTCCAGTCATGGCACAGCAAAAGGAAGCTCCATTTGAGAAGGGCATCGCTGCTAGGCGTACAGGTTCATTTGGTATTCGGTGTAGGTTTGCCGGGCAACGGGGAACCAGCTTACAACGCATGAAGAGAGAAAGCTTCCCCTACCTCTTCGACTCTCTTTTGTGGTTAGCCTAGAGAAATATGAGAGACACCTGAACAGTGTTCCATTGTCATTCCCAGATCCAACGAGGCGTAAGTCATGAATAGGCTTGGTCGGGCTGGTGACACCCAACAGCCACAAGGCAAAGAAAGAGGGCCAGAAAGCCAAGGGGTCTTGTGATGCTAAACTACTCCCGCTGACCAAAAATTACTCATACCTCACTGATATCGAGTTTGTGGAATGAATTACTGCTGTTGTCACGGATTCCGGCTGTTGGCGGGTGATGTGAAACACAGCTGGGGTCGAGAGTGAGATGAGGATCGAACAATCTGGAGCCAAAACACCGTGGCCAAGGCCAATGACCAAACGAGCCTCACTTGTGGCAGCAGGACATGGACAAAATGATTTTGAGGGCTTTCCCAGCGATTCCGTAGCCTTCGGTGTCCCGGAGCTGCTCTTGTACACCATTAAGCATGTGTGATGTAACAGAAGCTGATAAGTTAAGGCTTGTTCAGTTGAAGGAAGTGATAACGAGAGGAAACACAGTATTACACAGGACAAATCTAGAACTAAGCAACCCAAATCAAGCTTACCGAGTTCCTTAGATGAGAGGGAAGATAGAGGGAGAAACAAGGCCATGGTTCCTGCAGAGGTGTGTGTGGTGTGTGCATGGACCATGTGCTATTGGTGTCAGTGTTGCTGTTGGTGGTCGTGCCGTGAATGACCAGGATGATGGGGTGGGTGGGGTGGTGGGGCCACGCGCAGCAGCGGCCCCACTTCCACGTGAGACGGCCCCAAATGGTCCCAGGCGCCGCCAATCAGGGCTGGGGGCTTAGATCTCGCCAATAGTTACCAGTGGGTAACATGCTTTCAAGCGAAGCCTGACCATAAACCTTGTAGTGGTTGTTTTCCAGACTGCAAGTCGGCCAGCGGCAACGGCCCGCGTTCCCACTCCGGGCAGCTACCGATTCAAATGTCCAAAGAGCCGAAGATTCGTATCCACCAATACATTTTGTGAAAAGCCAAGGCATATCAGCCTGACTAGATCCCTAACTCAAGACGGACAATAACGCCAAGTGGCAACAAGGTACTAAGACATCTTATTGCGCTGCCAAGGTGTGAGAATCTCGCATTCTAGAAACTAGACACGACCAGCTGATCTTGCACTGCCACTTGCACTCAACTTCTCAGCCTACCTTCTCACAGTTCATTCCAATGTTGCATCAAGTGAGCTGGCTCTGTTCCATGCGCAAATCTCCCACGTTGTTATCATTAAGCGCCCGCTTCTGTCTAATATATCTTGACACGCCTAAGTTTAAGCGACTCCTAAGCGATATCCTTATGTGTCTGAGGAGTGTTCACCACTGAATTACGTCATGAGGGGTTGAAGAACTCCTGGGCATTATTCACATCTTCGTAAGCCAACATTAGAAGGCCTTCCTAACCACATTTTGTCTTCTCTATACATAATTCATATCTGCTTATCAACTAGTTGGCATGCTGTTGGAACACCAAGCGGAAGTCATGAGACTTACTTAGCGGGCTTTCGTCACCTGGAGCGTCAGCAGTGAAATTCTTCAACACTACCTGCGCACACCTGTGTTGCTCACCGCTTTCCTTGTCTAGAATCCACTTCTGCTTCTTCTTCCCGTTTCGTTGTTGTTGAATACGTTGTTCTAGCGCGTGGATATGTTCAAAAGCTGACGAACGTTGTCGACGTCGCCTTTGTTTTCGTAGATTTCCGCTAGATGTCCCTGAGCCTCAAGGATGGCCTCATGCTCCTCAGTTCCCAGATACTGCCTCAGCTTATGAATGACCACATTCATGAAAGCTTTAGCTTAGTTTATCTAGCCAGCTTTCAGGTAGGCATCTGTCATATTGCTCCGAAGCAAGATATTATTCTGATGAACAGGACCCAGCTCTTTTCTGACCGTTCAATATCTCCTTCCGAAACCTATACCATCTCGTCATATTGGTCATTTTGGGCAAGTAATTCTGCTAAAACCTCTAGATAAATACAATACATCAAGTGTCCTTGCCCGGAAAGCGTTTCCGCAATTTTCACTAACTTCCTCTCTGTTGCGATTACCCCTCCCATCTTTCCTAACTCATATACTGCATGTACGAGTATATAACCGGTATGAAGAAGCCGAATAGCCTCATCACTGTCGTTTTCTTGCATGCGGATGATGGCACATTGGAGTGCCTTTTGACAATCGTGGGACTGAAATATGCTTTCACCTAACGTCCAGAGTCCACTAGAACCCTTCACTCATCCTGTGAGCCGCGTTCCAGAACGTCATGTACATGGGTAATAAGCTCCATCGCTTCTGAACCCCAGCCAAGTTCCCGATACGTTTGAGATAAACGCGACTTGAAACACCAGAATGATAGGGTCATGAGCGCCCTATGTCCTAAGGGGTCTGCACTCTCTAGCGAGGGATTATCATTGTCCTCCTCAGAACCAGTTGTGCATGGGGTAGAATTTCCCACTACAACCGAGGACCGCGATAGTTTGACAGTGACATCTGCTTGAATACGGAGTAGACATACGGAATTGCACCCATCCAGACGGCTGCTGTTATATCCTCTTTATGAAGCCAAATGCGGTTGGCAAGTTGAGCTAGCCGGTGCATGTCAAAAGTGCCATTCCCTCCACATCTAGCGAAGCGATAAGTACATAGTGTTCTAATTGAATTGGCAACTTGCAGTGCCGAATCTTCAGAACATGAGGGCAGAGCTAAGAGCGATTGGGGTATTTTCTATGCTTAATACAGGAAATGAATTCCAGAAATTTTGCAGCCCGAAAGTCTGTTTGGAGGATTTGCTCGAGAGATACCAACCATGTTGTAGCAATAGATATGTGCCATTTTTGTGTAACCCGGGCGTATGATCGACAAATTCCTCACCCATCAGTGATATCAGACTTCCAGTGCTGGCTCTCAAAAGAGTAGGATATTTAGAAAACGTCGGTTCTAGTTTATTGATATATGTCGCTGCTTGGGCAATTGCTAGAGGAAGACAGGTCAGTTTATCCAGTAGTTCCTGGAATGAGTCGCGGTCTTGAAAATAGTCGTTGTGAATGAACAAGCGCTCAAACAATATGACCGCTTCCTCTTTGCTCACTTGTTCAACATCAATAGCCCTATTTCCGGCTGCGTCAACGGCCACCTTTCGGGAGCGGGTAGCAAATAAGATGGACATTCTGGTCATATTCAAGGGTAGATCCCAAAAATCCTCTTTTGTCTGCAGCCGCCACCGTGCCAAACAGTAGCTCAAAATCATCAGCATCATCGACGATTAAGAACTACGGTTGTGTGGTTGTGGCAAGGTGATGCCAAACTGCCACTTTGTAATTTGGAACAGTGCCGCTGGGACCCTTGGGAAGCGGCAACATCTGAGCAATTCTCAAAAGTCTGAGAAACTGTCTCGTGATCAAAGCACATATCAACAGATCGAATATCAGATACTCTGGTAGCCATCGTTTTACCCACGGCGCTAGATGCAAAGCTATTTGACTTTTTACCAACCCCTCAGCCCGAAAAGGCCAGCATATCGATGCATCTTTTGTCTGAAGGAAATTAACTTAAGTTGACTGACAATGCCGTCTCGACCAATGAGGTCGGTGTTTTCAAGAAATTGGATGTACCTGATTGGCGTCATAGTCCTCTTCAGAATGATTAATTTCTGGCAACAAAATCTGAGAAACAACGTAGCCAAACCTACCTAATGGCTGTGGCTAGTGATGCAGAGATGCTCTCCTGGAGCTTTCCACATCTGTGTGTGTCGCGAAACACCCCCACAACTGCCTTCTATTGAAAATCATCTCGGCTTGAACATCGTACCATCCTCCTGTGATCTGCGTCAAGAGTTCTTGACCTGTTCGTACGGCTTACTCAGGTCAAGCTTTGAGGAGATATTATCAACAACCTTCCCATGGGTATCGCTAGAAACATACTTCAAAATAGGTATCAAATGTATAACGCGCTTTTCAGCTAAACCTTTAATTTCTGTAAGGGTGTGACTCTTTTGGAATAAATGGATGCGGATGTTATTCCAGAGGAAAATTTTAACAAAATATTTTTGTGGGTGATATTCAACAGTTCGCTGTTTGGCTTCGAGTTCTTGACAATGGTCATATTGGAAGCATAACGGGCTAAGTTCAAAACCTCCCTGCAATGACTCCCCAGTCTGCCAACCCAGGCACTTTGGGAGGAGTCCTTAGGAAAACCCCGATTTGTGTTTGTTCTTGACACAACTGTGAGCGGGAGACGGCCTGCAGATGCCATTAGACTTGGTTGAAAATCTTGGGGATAACAAGAGGGACAAATTAGTTTATATTTCACACGAATACCTCCGAGACCATATGCCACAAATATCATGGGATACTGCCGGCGCACTACAATTAATATGCATTATAAACAGCAAAGATTTAGTCAAGCTTACGGATCTGTACTTACCTGTTTCGGAATATACTTCCCCAGTTCAAACTGTATCCTCCCCATGCTGGGTGATTGTATCTTTGTTTCCAGTTTGATGTAATACAGTGAAGGGCAGGCATTATGCTCATTTGTCCAGACCTCTACTTCGGGTATATCGGTGGTTAGGTAGTCTCAAGGCCAAAATATCCTGTCGACATTACCACTCCTATTAACAATTTTGCTAGCACGATAGTGACATTGCGCTTGGTTCACCGAAAGAGACCTCTGTGAACATACCAAGATTCATCCGTTTTTTGAGGCTGTAAACAGACTTTAACCTTATATATATTCTTCTTACTACTTCTGCCTCGTCTTTTTTGGGCAAGACTGTTTCCTTCCGTTGTCCATGTGCTCGCTAACCCATGGACGAAATGAAGCTGTTTCATGTAAGTCTCAGCACTATATACAATGCATAGGGTCGCTGATAGTGTGAACGGCATCCTTGATCCAATGTTAGCCATCAACATGTCCTTGATGGTCACAAAGCTTCGTGAAATCTACACATTCACTCGCATGATGCTTGTGCTTGTGCATTGTGAACACTCTGCTTTGTGGAGACAAGACAATTTGGCATCTGGTAATGTTTAATAAGAAGGCATTTTGCTGAGAACTTCAGCACATAAAGATGAAGAATGAAGCATTGGCGGGGGAGTTGAGCAGTTGATCTAGTTGGGATATAATGGAATGAGCGTAGTATGACCAGCCTTTGAAAATAACATAAGTGCATCTCTGTCATCGTCACCTAACTTTCAATCAAGAAAACGTCAACTGGTGTAACATAGATGTATGCATGAATTTGTAGTGTTGGATTTCGCGGCCCTTCGTGTGTGACACGAACATGGCAGTCCAAGGGAAATGGGTATCCCTGACTGCCAAGCACAAGGGGCACCGGAGATAGAATAGTTGGGAGCGGCACGAACCCATGGTGAATCCCAGAAGATATCTGGAAGCCGCATGACCGAAAAGAATGAACCGGATGGCCGAGAAGATTCTATAAAGGAAGGTAGTCGGACATGATGGACTTCTCTTGGTTTTCCTCCCCCTAACACAAGGACATTGAGGACCAAGAACGATTATCACAGGTATCAATTCTTTGTGCACCGTCAGTGGCCATCATCAAACCCATTCGACCCATGGTCGATCCCTACCTGCACCAGACCAAATCACTCGTTACACTTCGAAGCAATCACTTGGGTCCTGACAATATAGCTCCCGGACATGGAGTACAAGGACAGCCTGGAAGCATTAGCCATAGATGCTGCATATGGCTTGGCCCGTATCTTGACTCTGGGCAATGAGTCCCCGTAGCAGGTGTTAACACAGGCCGGATCCTTCGTCCTTAGTGACATGAATAGGGCCCACTGAGAGAGCTTCTATGATCTTCATACAACCTGTTTCCACTGTTTCGCTCTCTGGCTATCTTCTAGGGGAGGTGATTTTGAGGGAAAGATTGGGTCATCTTTGTGACGACAGGATAGAGAGGCGGTGCCTGGTAGAATGCGAAGAATTCAGTGGCTATGTTGGGTTCGATCTACGGGGTAAGACTTTGTTTCTAAGGTCTACAGATTATTACCTCTTGCCTAGTACTTGGGACTAATTGCACGAGGTAGATACTCCCGTCGCCATTGCTGCAATAGGGGTGCGCTCTATAACATACGTTGCCATCCTTTGTTTGGACTTTGCGGTTCGGTTCGATGCCGAAGCCGCCAATCCCTAGCATTTGCGGCTTGAACCCTAACCCCTGGGATTCACCAAGTCTTGTTCAAGTCACGTGCACTCAAGATCAATTTCGGCTGAGAGTAGGCTTGGGCTTTGGTGGTGCCTTGAGCTTCATTTACCAGCTCTCGGTTCGAAGGCAGCAGCAAAGGCTAGAAATTCTCACCACTACCATCCATTGTAATCTCCAGGTTGCGAATCAATTTTCCAGTGGACACAACTATCTCTTTGCAACCTATCCCCTCCATTGCAGCGCAATTACCAAAAGATTACTGAAAGATACTCAGCTCACAGTGTCGGTTTCTCACTCTGAACTGCTGTAATATTCCCCAAGCCCTTTGCCTGATTGTGGCTTCGATCGATCCGCTTGTCAACAAGTCAGGCTTGTCGCTGGCCACCACACTAGTCTCGTTAGTCCACTCGCTTGCAGCCGCCATCCTCCCTCGTCCCCCTATCTTATCATCCAGCATTGTTTGCTTTTTTTTCAGGCCCATATAATTCATCAAGATGAATTCGAACGGGTATGACGGTTATGACAGACAATATGGCGAGCTGGAAGGGCTCGATCCAAGTTATATCACCACATACCAAGCATGGGGCAAAGCAGCCACAGAGCTATACCGCTTAGAGAACGAGATGGCACAGAAGTACGAAGAGTTGGTCCGCAAATATTCTGAGAAATGCGCCGAATGTGAGCGAGAGAAGCGTACAGCAATGGTGTGGGAAAAAGAGCAGCGTATGACTTTGAAAGAGCTACAGACTCTTAAAGCTTCTATTGTATGTCCGAAGAAACCCGTTTGACGCGTTGCCGATTCTGGCTGACTTGCAGCAAGGAATCCACATCCTTTGCATTTGTCGTTATTGATGGAGATGGCGCCGTCTTCCGTGAGGACCTTATCGCTAAGGGCGAAGAAGGAGGTGGAGAGGCTGCTCACATCCTCAATAAGCAGCTTAAGGAGTATTTCCAACAGCACCCCCAATTCTCAGGAATCGACACCATTTTTGTTCAGGTTGTCCTTAGCGTTGAAGGCCTGTCGCGGGCCCTTCATGCTTCGGGTACTTTACCCATCAGCGACTATGCCGCTTTGACTAAATTTGGTCGTGGCTTCTGCCGAGCCCAACCGTTGTTCTCCTTTATTGATGTCGGGTACGGCAAAGAACAGGCCGACCATAAGGTTCGAAAGGTCTTTGAGGTCATGGAAAAGAATGTCCAATGCAAATGTCTTATTTTGGGAGGTTGCCACGATAATGGCTATGCCACTTTTCTGGAGTCATTTCGCGGCAATGACAAGATCTGCCTGCTTGAAACAACCCCTCCCGCGTCAGACTTTTGGAAGTTTACTTTCAACCGCGTATCTTTCCCTGAAGTTTTTCGTTCTGAGCCCCTTCCGTCCAAGCAGACTATCCCTTCTGGCTTCTCCTCCACTGCTTCATTGGCACCACATCATAGCAGCTCTACAAGTTCGTCGCCGTCGCTCAACAGCCCGGTACTCACTGGTTCTCCAAAGCCTTCTGTGGCGACTCAGGTCGTTTCCGCAAGCAAGTCCGAGGCGCAGCCCAGCAGTTGGGCTGCTGTGACTGTAAGCAGGACCCCTACTACGGGACCGCTTACTATCAATATCGCAACACAGAAGAGAACTTCCGCACAGCGTGCTTTCATGCAGCTCAACAAATATGACCAGCGTGTCGATGTTCCCCTGCCCAAGGCCGACTACAATGCTGTCAAGTCTTTAGAGGAGCGAAGCAAGATTAATGGCGCTAACTTTTGCAATCGTTTTCATCTTTCAAACAGTTGCAAAAACGGCGCCAATTGCAATTTTATTCACGGGGAGCGACTCAACCCAGCCGAGTTATTGGCGCTTCGCCATAAAACCCGCAATCTAGTTTGCAGCACTGGACATCAGTGTCGCGAGATTTCATGTAACTTGGGCCATCATTGCGCCAACCCAAATAACTGCCCATATGGTAACAATTGTCGATTTGTGGAGATGCACCACATGGACATTGTGAGTACATCTTGATGTTGTCATTTGAGACACTGACGCTAACCCATCTTCCAGACACCTACCATTAGAATCTATGAGGACGGTACTCGAGAGGTTATCAGGACCGGATCGACATACTGATCGACTAAGTTCATCGCATGTCAAGATGCTACTGTCTAGCTTTATAGGTATATGTTAGCTTTGAAGCCCACCCATCCTTGCCTATGATTCCGGTCACCGGAGACATTGTCGAGGTGCCAGGGTTTTCCGAGGAAGCTTATTATGTAGTGAGCGCAGAAAGGAGGAACAGACGAAATGTTCACTGTTTTTTTTTATTTGAGAGCAAAGTGGCAACGACCCATGTAATTTAGCGACGTAAAACTTTTGCGTTGAGATTGATTTCTGGAGAATGTACGTATGGGAGTGGTGGAGAGGTCTGCCAGCCGTAGCACCTTTGGGGTTTTGGGAAATCTGTCACCAGTGCGTTCTTAGTTTTTTGTTGTTAAGTTTCACTTTCAATCGGGGCGGTGTCGAAAACCAATAATAGATGCGGAGCAAGCTTCAGCGAGGAGACGCACATACGGCATCAGCAAATCAGCCAAATGAAGCCTTTGCTGCTGAAGACGAGGGACATGACCAGAGTCAGCCATACAGGTTTTCACATGTCAAGGAAAAAAAGGCATATCAACCTCAGAATTGGTAACCGTCTTGATCATCTTCCGTCCCAACTTTTTTTTTTCGCTCGTTGCCCCTAGTGATGGAGGTTTTGGCAGACTCAGGGGTCAACCTGATGCTGCTATGGGTCCATGACACTCAGCCACAGGTTGCCAATGTGAGCGAAAATAGGTATACAATGCAAGGTAGGATCTCCGATTGCGCCATGGACTACTTACAGGCAAGATCAGTGCAATTGGTAAGCCACGATTGATGTTCGCAAGGAATGTGAGATTGGAGCCCCTGATTCGCCTCCCTGGTTTCGCAGGGGTTCCCTTAAACATGCTCAATGTGCTAAGCTATGGAAACTTGGAACTCTGAAAGACATTGAAGGTGTGAAACATTTCTAATTTCCATAAAACTATCTAGGCCATTTGATCTTTGCCATGGGAAGGGTTCGAAGGAAGATGATGGCAGAAAGGATGTTCAATGAAACCACACTGCCCTCCTTTTAAAAAAAAATCAAAAGATCGCCTACAATCTTGGTCAATGTGATTTCAGGTAAATATGACATGGATGCAGAGGACCGTGACAAAATGCCTGCAGTTTTATTTGGTTATTATAGGGAAAATTGCGCGATTGATTCATTCATGATGCAGAGTACCCTGATCGTCTGAACTTGCTTTGCAATAGTCAAATTCAGGCGCCCTTGGATTATCTAAAAATGCAGGATTAATGATCCTATAGAATGTTTCTGTCCAAAAAGACGACCGTCTCCCTAACGGTTGTAAACAAGGCGTTGCCAGGACGACGCAGGGTGATTAGAGTTAAGGGCGCAGGAGACGAACAGGGTCATAAGTAGAGATTCTCTTCGGCATTCGTTCCTGGTCTATTTCTCAAGCATATGGTTACGAGAGCTCTCAAGCAAATCTCCAAAGTGCTTATACAAACTTTCTGTGCACACTAAATGGCCACCCTCAGTTTCACTCTTTCTATCGTCCACGTCTTCACGGCCTGGACAATCGGCGAGAACCGCCAGATAACCTGCGGTCGGGGCAACCAGGTCGAGAAGCCCGCGCTGCCAACTCTTCATCGCCGGGCCAGTCCCCTAAA